>Ga0181558_10001972_pt1 | contig 19668 bp, 10 predicted proteins | sample 011ome_22_FD_133754 | JGI IMG/M metagenome (GOLD analysis project Ga0181558, IMG submission 133754) | Coastal salt marsh microbial communities from the Groves Creek Marsh, Skidaway Island, Georgia - 011507BT metaG (megahit assembly) | ecosystem: Environmental > Aquatic > Marine > Intertidal...
GATCGACTCGCACAGTTTCACCATCGCCAAAGTATCTTTCAAATTAATCGTCACTTTCACGAACTCTTTATCGTACTGTCTGTTCTCGTACCTCAGAATTGCTTCCTCGTTCGCGTCTAAATGTACCGTAGTTTGCAACTGTTGAAACGGTCCGCCGGCCATGTGCTGTTCGGCTTTTTTATCTACGTAAGAAGATATTTCCACGCACTTTTTCGCCTTGCGCTGTAGTTGCTTGGAGAAGCTCCCAGTACCACCACCACTTCCTCCTCCTCCGCGAGATTGCTTGCTACTAAACGCGTTCACGGTCCCCGTCGCGTCCGACCCGTCGCCTTCCCACTCTCCGTTGTAAAACGTAAACGTCACGTCTTGTTGCGTGCCGACGTTGAAGTGACTTCCTAAAAACTTCCCTAAACTTCTAGCTTTAAATACGATCTGAACGAGCATAGAATCGCTATCCACCTCTGCCGCTAAGTGTTCAGCATCCTGTATCGCGTAAATCTTATACGTCTTTTGTTGTTGATGCTGATATCCTCCTCCGCCGCCTCCCCCGGTGCACACAATCTCCACTTTTTCTCCGTTGCTTTCTTTCATTTTTATACGCACTCGATCGACTCGATTCGATCGCAGGCATCCCAACACGTGCTTCGCCAACAACGCCATTTGCACTCCCGTCACCACCACACCATCTTCTGCTCCTTCTTCCCCGTCGTTATTCGTAACGACGCTCGTATTCGCGCACTCGTACCCATCGAACGCGTTCGTCCTCAAAATGCAACTCAAAAACGCCGAGTGATTTTGATTCACCGCTTTGATTCGTAAACCGGACGTCGGGTGCGCTTCGATTAAAACTTCCGGGGAAATTTTCGCGCAACATCCGAGCGTTTTGAATAAATATTTCAGCGGTAAGGAGGAGAGAGTCGCGGAGAACGCGTTGTTGGTGTTGTTGCGCGCGGCAGCGTTCTCCATTTTTTTCGTTTGTTGTTTGGTTGCGTTGTGTTTTTTCTCTTTTCCTTTTTTTTTCAAAAATATTTTAGGGTTTCAGACAAAAAATTCTCCGGGAAAAGAAAACGGGGAACAAACAATTCAAAAACAAATTCAATTCCGCGCGTCGTCAAAGTTAAACTACCTACTTTAGAAACGCCGATCCGAAGTGAATAATAATAAATCTGGAATCGTCGTCATGGCGAAGAAGCATCGAAGCGCGACTTCTGCTTTATTCAAGAAACGAGGTGGGATCAGCGCGAAAACGACGCAGCGAATGAAAAAGCTTTTCTTCTCTCGAGCGAAAAAAGCAACGGCGTTTCTGAAATCGAAAACGAAATTGCACTACGCGAGAGCGAAGGGAATGGCGGGACGAGTGTACAGATCGAAGCGCATTCGACGCTACGTGACGACAGCGAGAGTGTACGCGACAGAAACTGGGAAGAAAACGATCCAAGCGGCGAAAGATGCGAAGGAAAAGACGGTGAGTTTCGCGAGCGAGAAAACGATGCAAATTTGGAGAAGTTTCGATGTCGAGTTTTTGTTCAGATGCGCGATGACGATTTTGATTTGCTACTTGAGTTTGTACGCGATGAGCAACGCGAGAAATCGAGAGGAAAACAGCGCTATAAAGGCGCTCGTCGCGTTCGTTTCGGCTGCGTATTTGTCCGTAAGGTATAAATTCGTGTCGGAGGAATACGTCGACATGGGCGCAAATGCGCTTAAAAAAGTGCCCACGTACACGGCGTGGATGCGAAAATACGCGAGAAAGATGGCAAAATCGTACATAGATCCGAAAATGTTGAAGAAGATGGATAAGTTTGTGAAAGTTCATTCGTTCGAGGTGAAAATTGGCTTGTGCGTGTTGTTCTTCGTCGGATGGTGGTTTCTCTCTGCATTCGTCTTTGGAAAAGAGAGGACAAACAAGAACAAACCGAATTCTCCCGTGAGCAATAACAAAAAGGAGAAGAAAAAACGCGTCAAGGGACCGATTGAAGTCAACGTAGCGCTAGTGACGGGTGCCTCTGGTAACGTCGGCTCGAAAATTCTCAGTCAAATGCGTAAGAAGTACCCGGACTATATCATCTACGGCACGTCGCGATCGGGATCGGTGGATTTCAAAGCCGGCAACGCATTGCAATCGATGTTTGACATGATGTCACCAAACTCGAAAAATGTCGCATCGACGTCGTTGGTGAACGTGCCTTTGTGTTGTTCGAACATCAACGAAGTCCCGCCTTTATTGCGAATGGACGTAACCGACAACGACTCGGTGAACGCGGTGCGTGATGCCATCATCGCCAGGCACGGGAAAGGAAGTTTGAGAATCTTGGTCAATAATGCGGGCATCAGTGCGGCGTCGTTAGCGATGAACACTCCTATCGATATGGCCAAAAAGGTGCTCGAGACGAACTACTTCGGTGTGCTGCGCGTAGTCGCCGCGTTCTACCCGGAAGCTATTCCGAAACACCAAAATGCTACCATCGTGAACGTGGGATCCATCGCCGGGAGAATCGGCATTCCGTACCAAAGCGCGTATTCGAGCTCAAAAGCCGCCGTGGAAGTGTACACAGACGCTTTGCGAATGGAATCCAAACGCGACGGCGTTCGCGCATGCTTAATTGAACCGGGAGATTTACAACCGGGTATGGAATGCGAGCACGCGCCGGAGATTGAAACAGACGAGGTTGCGAAGAGAGCGGTGAACATCATGCGCTCGGACGAGAAGAATGGGTCGAATCCGATGAAAGTGGCGTACGCTGTGTGCAAAGCAGCGAGACCGTGGCGAACGCCGGGTGCGAGAATTTTGGTCGGCCCAGACGCGTGGTTAGTTGAGTTTTGCACGAGCTATTTGTGGAAGTCCGTGCAAGAGATGTTTTTAGCCGCGCATTATAGAATTCCGCCTCGACACAACTCCTTGTGGCGATTCGTCGTGTGAGAAGAGTAGGGAGACGAAGGAGTAAAAGCTCATTTGCTATTGTAATGGTATTAATTGTTGCGTAATATATTTATCACTTTTATTGATTAATCGTTGTTCATGACGTCGGCTAACATTTTCTCTCTCTCGGCCAGTGACTTCGGAACTTTCTTCGCTTTGTTCCTTCTCACGTGTCCTGGCTTGATGCGTTTTCTGACCTTCTCGGTCGCCAGTTTCGACATCTCGTCCGAACTCAACTGCGGTTGTAAACCCAATTTGGCAGCTTCGGAACCCATCGCCGCGGACATTTGCTGCATCTTCACTCGCATACCGCCAAACATAACAATCAACTCGGCTAAATCTTCCTCCGTTTTCCCCGCCCCTTTGACGATTCTTCTTCTTCTACTTTCCGCCGAACTCGAGGCGACTAACATATCCGGATATTTTCTCTCTTCCGGCGTCATAGACATGATCAACGATTTCGCAACTTTAAACGACTTTTCCGCCTCTTGCATTTCTTTATCCGATAGCTTGTTCGCGCCAGGAATCATCTTCATGAGTTGCGACATGGATCCCATGTCCCCCATCATCTCCATGTTTTTCAAAAAGTCGTCGAAATCGAACGTCGCTTTCATAATTTTTTCCTTCATTTTTTCCGCGTCCGCTTGTTTCACCGCTTCTTGCGCTTTTTCTACGAACGACACGACGTCGCCCATACCTAATATTCTGCTTGTCATTCTTTCCGGGTAGAACGGGTCTAACGCGTCCATCTTCTCGCCAACTCCAGTAAACTTGATAGGTTTACCGCTCACTTCTCTCACCGATAGAGCGGCACCACCTCTGGTATCCCCATCCAACTTGGTTAAAATTGCACCGGTAATATCGATGGCATCTGCGAACGATTTCGTCAACGTCGCCGCTTCTTGACCAGTCATCGCGTCCACAACCAATAACGTCTCGTCCGCTTGCGTGCTCACTTTCGTCGCGATCAACTCGTTCATCAACTCCTCGTCGATGTTCAATCTCCCCGCGGTATCGACGATAACCACATCGATATCACCTCTTTTCTTCGCCTCTGCCACGCCGTTCGCGGCAATCGTCGGCGGCGACGCGTTCGCGCCTTCGTCGTACACCGGCACGTTCAAATCGCTGCCTAACTTTTTCAACTGGTCTATCGCCGCCGGTCTGTACACATCCGTCGCTACTAGTAAGCAAGTCTTATTTTGTTTCTTCAAACTCAGCGCCAGTTTCCCACACGCCGTCGTCTTCCCGACACCTTGTAAACCCGCCATCAAAATGACCGTCGGCCCGTTCCCTTCTTCGCGAAAGTTGATCCCTTCGGCGCCGACGCCGCCCATCAAAGCGCACAACTCGTCCGCGACTAGTTTCACCAACTCTTGGCTCGGTTCGACGCCTTTGGTCACTTTTACCCCGGGAGCTCTCTCTTCCACCCGTTTAATAAATCTTCTCACCACCGGTAAGCTCACGTCCGCTTCCAACAGAGCTCTTCTGACGTCTTTCAAAGGCGCTTTGATATTTTCCGGCGATAAATCCGCCACGCCTTTCATTTTCGCCCACGCCTGGTCCAAAGTCGCGGACAAGTTGTTGAACGCGTCCGCTCTGACGATTAAACTCGAAGATCTGCCGTTCTTCCCTCTCCGTCCGGAGAGAAGCGAACGTCCGTTGTCGTCGCTCTTCCTCCCCGCAGCACCAGCAGCACCAGCAGCACCAAATCGCGGGGAAATCGACCAAGAGAAGGAGATTCTTTTTCTCATCACCGTCGACGCGGTAGCGCTGCTAGCAGCAGCAGCAGCAGTAGCACCGCGAGCGCTCGTCGGCGGCGTCGTCGCCATCATCATCGCTTATATATATATATATATGTATATCACACGCTCAAAGAAATCACTCGCGTCTATTATGAAGAAAGGTGTCGCGTGTGTTGAGTTTTCGTAGCGATGATGGATAGATGATAAAACAGAGAGAGAGAGAGAGAGATCTTTCTTTCTTTTTTTTATTTTTCCTCCCTTTTTCTGCTTTTTGCGTGCAAATTTTTTGCCCTCCTCTCTCTCTTCGCTCTCTCCTTCTCTCCTTTTGGGCAAAAAACAACAACGACGAAAAGCGACACACTTTTTTTGCGAAAAACTTCCTCGACGACTCATCTCGCGAACAACAACAAAAAAAAAAAAGAAAGAAAAATGGAGGTTGAGGAAGAGCACGAGGTGCTGCGCGCGGTGCGCCGAAACGCGGAGCGATTATCTTCTTCTTCTTCTAACGATGATAATATTGATGATAATAAAGACAACGCGGAAGCGATTTCATCGTGCTTGAGGAGTTTGCGCGCGCATTTTTGCCGAGGAGGAGGACAAAAAGGGAAGAAGAAGAGGGACGAAGTGAGCGCGAAGGACTGTTTGCGAGTGCGTGGCGGCTTTGTTTTTTGTAACTGCTTTTTTATGAATGCGCGCGCGCTTTCGTCGATACTTTTTCTCTCTCTCTCCGACGGACTGGGACTGTCTCTCTCTCTCGAGACGTGCGACAGTCACAGTCACAGACACGCGCAGAGAAGACTCACGCGACTTGTTTTGACTCTTTCATTCTAAATCGTTCCGCAGGTGTATTTGCAACAGGCGCAAAGTTTCCAGTCGTTGTTGGAGATTTGGGATGCGCACCATTTGAACAACGCGCAGAAAGTCGGCGTGCCGTTACTGCTGTTCATCGCGACGCTTTTGCGAGTGAGAGAAGAAGAAGAATTCGAAGAAGAAGAATTTGATGAAGATGAGACGACGACGAGAGATGACGATTCTAAGAAGAGAAGAAGAAGTGCGGCTGGAGCATCGACCTCGACGAGCGTCAGTCGGTTGGCTTTGGACGGCTTGGCGAGAAATATCATCGCCAGACGGATGCGGCAGATGTATTCGCACATCGCGTCCGGGGTTCGGGTTCGGATCGTAGCCGCATTCGATCTGTTTACTGCGATTATTCAGCGCGATGACGACGGGAGTTTAGCCGGAGAGACGTTTAGACAGTTTGATTGGACGTTGCAAGTTTTGCAAAAAGTCGCGACGCCGAGAATCGATAATAATAACAATAGGAAAAAGAAACGGAAGAATGATGATGATGACAATGATGATGATGATAATGGCGACGACGACCAAGACTACAACATAACCAACGGGAACAACAACAACAGCGATAACAAAAATACGCACCGTCTTTCATTGTTTCGGGAAGAGCGTGCGAAGATAAATCAAGCCGCGAAGGCGTCGAGGAAGAACATTGAAAAGGCCTCAAACAGATTCGCGTTTGCTCAGTTTTACCTCGCTTTTTTAGAATCCAACGACGAAAGCGTCGTGCGCTCGGCAGCGACAAACCGTAACGTCATGTATTTGTTTGTTAGGAACGTGTCGAAAGATGACTCGGAGACGCAGTGTCGGTTCCTATCCGTGCTTTGGAAGAGCGTGCTGAATATAAACGTGAGCGCAATTCAGACACCGTTGAAAATCAAGCTGGCTACGTTTACGGATGTGCTTTTAGAGCAGCTGGCGACGATGGCTGCTTTGAGCGATGGTAACGCAAATGATGAAAACGATGAGAATAAGAAGAAAAAGTTAGACTTTTCTCGGGATACTACCGTTGTGAATATGGCGGTCGAACTACTGAAAGAAGTTTGTGTGAATCCGCGACACGGAATTTGTCCTTCCCAAGTCGGCTCGGGAGATTTAATATCTCGACTCTTGATGAAGTTGCGTCCGGCGGAGTGTGATGCACACTTATCTATCCTCTCGGATGCATGCGCTGCGCATCCGCGACTCGCTTCACACTACGTTGCTAGCTTTTCATCTGATTTACAACCGAAAAACACAGAAAAATGGTTATCAACGATACGCATGTTGGGAGATTTGATTCAAACCTCGGCGGAACACAGCGAGAGGACAGTGGGAGATTTCAGTACTGGTATTACAAACGAGAACGACGGAAACGATGATGATGACGACGAAGAAAAAATCGAAATGAAAGCCAGACATTGGGCATCGAGTGCGTTACCTTCGACGTTGACGAAAACAATCTTTGTGAAATCGCTCGGGCATAAAAGCATAGTCGTTCGCCAGGCTTCATTGCAATTTCTTGGAAAATGTTTGCGCGCGACCAGAAAACGAATAGATTTGGCGGAAAAGAATGCGATTGCGAACCAAATCAAGCAGCGCAAAAATATTAATACTAGAAGCAAGATTGAGAATAAAAGTGTTCACCATGGTCTCGCGCTCGCTCGGAAGAGGGAGATATTGCGTCGGGCCAGAGGCATAGCGTCGGCGGATGTTTTCCCGGAAATCTCGGTGCTCATACAAATCGTCATGAAAGGAGGCACGCACGTCCCAGAACAAGTAAATACTGAAAAGATGGATACTAATAAAAAGGAGAAAGTCGAATCTGACGTAGACAAAGACAACGACAACGACGACGACGACGACGAAGAAGAAGAAGAAGAAGAAGAAAACGAGGATGAAGTGTCTGAGTTTAGTCGATTCTCGAAGCTTTTGGCTTTAGAAGCCTTGGCTGAACGCGTTGCGCTCTCACCTTCAGATACCGTCAATTTTGTTGACGTCGCAAAGATTCTTCCGAACACTCGTGAAGAGCTTTTTCACAATGCTCGCGAAAGCATTGCTGCGATTTCTGTTGCACGTAACGCCTGCACGGCGTCATCGGCGGTATCGAAAAATACTCTCGTCGCCGTTTTCAAATGTTACGCATTTGCGGTGATGAAAGATGTCGAGGATGAAAGTCGAGACAATATCCGTTTACTGTTCGAAAATATCAAGACGCTTTTCAAGCTAAATTTGATAGAATCGAAAACTCTCGACGAAAGTTTTGGAGCCGATGGAAGCACAAAATATTCGGTTGAACGAGAAGCCGAGACGTATACACACAACTTTGCTCAATGTTGTAGCGCTGCGACTTCGCTTGACTTCACTGCATCGCTTGCAGAATTCTTGGCAGACGCAATCGTCTCGGCATCGAAGCGAACAAGCCTCGACGCATTTATGGATGAAGAAGTCTCGCGGCCGCCTCGGTTTAATCAACCAGATGAGCACGATAATCACAACACTTCCGCGCTCTCGCCCCTCTCGGTGATTGTGTTTGAAAATGCCTTGAAAGTTTCAAGGAGCGTGAAAAAAACCAAAGAAGAGATTGACATCGTTCGACAATTTGCAGCTTCGTTAATTCTTCCAAGTTTGCTTCGTACGACCGATTTTTGGACGCATGCCGTGGCACTAAACAAAGTAGGTGTTCATGCATTGGCGTCATCAAAGCATGAAAAGAAAGTGATGAAGACGATTGACGATATTTTGTGTAAAGAGCGCCAAATATTTCAGAGCAACCCGAAGAATATGAAGAATTTTACTATTGAAAACGTCGAAACGGATGCAGTCGAGAATGGTGGCACCTTTGACGCACACTCTAAGGCGAAGCTATATTCGCTCTTGCTGCAAAATTACATACACGAGGCGGAGGATTTCACGAGACTTCTCGAAGAAGCGCTTCGAATGATCAGCGAGATGAGTCGATCTGGTCGTGGTTCTCTTCTAAGCGCGGTTTCATTCAGCGTTGCCAGAGAGCTGTCACGGACGGGGAATGACTGCTTCGATGGCGAAATCCAATCAAAACTTGCGGCTGCATTAGCGCGAAGTATTGAGGATACGGAGCTGAAATTAGGCGCGATGCAGTCAACTCCTCGAAAATGTCTCGCTGATGCGTTTTTGAGGCACTCGGAAAATGAGCCCCTCGTCATCTTTGCAAAATTTGCTTCGGAAGAGACCCAGCTCGATGCAATCGTAAAAAGTAGGAAAGAGGCAAACTTCGTTTTAATGGCTTCCGTGGCAAATGTGTCTTTAAATTCGCACAGCGTTTCTTTTGACGGAAAAGCAAGGATACTCGCGCTTCTTTTGGACGTGTTATTGGAAGAGGACGATGTTGAAAACTCGGTTCCAATACTGAACGTTCTTGCCGGCGTCTTTGAAGAAAGCGTTGCGTCGAATTGGGAAACTAACATTGCAGCCCCTTACTCTTCGAGCGCTCATCGTTCTTTGGAAAAGGTCTTGAAAAGGAAAAGACTTACGAAAAGTGAAGTCACGAGCGCTGAAGCTGGGTTTGTCTCGTCTCTCGTGAATTCGAACGCAGGAGAGATATGTGCTGCTACATTTCTTCAGCACTGCAACTTTAAAGATGACTGTGCCGTCTTTGAAAAGGCTGCCTCCGTTGCTATTCGAAAATGCGCAGATTGCGCAGCCATTCGAGATCTCGTGGATGTGAATATGAGCGATGGAAAAACGTTCTTAAACGACATCGCGTCGTTGGTTCTGAAGCAAATGGATCCAACAACGCACGGAAATATGATATGCTCCGCTCGAGCTCTTCAAATTGCATTGAATGGTGAAGACGCAAAACAGAAGACAAGTTTCGAAAAGAAACTTTCAAATGCGTTGACGGACAAATATTTTTCGAATACGTTGAGTCATAGGCACACGAATGATATCATGAACGCGTTCAACGTGTGTTTTGACGCGAACTGTCCTCAAGTGTATCGCGTAAGATGCTTCCAATTTATTTTCAAGCATTTGGTAGCTTTGGACGAGGGAGGAAAGAGGTTGAGCGCGGAAGATAAAACGATGAAAAGAATTCTTGAGAACAGACTTAAAGAAGAACTCGAAGTGTGGGAAAAAAACGCCACCGTAGACGATGATACCATCAACACAATCGATGCGTTCACTTTTGCAGTCAACGACGAGAATTTTATGCGAAGTAACGAAGGCGATATTATTGCACTGGTCACTTGGGCACAAAAGTTCATCTTTCTTTCGCTCAAGGCGGAAACGCTTAAAAATCCTCGCAGAGTAGACGCGATGGCCAAAATCCTCGCAGCGCTCACGCCAAAAAGCGCAAAGAAGATGAAGAAACGCGATCAAATGCGTGAAATATTTGAGGAGCTAGCAAAGTCGTGCTTCGATTGCGTGTGCCAGAATGAAAAATTTGTACAGGCCCTTTTATCACGAGGAGAGTCGGAAGAGGACGAAAATACGAGCGGACTTTTGGATTCACTTCCGCAGAATCCACCTTCGATGCACTTTGTTCGGGAGTGCGTTGACGAGCGTTCGGAGAAAGTCTCTGTTTCTTCGGTGTGCATTTCGTCGCCGAAAGGACAAACGAAAAATATTGCAGAATTGAAGCGATCGTTTGCAAAAATTCTGAACGCGTCTCTCGAACTGAAATACCGAGTATACATAGACACACAGCAATCGCGGCCTGATGCGTGGGCGACGAAGAAGGTAGTCGAAGTTTTACCTCTTTTACTTAAAGGGTATGATGGGTCGTCGTCTGCTTTCGATTCTCGCATCATGCGAACTATCGTAAAGCTCGATTCACTTTCTGGACAAGACGTTCTTAAAAAGTGCGGCTTTGTTTTTGGAAGCGCGGCTGACAAATTTTTCGAAGGCGAAGCGTGGAATAGACTTGTATTCCACGACGGTGACGATGGAGATAGCGACACGAAAATGTTACTCAAAGAACGCGTTAGTAATGCAATTGGTACGTCGCTTTTTGATTGCAGAAGAAGTGCGATAACGGCGACTGCTTTTCCTCAAAGACAAAGACTTTTGTTCTGGGAAGATACCAGTCACGAAGAAGATTTACTCCTCACCGCAGGAAACGAAGAAGAAATTGTGAATAGACTGGCGTACGATCCTTCCTGGATCCTTCCAATGACGCTGCGAAATCTGGAAACAGAATCGCTCTCGCCGAGAGAGTGTGCGCGTTCGGGCATTCTCTCTGTTGCAATATCAGCACTTTCTTCCACAGATATCAATTTTCGTCGTCTCGCGAGAACGATACTATCCACCATGGATGAAATCGTGACTCAAATAGTCACCGGAAAAACAGAAAGTGGAGAAGATATAGATTTGACCGACGTGATGTTGGCGCGGGCGTCGTTTCGCGAACGAACTCAAGTCCTTTCCATTTTGCGTTGGATTCGAAACTCAAACGATGTCTGGAATAATGACGTCTTGACCCGCGACGACGAAGAAAATATGGAGGCGCAAACGAAGTATCAACACGCAGAAGATGTCGTTTGGCCAACAACGGCGACCTCATTCGCTGCCGAGGCCATGTGGCTTGCGTGTAGACCGGAATCTGAATTCTTCGTTGTCGCCAACAAGCAGGTCTTAAAACGTATGTCCATCGACCTCGACCGATTACCTATGTTTCTCCCGCTCGTGAACGCCGGGGATGTCGATGCTAAAGCTAAGCGAACATGGGCACTTCGTCAACTTAATTCCTCGTTCCACTCTTTGGGCGATAAAGACAACTTATCCTCTCGCGTGTTTCGGAAACAGTTTGTGCTTGAAATTTTGAGCTCGCAAACGTGTTCGTACGCGCTTGCAGACAGCAACACACGGTCGAGAACTATGCGCTTGATCAAGAATGTGTGCGAAAACGGAAGCGATTCCCTCGCGCTCGAGCTTGTCGAGCACGTAAGCTTTGTCGCGTTCTTGACGAGACGTATTGAAGAAAGCGTAGACCCGCGAGCGTCAGTTTCCTCGTCGCAGGACGTATCCGTCGAACATCGAAGTCACGTGGCCGTGCTCTCCCTGATGATTTTAAAAGGTTTAGCAAAAGCACCGGACGCGTTTGTATTTGCCGGACGCGATTTCGTAGACGCAGTGCGACGCGTGAGAAGCACGATTTTATCTCGATTAGAATCTGCCGGCGCGCGCGGCGAATCGAATTCCAGAGGTGGAAGTTCCTCCATTGCAGATTATCTCGTTGCGAATAACTGTTTCAAAGCGTATCTCGAGTTCCACGCGACCGTATTAAAACGTCTGGAAAAAAGGCCAAAGTTAAATAGCCAACTCGCTACAGTATCTGAACTCTACCGCCTGATTGTGGTAGCAGATAACAACAATAACAACGAGGATTCTTCTTCTTCTTCTTTGGTCGTCAAGAATACGCTTGCAGAAATTCTAGAAATATCAAGCTTCGACTTTTCGTGTTTATTGGTAGGAGAAGAAGAGGACGAGACAAAAGCGACGCCGGCTGCAGCGGTTCAATCCGCGGCGTTATCGATTGCTTCTTCAATCTCTCGTCTCGCCGGATGGTTAAACGAACACGTCTCGACGAAGAACGAACCAAAACTAGCCTCGCGGTTTCTGTGCCGGACGCTGTTAAACGCTCCAGATATTTTACAAGATGCTCTCTTCACTTCATTGAACGACGTGCAATGGTTTGCGAAAATCATCGCGAGCGATTGCGACCGCCGGAGAAAGAGAGAAGTAAACGCGGCTTTGGCGTTGCTCTTAGATTTCTTGTTGGATGAAAAAGCAGCCGAAGCGAAAAAGGTTAGAAATACAATCGAAGAATTGATGTGCTCCAAAGCTCAAAACGATGGTAACGAGGTCCTTTTAGAGGCTAAGTTACGCGAAGTCTTTTTCTTCTCCTCCTCCCTCTCTTCGTCTGTCTTTGTCAGGAAGTGCGAGAAGAAGAAAGAGGCTTCTGAGATAGAGACGACGCCGGCGTCGCCGGCGTCGAAACCGAGAAAACGAAAGCAAGCTCCCGGAAGCGGGGCAAAAAGTAGACGCGCTGAAAAACGCGCGGCTAAGAATAGGAATAGTGAACAATAGTGCTGTAGTTGTAGTCCTCGATATTGTTAGTTAAAATCAGTCGTAAGGATTGATTACTCAAAACATTTTTATGTATCTATCTGCTAAAAATCAATGATGGTATCATAGTTATATTTTATATAGTTGTTGATGATGTTCTTTGTGGTGGTGTTGGCGTTGTGGAAGAACTTGAATGATGCAAAGCGGCTTTTAATTTTTGTTCTTATCGTTGTTTTCCTCTCTCCTCTCTAACTCTCTTATACTTCAACGACCTTGGCGACAATTTGGTCCGCGATGGCTTGGCCTTGGGATTCAACTTGCGCCTTGCAGCTCTCTCTTTCCGCATCAATCGCTCTCATCGCGTCCGCAATTTGGCGGTCGACGTCAGCCTTGGCTCTCGCAGCTTCCGCGGCAATCTTCGCGTCCATCTCCGTCTTCAAGGCGGCAACGTCTCTGCCGACTTGGGCTCTCGCGTCGCCGATGATTTGGTCCTTCTCCGCAATCAATTTGTCAACCTCTTCGGTGTTACCGCCAACAGCGGCTAATTGGGATCGGATCAACTCATCTCTGTCGTCCAACGCTTTACCAACCGGGCCAAACATGGTCTTGTCCAAGATGAACATCAAGGTCAAGAACTCCGCCGCGATGATCGGCAAGGTCAAGTTGAAGTCAAACAACTTACCCGCTTCGGCGTGCGCCGGCATGGTCATGACCAAGTTGGTCAAGACAACCGGGGCGACAACCTTCGCGGATTCAAACTTTTGCTTGAGAGAAGCTTGCGCCTGTATCGATTGAGAGCGTGTGCTGCGGTCAGCTTTTGATTCATAACAGACGAAAAAGAAAAAAGATTTGAAATTTTTCAAACACATTTGGAAGGGAGTAATCCTATCCTTTCCTCGTTGAAGAGAAGAAGGGCCGATCTCCCAACACAGAGGAGGAAAGATTATATTTGCGAGAGAGAGAGATATCCAACCCGAACGAGACGGCCACGCGACCGCGCGAGCGACACTACGCGCGCGGATTCGAACGCACGAAGATTTCCTTCGCGCGATTTCAAACTCGTTTCGATGGTTTCAAGCCCCGGACTCGTTCGCCCCGGGAGGCGAGCGCGCGCGCGCGATTTTATCTCCCCCCACTCCCCCGCTGGGGCACAAAGCTGGAAAAGGAAATATTACCCACAACGGGACGACAAAGAGTGTAATCAATCAAAAAAAAATGAAAAAAAAGCTTCGCGACATCGCTCACGTACCGGCACGGCGACTCTCTTCGTTTGCGTTTTTCTGCTCACAGACGCGACGGAGACGCATCTGTTCGTGATTTGGGCGATCGCGGACATGTTTTTAATGTTCGTGTGTTTTATTTTGAGTGCGGAATATGAAGTTTTGCGTGGGTAAATTTTACGCTTAAAAAAATAAATTTTCTGCTTCTTTTTCTTGGTGGGGGAAGATTTTGCTTCTTTTTCGATTTTTGGGAGCTTCAGGGTTTAGAGGCAGGTTTCGACTCTTCTCGTGTTTTGGGAAAAAATACGAGAAAAATACGAGAGCGCGGTGCGGCAAAAAATACGCAAAAGAGTTCTCCGAGAACGACACGAACAGAGAAGAACAGCACACACACACCTCGCTGCCGCAAAAAATGACGACGGCATCAAAGACAAAGACGCGTTCTCGCTGTTCTCACACTTCTTCCTACACTTCTTCTTTCCATCCGTCGTCTCTCGCGCCTCGCAAAACGAGGAGGCGCGCTGCTCGGAGGATGACGTTTCTCTCTCTTCTTTCCTGCTTCGCGCTCGTATTTTTGTCCTCGACTGGTGAGACAACAACGAGGTCTTCTCGTTCTTCTGCTTCTTCGTCGTCGTCTCACACCTCGCGTGGTGGCTTTTTCGTGGAAGGGAAGGAGACGCTCTCCGCCTCTGAGGCAGATTTCGGGGCGATCGTAATCAGCGAAATCATGTACGATCCGGTGGGGAAATCTTTGGAGTCGTCTTCTATCGGCGATGGTTTTGACGATGGTGACGACGCGACGACGAGGACTGGTCAAAAAGCCGCCAGGAGCGGGGAGTGGTGCGAGTTTTTGAACCCGTCGTCGACGAACGAAGTGGACATGAGCTCGTGGTATTTCACGGATAAAAAGAATTTGAACTCTGAGAATATGTTCCAGTTTCCTTTGAACACGACGGTGAAACCGAAAGAGAGAATCGTCGTGGCGAAGAACGCGACAAAGTTTGAACTCGCTCACCGCGGCGAACCGAACGAAGAAAAAGTCGTCGTCGTCAAAGACGCCGAGTTACCGTTCAAATTGAGCAATAAAGGCGAAAAGCTGATCTTGTTAAACGCAGAGAAAGAACTAGTGCACGAGGTCGAATACAACGATAAACCACCTTGGCCTATAATATTCCCAGGATACTCCATCGAGTTGACGTCGGCGAAAAGCGACGCGAACGACCCGTTCTCGTGGGTCTCTTCGTTGGTCTTAGGAGGAACGCCTGGTCGAGAAAACTCCGTCGAGTTGGTCAACGCATTGAATAATTGATTGATAAACGACTGATAATCATCAAGCATTAAAATAAAGCGGCTATATATGAATATTACTTGATAAACGCGCCATCCGCGACGCCATCTTGGCCGGTTACGAACCCGCTCGAGACCACCACATTCTTCCCTTGATACGTCGCCTTCCCACCTTTAATCACTAACGTTTGCTTCACTTGTTCCCATAACTTACTCTTGCACTCCTTCGGGTACGTCTCCGGCTTCTTGTCCTCTTCGTTTTCAATGAACGCCTTCTCGCCAACCTTCGCTCCGTCCGGAACCTTGACCAACTTCACGTCCACGCTATCGCCTTCCCCGCTCTCCGTCGCTAGAATCATCGCCTCGCTCGTCTCCCCGGCTAACTTGGCCACCTTCAAATTAATAATCGTCAAAACTAACTTCCCTTCCAAATCTTCTTTCTTCACGAACTTTCTCAAACCAGTGACGACTTGCTTCACGTCCTTCTCTTCGTCTTCGCCGACTAACACTTTGCACAAGTACAACTTCTCCGACCACTGGTCGTCCTCTTTCGCCTCTAAAACTTTACCAACCGTCAAGTTCGCCTTTACGAACGGGTCCACTTCCTCTTGCGGTTGCGGTTGCTTCTTCGCTTTCTCTTTCTTCTTCGTCGATTTTTGACCTCGACCGTCGTCGTTGCCTCCGCTCGTGGAAGGAGCGCCTTCTTCGCCTCCTCCGCCGCTGTCTTTCGGCTTAATCACAGGGTCGAGCAACTTGACCAAATAGTCCGAGTTTCTATCGAACGCTTCCGGCATGGGATTGTTTTCCTCGAAAGGAAACGTTTGCAAGTACCCGGTCTTTTCGTCGCGCATTTTATACACGTGTGATGGAGGGTTATACGTCTCCAACGGCCACGGGTCTGTGTTTTATAACGACGATGATGATGAAGAAGAAGAAAGTGCGTACGTGCGGCGGTGAGCAAAAAAGTGTCGATGATGTTTCAAAAAAAATGTAACACGGAGGAAGAAAAAAGCGCACCTTCCGGGTCGATTTTCAAGTGTCCGGAGGGAAGTTCGAGAGTGTTCATGTCGTGTAAACCTCCTTTTTCGTGTCCTGGTCGAGCGCCTCCGCAGCACGCGTTTAACATATTATTATATGTGTGTGTGTGTAAGTGTGTTTGTGTAGTAATGACGATGGTTTGCGGCTCTCCCCTCCTTCTTCTTCACTCTCGGGAAAAAATGCAATCAAGCTGTCAAGAGAAGAAAAAAGTAACGCCAATTTTTTTTTCCTCCAATCTGATCTCGCTGATCTGCTGATCTAAAAAATAAATAAATCATGTCTCATGAGAAAAGCCAGAGGAGGTCGTCGAGGAAGAGCGACGAGAACAACACCGCCATCAACAAGAACACCGCGAACTCGTGGGACGAGTTTTGGCGCGACGCGGTTTCCGAAAACGAGCGAAAAATGAGAGAAGCGAACCGAGCGCATTTCAAAAAAACGGGAGATCGGAATTTCGAGGACGTCGACGACGTGAGCGACGAGCGGTACATGGAGAAGTGCCGCGGGTTGGACCGAGGAGTGCCGAGATACGCGGTGACTTTAGCGTGTTCGGGGTGCGGGTGCGAGAAGTCGAAAGAAGCGATGATGCGATTGGAGTGCGCGCAGTGCTTGGAGATGTACAAGGAAAGAAAGATGAAAGTTGTGATGGACGCTTTCGAGCGGGCGTTTTTTTGCTCCGAAGAATGCTTCTTGGAACATTGGACGGAGCACAAAATGCGACACGGGCCGGCGTATTCGCGAGCCACGAAAGAAAATGGGGAGGTGCATCGATTCGAGGCGCACGACGAAGGCTGCGGGACATTGTGGGACCACGGCGCGTTGAAGCGGAAATATTTTCACCAGTGCGAGCCGAATACAAAGTGGGACGATGTCGACACAGAGAAGAGCGAGAAGAAAGCGAATAATAATGAGGAGCAAGAGGAGGGAGAAGACGAGGATGAAGACAATGCCGTCGAAAGCGATAAGGAAAACGAAGAAACTTTCTAATTAATGTAAGCTTTTACAAACGAGTGATGTGTGAATTTTGCGTATTAATACAACCAAAATCTTTCTCTAAACCGAGTGTAAAAATGAACGTCCGTTGCTCTATGAAATGTGCTAATGAACGTGAGGACAGACTTCCCTCAACCTAAAATTATTTTGTTTCTTTGTGATTACTTTAATTGTTTTTCTTCTTGTGCGTTCTCGTTCATCAAATCTTCCCTTTTAACAAACGAAATTCCTTCAAGCGCGACGGAGTCGATTACCAGTACGTGTACGTGTTCAACCAGCCATCTGGATTGCCTCTCATGAGCGCTTTTCTCAACTCATCGTAGGTAAAGATAAACATGGACCACGGAACAGCCGGGAACCAGTGCAAGATGTGCAACGGGCGAGTACCAAAGACGGTGTTCAAGGCTGGAGTGTATACCAAAGTCGCCCCGAGGACGGTTTCAAACAACAAGCCAAAGTTCATGAAATCGTTTTGTAAGCCTTGCTGGAACAGAGAAAGCTTTCTCGTCTTGCAAATCAACAAATCGGCCCATTGGACGATGATGATAGAGATGAAGTACGCGCATTGCGCGTACTCCAACGCGGACGTTTGGTAGTTCTTGTTCGGCAAGGCTTGTTGCTGGCCGTTCCAGAAATACATGGCGCCCGCCGGAGCGATGGCATCATCGTCCGCGAAACCTCGGTCGGCAAAGCCGAACGTGTTGTCTGACGCGCAGTACGTTGCAAAGGCCGCAGTTTCATCAGCGGTGATTTCACTGGCCGGAATGCTGGCGTAGTTCGAGCACGCTCTGTTGCAAGTGTAGTCACCAGGACCTCTGAAACCAGAAGAGGTGAACTCGATGAACGGATCGACTGCACCACCGGCGGGAACTTGGCAACCACCTTCGCAGTATCCTCTCTCCCAGCTGTCACCTTCGCAACCAAAACCGCACTCTTTCGGACTACCATCGCCGTTGACGGTACACATGACCGAGTGCTTGAACCATTCCAAACCGTTGCCCATCAAGATGTTCGGCGCGTAGCCGTAATCGTTGAGGACGATGATGTAGACAAAGAAGCCGGCTAAGGCTTGGATCATACCGATTTGCAAGTACGCAAACGAAATCAATTTGAAGTTGACCAAACGATCAGTTTGCGCATTTCTCGGCGGGCGGTCCATGATATCCGCCTCTCTGGTCTCGTAAGCGAGAGAGATGGCCGGGACCATATCCGTACCGAGATCGATACAGAGAATCAAAACCGTCGACAACGGTAACGGCAATTTCGCCGTGATGTAAATCAAAAACGGCGCAATCTCCGGAATATTCGACGACAAAGTGTACGCGATGGACTTCTTCAAGTTATCAAAGATCAATCGCCCCTCTTCGACGCCGTTGACGATGGACGCAAAGTTATCGTCCATCAAAATCATATCAGCCGCTTCCTTGGAAACGTCTTTACCGGCGATACCCATGGCAACGCCAATATCACCCTTCTTCAACGCAGGCGCATCGTTCACACCATCACCGGTGACGGCAACGATTTCACCTCTGCGCTGGCAGTTCTCAACGATCAACAACTTGTGCGCCGGAGACACTCTCGCCCAAACAATTTGTTTGTGATCGAGCGCTTCGTCCCACTTCTTTTGTTGTTCAACCGGGTCGGCGATCTCCGTCCACTCACGAATGGTGTCACCTTTAACGACGATGGCATCGCCACTGTCGATATTTTCTTGCGAAATGATGTTGACTTGTTTCGCGATGGCAGCCGCGGTGATCGGGTGATCGCCGGTAACCATGTACACCTTCACGCGAGCGCGGTTGCACTTGATGACGGCTTCGGGGACGCCTTCTCTCGGAGGATCAATCAACGAGATCAAACCAACAAAGGTCAAATCGTCCATGGTGAAGTTCGGGGACGGCTTGTTGGAAAACTTGAAGTTGTCCTTGAAGCCGGTCAACTCTTTGTAGGCAAAACCCAAAACACGTTCGCCGCGACCGCCCAAACCTTCGTACGCTTCCGTGTACGTCTTGTTGTACTTCGCGTCGATTTGCTTCGTTTCACCCTTAGCAAAGTACGTTTTGCACATGCCAAGCACTCTTTCCGGAGCACCCTTCAAGACGAGCAACGGCGGTCTGCCGGCACCTTGAGAGTGAATGGACAACTGCCACTTGTTCGTGGAGTTGAACTTGATTTCGAAAATCTTCGGGCACGCGGCTCTCGTTTCCAAAGCATCGTTCAACGGTTGCACGAGCTTCAACAAGCCTTGCTCGGAAGCGTCACCAGTCGCGGCTTGCTTCAAGATGTTGAAGTTCGGGTTGTTCATTTCCGCCTTTAAGTCAATGTACGAGCCGTCGTCGTTTTTAGTCAAGAACTCGGCGTTGTTACACAACGTCGCGACTTGCAATAATCGTTTGAAGGCCGGAGAGCTTTCGTCGTAATACGGTTCATCCGCTGGAGTTTGCTTCAAAACCGCCAAATCCGGAATGTTCTTCCCGGCTGGGCACAAATACGTGTCGTTATCGACCCATGCGTGCATAACAGTCATTCTGTTTTGCGTCAAGGTACCAGTCTTATCCGAGGCGATGATAGTGGTCGAACCCAA
>Ga0181558_10001980_pt1 | contig 19627 bp, 19 predicted proteins | sample 011ome_22_FD_133754 | JGI IMG/M metagenome (GOLD analysis project Ga0181558, IMG submission 133754) | Coastal salt marsh microbial communities from the Groves Creek Marsh, Skidaway Island, Georgia - 011507BT metaG (megahit assembly) | ecosystem: Environmental > Aquatic > Marine > Intertidal...
ATCAACGTGGCCGTGCTCCTACCGTTATTTGCGCTCACGATGTTTATCGCTGACACAACTACGCTGGAGTGGGCAGGTGTGGCGGCGCTTCAGGCGAGCGTCGGATTCGGATATCTCGGGGCTCGAGCAATCACGCTGGGCATGCGAGCGCGAAAAGATAAATGGATGGTGCTAGGTGTCACTAACCGTCAATAGTGAACTTCGTCGTCGGCGCAATGGAGTCTTCCTACTATTTGGAATCAGTGGTTTCGTCTTCGCCAACTGGGCCGCACGACTTCCTGGAATCCGCGACAACCTAGAAATTTCCCCCGCAGAGGTCGGCCTGTTCCTTTTCGGCGGAGCAGCCGGAGCGATATTGGGACTAGCGTTTGCCGCCCACGTCATCGCCTATTTGGGTGAGCGACGAACAATGTTGATTTTCATGCTCACCGCACTCACCGCTGTCGGCACAGTGGGATTCGTCAGCGTCTACCTGCCGTCCATCATTCTCGCGGTGAGCGTCATGGTGTTTTTTGGAATCGGAGCCAGTGCGACAGACGTGGCAATGAATATCGAGGGCGCCGAAGTGGAACGCGAGCTCGGGCGCACCATCATGCCATGGTTCCACGCGTTGTTTTCCTTGGGCACCGCATTGGGCGGAGGTATTGCGGCATCTGCGAGCGCACTCGGCATCGGAGTGGACTGGCACCTCGGTGTGATTGCCCTCGCACTCGTCCCACTCACGATTTATAGCGTCCACCTCATGGGAGGGCCCGCCTCTCGCGGGAGCCACGACAACCCAGAGGAGCGCAGCACTGTGGGTGAGCGCCTGGGGGTGTGGAAAGAAGGTCGAACGATTTTGATCGGGCTCGTAGGCCTGTCGATGGCTCTGGCCGAAGGATCGGCAAACGATTGGCTGGCCCTGGGAATGGTGGATGACCGAGGATTCAGCAATGCCACGGGCGCCCTGTGGTTCGTGCTCTTTGTCTCGGCAATGACGGCCGGTCGAATAGTGGGAGTTCCGCTCATTGACCGAGTGGGCAGGGTGGTCGCGTTGCGCCTGAGTGCTCTCTCGGCATTTGCCGGCCTCGCCCTGCTGATACTGATCGAAAACACCGTGGTTTCTGTCATCGCCGTCATCCTCTGGGGTTTGGGAAGCGCTCTCGGATTCCCTGTCGCCATGTCCGCCGCCGCCGATGATCCCAAGCGTGGCCCCGCTCGGGTGAGCGCTGTTGCCACTCTTGCCTACGGCGCGTTTCTCATTGGCCCGCCCATCATCGGAGGACTGGCAGAAGTCTTTGGGGTGTTGAATTCGCTGTGGGTGGTGGCGGCACTAGTGGCTGCCGGGTATCTGGCCATCCCTGCGACGAAAAAACAAGACGCCTAGACTTCCCTGCCATGAGGGTGATGATTGCGACGTGTAGCGTCGACTACTCGGGGCGGCTGAACGCCCATCTCCCTCTCGCTAAAAGGTTGCTCATTGCCAAACAAGACGGAAGCATCCTGATTCATTCAGACGGGGGTTCCTACAAGCCCCTGAACTGGATGTCTCCTCCGTGCACGTTCAGTGAAATCGAGCCCGACGACGTCCAGCTCGACGCGGGGGTGACCATGGTCTGGAAGGTCACACATCAGAAGACAGCCGATTTGCTGGTGCTGAGCATTCACGAGGTGCACGAAGACGTTCACTACGAGCTAGGCGAAGACCCCGGTCTAATCAAAGAAGGCGTCGAAGCAGAATTGCAACGACTTGTGGCCGATGACCTGGAAAGTATTGGAGAGGGCCTCACGCTGGTGCGCCGTGAATACCCGACAGCAATCGGGCCAGTAGATGTTCTCGCGACCCACCGCGACGGTGGCACCGTCGCTATTGAAATCAAACGTCGTGGGGAAATCGACGGGGTAGAGCAACTCACGCGCTATCGGGAACTTCTCCAACGCGATCCACACCTACGACCTGTTCGCGCCGTTTTTGCAGCACAAGAAATCAGCCCCCAGGCGAGGACTTTGGCGTCCGATCGAGACATTGACTGTGTGGTGTTGGACTATGAGGCGCTTCGAGACGGCGACGTCGACGACAACCGCTTGTTCTAGAGATGACTGACGGTCAGCCTCACTAGGCTTTGTGGGTGCCTCACTTCGACACCATTCTCTTTGACCTCGACGGCACCATTGTTGACAGTGCGCCGGGCATCGTCGAATCCATTGCCTACACCCTTCGGGAACTCGACCGCCCCGTACCCCCCATGAAGGACCTTCTGCATTGGGTCGGCCCACCACTACCCCTGTCGTTTGAAAAGCGAGGGGGCATCGAAGCGTCTCTTCTGGACGAAGCGGTGAGAATTTACCGCGATCACTACCTCAACTACGGCGCCTACGATTCCAAGCTGTTTGATGGGATGGGATCTATTCTGCGCGACCTGCGCTCAGAAGGACGCCACCTTGCCATCGCCACGTCAAAGCCGACCACCCCGGCAACGTTAATGCTGGAGCACTTCACCCTTGTCCCGTACTTCAGCGTCATTGCCGCCGCCGCCGATGATGAGAGCAGGGGAGAAAAACACCTCATCATCGACGATGCCCTAGAAGGTCTCGCCGATATCGGCATCGACCCCTCCCGGGTCCTTATGGTGGGTGACCGCATCCACGACATCGAGGCAGCCAAGCAGCACAACATTCCCTGCGCGGTGGTTCGCTGGGGGTACGGCACGCCCGAGGAGTGGGTTCACGCAGACCACCAGGTCGATACCCCCCGGCAGCTTCGAGAACTCTTGGGACTGAAGGCTCCCCGTGGCGGAGACCAGAACTAGGCGGGTACTCTTCCGGCATGCAGCCAGATTGGGACAACCCCGAGGACTTACCGCTTCGGTTTAATCCCCCCGATGGCTGGCGGACTCCCGATTCACAGTGGGTGTCTCTCTACCAAGGTTTTCAACCCCCTCCTGGTTGGAGGCCTTATTCGCGGTGTCCCGCGGCGCCACCCAACTGGCCGTGGTGGGAAGAAAATGGCGCCGCCTGGTACACCTTCTTTCGCTTCCACAGCCCCCCGCCCACCCGTTCACTTGGGGGATGGTTTGCCCTGGGAGCCGCCGGTCTCTTCGCCGTGATGGTTTCGCCTTTCGCCCTGGGCTTTCCCAGCGCCTTCATTCCCGGTGGAATCGCCTTGGTGGCGCTCTTTTTCGGAGTGAGGGGGGTGGTGCGCACTCTGCGCAAACAATCCAATTGGCTCCATGGAGATCCCTTGGATCGTGTGAGGGCGTGGGCGGAAGCAAGGCGAGCCGAGGAGTTACCCCGGCTCTATGAGAAGCATCGACGCCGTAGTGAGGGTGAGCCGAGCTTCGCCGAGTTCGAAACCTCTATGCAGCAGTGGTGGTGGCGCGAAATGCCCGCAACCTCAGCGAATTAGTCACGACGAATATTGATGAGAACGCCATCGCCGCACCCGCAATCAGGGGGTTCAACACTCCCGCTACCGCCAAAGGCAATGCGATGACGTTATAGGCAAAAGCCCAAAAAAGGTTTCCTCGGATGGTGCCCAGGGTTTTGCGCGCGAGGCGCAACGCCACCGGAACTTGCTCAATGTCACCTCGGGTAATGGTGATGTCCCCCGCTGACATGGCCTGGTCGGTGCCACTACCGAGTGCGATTCCCACATCGGCATTCGCCAAAGCAGGAGCGTCGTTCATTCCATCGCCCACCATCGCCACCCGACGTCCTTGACGGCGCAACTCGTCGATGGCTGCGACTTTCCCTTCCGGCGTCACCCCAGAAATAACGGAGTCGATTCCGAGCTGTTTCGCCACGGCCTGAGCAGGACCATCAGCATCACCAGTGAGCAACACCACCTGATACCCGCGGGCCTGTAGAAGGGCGACGGTCGCGGCAGATTGAGGCTTGGGTTGGTCCGCCAAATACACCGCACCCCACAGCGTTCCATCGACCACCATCCACACTGCCGTGTGTTCCCCGGAGTGGGCGAACTCGCTCGCGAGACTCTCGGGAACGACTACTCGCTCTCCAGCAAGCCAGGTCGCGCGACCCGCCTTCACTTCTCGACTAGAGACCGTCGCGCTCACACCGAATCCCGCGTGAGTCTTCTCGTCAGTAACAGACAGTTTCTCGTTCGCGGGATAGTGAGCAACCAGTGCTTTCGCTATGGGGTGGCTCGAGCTCGATTCGACCGCGGTGAGCAGCGACCACATTTCATCCGAGTCGATACCCTCGGCGAGCGATTCTGATACCACCGACATAGACCCGGTCGTGAGGGTGCCGGTCTTATCCATCACCACCGTGTCCACGTGCTGGCTTGATTCCAATGCCTCCGGACCAGAGAGCAAAATACCGAGCTCTGCACCGCGACCCGTTCCCGCCAAAAGTGCAGTCGGCGTCGCCAACCCCAAGGCACAGGGGCAGGCGATAATCAACGTCGCCACCGCCGCGCGAAAGGCCCACTCGGGAGTGGGGCCCCACAGCAACCACCCCATCAGAGTGAGAAGAGACAGAGTTAATACAATCGGAACAAAGACACCCGAAATACGATCGGCCAGCCGCTGTGCGTGGGCTTTGCCGCTTTGAGCCCGCTCAACAATCGCAGCCATGCGAGCCAGATGGGTGTCACCTCCCACGCGTGTGGCTTCGATCACAAGCCGACCGTGTGTATTGATGGTGCCCCCAATCACATCGTCTCCCGCTGACACATCAACCGGAACCGATTCGCCGGTCACGAGAGACCGATCAATTGCGGACTCACCTTCGACAATGACCCCATCCGTCGCTACCCGGTCTCCCGGCCGCACTACTACCTTCATTCCCACCGCTACCTGATCAATCGGCACGAGGACTTCCACTTCGATTGGCCCGTTTGGCCCTGGTATCTCACGGAGGACCCGCGCCTCGTTTACTCCGGCAGCCAGCAGCGCCCTCAGGGCTTCACCCGCCTCTCGCTTCGCTCGGGTTTCGAGGTACCGACCCAACAAGATGAAGGTCGTGACGGCAGCCGCCACCTCAAAGTAGATTTCATTACCCACCTGCTCGGGCGGGGCGAAGAAGTGCATGGTCATCGTCATGCCCCATTGACCGGCTCCACCCCAGACGAGGGCATAGAGCGACCACAGGCTCGCCGCAATGACACCAATAGAGACGAGTGTGTCCATCGTTGCGGAGCGGTGGATGGCATTCACCCACGCGGCGCGGTGAAACGGCCACGCCCCCCAGATTGCGACCGGAAGAGCGCATGCCAGAACCACCCATTGCCAGCCGGGAAATTGTGTCGGCGGAATCATGCTCAGCACCACGACGGGCACTGTGAAGAGAGCAGATCCAATGAGGCGACGCCGTAACAGCGACATCTTGTCGATTTTTGGCGCTGCAGAGGTGCCATGAACAGATGCGGAATATCCCGTCTTCTTTACTTGTTCAAGTAACTGCTCAAGATTCGGTGCCTCACCCCAGATAGTTGCTGTATCGGTGGCGTAGTTCACCGATGCGGTAACGCCCTCCACCTGATTGAGGCCCTTTTCGACGCGCTGGGCACAGGCAGCGCAGGTCATCCCTTCGATATCGAGCTGAAGGGTGTGGCCGGAGCCAGCGTTCTCGCTCACGATTGTGAGACGACCGCCTCAAGGGTGTACCCCGCGTCCGCGATGGCGCCGGCAAGAGGGCCAATAATGTCATCGCTGCCGTGTTCAACTGTGACCTTCGATTTTCCGCCGTTCACGAGCTCCACCGATACGTCACTCACTCCGGGAATGTCTTTGGTTTTTGTGGTGACCGTCTGCACACAGTGGTTGCACGTCATTCCTGATACTTCGACAACGGTTTTCATCTCGATCGTCTCCCGGGACACTCAGTCACGTTTTTTTGCTGGAATTTGCCAGCTGCTGCCACCAGCATAAGCAGTATGACTATGAATCCGGCGGGCGTGTTCCAGCGCACTAAGCGCTTTCTCGCGGTTCCCCCCAGTCGCCGCACCGCTCGCATCGCCTCACCGATTCGGCCGGAGGAGTCGGTGGCGATTCCCCAGGCGCGTGGAGACGATGTGGCAGCTGCCGCTGAGCGGGTGCGTGCAGCACAGCGAGCATGGTCGAGAGTGCCTGTTCGAGAACGAACAGCGTTTGCCAAAAGGCTTCACACCCTTGTGCTCGAGAGACAGGAAGACATCCTCGACATCATCCAATGGGAGACGGGCAAGTCTCGTCGCAGCGCCTTCGATGAAGTCGCCGACGTGTCAATGACTGCGCTCTACTACGCCTCGAATGGCCCTAGGCAGTTGGCGTCAGAGCGCCGACGCGGAGCGCTACCCCTGCTCACCACTGCGCGAGTGAACTATCACCCTCGGGGACTCGTGTCGATGATCAGTCCGTGGAACTATCCCTTCACCCTTCCAATGAGTGACGCGATCCCCGCTCTGATTGCAGGAAACGGCGTTCTCCTCAAGCCCGACCCCAAGACAACCCTGTCGGCGCTCTATGGAATTTCTCTGATGGAAGAAGCCGGCTTGCCCCGCGATCTTTTTCTCACAATTACGGGGAAGGCAGAAGTCGTGGGCCCGGCGCTCATTGCGGAAGGTGACTACGTCATGTTCACGGGCTCCACCGCAACCGGCGCGAAGGTGGCACAGCAAGCAGCCCGCCAACTCATCGACTTCTCAGCCGAACTCGGTGGAAAAAACGCGATGGTGGTCTTAGACGATGCCGATCAAGATCGGGCCATCGAGGGAATCATCACGGCGGCGTTTTCCAACGCCGGCCAGCTGTGTATGAGTATTGAGCGGCTCTATGTTCACGAGGCAATTTATGACCGCTTCGTTCCCGCCTTAGTTCAGCGCGTGTCATCGCTCAGTCTGGGTATCGCGATGGACTACACGGCAGATGTCGGATCGCTCATTTCGCGCGACCAGTTGCGCAAAGTGAATGCCCACGTTCAAGACGCGAAGAAGAAGGGCGCGACGATTCTCACCGGCGGTCGGCCACGACCCGACCTAGGCCCCTTCGTCTATGAGCCCACCGTGTTGGAGGGGGTCACCGAAGAGATGATTCTGTGTCGGGGTGAAACCTTCGGACCTGTGGTGGCCGTGACGAAGATTTCCTCTGATGAGGAGGGCATCGCGCGAGCGAACGACAGCGACTACGGGCTCAACGCCAGCGTGTGGGGCTCTCCGGCACGCGCTACTAACGTGGCAACGCACATTCAGGCGGGAAGCGTCAACGTCAACGAGGGTTTCACCGCGTCGTGGGCGTCAACCGACGCCCCGATGGGGGGAATGAAGAAATCAGGAATCGGGCGACGCCACGGACCTGAGGGAATCCGCAAATATTGTGAGACGCAAACCCTCGCTCGTCAGCGACTCGCCAACGTCGACGCCCCAAAGGGCATGAGTCAAGAGAGGTTCACTCGGGTGATGACGGCGGGGCTCAAGATGATGCGGTTCATTCGCCGCTAACGACCACTCTTGTGCGCGAGGGGGGACTTGAACCCCCACGCCCTTGCGGGCACTGGCACCTGAAGCCAGCGCGTCTGCCAATTCCGCCACTCGCGCAGTGGTCACACACACTGCGTGTAACAGAGGCGAGATTAGCACAGCGTTCGCACCCCTACCGAGGCCGCTTCTCGCCAACTAGGGCACGCCTCACCCCAGTACCATCAATGTCAAACCATTGATTAGGGGAGAGTGCGTGGGCTTTCTCGACAACTTTGAACGCTCGCTCGAGAGAGCAGTGGGTGGGGCATTTGCGAAAACGTTTCGAAGCGGTATTCACCCGCTCGAAATCGTCGCTGCCATCAAGCGCGAGATGGACGCTCGAGCCACGGTGGTCTCGCGAGAGCGCATCCTGGTCCCCAGCCACTACGTCGTCTCACTGAGTGCAGCGGACCACGAGCGCTTGAACGAACTCGGCATGGCCTTGCTCGACGAAATCGTGGGCGAAGTCGCCAAACATCGTGCTCAACAGGGTTACCAATCAAGTGAGTCTCTGAGGGTGGCGCTTCAGGTCGACCCGGCTTTGAGTGAGGGAATGGTCCAAGCCTCCGCCATTCTTCCCAAAGACGGCGTGGTATGGATTCCGGTGCTCGATGTTGAGGGCACTAAGTACCCTCTCGTCCAGCGACGGACGGTGGTGGGGCGCGGCTCCGATGTCGACGTCGTGATTACCGGTCGCGGCCTTTCACGACGACATTTTCAAATTGTCTGGGACGGCAAACGGGCAGAAATCGAAGACCTTGGCTCGACAAACGGAACCTCCCTTGACGGAGCTCCGGTCACGCGAGCCGCGCTTCCCGACCGCTGCACCATCACTGCCGGAGAGGCGCGTATTGTGATGGGGGTAATTCCCCAGCAACAGGCGCATTACCAAGCACTTGTTGACTCGGGGAAACCCGCCCAATCGAAGGAAACGTCGTGAGTCCACTGACGCTGTTCGTCCTTCAATTGGGCTTCCTCGCGGTGCTGTGGGCGTTTATTTTTGCGATTGTCTATGCGCTTCGCACCGACCTCTTCGGCCCCACCATGCGACGAATTGAACAGGCGGCTGTGCAGCGAGCGCGAAATGGCGACAACGGCAGCGGATCAGGCCCTGCTGGACCGAAAGCTCCCAGTGGCGACGCACGACTCCTCGTCGTCACCTCCGGACCCAAGGCGGGATTAGAAGTAACTCTGGAAGGTGAAGATCAGTTCACCATCGGCCGCTCGGCTGAGTCCAGTCTCGTCGTTCGTGACGACTACACCTCGACCCACCACGCCCGGTTGATGCGCTGGAACGACCAGTGGATGATTCAAGACTTAGATTCGACCAACGGGACGCTGCTCGATGGCAAGAAGGTTGGTATTCCCACACCCGTTCCCCTCGACACCCCTATCACCATCGGTGAAACGACGTTCGAACTGAGGCGGTAGTCGGCGTGGTGACACCAGTACTCAGCGCCGCGGCCAGCCACGTCGGCAAGGTTCGTGCGAGCAATCAGGATTCTGGCTCGTTAGGCCATCACCTCTTCGTCGTCGCCGATGGAATGGGTGGTCACGCAGGGGGTGACGTCGCGAGCGCGATTGCCGTGAGGCACCTGGCTGAGATTGATTGTCCCTATGAGTCGGTCGACGAGGCCAGAGAAGTGCTCTACCGCACCATTTTGGACGCCGGAGTCGAACTCACTGAAGCCGTGTCAGAACACCCTGAGCTCACCGGAATGGGAACCACGGTCAGTGCAATGATTCGTGTGGGTCACCAGATGGTCATTGCGCACATCGGTGACTCTCGCATTTACCGCCTGCGTGGCGGTGTGCTCGAACAAATCACTGCCGACCACACTTTTGTTCAGCGTTTAGTCGACTCAGGCCGGATCACCCCCGAAGAGGCCGCGGTTCACCCCCGGCGCAGCGTTTTGATGCGGGTGCTAGGTGACGTAGATGTCGAGCCAGAAATCGACACCCATGTCGTCGACACCCAGCCCGATGACCGGTGGCTACTGTGCTCGGACGGCTTGAGCGGGTATGTCAGTGAGCGGGAAATCGCCGAGATATTGGTCAGCGTTGACAACACCGAAGACGCTTGCGAAAAGTTGATTTTGGCGAGCCTGGCCGAAGGAGCCCCCGATAACGTCACCGTGTTAGTGGTGCGCGACCTCGAGGGCATCGACACCTCCCCACCGCGCCAACCCATGCTGGTTGGTTCAGCTGCGAGCCCCCTCACCTACGAATCGGGGCCAGTGGCACGGGTACCCAAACTGCCGTCTCTGCTGCTCCACCCCCTTCGAGCCCAACCCGTGTTCGACGAACACTTCGAGCCGGAAGAGAGCTACCTCGAAGAACTCATCGAAGAAGATCGTCGACGTCGACGCCGGCGGCAAGTGGTCTGGGCTCTCAGTCTTGTGACGGTCATCGCCGCCCTCGCCTGGGCTGCGGTCGCGAGTTACCAGTGGACTCAAACAAAGTATTTCGTGGGCGAAGACGACGGCATGGTGGTCATCTATCGCGGTGTTCAGCAAAACGTGGGGCCCTTCGCGCTCTCGACCCCCTATGAAGACACCGGGATTGCCCTAGAGGATTTGCCGCTGTTTCTGCAGCAGAGCGTTGAGGACACACTCCCCGCCGACAGCCTGGATGAGGCACGCACCATTGTGAAGAGGCTCGGCCGTGAGTAGCTCTGAGCTCTTACCCCCCGCCGCCCCGGTCACCGGCCGAGTGGTGTTGAAGGTGCGCGTGCCCAAACGGCTACGCAACTTGGAGCTGGGTCTTCTGTTTTTTGCGTTAGGCGTGAACGCCGTGGCGCTCGCACTGGTGCAATTTGGTGCTCAGGGGGCACTGGACCTTCGGGTCTTGAGCTACACCGGTGGGCTCGCGATTTTGGTGTTGCTCGTGCACATGGCAATGCGCTACCTCGCCCCCGATGGCGACCCGTTTGTCTTGCCGATTGCGACGGTAATCAATGGCCTTGGCATCACCATGATTCATCGGCTGGATATTGCTGAGGGCATCGTCGGATGGGAGGCGACAGGAATTCGACAGATGGCGTGGACTGCGGTCGCGCTCGTGGGATTTGTCTTGGTGCTCGCCATCATGAGAAACCATCGCGTGCTCTTGCGCTTCCGCTACTTGTTCATGCTGGCCGGTGTCGTTCTCCTCCTCATGCCACTGATGCCCGTCATTGGTCGCACCGTGAATGGCGCCACCTTGTGGGTGGAATTGGGATCGATTACGTTCCAGCCCGGAGAAGTCGCGAAAATCGCCTTGGCCATTTTCTTTGCCGGGTATTTGCTCACCGCGAAGGAAAGCCTTCAAGTAGTGGGTCGCCAAGCCTTTGGCCTGCGCTGGCCAAGATTGCGCGATCTCGGACCCATTGTGGTGGTCTGGGCGGTCGCTATGGCGGTGTTGGTGTTCCAGCGGGATCTGGGAACCTCTCTTCTGTATTTCGGTCTATTCCTAGCGATGATGTTCATTGCCACCGAGCGATTCATTTGGATTGTGGTCGGTGGAGGGCTCTTTCTCGGTGGTGCGCTGATTGCCGGTAGCCAAATAAGTTATGTGCAGGGTCGCGTTGCGGGTTGGCTCAACTCCTTTGATCCTGACGTGTATGAACAGCTCGGTGGCAGCTACCAACTCGTCCAGGGACTCTTTGGGTTCGCCGAAGGCGGGTTCATCGGCCAAGGGCTCGGTCAAGGCCAGCCCTATCTCGTGCCGCTCGCCGATAGCGACTACATCGTGGCGTCGCTGGGTGAAGAACTCGGTTTGATTGGTGTCGTTGGACTTCTCGCTCTGTATCTATTGTTAGTGAGCCGCGGCTTCCGCATCGGATACGTCGGAACAGAAGATTTTGGCAGGCTTCTCGCCAGTGGTCTCGCGGTGGTGATGGCGCTGCAGGTGTTCATCGTGATTGGTGGTCTGACCCGCTTGATTCCGGTCACCGGACTCACCACGCCGTTCCTCGCCGCCGGGGGGTCGTCACTTGTCGCGAACTGGATGATTGTGGCGCTGATTGTGCGGCTCAGTGACGACTCGACCAAACGCGAACACGCGATTGGGGCGAGTGCATGATTAATTCGCTTCGAATAAGTGGCGCCTTTGTCTTGGTGCTCTTCATTAGCTTGTTTCTCTCCACGAGCGTCGTCCAAGTTCTCGCGGCTAACACGATTTCTCAAGACGACCGGAACGTGCGCAACCTCTACCAGAGCTTTTCCGCGGAACGCGGACAAATTTTTGCAGGAAATGTCGAAATCGCCTCCAGCGTTCCCGTCGATACTCAATATCGTTTCTTGCGCACCTACCCCTTCCCCGAGCTCTATGCCCCCATCGTGGGTTACTACACGCTGAACCAGGGCAACGCCGGAATCGAGAGCGCGCTCAACCCCGTTCTCACCGGGCAAGCCTCATCGCAGTTTATGGAGCAGGTCAATGCGCTGGTGACCGGCAGTAGCCCGCGTGGTGCGACGGTGGTGTTGACCATCGACCACGAGTTGCAGCAAGTAGCCGCCGAGGCTCTGGGAGACCGTCGTGGCGCGATTGTGGCGCTCGAACCTTCTACCGGTCAAATCCTCGCGATGGTCTCCTCGCCGAGCTTTGACCCCAACAAGCTGGCAGGACACTCGACTGCGAAGGTGTTGGAGTATTACCAATCGGTCGAGGGTGATGACGCACAACCGCTTTCGAACCGCGCGATCGCCGGAGACCAGTATTTTCCGGGAAGTGTCTTCAAGGTCCTCGTCACGGCGGCCGCTTTGGAATCTGGTCGGTACGAAGCATCGAGCGAGTTCGACAATGTGCCAGAGCTTCGACTACCCCTCTCGAGCTCGATTGTGACGAACTCGGGCGGCCGACTCTGCGGAACCGGTGAGACCGTGAGCATTGAAACAGCCCTGGTGCTCAGTTGCAACGTCCCCTTTGCCGAACTCGGGCGCGAGTTGGGTGAGGGAGCCATTGGTGAGATGGCAGACCGCTTTGGTTTCGAGGCCCGCCTCGAAATCCCCCTTGCTGTCACCCCCTCTCGCTACCCCCGCGGAATGGACCAAGCGCAACTCATGCTCTCCTCCTTTGGCCAATACGACGTTCGGGTGACGCCACTTCAGGTGGCGATGATGAGTGCAGCGGTGGCGAACGGCGGGCAGTTGATGACGCCGCAGCTGGTGCAAGAGGTTCTCGCTAATGACTTGCGGCTGCTCAGTGAATTTGAACCGGCGGTGTATTCGACCCCGATGTCCGAGGCCACCGCCAACGAACTGAGTCGAATGATGGTGGCCGGAGTCGCTCAGGGGGTTGCTAGTGCGGCCCAGATTCCGGGCGTTCCCGTTGCCGGGAAGACGGGAACCGCCGAGACGGGAATTGATGAGGGGCGGTCGTTTTGGTTCACCGGCTTCGCGCCGGCGACAGACCCTCAAATCGCAGTCGCTGTGGTCGTTGAAGGTGACAGCGCCGATGGAACCGGAAATAGCGTGGCTGGGCCGATTGCCCGGGCAGTATTGGAGAAGGGGGTGGCTCAATGAGGCCCAGCACGGGACAGGAATACGGAAACCGCTACGAATTGGTCTCGCGTATTGCCATTGGCGGCATGGGTGAGGTGTGGAAAGCCACCGACAAGACCATCGGCCGCACGGTTGCCATCAAAATTTTGAAGGAAGAGTATTTTGGCGACCCGGGTTTCCGTGAGCGCTTCCGCGCCGAAGCCCGTCACGCGGCACTGGTCAACCACGAAGGAATTGCCAACGTCTTTGACTACGGCGAAGAAGAAGGTAAAGCCTATTTGGTGATGGAAATGGTGCCGGGCGAGGCACTCTCCACCATTTTGGAGCGGGAAAAGGTGTTACCCCCCGAGCGGGTCCTGAGCATCATTTGGCAAACGGCTCAAGCCCTTCACCAAGCCCATGAAGCAGGGCTCGTTCACCGCGACATCAAACCGGGCAACCTGCTGATTACCCCCGAAGGTCAGGTGAAAATCACCGACTTCGGCATTTCCCGCGTCACCGATCAAGTTCCGCTCACCGCGACGGGCCAGGTGATGGGCACCGTGCAGTATTTGGCCCCCGAACAGGCGAGTGGCAAGCCAGCATCCCCGGCAACCGACATTTATTCACTCGGCATCGTGGCGTATGAAGCCCTTTCGGGCCGTCGCCCCTTCCGGGGGGAGTCGCAGGTTTCGATTGCCATGGCCCACATTAAAGAGGCGCCCCCCGAGCTTCCGGGAACGATTCCCGAACCGGTGCGCAAGCTCGTCATGTCGTGCATGGCTAAGAAGCCCGAGGGTCGGCCGGCAACGGCAGAAACATTGGCGAAGGCGGCTCGAGCTCTCGAGCTGGGCCAGGTCGATGAGGCAATGGCGTACATTCCCGAACCGGGTAAGGCTGCCCCAGTAGACACCGGCGCGCCGGATAAACCAGGCCCCCGCGGTACTCAGCCGATTCCTGTTGTGGACGAGGGCATCCCGCGCAAAGTGTGGGCTATCGCGATTTCGGGCGGTGTGGCGCTGATTGCTCTCGTCATCGGATCAATTGCGCTCATTAACGCGAACTTGGATGCCACGCCTGAGGAAACCGCTGTGGAGCAACCGGTCGTAGAACCGGAGACTCCGACTGACTCGGCTCCGACTGACGAGACGCCTACCGTCGAACCGGAGGCCCCCGTGGTGACCGAGCCGGAAGAGCCACAAATAGAAACGGTATCGATTGCTGAAGCCGATGTGGTGGGAAAAACGGAAGCGCAAGTGACCGACATCCTCGATAGCAAAGGCCTTCGCCTCGACGCGATCACAGGAAACATTGCCCCCTCCAAAGACAAGGTCGGTACGGCCTATCGAGTGAATCCCACGGGGACTGTCGCCGCTAATACCTTGATTGCGGTGTATTTCTATGCACCCATCCCCAGCCCGCCCGCGCCGTCCGCTCTCGCGGTGACACCGTCAGCCGGGCCTTACGCTCCGGGCGATGACATCACGATCAGTTGGCCATCGTATGCGCAGTGTCCGAGCGGCTTCCCGGTCACGAACTATCTGTTGGAAATCGTCGGCGGAGCCCTGAACGACGAAGACGACGCCGCGCTACCGGCGGAGAGCACCTCGGCCTCAATCACCTTGGGCGCCGCAGGCACGTTCCGCGCGAGCTACGTGGTGACCTGCACGTCGATCAATACCCCTAAATCGGCTGAGCTCACCATCACCATCACCGATCCGGCCGATGAAGAGGCCCCGGCCACCTAAGTAGAATGACCAAGATGCTTCACCGCGCCCACGCGGTGGGTCAAGCGAGGAGTTAGTCGACGTGAGCAACCCGCAGCGCGGTCCGTGGACCGGTCGTCTGCTGAATGGTCGCTATGAAGTCCAAGAACTCATCGGCCGCGGCGGCATGGCGGATGTGTATCGAGGGCTGGACGGTCGACTCGGTCGCGATGTGGCCATCAAAGTGCTCAAATCGACTCTCTCTAGCGACGAGTCTTCCCGCACACGCTTTCGCAACGAGGCAATGGCTGCTTCGAAGATGGCGCACCCCACCATTGTGAGAGTCTTCGACGCAGGAGACGAGCTCGACGCCGAAGGCGTCGAAGTTCAGCCCGGCTCCACCACCCCTTACATCGTGATGGAACACGTCGATGGTCGGCTGTTGAGCGACATCATTCACCGGGGCATCTTGGATGAAGCCGCCGCCTTGGGTATTGCCGATGGGGTTCTCAACGCCTTAGAAGTCTCGCACCAGGCAGGAATCATCCACCGCGATATCAAACCGGCAAACGTCATGTTGACCAAGCAGGGCGGGGTAAAGGTAATGGACTTTGGCATTGCCCGGGCGATTGCCGATTCCATCGCCAATTCGCAGGACGCGACCTCCATCTTGGGAACGGCCCTCTATATCTCGCCCGAACAGGCTCAGGGTAAAGAAGCAGACGCCCGCAGTGACCTCTATTCGCTCGGGGTGATGATGTATGAAATGTTGGCGGGTCGGCCCCCGTTCCAGGCAGATACTCCGGTGGCCGTCGCCTTCCAACACATCAACGACGAAGTCCCGCCGTTGCGTTTGCATAATTCAGCTATCAGTTCTGGAACCGCGCGCATTGTCCACCGTTTGATGGAAAAAGACCCCGCCGCCCGCTTTGGTTCGGCAACGGAGGTGCGCGATGCGTTCCTCGCCCTGCCAGCGCCGGGAACGGTGGAGGAAGAACCGATTGAGCGCCCTCGTGCGACACTGCGAGCGGAGCGACCACCCGCCGAACCGCCAGTGATCACGGCCAACATTCCGCAACCCACCTGGCAAAGCAATGAAGAGCCTTCCGTGGATTATTCGCTGCCGCTCGTGGGAGCGGGTGTGCAGCAACAGAGTGTGCCCCGCTTGGCCATTGCGTTGGGGTCGGTATTGGCAGTCTCGATGTTGGTAGCGATTGTGGTGTGGCTGTTTACGCTGAACCCGACTACGGTCACCACCTCCAGTGCCCCCATGGTTCCGGATTTGGCCGGGCAGAGCGAAGAAGTCGCGAAAAACACAATTACCGGGCTTGGTTTGGAACCCTTCGTCGTCGAAGAAGTCAGTAGTGAGTTCGAGGAAGGCTACGTCATCCGCACCGAACCCACCCCGGGTATTCGTGTGGCATTGGGTGAACGGGTACGGGTGTACGTGTCGGCTGGAGCCGACCAACTAATTGTTCCCGACGTGTTGAACCAAACACTCGAGGAAGCGACCGCAACCCTCGAAGAGGCCGGATTCACCGTGGGTGAGGCGCGGGACGACTATTCACCCAACCTTCCCGAAGGGACCGTTCTTTCCACCATTCCCACCGCCGGGGAGCGACTTTCGCCGGGTGACGTGGTGATTCCCACCATTTCTAACGGGCTCGTGATTGTTCCCGACGTGACCGGTCTGACCATTGGTGAAGCCAACCCGCTTCTGAGCGGGCCAGAACTTCAACTGACCGTGCGATTGCAACCTGACGTGACCTGTATTGGTCAGACTGTTCAAGCGCAGTCTCTGGCGCCTGGAGAAAACCCACAACGATCAGAAATCGTTTTGCGCTACTGCGCGGCCATTGATCCGGCTCAACCGCTGGAAGTGCCCCAATAAGAGGTTAGGACGACACCCGTGGGCTGAGCCCCCGAGCGACCTCCGCGGCCCCAGTCAAACCGGTGAGTTCCAGCCAGTTGGCAAGCATTTGATAGCCCCCCTCGGTCACGACCGATTCGGGGTGGAATTGCACGCCATAGACGGGGGCTTCCCGGTGACACAGCCCCATAATGACACCACCCTCCGTGCGAGCCGTCACGGTGAGTTCCTCGGGCACCGTCCCATCCACGACCGCCAGGCTGTGATACCTCGTAGCCCGGAAGTTCTCCGGAACCCCCTGGAACAACATGCTCTGGTCGTGATTCACCCGGGAGGTTTTGCCGTGCATGAGCTCTTCCGCGTGCGCCACGGTGGCGCCGAACGCTTCCGCGATGGCCTGGTGTCCCAAGCACACCCCCAACAGAGGTTTGTGTTGAGCAAGCGCCTCCCTCACCACAGGAATCGAGACGCCCGCATCCGCAGGCGTTCCCGGTCCGGGTGAGAGAAGAACACCGTCGTAGCGGGAGAGCAGCTCGGGCAGTTCGGCCTCCGTGACGTCGTCGTTTCGCACCACATCGGTCGTTGCACCGAGTTGGTGAAGATACCCGTTCAGGGTGTAGACGAAGCTGTCGTAGTTATCGACAACAAGGATGTGGGTCATGGTCTCCGCTAGTGCTCAGGGCAGAATCAGCAAGGACCACGATATCGAGTTCACCTCACGACCACCTGCCCTAGAATGGCGGGCATGGCTCAAAGCGGACGTGGACAAACCAAACAGGTTGACTTCGACGGTGAAGACAAGAACCCCGTGTGGTTCAAGCCCATCATGTTTGGGCTCATGCTGGTGGGTTTGGTGTGGATTCTTACCTACTACATCTCAGGAACCGGCTGGCCCGTGCCCCCGCTGGGTCCGTGGAACATCGCGGTGGGATTTGGCATCATGTTCGCCGGATTCCTGATGACCACCCGCTGGAAGTAATTACAGCGCTGTAACTTGTCCCCACTGGGGAATCCGGTGTGGATAACGCCTTAGGCGAGGATGAACCGCGTCAGGGTGAGTACGGCTATCACCCCAACTACGGCAAGGAATATTCCAATACTTCCCAGGGTCTTGGCCGATTCGCGCGCCTTCACAAGGCCCCAGGCGATAGCTAATCCAGTGAGCAGTCCCCCGATATGGGCCTGCCACGAAATCCCCGGAACGATGAAGCCCATCACCAAGTTAATGACCAGCACGATCACGAGCTGGGGATTGGTCACCCCGAAACTACGCTGAACCACCAGTAGCGCTCCAAATAGGCCGAATATGGCACCCGATGCTCCGACCACCGCCGAACCCGGTGCCAGCCACAAGACGGCGAGCGAGCCTCCTGCGCCGGAAATAAGGAAGAGCAGGAAGAAGCGGGTGCGTCCCAAAAGGCGCTCTAATAGGGTGCCCAACACCCATAGGGAGTAGCCGTTGAACAAAATGTGAAAGAACGAGCTCTCTGAGTGAACGAACAAACTCGTCACCATTCGCCACGGTTCGGTAAGAGTGAGAGGCGGCCAATAGAGAAGTAGGTCGGTAATGACGCCGCCAGTGACTAACTGGCCCAGGTACACCACCGCCATCGTGGCCAAAAGACCCGTGGTGACCGGCGTGCGATCGCCACCCCGCCTCGTTCTCACCTTCGGCCTATTCTTCTTTGCCTCACGGTCACATTCTGGGCAGTGCACCCCAACAGAGGCTGCAATTTGGCATTCAACACAAATCGTGCGAGCACAGCGCTGGCACAGCACGTAGCTCACCCGCTTGGGGTGGCGGTAGCAATAGTCGTCGGGCGACTGACTGTCAGTCACTACGCCTCGTTAATAGTCACCTTGTGAATGATGGCGTCGGAAACGGGTCGGTCCATCGCACCCGTAGGGGTGGCTTCAATGGCCTTGACCACCTTTTTCGACTCGTCGTCGAGAACGGCCCCAAAAATGGTGTGGTTTCCCTGAAGCCACGGGGTCGGCGCCACGGTGATGAAGAACTGTGACCCGTTCGTGCCCTGACCTCCGCGCTTTCCCGCATTTGCCATCGCCAGGAGGAAGGGCTCGTTGAAGGCGAGCTCGGGGTGAATTTCGTCATCGAACTGGTAACCGGGCCCACCGGTTCCTGTGCCAATGGGGTCGCCACCCTGAATCATGAAGCCGGGAATCACGCGGTGAAACACCACATCCGTGTACAGCGGGGTGTTCATTTCAGCGCCCGTATCGGGGTGAGTCCACGAGATTTCACCTGTGGCGAGGCCGATGAAGTTTTTGACCGTCTTGGGGGCGTGGTTCTCAAAAAGGCCCACCTTGATGTCGCCGTGGTTGGTGTGAATGGTCGCTACATGCGTGTGAAGAGTCATGAAGACCATCCTGCCATCTCGTATCTCACCCCCTGAACGGGGTGGGGGAAGCTCTCATATTTTTCTGGGAGACTGTAGCGACCCAATAACAGGAGGACCCCGTGGATCTTTCTCGCCGAAGTGAACGTGAATTAGCCCGTCTCGGTGAAGAGGCTCAGTCGCTGTGGCACCGCCAACGCGACGTGCTGGGACGCGCGGGTGACCTGTTGCGCGAAGCTGGACGCCAGGCTGGCGATATTGGGCGAGAGGACCTCTACCCCCGTGCCCGTGCTTCCGTGGAATCCCACATGCCGCCAGCCGTTCGCAAGTGGGGGAAAGCACCGGCTAAGCCTGAGAGCAACCTTGGTTTTGGGTCGATGGTGCTGATGGCTATTGGGGCGGCAGCGGTTGCCGTGATCAGTTACGCCGTGTGGAGCACGCTCCGGGCGGACGACGACCTGTGGGTCGATGCCGACGACGACGCCTAATACCTAGGTTCCCGCTCCGACCACTTCGAGATCACTCGCTCCATCAACGCGCCACCCTTCGTCGGTCTCTGAGACCACGTAGCGAAGGCCAAACACGTCGAGGCCACCCTGGTTGAATCGGGCGTCAATCGTGGCAAAGTTCAGTTCTCGCTCAATTAAGCACGAGTCAAAAATCAGGTCGGCTGAGCGCAGGAGTGGTCCGTAACTGCTGGCAATAAGTTGCTCAAAAACTCCCTGGGGCACAGCGGCGCGAAATGAGGGCGAGGCCATCGAATAGGCCGTGTCAAAGTCGCCGGCCCCGAACGC
>Ga0181558_10001981_pt1 | contig 19624 bp, 9 predicted proteins | sample 011ome_22_FD_133754 | JGI IMG/M metagenome (GOLD analysis project Ga0181558, IMG submission 133754) | Coastal salt marsh microbial communities from the Groves Creek Marsh, Skidaway Island, Georgia - 011507BT metaG (megahit assembly) | ecosystem: Environmental > Aquatic > Marine > Intertidal zone...
TACTCGGCGCGGTTAAACTCGTCGCCGACGCCAAACACATCTGCTGCGTATACGAAGACGATTCGAACACTTTGCCTGAATGCCACATTTGCGTCCTCGAAGATACCACTTTATCAATCACAACGTTTTCGTCGTCACCGTGTTCCTCGAAGAAGCTTTTCATCGCGCACGCGTATTTCACCTCGAAATCTTTCTCCTCGTCCAAAGGTGCGCTCGTCGTCCACACGACGGTGACTTCCTCGTCTCCAGTTATCGACAAGTGCACTTGCTTCGGTTTCAGCACCCCCTCGCGAGTTTTGTCGTCGTCGTCGACATCATCACCATCGTCAGATAAACGTCGTCGTCCGCTCCTCGTCGTCGCCTTCTCTCCTCTCTCGCTATAGTTGTTATTGTTCAACAAAAACGACGACGACGGTTTCAACTCGACCGCCTCCGACGCGCTCTCCGGTCGCAAATATTCGCTCGAAGAAATAACTACCCCTCTTCGCGACTCATCAAACGCGTCGTCGTTTTCTCCATCGACGGAGATGAAAGCGCAACACAACAAGAGAGGAAAAAAGAGTCGCGTCGGATTCGTTAACAGCGATACGTAGCCGCTACGGCTCCTTCTCCTCCTCCTCCTCCCGAGGTATTCTCTCATTCTCAACGATTCGCGCGCGCGGGGGGTGGGGGTATACGTATTGACTTTTCTCCTTTGTGTGTGTTTTGTGTGTATGCGCGCGCGTGAGCAAACAAAAGTGAGTGAAGAGGGGAAAATTTATTCCAAAACCGTTAAACGTCATCGAAGAAATCAAAATCACAAATCACACAAACAAAAAGCGACTACCACAAAGATACACACACGCATGGACGACGACGACGACGACGACGACAAGCACGACAAACGGCGTCGACAGGAAAAACGCGCGGAACAACGAAGACTCGCGCTGATTCTTTTGACCGCGGTTTTATTCGCGTTCGTCTGGTTTCTCGAGCACAGCGAACGAGACGCGTTTTACGTTTCTCTTCTCCCTCCTCCTCCCGGAGGAGGAGGAGGAGGAGGAGGAGGCTGGAAGCGGTATACAGTCCCGGCTCACGACGCGGATAACAACTGCGCTATCGATCGGTACCGCATCGATGAGCTTTCCTTGGAAAAGTTTAATCGAGAGTATCGCGAGAAACGACCGGTCGTGGTGAGCTTTCGGGAACAAAACGAAGACCAGGATTGGAAATACTTTCGCGAAAAGTTGAGCTCGAAAGAAAATTTACTCAAAATGCACGGCGACAAAACAATCACGCTCTCCTCCGCGAACACGTTTAGCTACGACAAAAAAGATGTTAAATTGAAAGACTACCTGGACGAAAACGGGATATATTTGAAACCAATTCGCCCCCATCAAAGGGCGGACAAGATTTGGTACTGGTTCGGCGACAACGACCACGACGGGTTTGGCGATTTCTTCCCCGCGTTTAAGAGGGCGTCTTTGATTGGGAAGAAATACGTGCCCGAAAGCGCGTCGGTGGCTTATTCGTTTGGGGTGGGAGGACCTCTATCTGGAGTGCCTTATCACATACACGGACCGGGATGGTCGGAAAGTATTTACGGAAGGAAAAAGTGGTTCGTTTCGCCGCCGATGTTTGAACCGGTGTTTAATGGCAACGAAACCGCCGCGAAAGCGGCGATGCGATTCAAAGCAAACGGGAATAAGGCTAGGTTTAAGAAGACAACTATTAACGACATTGGTCGTAACAATAAGAAGATGAAAAACAAAAGAGGCGTTGACGTGGATAAGTACGGAAACGAGAAGAAAGTGTTGACGTGCGTCGTTGACGAGAACGAGGGGATCTACTTTCCGGACCGATGGTGGCATTCGACTTTGAACTTAGATGAAAGCGTGTTCATCAGCTCCTTTGTGAATTTCTGATGCCAGCGTAAACGACAGCAACGACAACAGTAGCAAATAGAAAATAGTAGTAATAAATACGGTGACCTGTTACAATATAAATATTTAATCACTTTTCAGTAAGTGCTCGATATCCTGCCCAATCGCTCGGGGCTCGATAGTTTGTTCGTTCCATTACGGCCAAAAGACTCTTCGTCGGCCCATCTTCGATCTCTTCTCCGTCGTGCGATAATCTTTTTCTCGTTTTTTGGAGCAAATTTCTCGCTTCATTCCAATCGCCGGTTTCGTATTTTTGAAACGCTCGTTCGAAATTGGTCAAAAATTCCTCCGAAACGCGTTTTCGCATGAGCGCGATGTCCGGATGTTCCAAGAACGGATTCTCGTAGAGTTGGAAAGAATTCGTTTCATCTTCGTAAGAGCGGCCGGATAAAATCTCTTCGTGCGTTGGCACAGGAATAGCCTCTACATCCACGTCGCACGTGTATAATCTCAACGGTTGCTCCGATCCTTTCACCGTAACGTGATCTATTTGTCGGCATTGAGTTCTCGTGCTCGAGGATAAAATGTTTGCAAACTGACCGGTGAACAATAAAGGCGTTTCAAATTGTTTCGTCGCCGCCTCCAAACGCGCTGAAATGTTTACGTTCGGTGATAAATAACTCGCATCAACTTTATACTCTGAACCAATCGCGCCTTCAATCGCCCATCCGACATGTAATCCAAAACCCATTTGCGTTTGGAAATTCGGCATGCGTTTATTCAACTTCTTGTTCGATTTGTACGAGGACAGTTTCGCACTTCGTCGTAAACCCGCCATGACGGCTAAGAAGCTCACTAAAGCACCATCAGCGATTTGCTCCAAAATCAAGAGCTTTTCTTCGTCCTTCAACAGTCCTTCGCTCGCGAGATCAACGTCTCGCGTGGTAATATTGGGAGGAAATTTCCACACGAGGAGGAATGCATCGCCAATATTTTTGTTCGCGCTGCCGCCGTGTAAGTGCGCCTCCATGTGCACGATTTTACCGATCGTGTTTACGTACTCCATGACTTCTTCCTGCAGAACTTCCGTAGAATCTGTGAATTGGCGAATGTCGCAAAAGCCGAAAATAGCGACGACTTTCCGTCCAGGAATCATCGGATTAATCTCGCCACCTCTCTTCATATTTTCGGCGATGACTTCTGTCCCAGCCTCGCCGAAACCGACAGATAGTAGCGAACAGATCCGCGCGATACTATTTTCGAGCATTCGCGTTTCTAGCTGCTCACCTTCAGATTCTAATTCGTCATCGTGTGGTCGGATAGAAAATTTCGTCAGCGGATTCGCTGCCATAGCTTGAACCTTTAAAACCATACGTTCAATTGGTCGCAAGACTAACTCGTTGGCATCTTTCGAGAATAAGAGTGCGCCGAGGAGCAAGACGATGCACACGAAGATTGTTTTCGCGATGTTCAACACAGACTGCAACTTGTAAATTTTCGAAACGTCAAAGAACGCGAAGGAGAGTTTATCGTAACGTTCGTTTTCACCATCGCCGGAATACATGGCGAACTCGAACGCCTCGCATCTGAGCTTCGGATATTGAACGCCAGGAAGATTTAAATATAAAGACGACAACGGGTCATCGTCGTTCAAGGATCCAATGTCGTTGGACAAGTTCGCGTTTCGTTCGTACGAAGTGCCGTTGATGACCAATCGATACATCGTTTCGTCTGTATCTTCGTAATATCGATTCAAAGCTTGAAAAAATCCGAGTCTGGCTTGTTCGTCGTTGGGATCAAAACGCGCCGAGTCGTGGACGATTTTCAAGCCGCCATCGATAAGAGTATTCGTTTCGCCGGCGGTAAAGAAATCTGCCGCAAAGATTGGCATCATGAATAACATCAATAAGACGCCAATAATCACACGTCTCGTTGAGAGCTCGGAAAGTCGCTCTCCGACTCTCGATTGCTCTAAATCGTCGTCGGACATGTCGTCAAATTCTTCCGCTTGGTTTGTCAGCGAGTTCTTCTTCATCAGTGGCGTCTCAAAATCACCTTCACCGCTTCCTTTTGCGCTATTCCCAGTCGATGTTGAGTTCACGGACTCTAAAGATTGCACGGAAGATTTGCGCACTTTTAATATTTGTTCCCTGCTGTCTTGATTGTGAATAGATGACGATATTGAAGACGAAGATGAAATCATAGAACTTCGAGCGATTGAAGCACGTCTTTCCTTCTGCTCTTTGGCGTTTTTCTTCTGTTGCAAAGAAGAGTACAACTTTACAACTCGAATCAATCGAACGACGCGCACAAGTCGTCCCGCTCTGGTCCCCGCTCTCGATGCTCTCCCTGCTCTGGCGATATCGCCAGAATTCTCTGATTTAGTTCCATACCTCTCGTCGTACTCTTCGCCTTCCAAACCAGTGCCGTACGAGTCCGTTCCTTCGCACGGATCCATGCCTACAAACGCCATGAACTCAGGCACGTCCATAAACAACGACAAACACGCGATGACGTCCAGCCAAAAGTAAAAACCGAAAATATACTTTCTCCCTTTTGCAAAGCACGACATGATCGTTTCCAGCGCAAATAATACAATCAATGCGATCGCGATGCTGACGAAAATCTCGTCGTACTCCATCGGAAACGCCAACACTCGCAGGTCGTCGCCAAACAACGCCCAAACAGTCGCCAAGGTCATGAATATCGACGTAAATTTATTATCCAGAATCTTGCGACTAAACTCTTTTCCTCGCCTCCGAAACGTGCGCCAAGAGGAAGGGTGAGATTGAGAATAATAAGAGGAAGAGGTGGAAATCTTTTTATTCCGGTCTTTTTGGTCCTCCTCTTCTTCTTCTTCTCCTTGTCCTCCTGGAGCAAAATCTATTTTGGAGGACGCGCGCTTCCTCGCGCCTCGCTTTCCTGTTCCTACACCTCCTCCTCCACTCATCGCTTCTAAAACCAAGGACGCGCGCGACCCCAGCGCTCTTCTCGTGAACGAGGACATGGCATTCATTTTCTTACTCTCGCGCATCTCGTCGTCAACGTTGGTTTTTTCTTCTCCTCCTCGACCGAACATCGCGTCCTCGCCACCTTGCGTGGACGCGTCGGCAAAAGTCACCGATCTTCTGCCTCGCGTCCGAGATGTCGAGACGCGCTTCGCATCGTCATCGTTGTCTCGCTGCGACGGTGTTTCGACCGTCACCGCGCGTAAGGGGTGCATCGAACTTTTCTCTGAAGAAAGAAATGCGAGATGCAATTGCTAAAAATAAAAAAAAGCGTTAGTAGCGTTCGTTCGTTAAGGATTTCCTCTTTATTTCTCGCAGCGCGTTCAATAATATTTTAGACACACACAAAAAGGAGGTTTTCGTTCTCTCACCCATTCTGGTTTCATCAATACTTTTTGTTCTATGATACTTTTACAATACTAAAGAGACTCTATTATAAATTAACTAATAACTAGCGGCATTTCTATTTCTATGTTCCGTGATTAACGCCAGAGTGATATTGGTCACGACGTCGGACAACATTGCCCCAGATGGAGTTTCAAGCGCACTTGCCTCGGCGTGGTCTCTCACATCTGGATCTTCGCACGCAACCTTCAAACATCGCAAAGCGGCGTCGGCACCGAGAACTTCGCCGGCGGAGAGTGCCAAGTTTTCCAAAGACTTTGAAAGCGCTTTGATGTTCTCATCGTCCGAAAACACGTCTTGGATGAGACGGACAAATAAGGCGCGGGAAGATTCAATGACAATTGTTTTTGCGGCAATCAAAGGGACGGCTTGTAACGCTGAAGTCACATCTTGTCGCGTGGAGGAGGGATCGCAACACTCTCGGGAGACGTTTAAGATTTCGTGACTGGTGAGAACGTCGTTAGTTGTTTTTGGCGTTCGAGGAGTTTCCGGTGGTCCGAGGTGGTTTTCTTTCAATCGATGGATGGGAGACTTTGTGTTGGTCTTCCCACTGCGAGAAGAAACCTTTGGATCGTCCTCATCCCTTTTGTTACCTGCTGCATTTTTCTCGGCGAGAAGATTCTGTTGATGCATAGCCATCGCCGCCGCCGCGTGCCCAGTTGAGACGTGAGTCTTTTCTACTTGTTGATCGTAGTTTCGCGTCGGGTCTACGCCCAGTAAGTCTAAACTCTCGAACAGCTCCATCAGTTCTGGGTCCCCGGAGAAGCTATTGAATTCGCTGTCCAACAATCCCGAGACAATGGCTTTCGCACATATTTTCTCATCTTCAGCTTCGCGTTTTCGAGCTTTTCCGCTTGGATTGTAGAAGAAAATTGCGTTCACATCGCTCGCGTTGGATATTTTCGGGTATATTTCTTCGTCGTACAGCACTTCTTCGGAATCTGAACTTGCTTCTAAAGAGCGTTGTTTCAAAAGCTCCAATTTTGAAGGCGGTTTCGGTTTTACTTCCTTCGTCAACTTCGCGAGAATTGCTGCTTTCTCTTCCGTATTTGCCGCGTGCGCGTTGCCAGAGACGACGACAGACGACGATGAAGAAACTATCGGTTCCTCGCTCGTATCTACTTTACATAATTCACGAACTTCCTTATGCTTCTTCGAATCTTCATCACTTGAGACCTCGAGGCACCAGACAATCGAACCAACGTTAGATTCTGCTTCAATCGCAGACTCGGTCGCTGCTTTCGTGAGAAAGAAAACAGAGCGTCCAGAAACCGCAAAATCTGAAAATCCGGATGCAAAATTTCCGCGAGCAATTGTTTCTTGTTCGCGCAAAGGAAACCACTCCATGATCGTTGCGCGTGCAACATCTACAATAGCGACTGATTTTTGTGCCACAGATAAACACATTCTATTATCGATACCAAAAGGCGTTAACGTACCAAACTCAAATCGCTTTTGCATACGTTTGATTCGGTCTGGATTCGTGTTAAAGTCGAAGGAGTTCTCGGGATAGCCAAGAATTGTCGGCGTAGTTGGCCAGGGAAGATCCGGACGTAAAGTCGCAACGACTTCAACTTTTGGAACGACTTCATCACCTTCGTCGACTTCGACCGTTGTTATCCACAATCTTCTGCCTGGTCGCGAACAAAGTGCCCATTCTCGTTTCTTATCTCCTTCTTCTTCTCCTCCATCGTTCATGCCAATGGCAGATTTACACATCTCGTGAAAGCATGCACCAAACAAGCCATCTCTCGATTTCGTTCCAATCACCTGTTGTTCTCCGGATTTCACCGCCAATACGCTCGCTTTTGAACGCGAGGAAAGTAACGTCGATGTGTTTGATTTGGAAACATCAATCTGATAACACGGTTCTGAGCCATCCTCCATGTCTGGGAGAAGAGAATCACACTTCACAAACTTTGCGCAGAAAATCGGTTCAAACTCGAGCAGATGAGATTCGTTTTGCCCAATGCTGTTGCTATTACTTTTACTACCACCACCAGGCCCACTTTTGCTATTGTTATTAATACTACCGCTACCCGTAGATGTTCCTGCGACTGCCTCTTCCTTCCTCTTCCTAAAAACATCCTTTCCATCCCCGGTTTTAAAATATTTTGTATACGCCGATACATCCGTCAAAGTCACCATCCCGGCATCATCGCCGCAATACACAACGTTCCCATCGTTTGACCACCTTAAACTTGTTATAATCTGACTCGCGTGCGCTTTTCGCAATAAAGCGATCGTTCGTCCTGCTGGTGGTGTGTTTATGCCACTATTACTATTACTACTGCCGATTTTGAAAGAAATCACGTGTAACACCCCGCTCGCGTACGCAATCGCCGCCATGTTTCCATCCGGACTCAGTTTTACCTTCTGTATGACTTGCGACGTCACCATCGTTCGGCCAGTTTGAGCGTCCGTTCTTTTGATAGATTGCGGAGAAATCACGGCCAGAAATCGTAATCGGCCTTCCTCGAGCCTGGAGGAGGAGGTGGACGTGGAGGGAATTTTCTTTTCTTCTTCGCCTTCAAAATCATCTTTCTTCTTCTCGACGTACGTTCTCGCGAAGCAATAAACGCTTCCCGTGTTTGCACCCAACGCGACCACTCTCTCGTTACAATCTATGCACGTGAATCGAACTCTCGGTCCGCACACGTCTGAGATATCTTTAGACGTGGAATAAAATACGCTTCGGAATTCGGTTCTGATTTTCACCTCGTCTTCCAATTCTTCTTCTTCTCCTTCTTCCAATTCATCTTCTCCTTTGCCGTCTCCTTTGAGAGGCAGAGGGGGTTTCTCTTTCTCCTCTACCTTCTCCTCCTTCGTCTTCTTCGACGTCATCGAGGACTCCGGTTCGGAGGACATGTTTTCCAGTCGGAGAGAGAAAGGGGGAGAGAGAGAGAGAGAGAGAGAGAGGAGACGGAAAGAGAGAGACAGAGACGAGAAAAAAAAAGTGGGGGTGTAAATCGTGTTGAGAGTTCTCTTCTTCTTGTTTGCGTATATTGTTGAGTGGTGTTCAAAAAAAGTAATGGTCTGCTACATCAATTTCCGCCTCCGAGAAACTTCCAATTCGCCACGAGTAACTTCTGAACGCACACGAGACTCTTCGCTTTGACTTCTTCGTCCTCGTGAACCATGAGTGCCATCGCGGCTGTTTTAGCGCCTAAATCGCACGCTAAAAATCTCCCGGCTGGGTAGTGCGTCGCGAATTCGCCGACGTCGTGACAGGCGACGGCTAACGTGCGCGGATCGACGTCGCGGCTGGACATCATGGCGATTAGGTTTCTCAAAACGAAACAGTTGTTGTCTGTGAGTTTTGAGCACTCGTTTCGCCAGAATCCTTCATCGGTGTGCGACGGGGACCAATCTAAGGATCCACTTCTGACTTCAGTCAAGTAGCGCTCCCAGGACGACGCGATGACGCGACGTTTGGCTAAGCCTTTCGCCAGTTGTTCTAAGTTATCCACGAGTTCCACGTCTTCAAAACCTCGGTGGGCGAGGTTTTCGCACACTTTTTGGAGCGATTCGCGCTCGATGCAGGTTTCCGCAATCGGGCCGATCTCGTCGTCGTCCTCCTCTTCGTCGTGTCTCTTACCGCCACCGTGTGGAGCAGCGGCGGCGTTCTCTTTGTTCACGTTGTTGTTGCTCTGTTGATCTCCTTCCGAGGACTTCATCGAAGAAGCCTTTTTCGCGTCGTTGGGACCGCTTTCCGCCAATCCGATGAGTATGTTTTTCAGAGCCATGATGGCGACGCGAACGACTTTTTCTTTGGTCGCAGTTTTCGCCACGTTGATCAACTTTCTCACCACGATGGCGTTCTCTACTTTCAAAGCTTGTTTCCTCGCTTTAGCATCGAACGAAAGCAACCACGCGCACAACGCCGCCTCGTATAACACTTGCACGCGTGAATTCGGGTTGGATTTTTCCGAATCCATTAATGGCGCAATCAACTTATACGCGCCTAAGTTTCTCGCTAATGGTCTCGTTTTTCTGTGCTGCAAAACAGACGCTAAGGCGTGGATGGCTGTTGGAATAACTCTCTCCTCGTTTTCTTCGCGATTTCCATCTCCTCCTCCTTGTATCGTCATCGTCCCTCCCTCGCCATTGCTAGCATCTGAAACTAAACTCCCGTCGCCGCCGCCGAGTAAATCTATAGACCACCTCACCACCGTCCTGGCCGTTTGCATTACCTCCGAGCATCGTTGCTCCTCTCCTTCTCTTTCTTCTCCTTCCTCGCCGCTATAAAACGATTCGTTGCGCAAAATTTCGCTCTTGCTCAACAAAACGCACAATATAAAGCTCGCCTTCTCTCTCACGAACCATCCGTTCTTCGCGTTCACCATTAACCTCGTCAGCGCTCTAAACGCGTCTATGTTCGATAACGTCACTGTCTTGTTAATCTCCGGCATGAAATACTTGCTCGAAACTTTCGCCAGTTGAGGGTCGCCGAGCATTTTGCACACGTTTGCCAGCGCTCTTTCCACCGCCTCTCGCCTCGAAACGTTTCTGAGCACGTCCAAGAATGCGTTCGCGATTAACTTCCCATCGGAGGATTCCATCAAACTCAATCGCGTTCTCGAAGAAGAAGAAGACGAGCTCGTCGCGCCCTCTCCACCTCCTGGACCACCTCTCGACGTCTCCTCGTACTTCACGATCAAATTACAATCCGTCGGGCTCACTAAACGCCCGCGTTCCAGCGCTTTCCAATCAAAGTCCACCTCCAACTTTTCCTTGATCTGGTTGTCGTTGCAAAACGAGAACAGCGTTTTGGTCGCGTTGATGTTATTATTATTATTATTGATGTTCGCGCTGTCGTTGTGCGTCGTCGCAAAGCTCGTCTCTTCCATCTCGACTTCGTAAAAACCACCACCGTTGCTCATATATATTAACGTGTATATATATCTGTGCGCTCGCGTGACCCTCCCCCTCTTCGCTTCTCTCTCTCTCTCTCGCGCGCTGTAAACGTGTTTTTGTATTAAAGCTCCGTTCTTATCTTCTCAAATCGCGCGCGCGCAAAAATTTCTATGACGAGTGACGAAGCTTTTTTGCTCTTTGAAAAGCTTTCGAAACAGATGATGATCGATGCGTGTTTTATCTCTTTTTTTTTTTCTTTTGCCACAAAACAGCAAACAGCCAAGAAAGAAAGGGTCGATCGATCGATCGATCGATCGAAGGAAGCGAAAGGCACCTTTTCTCTTCCTCTCCTCCTCATTTCATTTCTTTTTGCGAGATTTTCGCGCGAGAGAGAGTATCGAACGATATATCATCAAATCGATGACGTTTACCTCTTCTTCTGCTTTTCCCGCCACCACGATCGCGACAAAAACGATCGCGACGAGAAACGCCGCTCAGAGGGAGAAGAAGAGATGGTCTCTGCACAGAGCGAATTTGTTCGGTAAACCAAACACGGGGGAGACGGCGACGAAGGAAAGTTTACAGTACGAATTAGAAAAAGCGAATAAATGGAGAGAAGAACTGGTAGCGGAGTTGAGCTCAGCGAAAAAGGAGAGAGACGAGGCGGTGGAGAGTTTAGATTTGTACAAGAGACGATTGAAAGAAGCGGAGAAGGACGTCTTCAAGTTGGAGAAACTGACGCAAGAGCAGGAGCAAAAGTTTAACGCGTTTGAAATTGTTGTCAAGAATCAGATTAAATTGTTGGAAGGCATGGTGAAGGAACGAGACGAGATGTTGGCGAAGTCGCAGCCACCACCACCACCTTAGAGAAGAACTGAAGCGAACGGGAACGTTTTGTTTCTTGTATTTTACTGCTGCTAGTTTTGCGTTGCTGTTGTATTATTAAAAAACATTTAATCAAAGCGTGTTCTACTACGTACTACGACGACTTTTAAAAAAATCATCTGGGATCGCTCTTTCTGTTGTGATCATCAACCGTCACATCTTCTCCTTCGCTGTCCTTCTTATTTTGATTCTTCTTTTTCTTAGCGTTGTCAACGAACAAATCTTCGCGGAATATCGCTCCGATCAACGCTTTGCTCTTCTCGTCGACGATGGCGATCGGTACCTCGTTGGGATTCTCGAAGCACGCCAAAGCAACTTCGCCAATCGTGGACGCTTTCAGAGTTGCGGTGACGAGGAGCGACGCGTTCATCAGCGTCTCCGCAGACGCGAACTCCTCGTCTTCTCCTCCTTTCTTCCTGTTTCGTTCTAAGATGCCGATGGGTTCGCCAAAACCGTCTAAAACGAGCACGTCTTTCTCGCACTTTGCGTTTTCGTTCGCTTGCTCTAAAACTAACCGACCCGAGTCCATGCGCCGGGCTAACATGCTCATTTCAACCAACTCCTCGCAGGAATACACGCGCAAAGCGTCTGATTCGTTCGCCTCTTCGATGGAATCGTTCGGATTCAAACCAGCTTTGAACGCTAACGGAGATACATTTCCGAATTCGATGGCTTTTTCGTACCCTTCTTTCGGAGGCGGTTTCGGGAACTGGCCTTCCCCGGTTTCCTGATCAAACTCGTCGTAACTCCAAGCGCCGTCGAGTAAACTCAACGCTCTCGCGACGTTCCTCGCTTTTGGGACATTCTTCGGCGACACATCTTTTTCTTCCATCTCGTTTTCAACGAACAAAGCCACTAAGACTTTCTCGCTCGCTTCTCTCAATACCTTTGCGGCTTCCGTTTCGCCGGCGTTTTGCGCGCGAAAGATGGCATCTCTCGCCCCTTCGACATCGTTCGCCGCCGCGAACGCCTCCGATTCGTATAAAGCTGCCTCTGCTCTCAACAACGCGTTGTCTTTAGGATGCTTGCGAAGCATTTCGGAGAGTCTTCTCACGCCATCGACGTCGCCTTCGTTTGCCGCGTGTCGCATGACTAAAAAGTACGAGTTTGGTGAAACCGCGAAGGAGGAATTCCCGGCACCTCTCTTCGATGATTTCTTCGTTCGAGACGAGGAAGGTCCGTCGTTTTGCGCGTGCTCGAGAACTTCTATCGCGTAGTTCGTTTCGCCTCTGCGCAGAAACGCGGAAACGAACGCTCCGTACGCGATTTTATTCCTTCTTGGAATTTCCGTGTACTCCCGAAACAGTCGCTTCAGCGTTTCCACGTCGCAGGCGTAATCCGATCCTAAAATTCCTCGAGCGGCTTGCGTTTCTCCAGCCGCACACGTCGCATACGAAATTGAATCTGGTTTCAAACCGTTTTCCTTTGCTTTTTCTAACATATCTCTCGCCCAGTCTGGCCGCCCACCTTTGACGCACGCGGACATGAGGATGTTATGCGCCAACAGACTGTTCTTTGTTCCTTTTTCGTTCGTCGTCAGCATTTCCTCAAACGCGCTCAACGCTTTCAAAGGTTCCGAACTTCTCGAGTGTGCCTTCAAAAGAGAGCACCACGCGCGTTCAAAATCGTCCGGACGTTTTACTCGACCTTCCCAGGATAATATTTCGTTTTTCGTATCGACGGCGCGGCGAACGTCTCCACATTCTGCGCAGGCGTCCAAGAGCGAAAACAACATTCGACTCGGCGCGGTTCGTCGCGGATGCCATTTCACGCCGACGCGGTCGTGACGATTAACACCTTTCGGGACGTCCTCTACGCTCCATAGGAACGAATTTGCGACAAACATCTTGCCGTTTTTATTCGCCGAGGCGCCAAACTGCGCGCTAATTGGACCTCTTCCTTTCTTCCACCACTCAAATACCGTCAAAGCTAAATCTAAATCGTGCACGCGTCCGGCTTCGATGATGATGGACGAGTACGCCGCTGACGAAACACCGCACGAAAATGGACCTTCGGCGGCTTTTAAAAGCATCGTCGCAAACGTGAAGTCTCTGCATTTCGCCGCGGCGGCAACGGACGCCGATGCGATCGCTCTGCACAGTTTCTTATCGTTTTTCAAAGTTGCCACGAATCCGGCGTTTTCGTCTAAAAATTGGAGCAACTCCTCCAACTTTCGTTTCTCGGCTAATCGTTTCAGTCGTTTCAAAAACTTCGAAGCGGTCTCTTTCGTCGAATTCATTCTCTCCGCGTTGCTGCTGCTGCTATTTTTTTCATCGTCTTCAATGTACGCGTTGAAAATGTTCTTCGCGTCTTCGTCCACGTCTTCGTTCTTTTCGTACTTTTCGCTTTCGTCGTCTTCTTCGCCGCTTTCCCACGGGCACTCGTTTTCGTCCTCGTCGTCCATGGTTTCGCCGGTGCACGTCAAGTATTGCCACGATTTACTGTTGCTTTTATTGCTGTTGTCGTTATTATCATTCAACGCGTTGGTTGGTGCGACTGCCGACGTAGAAGCTGCGAGTATCTTCATCCTCGTTCCGTTTTCGCTCTTCTCGTTTTTGGTGGTGGTGGTGTTCGTGCACGTCTCGGAGATCGCTTGGACGAAATTTTCCCCGCGCGCGACGTCGCCTTCGTGCGGCTGTTTCGACGGACCCCGATGATACCATCGTCTCTGCGGTTGCACTCGTTGCTCTCGTTGGAACGATCCTTCCTCGTCGTTATCCGTCGTCGATAGAGTTGTTTTGTTGTTGTTGTTGCACTCGAGGACAATCTTCGTCCGACGACTCGCGTCGATGATAACGCGAAGACGATGATGATTTTGAAGCGAAGAAGGCGGCGTTCCATCTTCTCGCGAGACGGACGAAGAGAACGAAGAGGAAGAAAAAGAAGAAGACGAACGACAACGCGTCGTCGTCGTCGCTCTTCTCCTTCTCGAAGAGGAAGAGGAGGAGGAGCACGAAGCGCGAGACGTCGAAGTCGTTCCCGCCGTCCTCATATCTCTCCGTCTCTTCTCTCGCTATTTTACTCCGAAAATGTATCTCTTCTTCTCATGGCGAGAGATAAATATCAACAACGCGCGACAGTTGATCTCTGCTTAAGCGCGCGCGGCAGTAGTGGTACAAAAAAAGAGAGTCGAAGCACAACGTTTCCCCGGTCCCCGGCGCGCAATCTCTTCCCGTTGTCCGTCTCTCTTTTTTCTTTCGTGTGGATGTGTCACGCGTATCGTGTGTGGTGGTTTCTAGAAGACGTGTGCGTTTTTCCCGCTCTTTCTTTCACGAAATCTGAAACCCTAAATATTTGTTTTTTGCGCTCGCGAGAACGGGAACGAAAAAAAGAAAAAACTGCGTTCGTTGACTCTAGTTTTTCTCGGGAAAAGCACACGCAAGAGAGGAAGAAGAGGACAAAAAAATGACCGAAGAAGAAGAAGAAGAAGAAGAAGAACAAACACCACTCCCGTACGCGACGTTGATCGCCGTCAGCGAAGACGCGAAGAACATCTTACACGTGGACCAAACGACCAAAGAGTGCGAAAAGTACGGCGCGAAGAAGTGTCCGCTGATTGGCCCGAACGTGGACGTGCGATTTTCGAACTGCGTGATTGGACGCATCTTGATGGCGAAAGATAACGAGACGAGAGCAAAGACGCAGGTGGCAGATTTGGCGTTGGATTTACCGAGCGGTACGGTTCTTTTCTTTTGCTTTTCGCGAGTATCGCGCGTGCGCGTGTTTGTGTTTGCACGCCGCGCGCATATCGTATCGTTGGTGATTGTTTTCGCGTATCGTTTTTTTTTCTTTTCAACGGGTCGTTTTTTTTCTAGGGGGGAAAAAAGTGCTCAGATTTGCGCGCGGCGGCGGCGAATTCGTCCACCCGTGGCTCCTCGGGTTTTACCCCCAACTCTCACTTTCACTTTGAAATCATCGTCATCCTCGTTCTTATTGTTATTGTTATTCATACTAAATTCTCCCACCATTCGTCTCTCGGTCGCGAAAAAATACAGTGTCCGCGGAACACGCGAAAATCGTCTGCGAGAAGGACTCCAAGGCTGCGAACGGGTACACGGTTACCATCACCGATTGCAGCAGAAACGGGTTACACGTGAACAACGTCCTGTTGGAAAAAGGCAAGCCTTGCGTTTTGAAGGATCAAGACGTGGTTGAGTTTCCGTTTAAGTGCGCGTTCAAGTTCCAAGTGAATGAAGGCGTGGAACCGAGTTACGGGACGCCAAAACATCGATTGAAGAAGGGAGAGAAAGGCAGCGCCGCGGTGTCGAAGAAGAAGAAGGAGGTTGGCACGGCGCCACCGCCGTCGAAAAAGAAAGAAGAGGAAGCGAAGGGGGCTGCCCTTCCAATTCCTGCCGCCGCGAAGAAACGAGCGTCGCCGGAAAAAGAGACGAATAAAGAGGAGGACAAGAACGAACAAGAAAAAGAAGCAGAGACCGGTCTTCCGGTCCCGCCGTCGAAGAAAGGAAAGAGCGTCGGCGCGAGCAAAACGGCTCCCGAAAATCAGGAGCAACTTGAAGAACAAAAATTTTTGGTCGAGTCGAACGAAAACGTCGCCAACGCGGAAGAAATCGTCAAAGCCGCCACGGCAGCTTTGGAGGAGGAAATCGCGATTTTGAAAAAGTCGAACGAAACGGTATCGCGAGAGCGCGACGAGTTTGCGACGACGAATAAAAAATTGAAGACGAGAGTCAAAGAGGCTGAGGAGAAAGACGCCGCGACCACGAAGGCTTTCGAAGCGTTCAAAGCTGAATCCAAGGAAGAAATGGAAGACTTGGACAAGGTGATTGAGCGATTGACCGAGGGAAACGACGAGAAGACGAAGGAACTCGAAGAAGCGAACGCAAAGATCAAGTCTATGGAAGAAGAAGCCACGGGAATGAAGGCGGAGATAGAGAAGCACACCGAAGAATGCGCAAGCATGGAGATGAACGTGAAAGAGCTGACGCAAAGACTCGAAGCGTATGGAAAAGAACTCGAAGAAGCGAAATCGTCGCTCGAAGCTAACAAAGATGCGATCGAGCGCGCGGAAAAAGCGGAACAGAACGAAAAGGTTGCTAGGGAAGAGTGCGTAAAATACCAAGAAATTTCCGCCAAAGTTTCCAAAGAGTTGAGCGACTGGGGAGATATCATCGCCAAGGCTGAAACTTTACAAGCGAACCTCGACGAGGCCGTGAAAGCGAAAGAAGCGAGCGAGAAGGAGTTAGCGACGATTAAGAAAACGCTCGCGGTTTCCCGAGCGGCGTTTGTGGAAGCGCAAAAAGCGCTCGTCCTCGTTGGAGAACGTTTACACGTCGGCACTGACGAAGACGAAGAAGAGGACGACGTAAAGGTTGATGAAACCATGGAAATGGACGAAGACGACAACCAAACGCGCACTTCAAACGAGCAAGATACGGAAAATGGTGATTTCCACGCCACGCAAGTTGCTCCACCGGTGAGCGAAGAAGATGGAGATGACGAAGAAAGAGAAGAGGAACAAAATCAACAACACGCTGCGACACCGGCAGAAGCTTTCGACCCGCAAACGCAGGATTGCGTTGACATTGAATTCACGACGGAGGTTCAAGAAACTGTGAAGGAAGACGAGAAAGAAATGCAAACGCCATCTAAGGACGACGCGAGCGAAGAAGACGAAGAAGGAGACGACATGGAGGCAAAATACGCGAGCATGATGAAGAAAATGACTCCAGCGCCTGAAGAAGCAGCGGCAGTGTGTGAAGAAGAAGAAGAAGAAGAAGAAATCGTGCGAAGTACTCCGATTGCTCAAGCGCTCGTGGAAAATGCTGTCGCGAATATCATCGCCGCGGATGACGTGGACGAAGATGAAAAGGTAGCATCGTTACCGACGCCGTTTGAAAATAACGATGGGATGGGATTCACGCAAGGCGAAAAGCAGGATGAGGAAGAAAAACAGAAAGATGAGGAAGAGGATGAAGATGAGGAAGAAGATTTGACTTTATGCGGCGAAGATTTCGTGGAGAAGACGGAAGAGATTCCCAAGTCTGCTTTGAAGAAGGGGAAGCACTTTCGCTTTCCGCAAACGCCTGTGTCGCCGAAGCACTTAGTAGTTGAAGGCGAAGAAAACACGCCGGCGAGCAGTGAAGGTAAAACGTTCGAAGAGGGAGAAAAGAAAGAGGCTTCACAGCGCTCGCCGTTGGCAACTCACAGCGCGATCGTGATCGATTAATATTAGAAAGGGGAGCAAGCTTTTAATCCTATACGCGTTCACTCTGAGTGTAACATCCAAATACATGTAGTAAATAATACATTTTGATTCTATTTTTAATTGATACATGCGCGTGCGCGCTCTTCTCTCTTGCTTTTGTTTTTATATATTCACGGAGAGATGCGAAAGAAGGAATCTTTTTCAACCAAAATGCGCGATTGCTTTTCATCTGCGCACGAGCTTTTGCGTATGACGCAATCGAACGCGTCGCAGTGCGCTCCACCAGAAACGTTAATGTCAGTACTTCCGTTGTTCTCGATGAGGCACTCCTTCATGACAACTCTGTGCGTTATGGCGTAGCGCTGTCTCTGTGCTAATAGGAACGACATGAGCTCGCTTTCATACTCTTCGTCGTCGGTTTCGTTTCCTCCATTTTCCTCGTAGTGGCTACCATTTACACCACCAATACCTCCGTAAGTGTTGTAATAATCATCGTTTCTTTCTTTTACCGCACCTAAACAGGAAATATCTACGCCAGTGTGGGAATTTTCGCGAATCTCGCACCGGAGCGCTTCGCCGAAACCACCCCCCCACACGGCGAATCCAACTCCTTTATTCAGCGCGACGAGATTTTCAAACATGCGAATCCTAGAGTTCTTACCGACACAAACTCCGCCGCCTTCGTTATTTGCAATCAAACAAGAACGCACAGTAGCGTTAGCGCCATCGAGACACGAAATCCCGTGGGAAGAGTTCATTACTATTCGAGTATTTCTCACATCCACGGTCATTTCGTTTTCCGTCGTCGCGTTTGCTCTTTCCTCGGAATCTTCATTATCCGAACCCAGAATGACGATCGATGCATACACTCTGCTCGCAGAAGAAGATTGACTATCGATCGATATCGCATCGTCCTCTTCTTCGACGTCATCGTCCGTAATAATTCCAAGCATTTCAATATCATCAGCTTCATCGGATGATGAATGCGAAGACGCTTCCGAATCGACGTGGATTTTAGATTTTTGATCGTTGGCGATGGCAGAAGTCACGACACAACCGGAGATGTCGCCATTTCGCAAGACGATACCAGATAACGCAGTTGAAACGTCACAATTTACGATTTCACAGTCGTGCGCGACGACACCTTCACCCGCCGAAACAATATTGCACGTCTCTAAAGATAACTTTACATTTTTGTTCTCAGAGTGTGCGCAAGCGGTGTGTTTCGGATGATGGCCTAAGCATCCGATAGATCCGTCTCGGGCCGCGCGGTGTCTCCACAAAGAAACGTTTGAAACCATCACGATGTTGTTATTGCTATTGTTTGGGCTATTTCTGGAATTTACGTTCTCAACTCCCACTATCGCCGGCTCATCATCGGCTACGATGTGCACTGAATCTTTTTGCGAAGATTTGAGACCGCGCAAATGTATTCCTGAAGGCACTCGAATCGATCCGTAATACGTCCCAGCTTCCAACAAACACACATCTCCATCTCGCAGATTACTCATCGCTTCGTTTATGGTTTCTACCTTATCTTTTACCGCGCTAAATGTCAAAACTCGCTTATCATCGTCATGAGTTTCATCGATACCCTTCTCAAGTTTCGTCTTTAGTGTCGCGCTCTTCAGAGCGTTTTTCCAACCCTCGCTCGGCGGTTTGATTGCCTGTTTTTGCAATCCGCTCGAGAACGGTAACTTCGCCGCGAGCGCCCACTTCTCCTCAGGTCTCCATCGGAATCTCTTTCTGTACTGATGCTTCCAACAGAGTTCGCTCTGGGAAAGAATCTCTCGAAATTGTTTCGACGTTTGCTCTAAACTCGACACGTCTTTCGCGCTCAGATATTTTGCGCTTATCTCGCACAAGACGTCGTTCGGCAAGCGCGAAAGCTCATCTTCCATCGTTTCTTCTTTCGAAGCCGCGAGTGAAGAGAAGCGATTACTCACCGTCCCTCTTTCCTCTTCTCCTTCGTTCCAGTCGTCGCTCGCGGAAAAATCTAATATCGTTTCAAACATCCTCCCTTCCTCGTCTTCTTCTTCTTTTGCCTCGTCAGCAGCAGCAGTTTCTGCCTCCTCCTCGCTGTCGTTGCTTTTCAAAATCGTTTTCAAAAAAAAGAAGGAGCTGCCCCCTCCCGCGTCTGTGTGGTGGTTATCGCGCACGTCCAAAGGACTCGCCGGGAGCGACGTAAAATGCGTCGCCTCTTTCTTACTCTCGACGATCATTCGCGCCTCGCTCCTCCCCCTTTTTTCGACGACCGCATCGTCATCGGTCGTTTCCTCCGCGGAGGACAACAGGTGCCTCCGTTGTTGTTGTCGTTGATCTTTCTTTCCATCTTTCTTATTATTTTCCAACTGTTTTTTCGACGCTGTCGTCGTTTCAAAGAATCTCCTTCGACTTCTTCCGTTTTTATTATTCAAAGCGGTAAAGGAAGAGGGGGAGGA
>Ga0181558_10001982_pt1 | contig 19620 bp, 29 predicted proteins | sample 011ome_22_FD_133754 | JGI IMG/M metagenome (GOLD analysis project Ga0181558, IMG submission 133754) | Coastal salt marsh microbial communities from the Groves Creek Marsh, Skidaway Island, Georgia - 011507BT metaG (megahit assembly) | ecosystem: Environmental > Aquatic > Marine > Intertidal...
CACATTACCCAATCCGGAGATGCAAAAATTCACGTTCTTGCGATTGCTGGCATAGCCCATAAGTCCGATTCGCCAGACTTTGCCAGCCAGGGCGCCCAAGCCTGCGCCTATTTCAAGGCTGTATTGTTCTAGCAATGCAGCCCGCACAGCACCATCATCAGTGGACTCGGGAAAGGAAACGGCGGTTAGCTGAGGAAGTCGGCTGCTTTCCTCCACAACGAATCCCAGACCCAGGCTTTCTAGGCCGGCCACCAGGGCCAGATGGTTTTGCTGGTGTCGCTGCCATGAGTTCTCCAGACCTTCTTCCTGAAGAATGACCAGAGATTCATGCAAGGCATAAAGAGAATTTACCGGTGCTGTATGGTGGTAGGAGCGCTTGGCATCGGCTCCCCAGTAACCCATCACCAGATTTGTATCCAGGAACCAGCTTTGCACCTTGTGCCTGCGATGCTTGATTCTATCAGCGGCTCGGGCCGAAAAACTAACCGGAGATAAACCCGGCACACAGGACAAACACTTCTGAGTGCCGGAATAAATAGCGTCTATGCCCCATTCATCGACCTCTAATTGGATACCAGCCAGAGTCGTCACAGCATCCACTATCGCCAGACAGTCATGAGCATTCGCCAGTCGGCACAGGGCCTCGGCATCACTGCGGACGCCCGTAGATGTCTCGCTGTGCACAAATGCCAGCGCAATGGCGTCAGTGTGCTGCTTTAAGGCAGCTTCAGTTTTATCCAAGTCAACCGGCTTGCCGAAATCATCTATCACCATGATTGCTGTTCCGCCACAGCGCTCAACGTTTTCCTGCATGCGCCCACCAAACACCCCGTTCTGGCAGATAATCACCTTGTCGCCTGGTTCTACTAGATTGGTAAACACGCACTCCATGCCTGCGGACCCGGGCGCAGAGACTGGTATTGTCAGGTCGTTATTAGTCCTGAAGGCATACTGCAATAAGCCTTTAAGTTCATCCATCATGCAGATAAAAGCGGGGTCCAGGTGACCAATAGTCGGTCGTGAAAGTGCCTCCAGGATACGGGGATTAACATCGGATGGGCCAGGACCCATGAGCGTACGAACCGGAGGGTGGAATGAATCAGTCATCTGCTTGAATCTCACGAATTAAAAAACCCGACCATCTTGTGGACCTTGAGGCACCGTGAAGATGATCGGGTTTGGATTTGCCAGGTAGAGGATTAAATATTGGTCCTCAACAGTGTAATGCCGCTATTCGTCTTCAGCTACTTCTACATCGTTTTCGTAGTCGCTGGTGTCGACCTGCGGTCGATCAACCAGCTCAACATAGGCCATTGGTGCCTTATCGCCCGCGCGCTCACCACATTTGAGGATACGGATGTATCCGCCGGGACGTTCGGCATAGCGTGGCCCGAGCTCATCGAACAACTTGCCTACTGTCGCTTTATTGCGTGTACGGCTAAAGGCCAGCCGACGATTTGCCACGCTGTCTTTCTTAGCCAGAGTGATTAATGGCTCCGCCACCATGCGCAATTCCTTAGCTTTCACCAAGGTAGTCTTGATAATTTCGTGTTCAACCAGTGAAGAAGTCATGTTACGAAACATGGCCGTTCTATGGGAACTATTGCGATTTAGTTGGCGACCGCTTTGTCGATGACGCATAACTCTCTACCTTTTATCTCTATTGCCGCTATGATCAAGCAGCGCGATCGTCTGACTTGAGGCTGGATGGTGGCCAGTTTTCCAGACGCAAACCCAGTGACAGGCCGCGTGTTGCCAGCACATCTTTAATCTCAGTCAGAGACTTCTTACCCAGATTAGGCGTCTTCAACAACTCAACTTCAGTGCGCTGAATCAGGTCGCCAATATAATAAATATCTTCTGCCTTCAGGCAGTTCGCAGAACGAACCGTCAGTTCAAGGTCGTCTACTGGACGCAGAAGTATAGGATCTATCTCGTCCTCGTGCTCTTCTGGTTCAGCAACGATTTCGCTTTGCAGATCTACGAAAACGCTCAGCTGATGCTGCAGAATAGTAGCAGCGCGACGAATAGCTTCCTCGGGATCGATAGTGCCATTGGTCTCAAGATCAATGATCAGCTTGTCTAGGTCAGTGCGCTGCTCAACGCGGGCATTCTCCACTGAGTAGGAAACGCGAACCACAGGGCTATGAGAGGCATCCATCAACAGTTTACCTACCGCGCGCGTTTCTTCTTCGTCGGCAATGCGGCTGTCGGCAGGAGAATATCCCCGACCCTTACGCACAGTAATGCGCATATTTAGCTCGCCGTTATTGTTCAGGTTGGCGATGACGTGATCAGGATTTACGATTTCAACATCGTGATCTAGTTCAATATCACCCGCTGTGACTGTACCAGCACCCTTCTTGCTCAGCTTTAAAATCGCTTCGTCGCGGTTGTTAAGAACCACTGCTACCCCTTTCAGGTTCAGCAGGATTTCAATCACGTCTTCGCGGACACCTTCAATGGTGCTGTATTCGTGCACAACCCCGTCAATTTCTACTTCTTCAACCGCACAACCAGGCATGGATGACAGGAGAATTCGGCGCAGTGCATTCCCCAGGGTATGCCCGAAACCACGCTCTAGCGGCTCCAATACAACCTTTGAATGGCACTTGTCGAATTCATCGACCTGTATCACTTGCGGTGTCAGGAAATCAGATAAAGAAATTTGCATGTATAGTCACCCTTTCTGTGTTTGGACACTACTTGGAATAAAGCTCAACGATCAGATTTTCATTGATCTCTGACGGCAGATCAGCTCGATCCGGCTTGCGCGTGAACTGACCTTCCAGTTTGGACATGTCGACTGAGACCCAGTCTATGTCGCTACGCTGAGCTGCAAGTTCCAATGCAGATTTGATTCGTAATTGCTGCTTCGCTTTTTCTCGTATGGAAACTACGTCGCCTTCATTTATCTGGAACGAAGGCACATTGACTACCGAGCCATTCACAAGAATGGACTTGTGCGACACCAGCTGACGGGATTCAGCTCTGGTAGAACCAAAACCCATGCGGTAAACCACGTTGTCCAAACGACACTCCAGCAATTGCAGCAGGTTTTCACCGGTTGCGCCTTTACGACGAGCGGCTTCCTTGTAGTAGCTACGGAACTGCTTCTCGAGCACACCATAGGTACGACGAACCTTTTGCTTTTCGCGCAGTTGCACACCGTAGTCAGACAGACGACCACGACGCTGACCGTGCTGACCTGGGATGGTCTCAACTTTGCACTTACTGTCTATAGGGCGCACACCGCTCTTCAGGAACAGGTCTGTACCTTCCCGACGAGCCAGTTTGCACTTAGGGCCTAAATAACGGGCCATACTTTTTCTCCTAGTTTACACTCGCCGCTTCTTGGGCGGTCGGCAACCATTGTGAGGTATTGGAGTGACATCTGTGATGTTGCTGATCTTCAAACCACAGCCATTCAATGCGCGCACCGCAGACTCGCGGCCTGGGCCTGGGCCATTTACTTTCACGTCCAGGTTTTTCAGGCCATAGCCTTCAATTGCAGCTTTGCCAGCCTTCTCGGCCGCCACCTGGGCAGCAAAAGGTGTGGACTTTCTGGAGCCACGGAATCCGGATCCACCTGCGGTGGCCCAGGAAAGCGCGTTCCCCTGACGATCTGTAATCGTAATGATCGTGTTATTGAATGAAGCATGGATGAACGCCATACCATCGATGACGGTAGTGCGCGCTTTCTTCTTGCCTGATTTAGCTGTAGCCATGTTTATTTCCAAGTACTCCGACTTAATCGTTATGGGAGTATCTTTACAGTCTCACTAATGAATAACTTTTACTTACGAATCGGTTTTCTGGGACCTTTGCGTGTTCGGGCATTGGTCTTGGTCCGCTGTCCGCGCACCGGTAGATTGCGGCGATGACGAATACCACGATTGCAGCCCAGGTCCATCAATCGCTTGATGTTCATGGAAATCTCGCGACGCAGGTCACCCTCGGTGGGCAGTTTCGCAACTTCCGCACGTACTTCGTCGAGCTGTTCTGGGCTCAATTCAGACGTCTTGGTGGAGGGTGCAATACCTGTTGCATCACAGATTTGCTGTGCTGTAGTTGGACCAATACCAAACACATACCGCAGTGAAACCACGATATGTTTGTTGTCTGGTATGTTAACCCCGGCAATACGTGCCATAGATCTACTCCGTTCCTATACTTTGTGCTTAGCCCTGACGCTGCTTGTGTCGAGGCTCTGCACTACAAATAACTCGAACCGAACCGTTACGCTTAATCACTTTGCAGTTGCGGCAGATTTTTTTTACTGATGCTCTTACTTTCATCGCTCTTCTCCAACCAGGTGTGCTTTGCACACTCAAGTCTTAAAATCGTTTTTTCTATCAAGAAACTCGCTTTATACACCGCTGCGTCCGTAGTTACCGAGCTTGGACTTCTTCATCAGTGAATCGTACTGATGAGACATCAGGTGTGACTGCACCTGGGACCAAAAGTCCATGGTGACCACAACCGAGATCAACAGCGCCGTTCCGCCCAGATTGAATGGCACATTCGCCAGCATCTGCATGAAGTTAGGTAGCAAGCAAACCAAGGTAATGTAGACCGCACCGAACATGGTCAAGCGGGTAATTACTCCGTCGATATACTTGGCCGTCTGTTCTCCAGGGCGAATACCCGGAATAAATGCGCCAGATCGCTTCAGGTTTTCGGCCACTTCCCGCGGATTAAAAGTCAACGCGGTATAGAAGAAGCAGAAGAAAATAATCATTGCGCTGAAGATTATGATGTAAAGCGGCTGTCCTGGACCAATAAGCAAAGCCAGATCCTGGAGCCATTCGGCACCTTCAGATTGTCCAAACCACTGTCCCAGAGACGCCGGGAACAGCAGAATACTGCTGGCGAAGATCGCAGGGATAACACCAGCCATGTTTATCTTGAGCGGCAGATGGCTAGCCTGTGCCTGATACATTTTACGACCCTGCTGGCGCTTGGCGTAGTTAACGGTGATGCGACGTTGAGCACGCTCCACATAAACGATGCAAGCCACCACGCCAATTGCGATCAGACCAACAACCAATAACAGGACGCCGCTAATCTGGCCTTCATAGGCCTGGGTCAATGAAGTACCTACCGCAGCCGGAAAGCCCGCCACGATGCCGGCAAAAATCAGCATGGAAATACCATTCCCGATGCCCTTTTCGGTAATCTGCTCACCCAGCCACATCAAGAACATAGCGCCGGTAACCAGGGAAATTATTGCCGTCAGGTTAAAGGCGATGCCCGGGCTATAGGCCATGGGTGCCAGTAGACCAACAGTCATGCCAGTGCCCTGCACAGTCGCCAACACCAACGCACCGTAGCGTGTGTACTGGGTGATTTTACGACGACCTGATTCGCCTTCTTTCTTGAGTTGGTCCAGTTGCGGGCTTACTGCAGTAAGAAGCTGCATAATGATCGAGGCAGAAATGTAGGGCATGATGCCTAGGGCCACGATACTCATACGCTCCAGTGCACCACCAGAGAACATATTGAACAGGTCAGCGAAAGTCCCTTCGTTTTGGGTAAAGAAAGCCTGCAGCTGTAGAGGATCAATACCAGGAACAGGGATGTGCGTACCTATTCGATAAACGAATATGGCAAACAACAGGAAGAATAGACGTGACTTGAGCTCGCCGAGCCCCGCGCCTATGTTTTCCGGATTAATGTTTGGTTTATTTGCCATTTTCGTAATCTATTTACTAAATCTTTATGTGCGAGTTCGCACCGTCAATGCGTGACCCTGTTACCTAAACACCAGGGTTATCGCTGTGTAATTTTACTCGCTGCCTTCAGCAGCGGGCTTTTCTTTCTTGGCCAGCTTCGCGGGCTTTTCCTCGGCAACCGCTTCAACAACGCTACCACCTGCTTTCTCAACTGCCTCTTTAGCACCCTTGCTCACGCGAATGCCTTCGACAGTTAGTTTGCGAGTCACCTCACCGGAAAGCATGACCTTAACGCGCTTGATGCTCGCATTGATCAGACCAGCTTTACGCAGAGTCTCGAGGTTCACCACATCGCCATCGACCTTGTTCAATTCGCCGCTGCGAATTTCAGCAGTGATGCGACCAACGCGAGAGGAGAAACCATACTTAGGCAGACGCATCTGCAATGGCATCTGACCGCCTTCGAAACCTGGCCTTACGGTACCGCCACTGCGTGACTTCTGACCTTTGTGTCCACTGCCACAGGTCTTACCCCAACCGGAACCGATACCACGACCGACACGCTTTTTGGCTTTGGTGCTGCCTGCTGCTGGGCTTAAATCGTTAAGTTGCATTGTCTTTTACCTGATCCTATTCCGCTATTTCCGGAGCTCTCTTTTCGTTCAGTTCGTCCGGTTCGTATTGCGTCCCGCTTGCTTATTCAAGCTTTCCTCAACTCAGCCTACCGAGAGCATGTAGCTGATCTTGTTGATCATGCCACGAGTTGCCGGAGTGTCTTCCACTTCAACAGTCTGGTGCATACGACGCAGACCCAGACCCTGTAAGCAAGCCTTGTGCTTGGGTTGAGAGCCGATAGGGCTTCTAACCAGCGTTACTTTTACTGTCTCTTTAGCTTTGGCCATCGTCTTTTACTACTGTCTTTAAACTATTTGTGAATCTCAGTCGCAGACCGCGCCTCGCATTCGATCGAGAGGCCAATTGGTTTACGAATCCTTTTTTGCTGCGTATCTTGCTGCCTACCCTGCTATTTCCTCAACTGACTTGCCGCGTTTGGCTGCAATATCGTCAGGAGATCGCATGTCGCGCAAACCTTTAAACGTGGCACAAACAACGTTCACTGGGTTAGTAGAGCCGTAGCACTTGGCTAAAACATTCTGCACACCTGCAAGTTCCAGGATGGCGCGCATTGCACCACCTGCAATTACACCAGTACCTTCAGAAGCTGGCTGCATGTATACCTTTGAGGCACCATGACGAGCCTTAATGGGGTACTGCAATGTATGGCCATCAAGATCAACGCTGATCATGTTGCGGCGGGCAGACTCCATGGCCTTCTGAATAGCCAAAGGCACTTCGCGCGCCTTACCGCGACCAAAACCCACACGGCCATTGCCATCGCCGACAGCTGTCAACGCGGTGAAACCAAAGATGCGACCACCTTTAACCACCTTAGCAACACGATTAACCTGAATAAGCTTCTCTTGCAGGCCTTCTTCGTTTTTTCCTGGCTCGTCTTTAAATGCCATATTAAAAAACCTTTTTTAAAACCTTCCTAAAACTGTAATCCGCCTTCGCGCGCCGCATCGGCCAGAGCCTTGATGCGACCGTGATAGGCATAACCTGAGCGATCGAACGCAACTTTTTCAACGCCAGCGGCCTTGGCTCGCTCGGCTATTAACTTGCCGACCTTGCCCGCTGCATCCACGTTACCAGTGACGCTTTCGCGGTTTTCTTTTTCAACCGTGGAGGCACTGGCCAGAACCTTGTTGCCCTCCGATGAAATAACCTGAGCGTAGATATGCTTTGGTGAGCGAAATACACACAGACGATTCATCCGCAGCTCGCTGATCTTGGCTCTGGCTCGCTTCGCACGACGAAGGCGTGCACCTTTCTTTACGTTCATAGCCTTTAAACCTACTTCTTCTTCGCTTCTTTACGGTATACGCGTTCATCCGCGTAACGGACACCCTTGCCTTTGTATGGCTCAGGCGGACGAAATTCTCTAATCTCAGCAGCAACCTGACCCACTAGCTGCTTGTCAGCACCGGTGATCACGATCTCTGTCTGTGAAGGTGTCTCAGCTGTGACGCCTTCAGGCAGTGAGTAATCGATCGGGTGGGAATATCCCAGAGTCAGGTTCAGTGACTTACCCTGAGCCTTGGCGCGATAACCAACACCCTGAAGCTCCAGCTTCTTTTGGAAACCCTCACTTACACCAACAACCATGTTATTGATCAAGGAGCGAAAGGTTCCAGCCAGCGCGCCAGCCTGGCGAGTCTGGTTTTTGGCAGCTACTTTCAGCTCCTCACCTTCCTGAGACACACCGACCAACTCGTGCAGGTCGAGGTTCAGGTTACCCTTGCTACCTTTCACTGAAATAGCAGTGTCAGACAGTGTTGTTTCTACACCCTTTGGGATTGCTACTGGTGCATTTGCTATTCTGGACATTTTACGGTCACTCTATTTGCTGATTACCGACTTAACTTTCCAAGCACTTACTTAGAAGACGGTGCAAAGCACCTCTCCGCCAATACCGGCGGCCGTTGCTTGCTTGTCAGTCATCAATCCTTTGTTAGTTGACAGGATGGCAATACCCAATCCAGCCCGGTTCTTTGGAATATCTTCCGCACCTTTATAGCTGCGCAGACCAGGTCGGCTTGCACGCTTGATCTCTTCGATCACAGGCTTACCCTGAAAATACTTTAGATCAACATTCAGTACCGGCTTGCCTTCGACATCCTGCACTGCGTAGCCATTGATATAACCCTCTGCCTGCAGCACTTCGCTAAGTGCCACTTTGATCTTGGAAGAAGGGCAGCTCACTTCCGGCATCTGCGCCATCTGGGCGTTGCGGATGCGGGTCAAGAAATCTGCGATTGGATCGGACATGCTCATAATATTTTTTCCTGCCTATTTTCTGGCTCGTTCCTGGCTCTTGCCTTACTACCAGCTTGCCTTGGTCAAACCCGGTACGTCACCGCGCATGGCAGCTTCCCGCAGCTTGTTTCGGCACAGACCAAATTTTCGATAAACGCCATGAGGGCGACCAGTAATACGGCAGCGGCGCTGCTGACGAACAGGGCTGGCATCACGCGGCAGTTTCTGCAGCTTTATTTGCGCTTCCCACTTTTCTTCGTCACTGGCATTCACGTCACTCAGAATAACCTTCAGTGCCGCACGCTTCTCAGCGTACTTGGCAATCGTCCTGGCGCGCTTATTCTCTCTGGCTATCATCGATTTTTTAGCCATTCTTAAGACTCCTCAGTTTCAGCTGCCGCTTCAGCAGCGGCCGGCGCTTCATCATTAGCGTCGGCCTGTGTTGGGTTCATACCGCGAAAAGGAAAACGCATTGCTGCCAGCAGTGCGCGCCCTTCGTCATCATCACGAGCTGTAGTAGTGATCGTGATGTCGAGTCCACGCAGCTTATCGATCTTGTCATATTCGATTTCAGGGAAGATGATTTGCTCATTCACACCCATGGCATAGTTTCCGCGACCATCAAAGGCCTTCGGGCTCAATCCGCGGAAGTCACGAATTCGAGGAATGGCGATATCAACCAGGCGCTCCAGGAACTCATACATACGCTCACCGCGCAGTGTCACCTTGCAACCAATTGGCCAGCCCTCACGAATCTTGAAACCAGCAATACTCTTGCGCGCTTTAGTCACTACAACTTTTTGACCGCTGATCTGTTCCAGATCCCCAGTGGCGCTTTCCAAAACCTTCTTGTCGGCAATAGCCTCGCCCACACCCATGTTCAGGGTCACCTTGGTGACCTTTGGGACACGCATGGGGTTCTCAAAGCCAAACTGCTGCGTAAGCGCAGGGATTACTTCTTTCTGATAAAACTCTTTCAACTGAGCCATGATTGCTAACCTAGTCTATGTCCTGTCCATTTGATTTGAACACGCGCTTCTTGGCGCCGTCCTCTTGGACTGCGATACCAACACGATCTGCCTTGCTGGTTTCGGCATTGAAAATTGCCACGTTAGAAATATGCAGCGAGGCCTCTCGCTCTACAATTCCACCGGGCTGTCCCGCATTCGGGTTTGGCTTGGTGTGACGCTTTACCATGTTCACTCCAGCCACGATGACTCTGTCATCGCCCACTAGCTGAGAGATAGTTCCGCGTTTACCCTTATCCTTACCAGCGATAACAATTACTTCATCATCACGTTTTAACTTATTCATTTTGTCAGACTCTCTTTCCGCCAGCGCTTATCTATTTCTAGAGCACTTCAGGTGCCAGCGAAATAATTCGCATGAATTTCTCGTTACGCAGTTCTCGGGTTACCGGGCCAAATACACGGGTGCCGATAGGCGCTTCCTGGGCGTTAAGCAGGATCGCTGCGTTGTCGTCGAATCGAATCAACGAGCCGTCGCCACGTCGCACACCTTTCTTGGTGCGTACAACTAACGCGGTGAGTACCTGGCCCTTTTTCACTTTACCGCGTGGAATCGCTTCCTTGACGGTGACCTTAATGATATCGCCGATTCGTGCATAACGGCGATGTGAACCACCCAGCACCTTGATACACATGACACGCCTGGCGCCACTGTTATCCGCAACATCTAAGTATGACTGCACTTGAATCATCGATTCACTCCATCACGCATTCGGTTTCGAATGCTGACTCTCAAAATTAACTCGTCTATCTTTTAATTGCTTCGCTGCGTTCAGCGAACTCGTTATTTACCTGAACCAATCCTGGTTCTGATTCTCTAAATACCTATCGCGATGCTTGCTTAGATCTGAGTTGCACGCTCGTCAATAGAAACCAGCGTCCACGATTTGGTCTTGGAAATGGGTCGCACTTCCTTAATCGTGACGTCGTCTCCTATTCCACACTCATTGTTAGCATCATGGGCATGAATCTTGGTAGATCGCTTGATGATCTTGCCATACACAGGGTGCTTAACACGGCGCTCAATCAGCACGACGATGGACTTGTCCATCTTATTGCTGACAACCTTGCCTGCAGCGGTTCGGGCCGACTGCTCTGTCGCTTCTTGACCGCTTTGAATTTCAGTATCTGCCATAACTATTTTCACTCTTTCAATTAATCGCCTGTCCGGGTTTGCCCTCAACACAGTGCGTAATGAATTCGTTTATACTTCCTTTTGCGTTTCAGCCTGTTTTTCAGTTATTAGGGTCTTGATGCGAGCGATGTCGCGCTTCACTTCCTTCAGCAAGTGAACCTGCCCCAACTGACCGGTGGCGTTCTGCATGCGATTGTTAAACTGATCCTTATAAAGATCCTGCAATTGCGCCTGCAGCTCCTCTACAGATTTTCCTCTTAGCTCACTAGCTTTCATCAACCTACCCTTACTAAGTTCTTTCCGGGGGACAGACCGCGTTTTCTGATTTTAGAAACGAGGTCTATCTCCAAAGTCATTTACATCACAGTGCGCTTAACAAACGTGGTTTCAAACGGCAGCTTGGCTGACGCCAGGCCGAACGCTTCACGTGCCAATTCTTCATCAACACCTTCGATTTCGAACATGATTCGGCCGGGCTGAATTTGGGCAACCCAGTATTCAACTGAACCCTTACCTTTACCCTGACGCACTTCCAAAGGCTTCTGAGTAATGGGCTTGTCTGGAAACACGCGAATCCAAATCTTGCCGCCCCGCTTAACCTTTCGAGTCATGGCACGACGAGCCGCTTCAATCTGACGCGCTGTCAGGCGACCGCGAGAAACTGCTTTCAGGCCAAATTCGCCGAAATCCACCTTGCTACCGCGATGTGACAGGCCTCGGTTGCGGCCTTTCATCATCTTGCGAAATTTTGTGCGTTTGGGTTGTAACACTTCTCTATTCCTCTAAAAACCGGGGGCCTTAACTTGCAGCAGCTGGCTGTTGCTTTGGCACAATGGCTTCATCCAGATCCAGTACTTCACCCTTGAAGATCCAAACCTTCACACCGATGATGCCGTAAGTCGTACTGGCTTCAGATGTGGCGTAATCAATATCTGCACGCAGGGTATGCAAAGGCACGCGACCTTCGCGATACCACTCACTGCGAGCAATCTCAGCACCACCTAGCCGTCCACCTACCTGCACCTTGATGCCTTCCGCACCCTGGCGCATGGCATTTTGTACCGCACGCTTCATGGCGCGACGGAACATGACACGACGCTCAAGCTGCGACGCTACGCTGTCAGCAACCAATTGTGCGTCCAGATCAGGCTTGCGAATTTCTTCGATGTTGATTTGTACAGGGACACCCATTTTCTCGGACAGTACGCCACGCAGCCTCTCGACATCTTCACCCTTCTTGCCAATCACGATTCCGGGACGGGCGGTAAAAATAGTCAGCTTTGCAGTCTGCGCCGGGCGCTCAATCTCTACGCGGGAAACGGAGGCATTAGCCAGACGCTTCTTGACGTAGTCTCTAACCTGCAGGTCTACCAGCAGGTTGTCCGCGTATTCTTGACCTTCGGCGAACCACGTAGAAGTGTGCTTCTTAACAATGCCGAGGCGAATACCAGTGGGATGTACTTTCTGACCCATCCAAATCTCCTAGCTATCAGCGACCGTAATAGTGATGTGACATGAGCGCTTCAGAATACGATCCGCTCGCCCTTTGGCTCGTGGCATGATGCGCTTCATAGTCATGCCTTCATCTACACAAATGGTCGAAACCTTGAGTTCATCCACGTCAGCGCCTTCGTTGTGCTCGGCGTTAGCAATCGCGGAATTCAAAACCTTCTTAATAACTGCAGCACCTTTTTTGGAGCTGTAGTTAAGCAGTTCCAGTGCTTCTTCAACACCTTTGCCGCGAATCTGATCAGCAACAAGTCGCGCCTTCTGAGCGGACAACCTGGCACCTTTTAATCTTGCTGAAACTTCCATCGTTATCTCCTAGCGCGCCTTTTTATCAGCAACGTGACCCTTATAAGTGCGGGTCAGAGCAAATTCACCCAGCTTGTGACCGACCATGTCTTCACTAATGAACACAGGAACATGCTGGCGACCGTTATGAACGGCAATCGTAAGGCCTATCATTTCCGGTGAAACCATGGAGCGACGCGACCAGGTTTTAATCGGACGCTTGTCGTTATTGTCTGAAGCCGTTTGCACCTTCTTCATCAGATGAAGATCGATAAACGGTCCTTTTTTAAGTGAACGTGGCACGAGTCAAATCCTCTATCACTTGCCTTTACGGCTTGAATTTCTGCGGCGGACAATCATATTGTCAGTGCGCTTGTTAGTTCTTGTCTTGAAGCCCTTGGTCGGCGTACCCCAAGGCGATACCGGATGACGACCACCTGATGTACGGCCTTCACCACCACCATGTGGGTGATCAACCGGGTTCATGGCGACACCGCGAACGGTCGGTCGCACACCGCGCCAGCGCTTGGCGCCAGCCTTACCCAGTGAGCGTAAGGCATGCTCTGAATTAGACACTTCACCAAGAGTCGCACGACATTCGCTTAGCACCTTACGCATCTCGCCGGAGCGCAGTCGCAAGGTGGCGTAATCGCCTTCCCGCGCGACCAACTGCAATGAAGTGCCGGCGCTGCGCGCGATTTGCGCACCCTTGCCTGGCTTCATTTCAACGCAGTGAACTGTGCTTCCCAGTGGAATATTGCGCAGTGGCAGCGTATTACCAACCTTGATTGGTGCGCTTTCGCCCGACAGCAACACGTCTCCAGCACTGACCTTAGCCGGTGCGACAATATAGCGACGCTCGCCATCGGCATACAGCAGCAGGGCGATATTGGCGGAGCGATTGGGATCATATTCCAGACGCTCTACCTTGGCTTCGATACCGTCCTTGTTGCGACGGAAATCGATAATTCTGTATTTCTGCTTGTGGCCACCACCCTGGTGACGACGGGTAATGCGGCCCTTGTTATTGCGGCCACCCGACTTCGACTTGGCGGCAGTCAGCGGCGCATAAGGTTCGCCCTTATGCAGATCGGGATTGACTACCTTGACGACGAAGCGGCGTCCTGGTGATGTCGGTTTACACTTAACTACTGGCATGTCTTAACCCTCTACTCCCGATCACCCGATATCCGCGAAGTCGATCTCATGACCGGCCTCGAGGCGCACATAGGCTTTCTTCCAATCGCTGTTGCGACGCATTCTGCCGCGTGCCGAGCGCTTGGTCTTACCCTTTACATTCAGAACCTGTAGATCAGAAACGGCTACTTTGAAGATGGACTCCACGGCTTCCTTGATCTCGGGCTTGGTTGCGTCAATCGCAACCTTGAACGCGTACTGGTTGCTGTCTTCGGTCATCAATGTCGACTTTTCAGACACGTGAGGACCCAGAATGACTGAATACATACGCTCCTGGTTCATGACAGCATCTCCTCTACCTTCTTTAGCGCGGGCACAGTAATTAGCACCTTGTCGAATCCAACAAGACTTACTGGATCCAGACCAGTCGCGTCCAACACATCAACCTTATGCAGGTTGCGTGCCGCGAGATAAAGGTTTTGTTCAACTTGATCAGAAATGATCAGGACGTTTTCTAAATTGTATTCTTGTAACTTGCTGACCAAATCTTTGGTCTTGTGGGATTCGACTGCAAAATCATTAACGACAACCAGTCGGTCTTGTCGGATGAGCTCGGAGAGGATGCATTGCATGGCTCCGCGGTACATCTTTTTATTAATTTTCTTGGAGTAGTCACGCGGCGTGGACGCAAAAGTCACACCACCTGAGCGCCAAATTGGGCTGCGAATGGTGCCAGCGCGGGCTCGACCGGTGCCCTTCTGACGCCAAGGCTTACGACCACCGCCACGAACTTCAGAGCGGGTCTTTTGCTTGACCGAACCCTGGCGCGCACCCGCCATATAAGTCACTACGGACTGGTGCACGAGAGGCTCGTTGTACTCGCGTCCGAAAGACTCGTCTGACAATGAAATTTTCTCGCCCGTTTTATTACCAGGCAGAGCAAGTGCTAGTTCCATGACTTACCTCTTCACCTTGATAGTTGGACGGACAATGACGCTGGAGCCGGTTGCACCCGGTACCGCGCCCTTGATGAGTAGCAGATTGTTCTCTGCATCCACGCGCACAACTTCCAGGCTCTGGGTAGTTTTGCGCTCAGAACCCATCTGGCCCGCCATCTTCTTACCTTTGAATACACGACCCGGAGTTTGGCATTGGCCAATAGATCCCGGCGCGCGGTGAGAAATGGAGTTACCGTGGGTTGCGTCCTGCATGTGGAAGTTATGACGCTTCACACCGCCCTGGAAACCCTTACCTTTGGATGTGCCAGTGACATCAACTTTCTGGCCAGCTTCAAACAGATCAACCTTGATCTCTCCGCCCACTTCCAGTTCAGCCAGATCTTCCGTACGGAACTCCCAAAGGCCTTCACCGGCTTCGGTGTTGGCTTTGGCGAAATGGCCCGCTAATGCTTTGCTCACACGTGATGCACGGCGCGATCCGGCGGTTACCTGAATTGCACTATATCCATCCGTTTCAGGTGTCTTGATCTGAGTCACGCGGTTAGGCTGAACCTCAACCACAGTTACAGGGACAGAGTCACCTTCTTCAGTGAAAACGCGGGTCATACCGCTTTTTCGACCGACTAATCCAATCGACATTTTCTTTAGACCTCGTTGTGCAAGGGGCTAAAACCCGCTTTGGCCGCTGACGCGTTACACGAAACTTGCTCCCGCTAGGGGAGACAGGACATTTCAGTGCGCCAAAACTCTTATTAGGGCAGATTTAATTCTGTCCCTGAGGGTAGTGAGGACTGATAGCTCGCTACCTGGTTATGTTTTTCTTACCGGGCTAGCCCAGTGAGATTTGCACCTCAACACCAGCAGCCAGATCCAGCTTCATCAGCGCGTCGACCGTCTTTTCAGTCGGTTCAACGATATCCAGCAGGCGCTTGTGGGTGCGAATTTCATACTGATCTCGCGCGTCTTTGTTGACGTGTGGCGAAATCAATACGGTAAATTTCTCTTTATTAGTTGGCAGTGGAATCGGGCCTTTAACCTGGGCTCCAGTGCGCTTGGCAGTGTCTACGATCTCTTGGGTAGACTGGTCAATCAGACGATGATCGAAGGCTTTTAGCCGAATTCTGATGCGCTGATTTTGCATCTACACAAATCTCCAAAAAATCGTTGTTAAAGAACAAGTTACTGCCAGCTTCTTTGGCCTGGAAGTTCAATAAGCCAAAAAAGGATGCGCATTGTAAGTGAGCCCCCAGCTCAAGTCAACAAGTTGTATAGCTGAAAGCCTTAATATCCGTGGGCTGGAGCCGATATCCACGATCCTGCAATTGCCTGGATTTTGACCGCATAAAGCCAACTAGAATACTGCTCGTACCGAATATAATTCGGTTTGTTGCCGCCATTTTCATTAGCATCTAAAGGTAAGGCGGAGCGGCACTGCGCAAACATCCTTGTTTTGGGTCTATCAATGGGTCCAATACCGAGCCAGGGGGCGCAATATCAGGCATAAATCAGGAATCATCCTTCTGCAGTATGCCGAGCCGCTGATCCGGCTTTTATTTTCAATTCGTTGCTGTGTGCCCACGCAAGAACACGGGCTCTCCAGACGCCTATCTCGACTTTGGCGCTAGAGGCACGCAATATTGCGGCTTGGAATCGCTCGAATAGATACTGCTTCCGGGTCTCTTGCCCCGCGCAAGAGGCCAGCCAAATAGGCGGAGCCCTTAAACGCGGTGCGTCTCCCATTTCGTCTGATTCTTGCCTATTCACTTAAAGTGCTTTTCAATCACGTCCTTCAGTAGCGCGAAGGCGACGGAAAGGTGCCGCATGGATGGGAATATTGTGGATACAGAGTTACTAAAGACATTTCTGGAAGTTAATAAGACCCGACATTTCGCAAAGGCCGCGAATAATCTTCATGTTACCCAAGCAGCAGTGAGTGCCAGAATTCGACAATTAGAAGAACAGCTAGGAGTAAGCTTGTTCCTCAGATCGAGAAACAGAACTCAATTGACTGCTGCTGGCGAACAACTCATTCCTCACGCCGAGACTATGCTGCTAGCCTGGGCGCGAGCCAGGCAGGATGTTTCGCTCAAGGAGCATGCACGTGATCATATAGCAATCGGTGCCAGCAATGGTTTGTGGCACTTCTACTTGCAGGATCAATTACAGCATATGCATGAGCATATTCCTGATTTGGCGTTCAGCGCACTGTCGGAATCAGACCTGGAGCTGAGAAAAAGGGTTATGGAAGGCACCCTGGACATTGCCTTGATATACGAACCTCCCAGGACCAGTAGGTTGAGAATAGAATCTCTCGGAAAATTGCGTCTGGTGTTGGCGAGTTCTAACGGAGACAAACCAGTTTCGGAAGCACTACGAGATGATTACATCCTGGTAGATTGGGGAACTCAATTCAATAATTTCCATGCCAAGAATTTCCCAGAGTTAGAACCGCCGCTGCTTCGGACTAATATGGCACCGGTGGCCGAATCATTTATTCTTGGGAACGGCGGTTCTGCCTACTTACCCCAACAACGTTTGACGCTGCACCAGGGGCTGATGTATCGAATTGATGGCGCCCCTGATTTTGAGAGAGATATGTATCTGATGTATCACCCAAAAAATGAAAAATTGTCGACAATACAAAAGGTGATCAAACATATCAGCCCGCTGCATTAATCAGTGAGAGGGGCTTGACTCCAGCCCGCGGCCATCATCCGCATACAGACCAATCTCTTCTTTCAGCAACTTTAGTTCTTCCCTTTCCTCGATTAGCCTTCTGATATCCACACGCTTTTTGGCAAGCAGCTTTTTCCTATTCAAAATGTTTAGCTCAATTTCAGCAATATCATCCGTATAGGAGTCATCATCTTCAAAATCATCTACATCTGACATGTGTCGTACCCTCAGGAACCCAGACTCGCGTTGGATAGAGTTAGGGTTTTCTAATTTACGTTCTGCAACAACCCAAGATATCTCAGCCCTAATTTGGGGAGCATCAACAGGCGCAATATGAGCTTGAGAGGAAAGCAAGTAAATCAAATGTTTTTGGTTATCGTGATAAAAAAGACTAATCAAAGCGAGGTTGCTAAACACCGCAGTAACTGGGTGGAAAGTTGGATACACCGCAGTGGCAACGCTCAGAAAGCGGCAACCTGAAGTCAGCAAATTTATCAGTCAATCACTATCCAAGCTTTGATCTTCACCCGCCCTTGGATCCAACTGCAGAGCGCCTTGCGCAGCAGCTGTGGTGGCCAACTTGAAGTCAGGTCGGTCTCCAGAAGAGGCTCTTTCTGATCTGCTCAATGCGAAGACCCCGAACCCGCCAAGCAGCAGTACAACCAGATGACTTACTAAAAAATACTCAGCCCCTAATCTGAACATCAGCTGTGACGTGACCAATGGCCCAAGGATAGAACCAAACGCATTGATCATCAGCAGCCCGGTTCCAACTTCTATGAACGACCCCTCCGTGACGTTGTCACTGGAAAGAGCAAGGCTTAAGGCGTACACCGGCATAACTGCAGCGCCGAACAAACACAGGATTAGCGGACCGGCGCTTGCTGGCAGTAACAAAGCAACAGCCGCGATGATCGCCCCCGCTATCAAACAACCAAGAATCACAAGGTGCCGGGCATAGCTGTCGGACAGGCGACCCAGTGGATATTGAGCCAATGCACCACCTGTGATGGCCAGAGCCATCATCAAACTGACGCTCGACACATCCATACCTTGTTGTAATCCATAAACTGGGCCAAGACCGTAAACAGACCCTGAAATGACGCCAGAGGAAAACGAACTGGCGCTAGCAGTCCGGGAAGTGCGCAGAATCAACAAAGGAGAGAAAGTTGCGTTTGGAATTTGCTCAGGTTGAGACGATCTTGTAAGACTGATTGGGACTGTTGCAAGCACAATAAATAGCGCTGAGATGACAATGAGCCTATCGCTGCCCACCGGAGCAGCATTTACAAGCAGTTGACCAACAGCAAGGCCTGCTAACACTATCACCGTGTATACAGCCAGTACGCCACCTCTCACATCACTGCTGAGTTGTTCATTGAGCCAGCTTTCGATGACCAGATAAAGCCCGGCAATACAGACGCCCGACAACACGCGAAGCACCAGCCAGAAGAAGAAGTAATCTCCCAGGGATAGACACATGATCGAGGTAGTAAACAGCGATACCAAAAACGCATAGCTTCGTATATGCCCGATTCGACTGACTAGCCTCGGCACAGTGAAACAGCCCAGAATGAATCCCGCAAAATAGAATGAGCTTAGTAAGCCAATGTCGACGGACGTCCACTCATTGAATTCAGCTTTGATTGGCACGAATGCCAACTGTAGCCCGTGTCCCGACAGCAGTAAGGCCACGCTTAGCAGCAAAGATGAAAATCTGAAGGCTGACCTGATCATTTCTGGTTACCAGCATGACTGAAATTTAGCGAGCGAAGTATAGTCATGGATCCTCAAATGTGAAGAAAAATCGCAACCAAAAGACAGCAGCCTATCCTAAATATTCCGGACAGGTTTACGGCGTGTTGCGGAAACTTACCTAGAAACCAGATTCAGGGCCGGGCGGCATCAATTCCTCAGACCTGGCTATTGAGAAGACCATCGCGAAGCAGGCTGAAGACTTTGACAAAGAAAAGTGAGAAGCAATCAAGAAAGACTAATGAAAAAAGAGGCAGCCAGACCACAGACACCGAGGGTTTGGTCGCAGCCAGAACACGCTGCCTCAGCAGATCCCATTAGGAATGAGAGGCTCAATGTTATGCAGGGTTAGGATGACAATGCGGGTGACAGATGGGTGACAGCAGCTGACGGGTTTTCTACAGGCATAAAAAAGCCAGCACATCCAGAGAATATGCTGGCCTTATGGATCATCAGCGCAATTATTCGATGATCTTGGAAACGACTCCCGCTCCCACAGTACGACCCCCTTCACGAATCGCAAAGCGCAGACCTTCGTCCATCGCAATTGGGGCGATCAGATCAACAACCATCTTGATGTTGTC
>Ga0181558_10001984_pt1 | contig 19614 bp, 9 predicted proteins | sample 011ome_22_FD_133754 | JGI IMG/M metagenome (GOLD analysis project Ga0181558, IMG submission 133754) | Coastal salt marsh microbial communities from the Groves Creek Marsh, Skidaway Island, Georgia - 011507BT metaG (megahit assembly) | ecosystem: Environmental > Aquatic > Marine > Intertidal zone...
ACCACCCTTCCGCTACACGAGGCTCTCAACGCGTCGCCGTTCGCTTGCGTCACGCACGAAATAGTCTCAATCACGTCTAAATACACCTCGTTTTTCTTATACATCAACCCAGGCCGTCTCCATTGCACCGCCCCAGTCATCTGCGCCGTCGTCTGCCTCGCTCTCTCTAATTTATTCATCGCCTCTTCTTTTTCGTCCTTCGACTTCGCCTGTCCGTTTTCTCCTTTGCTATTCAATTTCCCCTCGATGATATCCAACACCGACGCTTTCTGCGTGATGAACTCTTTCAGCGTATTCGCGGACGTAATCTGCGGGTACCCGTTATCGCACATCTCGTCGAACAGTTCGTACATCAACACGAAGTTCGCCCGGATGTTATTCTCGTTCACTTTCCCAAAGTACGACTGTTTGTGAATTGAATCAAACAAAAAGAGAGAGAGAGAGAGAAAAAAGAACGCGTCAGTCACCGGCGACGAGCGCACATCGCACATCCACACAAAGATAACCACGGAGAAGAACGAAGCAAACAACGAGAGCTTTTCGCGTTTTACCCGCCGGAAAAAGAGAGAAAACACCACACGCACCTGAAACGTCCCGATCGCGCTCTTCAAAAACGCAAAACACATGGAAACGTTCACGTTCAGCTTCGTCGCCGCGCACACGTACACGTTCGCGACTCGAATAAACATGAACTTGATTTGACCGACGATTCTAACCGGCGGGAGCGATTGCACGTCGCCTTTATTAGAAGACATGCCGTTGTTTCCGCTCGACGACGACGACATCATCGTCGACGTCCTCCTGACGCTTTTTCGGTGGCCGTTCAGAATTTCCGTCTTGAACTGGTCGATGTTCGCGCGAGAGATGTCGGAACGGTACTGCCGCTCTATGAGCACGTCCCCGCGGAGGTTGACGATGAAGACCGCGGAGAGCGCGATGGGTGGTGGCGCGGCGGCATTCATGTTTTTCGTGTGATTATTTGTGTTGTGTTTCTTTCGGGGAAAATGCGGAGAATTTTGACTTGAATTCTGAAAAGAAAACACGAAGAAAACGCCGAGAAGAAGAGATTAAAAAGCAACGAGCGTAGAATATTGCGTGCGCAATTAGATTATATATATCATATATATATATGTAATATGAATGTGTAATGTACAACTTCTTGAATTTGATGCGTACCCGGCGCTTATTGCGCGCGTCGTGCCATCAATCATCTTTCTCTTTCTCTCTCTCTCTCTCGCGCGCGCTCGCAGCCTCGAGGTATATTATCGCTACGTGCGAAAGAAGTTTTTTAAATTTTCATTTGTTCGCGTCGATTTATCGGATCGCTCGAGACTTTTACGTGAATGCATTGTATCGTCGGCGTCGTCACTTTGTGTTCATAATAGGCTCTTTTTATTTTGAAGGCCCGCGCGAGCAAATGTGCGTGTTGCTACTGGGTTTTTTGTGAAGAGCGCGACTCGTTTCCTCTCTCGCTCGCTCGCTAAACGAACGAAGAAGAGAGAGGAATACTCGAGCCGCTTACGAACCTCAGCATTTTTTAATCGCAGACATATCCGTCGTGTGCACCGGCACGCCAAAAAACTGAATCTTACCTATTTTCGTCTGCGGCGCATCGCTTTGATTCGTTTCTACGAACAGCGTGATCGTTCGAACATTTTTAAATAGCGTCTGTTTATGAAAGAGAGAACCAAAAGGTCAACACGCGCGTCGTCGAGACGTGTCGCGCGAACGCGCGTAAAAGTGCGATTGAGTCGTAACATGTGATAAAAAACCATCGCGGTCGATCGAATGCATTCTTTTCCTATCGCGAATGTTACGAGGATTCAAAACGCGTCGCGTTTACTCGAGGATATGAAATCGAGAAGAGAATATAACACGCGTGTGCCCTTCATTTACCTGGTCTAACTCCATCGCAGCTCCCTCTCTAAACGCGCACTCCTTCTCCCCAAACGTGAGTTTCTGCGTCGGTTTTTTGCTCGAACAATCGTCGAACTGGTAGTTTGGTTTATTCGCGAAAATTTTAACCCTTTTCGGCGCCGAGACCGTCTCCTCGCCTTGCTTTCCGTGGATTATGACGCGTTTCAGATTGACGATTTGATTAAACGCAACGGTGACGAGAAGTTCGGCGTCGTCGACTTCGCTGTCTAAAGATAACGTCGGGGTGTCTCTCCCAGTCGTCAGCGCGAACTGCCAATCGGTGACGGCGTTGAAACACTCGACGTTTTGGGATTGGATCTCGGAGATGAGGTCGATTTCGTCCGACGACGACATCTTCTTATTATTATTATTATTATGTTTTCTCCCGCGAGATTCTTCTGAAGAGAGAGAGAAGATGGAAAAGAAGAGGAAAATGTTCATCACGCGCGAGAGCGTTTAAACTTCCGGATTTAAAATCTTACTCATAAAAGTACGCGCGTTTTTGTTTATAAATAATCGTCTCTTTCTACTGCTACTACTACTGCTACTACCTTTCGCGAAGCAGCGCTTTGGAAACGGCCACGACTCGTCTCGCGACGTCGGCGAAGGATACGTCGTGCGCGGAGGCTATTTTCCGCAAAGCGCGGAGAAACGCGCGGGTGGTAATCTCGCCGTTTTTTTCGGCAGCGCCGACGGCGAAGGCGACGTCGAGGCAGTCGGATGCGGTGAAACCGTTGCCGATTAACGCGCACGCGGTGCATATTTTTACGAATTCGCGTTCGTCTATGGTTTTTCTTCTTCTTCTTTCTCCTCCTCCTCCTCTTCCTCCTCCGAGGCGGAAGGCACTCGAAGAGGAAGAGGGTCCCGTCGTCGTCGCCAGAGATTGGCAAAAGACGGTTTCGAAAGCGTTCGCGACGCGGTCTTCGAGAAGAATGTCTTCTTCGTCGGTCTCGTCGTACCGGTATCTTCCTCTCGCCGAGTTTGCCGCCGCCAATGATGATGATGACGCTAGGTAATTGCCGTCTAAGCTACTTCTATTGTATCTATTCGTGTACCTCTCCGCTCGGATTCGCCACGAGGACGGAGAGGAAGGAGAAACAGGCACGTCAGGGTTGTTGTTTGTGACAGATTTTGATGAAGTCGCGGCAGGTTGCGTCGTTGCCATCGTTCGCGGCCGCCGCGAGATGTTGTTGGCATCGTTGTTGTTGATGTTTTCGACGCCGTATCGAAGCTCGTACTCGAAATAGTCATAATCGTCGTCGTCGTCGTCGTCGTCATCATCATCATCATTATCACCACCACCAATAACCGCATCGCTCGCGAACATTTCTCTCCTCCGCTCTTCTTCTTCTCTCTTCCTCTCCATCGCGTACGCCGTCGCCACCACTCTTCTCCCGACCGCTTTCGCTTCCACGTCGTACGCCTTCGCCACCGCCTCGCCGAGTAACGTCGCAAACTCCTCGAACGTAATCCTTCGCTCTTCGTTCCCAACATATTCTTCTTCGTCGTCGTCGTCGTCGCCAGTGTTCTTCTTCTTCTTCTTCTTCCTCTCGTCGTCATTACTCTCGCGGCGTCGCGAAACGACGTTTTCAAAGCACCCGATCGCTCTCGACGTCGAAAACGTCTTTGAAAGTAAATTCGATTCCGTCAACACCGAAAGCCACGCTTTCGAATTCATCGTAAACATCATCGTTCTGTTGCTGTCGCCGCCGGTTTTGTGTCGTTGATGATGACGGTGAAAACGACGACAAAAAGACGCGAACGCTGGTTTCAGTCGTTTCAGCAGCGCTCGTGGAAACAGAAGAGCGGTGTTGTCGTTGTCGTCGTTGTCGTTAAAGCGCAACGGCGATGACATTTTTGAATTCTTCAAAGTCGACGAAGAAGCAGACGAAGAAGACGATTGCAAAATGACGTCCGCTTCGACGAGCAAGTCCGAGAGGGAAACTCTCTCGACGTGGCGGTAGACTTTTTCTTCTTCGACCGAGGTCGAAGAAGGAAGAGGGGGAGGAGGAGGAGGAGATGGGGACGACGTCTTCATCGCGTTTTCGCTCGTTATAGGGAAGAGAAAATGGAGATTTTTTTTCCAATTTATCCACAGAAAGAAGGCATTAAAGCTCTCTCTATATCGCGTCGAAAAACGAAAAGCTTTCCCAACTCTCTCTCTATATATATTCTTGTCTTTTGTTTGGGAGCGCGTGCGTGTTTTTTGCGACGAAAGAGATGACGAGAACGACGCGTTGTTGTTTGCGAAATCTCTCTCGACTCGCATTTGCGATGGAAAGTTGTTCAGCCTCCACGTCGTCGGCGGCATCTTCTTCTTCGTTTTTATCGGAGACGAGTCGTCGTCTTTTTCAAACAAAGCGAGCGACGAGAGCAGGAACGGTGGCAGGAGCAAGGCGTGTTGTTCCTTCTTCGTCGTCCATCGCGACTGCCTCTCGCGTGGTTCTTGAGCACAAAGAGCACAAAGATGGAAAGGAAGACGATGATGTAAAAACAATAGCGGTGACGTTTACGGAGAAAACGGGGGAGGAAATAACCGTGAAGGCGAAAGTCGGCGAAAGTTTAATGGAAGCGGCGCACGAAAACGACGTCGAACTCGAAGGTAGAATTTTTGTTCTTTTGTTTTCTCGATGCGAAGAGAGAGAGAGAGAGAGAGAGAGAGAGAGGGGGTGTTTGTGCTCGCGTTCTTCTCTTTCTCTCTTTCGTCTCTCGCGCGCGCTTTCGCGCGCTCGGTTCGCTCGCTCGGCGCGTCCCGCTCGATGAAGAATAATCTTGAAAAAGGGACGTGGCTTTTTCTGTTTCGTTTTGCTTCGCTTCGTGCGCTGACCATTCTGTATTCTTCTCTTTTACTTCTACATTTCTTGTTCTTCTCGACCGCTCGATGAACGAAAAGGCGCGTGCGAAGGGTCTCTGGCGTGCTCGACGTGTCACGTCATCGTCGAGGACCAGGCGGTGTTCGATAAACTTCCAGAGGCGTGCGACGACGAAAACGACATGCTCGATTTAGCGTTTGGATTAACCGAGACGAGTCGGTTGGGGTGTCAAATTATAGCGAAGGAGGATATTGATGGCATTAGGGTGAAGATACCGGCGGCGACGAGGAATTTCGCGGTGGACGGGTTCGTGCCGAAACCTCACTAGAGTTCTTTTTTAGTTCACATAGCCATTTTGTAGAGAGTCAAATACAGTTTCACATAACGCTTACTTACTACTACCGTAATAATACACTAATCATTTACTACATGCATTGTATCTAAGCTAATCGAAATAGTCTTCTATATCCACGTCTGGGTCTAACAGGTCGTTCTCGAGGTGCGAGACGTCGATTTTGTCTTGGATCAAGTTCTCAAACGTTTCTTCCAAGTTTGTTTCGCCGACGAGAACGGCGCCCACGACTTTGCCTTTGTACGTGACGACCCGAATGAACGTTGAATTCGAGCATAAGGAAGTAAAATATTCTTCCCCTTTTTCCTCGTTGTTGTTGTTGTTGGCAACTTCAATGCTACTACTACTACTACTACCGTCGTCGATAAATTTTCGCGAGAGTATTCTCACGTCCTTCTCGTCCGCCTCTGGAAGAAATTTTTGCAAATTGAAGCTTCCCAACAAGATGACTTTTAAACCGAAAAACGTCGTCGAGTGCGTGAACAGCTCAAAATTGAAACCTAATCCGTATTCGTAGCCGTCGACTTGTAACATCGATCGTGCGCACTGCGCACCGCTTTGCGCAGCTTGCGACCACGAACGCATTTGGAACCAGTTTGTCGATTTGTCCTCGTTTCGCCGTTCGCAGAGCGCGCAGTCTCCCGCTGCGAAGAAAACGTTTGGTTTGTTCGGTAGCTCAAGCTCGAACGTCTCCGTGACGCGCATGCCATCGGTGATGAACATGGTGTTGTCACCATCGTTTCCTTTGGAAGAGGGAGGTGAGTTCACCGCCGCATCGTCACCGCGTACGAATCCAAACGTTTCCCTCGCGGTAGCTTCGTCTCCGAACAAATCGCCTCCATTTGGTTCTACGCCGATGCACGCAGCAACCACGAGGACGTCGGAGACTGTTTTGTTATTCGACAAACGCACGGTGGCGCTTTTATATCCATTCTTTTCGACAAAAGGGACGACATCTTTGATTTCGCAGTTTGCTTCGATCGTTAACCAGTCTACCTCGAACAGGGCGTTCACCACGGATGTTAAATACGCGCCCCCTCTTCCACGTTCGTTTTCTTTCTCTTCGACGTTCTCGCGGTCGCTTTCCTTGTTGCAATCGTCGACGTTGTCTTTTCTTTCTTCTTCTTTTTCTTCTACGAGTGCGCTACTCTTCTTACAATCTTCATCATCCGAAATGTCGTCAAAAAGCAAAGCCTGGTTGATGCGTTTGAACCAATCGGGCCCAGCCGAGGACGTCTTGGCGCACACCGTCGCGCCAAACGCGCCGCGACGTCGGGGATAAGAAATTTTCTCATCGAACGTGAATTGCTTCGTAGTTCCGTTTTTCTTTGGAGCGTTTGCTTCTTCATTGCTTTGAATATACTCATCGTCATTTCTATAATTGTTGGCGTTTCTCCTCTCGTGCGCATCTATTTCGCCAAGAATTTTCCGTCTCGCCGCTTCTCGTCTCGCCCGTCTGTGTTCCAATAAGAACGCGCTCGCGTCGCGATCGAACAACGCGTCTCCAATGGCTTCGTGTTTCACCACCCACACGACTTTCATTCGCTTCAACGCTTCTATCATCGTTTTCATCTTTTTCTTCATGTTGTTATCCTTATTCACGGAAGATGCGTCATCTCGTTCTGCTTTAACGAATGACATCACCATTTGTAGAAACGACTCGTCCAACGCGTTGACAATCTCCATCGCCACCGCGCCGTTCCCGGAAACCACTATTCTCGTCATCGATTTCTCTACGCTCCGTTCTTCGTCTTCATTATTATCCCCACCACCTTCTCTGCCTGCGCGAGTACCTCCGCGCCCACTCCTCATGAACGCCTTTCGCAACGCGTCGCCTAAAACCTCCGCCGACTCCGTATCCCGCACGTATTTAACGATATCGTCACGCGACGACGACGACGACGACGACGGCAACCGTTTCGGTCTCGCGCCTACGGCGAAACAAATCTGATCGAACGCAATCTCTCGAGTGTTGTTATTATCATTATTGTCGTCATCATCAACTCTCACGGTAACCGTTTGTTTCTCACCATCAATTTGAATCGCTTCGCCTCGCACGACGCGCAATCGACCGCCTTTTACTACCCGCGACTTTGTCCTAAAATCTTCAACCGCAACCGTCTCGAGCGCAAAAAACTCTTCATCTTCATCTTCATCTTTACGACGACGGAAAAGCTTCAAAACTTCCGACCGTTCGATCAAAACGACCTCGAGATTCGAACGAGCGTCGTTTTCGTCGTTCGACGATAATCGAAGCAGCTCTTCCGCGCACTTCGCCCCGGCAACGCCGCCGCCGAGAACGACCGCGACTTTCCTCCTCTTCCAAATTTCATCTTCTTCTTCTTTGACTTCTTTGACTTCTTCTTCCTCAAAGCGCCAAAAAAATCCTCCTCTTTTTCGAGAAGAAGAAGGATAGGAAGAGAGAAGAGAGAGTCGGCAGCGGCATCTCTTGCACATGACGCGCCCGTTCTGTCGTTTTCGTCGTCGTCGTTGCGCGCGCTTTTTTCTCTTATTAAAAGAGGAGCTCAACAAAGAAATCCCAAACCCTAAAATATAATAAAATGTAAAACCCTAAACACCATCGTCAAAAAAAAATGCTCGGGAACTCTCTCACTAATCGTTCATAAACATGTCGTCTGCCTGTTCTCCAACGACGGCCTCGTCGTCGTCGTTCGGCGCAACGACGCCGAGACGTTTTCGGACTCGCAAGAGGAGCACTTTTTTTTTGGCGAGAAGTAGTTTACCACCCAACGACGCCGCCGCGACGGAAGGAGGAGAAGAAGAAGAGACATCTCTTTCGAAAACGACATCGACGAGGAGGAAAACGACGACATCATCGACGAGAAGGAAGAAGACCGACGATGCTTCCGGCGCCGCCGCGATTACGAAGAACGACTTATCCGAAGTCACGGTCAAAGCGAGACAGAAGAAATTTTCATCTTCTGGAGAAGAAGAAGAGATTTTCTTCGAACGCTCGGCGTCGTTCAACGTCCCCGGTTTTGTTGGGTCGATCGTTGAAACGCACTCGAGAGAGTTCAGAGATATCGAGAGCGGGGAGATGCGTATTTCGGTGACTTTTTCTTTGGCGGGCGGGAATAATAACGACGACGTGGTTTTGCACTGGGCGACGAAGACGTCGACGACTGAAGATCCGAACGCGTGGGTCATGGCGCCAGATGCGCTGAAACCTCGAGATACGACCGAGTTTGGAGATGGGATCGCCAGTCGGACGCCGTTCGCGGAGGGGAAGTTGGAGTTTACGGCGAAGAAAGAGGACGTGAAAGAAGTGACGGAAATTTGTGGGATTTTGACGAGAGGCGAGGAGTGGCTGCACGCGGAAGAAGGGGACGTGAAGGCGCTGACGCAGGACCCGAAATTCGTCGTCAGAGCGTCGTCGTCGTCGTCGTCGTCGTCTGGTACCGGCGGAGACGACGTGACTTCGGTCTTTGGTGACGACCCGGCGAGCGCCGCGGTGTTGAAGAAAGTCTGCGACTTTGAAGGTTCCGATAACCGAAACTTGTTCAGTCGCATATGCCTTTTGAACGACGTGCTAGAAGACGCGAAAGAGTGCAACGACAAAGGATTAGGCATCGTCTTGGCGTGGTTGAGGTTGTCCTCCACCAAACAGTTACCGTGGTACGAAGGACACAATTACCAAGGGAAAGATATGGCGCACTTGCAAAAAGTCATCGCCAGTCGCTTGGCCTCCGTCGCGGCGAAACACCCGGACGGCACCTCTCGACAGTACGCGAGAATGGCCATGCAGTTCGTCGCCAGAGGTGGCGGGAACGGCGACGATATTCGTCTGGGCATTTTGAACATCATGAGAGAACACGGCATTAAAGAAGGCCACCGACCGGGCATCGAAGATCCGTTCATCGCCCAGTGGCACCAAAAGTTACACTCAAACACGACGCCGGATGACATCAAAATATGTGAAGCGTATTTGCACTTTTTACACACCGGAAACTGGGACGATTTCTGGGCGCACTTGTGGGAACACGGGAGATTGAGCAGAGAAGATTTAGCCGGCATGAAAGCCGGATGGAGAACCGAGGGCATCACGGGACCAGCCTGTCACTTACCGCACATGATTGACTCGTTTAAGCACTATTTATGGATTTTGAAAACCACGCACGGGGGTGCGGACGTCGACACGGCCATGGGCTTCGCGCAAGGTAAAATTTCCGACGAAGCTCGAAATGGGGTCTGGGACATTCTCGGCAACAGAGACGCGCATTGGATCCCGGGCAAAATAGTCGAGGTCAGAAAGTGCATGCAGGGCAATTGGAAACACGACGGGGAACCTGATCGCGACGTGGTCATGCTCGACGCCGCGTTGGAGAAGTTTTTTCGAACGAAAGTTGAACAAATCGATTTCATGTCATTGGACCAAGATTCCAAGTTGTCTTTGTTAGAGCTCGCGATTGAAAACGTCACGTTGACTGGCGAATCTGAAAACATGCAAAAATCGTTGGACTATTTGCGACGCGCGCAAGGCGAAGAGTGCGGCCCGAGATGGTCCGAGTCGTGGGCGTTGACGATGAAAGCTGCTTTGGATAACGTCACGTGCGCGATTGCGAAAGATATGGACGCTTTATGCGCGGTTTCGAACAAAACCGCCAACGCCATCGCCTCGGTCGCCAAAGGATCTGTTTCAGACGCGTATTTGATGAACTTTGGCGAAGAGATGGTTCGAGGTCACGCTTTGTTTGTTGCCGCCGGTTTGGCCAACGCCGCGTTCAACGACGCACGAAACGCGTGTAAAAACAAGTCGCCGTGGTTGGTTTCCAGCAACGGCGAATCTCCGGACGCGTTGGCGAAGTGCGCGGGTAAAGTTATATTCCAAAATTTGGAAGACGCGCAAGGCGAAGATTTTACCACCAAAGATGATGGATTACCCGTCGTTTTCTTTTCCGAAAAGCTCGGCGGTTTAGAGGATATCCCGAAAGGCGTCTCGTGCGTCATTACGAAGACGCCCGTGGATGTGTTGTCTCACGTCGCGATTCGCGCGAGAAACACGGGCGCGTTCCTGGCGTCCGTACAAAACGACGACATTTGGAACGCAATAATTGCTCAAGATTTCAAGTACGTTGCCGTGGCGAAAAGTGTAGACGGTAACTCCGTTGAGTTTACGAACGTGGAAGAAAGCGAAGCGAAGACTTTGTTATCGACTTCGACAACCTCGTCCGCTGGCGAGAAGAAGAAATCCGTCTCCGTGCCGAAAACGAAAGCGACGAGAAAATTAGTCGTTTTTCCGGACGCTTACGCCGCCGGCGTAGTCGGTGGAAAATCGCAATCGTTAGCCGCCTCGGCAAAAGTAGCCGAGAAAGCGAACGTTATTGTCCCGGCTTCTTTCGCGTTGCCGTTTGGCGCGTTCGAGAAGGCGTTGAAGAAAGATCCGGAAACGAAGGCGAATTTAGACGCGTGCGTGAAAATTGCATCCGCTACGGCGAAATCGAACGACGTTGAATTACGAAGAAAAGCGTTAACAATGGCAAGAAGAGTCATAAGCGAAGGGTTAGAGTTGCCGGACGATTTCGCGAAAGAGTTGGAAGCGGCGATTGAACAAACGTCATCGTCGTCGAAAGTCTCCGTGGACGACCTGTGGGCGTCCATTTGCGGCGTCTGGGCGTCCAAATGGACCGAACGCGCATTCAACTCTCGTTTAGCGGTTGGTATCAAAGAAACTGAACTTTCCGTCGCAGTTTTGAACATGGAATTGTGCGACGCCGAGTTTGCGTTTGTCTTGCACTCGAAAGATCCCACCTCTACTACCGAGGATAACGATATCATGTGCGGCGAAATCTGCATCGGTTTAGGCGAAGCGTTGGTCGGAAACGACCCGGGGCGCGCGTTAGGTTTCCGCGTGGACAAAAAAACGAAACAAGTTTTGGAAATTACGTCGCAACCGTCGAAACCGGTGGCGTACTATTCTCCCAAAAACGCCTACATCGCTCGCTCGGATTCCAACGGCGAAGATTTAGAAGACTTTGCCGGCGCCGGCTTATACGACTCCATTCCAACCGCAGAAACGTACTCTCAGCCGGCAGAGTACAGCTCGTGCGATTTAATCTGGAACCAACAGTTTCGAGACGAATTGTTGCAAAAACTTTGCGATTTAGCCGTCGACGTGGAGCGAGCCAACGGCGGAAAAGCCCAAGACGTCGAAGGGTGCGTCTTGAGAGATTCGAGAGCGCTCGTTTTGTTACAAACCCGCGCTCAAGTTTAAAACGAAAAAGAAAAAGAGTCAAACACCCAGATTCATACTATTATTACTATTATCATCAATCGCAGAGAATGAAGAGAGAGAGAACGAGAGAGAGAACAGGTCGTGTAATAAAATACATAGAGTTGCTGCTGCTGCTGCTGCGTTGTTTTTTTGCAAGAAGACACACACAGAACGCCAACACCCAAAAATAATTTAAAACCCTAAACATAAGACGTTTTACGACGTCCCGCGGGAAGGAACGCGCGCGATCTCTCCTCTTCGCTTTGCTTCACTTTGAAAAGCTTTCGTTGAAGAAGTATAGTTAACCGCGCGCTCGCTCGCGCACCAAAATTAAACGCCATCTTTTTCGAAGCTACTGAAGAAGTACAACAGCTATAACAACAAATACAGCAGCGATGAAGGTGTACGGAGCCGTTTCGAGCGCGGAAGATTCGCCTTTATTGAAACGCAACACCAATAAGAGCGAAACATCGTCGCATTTCAAGCGCATCGCCGCGGCGACGTTGCTCGCCGGTGGCGCGCTCGCCGTCGCGAGTAAGAACACCAACTACTCGTCGTTCGCGATTGGTGGTGGCAGGAATTACCTCCGAGTGAGAGGACTTGGCGACGCGTTGGACGATGCCAAAGCCGGTACGTTGTTTTATCGTTTTTGTGCCCTTTTAGAGATCAAAAAGAACATTTCTTCCCGTGTCGAATCTCTTTTCGTCGCGCTTTTGCCTTTTGCAGATCGAAAAAATACGGCGAAACGGGACTCGAAGCGCGAAGCGACGCGAGTGTTTCATCGTTCGACGCGCTTCGATCGAATTCCTTCTTTTTGTATGCGTTGTTCGAGAGCGCGAAGGGAAATTCAATTTTCGGGGTTTCCTTGGTTTTGTAACACCCTTTTGGAGTTTAGGGTTTTAGTAGTGAAGTGAAACGGGGACTTTTGTCCCCGCGACGCGCCCGCGACGCCCTCTCTTGCGTGATTATTTTCGAATGCGTATATACTCACGGCTGGTGTGCTCTCTCTTTTTCCTCTCTCCTTTTAAACAAACAGAAGCGGCAAAGATTCGCACCGAGGCAGAAGCGTGCAGGGAGAAATCTGACTGCGTGGAAGAATTCGGCGCGTCCATCACGGAAACGATCGACGAGTTCGCGGATACTTTGACCGATTTGGGCCGAGACGCTAACTCGATGGTGCAAGGCGTGACGAATATGGCGGACGCGATGGATAAATTGAAATCTGCCGCGCACGTCGGTGAACTCGGGTCGGAAGATGTCGCTGGGGATGCGCAGACTGCTGTCGAAGATGCTGGCAACGCGGTCACCGACGCCGCCACGGAAGCCTCGAACTCTGTTCAAGACGCGGCGAAGCACTCGGTTGAAGATTTGCAAGGTGCCGTGGCAACAGCGCAAAAGGAAGCCGAAAAAGCGGCGGCGGACGCGCAAGCGTGCACTTCCGATGTGGATGAATGCTGGACGAAAGCCGTCGATAAGATGCAAGCAGATGTGGCGTTGGCGAAGGTCAAGGCGCAATTGTGGGAAGCCAAAGCGAAGAAAGCGGCGGAAGATGCAGCCTCGCCGGTGGAAGAGTGCTTCGGTGACGTCGCCGCGTGCGCAAAGAAAGCGCAGGACGACGCCGAGCAAGCCGCGCAAGACGTCGAAGCTGCCGCCAAGGAGACCGGCGCGGAAATTCAAGAGTGCGCGGCGGACATCTTCACGTGTTACGAGCAAGCGACGGCGAAAGCGAAAGCGGACGTTGAAAAGACGACTTCAGACTTGCAAAAGTGCGCGGGATCCGCGTCGGATTGCTTCAACTGTATGTCAGAAGCCGATCCGGGGGCGTGCATCTCCTCGTTGACAAAGCCGGGCGTCAAGTCTCAACTGGGCACCGAAGACGCGGAGGAAGACGCCGAAGATTCCATCGCAGACATCCAAGGCGACTTTGAAGACGCGAAGGCGAAAGCCGATGCGGCCGGTAAGGACTGGCAAGCGTGCGCGTCTGACATCGCTTCTTGTGCTACGGACACCGAAGCCAAAGCCAAGACGAAGTTGGAGGCGGACGCGGCGATGGCGAAAGCCAAATGGGAAATGATGGAAGCCGCGGTGACCAGCGGCGTCACCTCCGGCATGGCTGAGTTTTCCGATTGCGCCGATGATATTGCCGACTGCGCAAACAAGAAGGTTGCGGAAGCGAAAGCTGATGCCGAAGCGGCGAAGAAGGACGTCGACGATTGCGTCGCGGACGGTCAAGCGTGCATCGCAAAAGCCGCGTCTGGCGTAAAGAACGCCTTTGGTTTGCTCGGCTGCGATGACAAACCGGATGACAACGATTTGATGGCCAAAACCTCCGCAGAGTTGGAAGAGGACGGCGCTAAGTTCAAAGCCGACGCCGAAGCTTCCGGTGCTGAGTTACAAGCCTGCGCCAGTGACCTCAATTCGTGCGGTGAGAAGATGAAGGCGAAGATGACGGCGGACGCCAAAATGGCGCAAGCGAAAGCAGCTTTGATGGCGAAACAAGTCGAAGAAGGCACCACGGCGTCTTCTGAACACTTCCAAGAGTGCGTCGGTGACGTTGATGCCGTCAAGAAGTGCATCGCTGATGACGTGGAAGCCGCGAAAGCGAAATCCGAAGCCTCCTGGGCGAAGTTGCAATCGTGCACCGCTTCCGTGGACGCGTTGCAATCGTGCTTCTCTGAAGCGGGCACCGATGTAACGAACACTTTCTCTTTGGGTGAAGGTGAAGACGTCGTTGCTCAAGCGGAAGCGAAAGCTACCGCTGCGGGCGATGAATTGAAAAACTGCGTCGGCGATGTCGCCGCGTGCGGTGAAAAAATGCAAGCGAAGATGCAAGCTGACGTTGATGCGTTGAAAACGAAAGCAGATTTGATGGCGAAACAAGCGCAAGAAGACGCGACGGCGTCGAGCGCGCAGTTTGAACACTGCGTCGGCGGTGCCGATGCGATGAAAGAGTGCGTGACTGCATCTGTCGAGAAAGCGAAGAGTGACGCCGAAGACGCCGAAAACAAGACAAAAGCTTGCTTCGAGGACTTGCCGGCGTGCTTCTCAAAGATGTTTGGAAAAGTCAAAGACACGTTCTCCTTGGGTTGCCACGCGGAACAAGAAGCGTTCGATGCCGCCCAATCCGAAGCCCAAGCGGCGGCGGAAAAGGTTAAATCCAGCTGCGACCCGCAGTCTGAGTTGCAAGAGTGCTTGTCCTCGTTAGTCGACGCCGCTAAGGCGGATGCCGCGGCGGCCTCCGCCAAGGTTACCTTGATGGCTGAGCAAGCGAAGGACTCCGCCTCCGGCGTCACGGACGATATGGTTGCGGACGCGCAAGGAGCGGCGGACGCTGCCCAAGCTAAGTTTGATAAGTGCTCCGCAAACCCGTCTTGGGAGAACTGCAAACCAGAAGCGCCGCCGCAAGCTGCGTTGTTAGGTGGTAGCATTACCGAAGACATCCAAGAGTGCTTCTCGGACGTTCCGGAGTGCTGGAACAAGCTCGTCGGCAAGACGAAGAAGGACGCTGAAGACGCCGAAGCGAAAGCTAAGGAAGCGGAGCAAAACGCCGAAGCGGCGGCGGAAGATGCCAAGAATGACACGTCTTCCGCGGCCAAGGATGCGGCGGCGAAGGTGCAAGAGGAGGCGGACGCGTTGAAGGCGAAAGCTGAAGAATTGGGCAAAGAAGCGCAAGAGTGCGCCTCGGACCCGCAAGCGTGCTTCCAAAAGTTACAAGGACGATTACATTACAATTGACACAGAAGAAGAAGAAGAAGAAGAAATATCCTTCATTAAGTTATATACTATTACGATGATGATTCTACGCGGTTAAAGCAAAGATACGCGTTGCAACGTATACCACTGTTTATATATAATTATTAACTACTACTACATACGAATTACTAAATGTTGCTTCCTCTACTATATATACACAGGACGCTGGGATGCCTCTCGTCTACTCGTTACATCTCGTCTCTCGTGGCATTTTTCAACTTAAAACGCGTTCGCTCGAAAATAGGTCGACACACGTCGCCGTACCCGAGCTCTTTCAACATTTCCATCGATGAGATTAGACCTTCTTTCGTCTCTTTCGCTCGACAAAGAACAATCATCGCCGACAACGCTTGCCAAGAGATATTATCTTCTTTTTCTTTTTCTTTTCTTCTTCTGTTCACCACAGAAGCTAAAGCGCGAAGCGCGTCGAGCTGGAGGAATTGTTTTCGAGATGGACCGTATCCAGCCGCGTTTCGAATGCAAAATATCACGTTGAGAAGAAGTGTCGTCTCCAACGTGTCTTCTGTTTTGTTTTTTGCTTCGGATACTGACGAAACTAACGTCTCGGTTAAAACTTTCGCCACGTTTCTGTCGAACGCCGTTTGTCTGTTCTTTGCGTTGGCGCACAAGGCATCTCGCAATCCAGACGCCGCACGAATACGGTTTTCTATCGTACCGCCGCCCGTCTTATCTTCTTTTTTCAAGTGTTTGAGAAGCGTGTCTAAGTACTCAGAGGAAACGTCCATCTTTCGATTATTCGACGATATCATCTGTATCGACGACGGCTCGGAGGAGGAAGGTAGCGATATTAACTCTCGTTCCACCGGAAGAAGAATGTTGTCGTTTTCTGCGCGAGATGACGACGATGAAAATACCTCGATTACGTCGCTAAATCCCAGAAAAAACGCCCAATCTCTCGCTGTGCGGTTCCAAGCGTCCGTGGCGCGTAGTATATTCAGTGACAATGACGACATTTTTTTGTTATCGTCGTCGTGATCATCGTCGTGGTCGCCATCGAACAAAATGTCCAAGACTGCTCTCACCGCCTCGCTATTCCCTGATCTCGAAGCTAAATGTAAACACGTTTGCTCATCGACGTCTTTTACAAAGAAAAGCTCTTTTTTCTCCGCCTTCTTCTTTGAGACGTCGTCGTGATTATCAAAGAAGTCAAGCGCTCGATACAAAATCTTCAAAATATTTGGACAGCCTCTCGCGGCGGCGATGTGAATCGGCGTCGTTTTCCCGCTTCGCGTTTGCGCGAGCACATTTGCTTTGTACTCGAGAACCAGAAGTTCAACAAGCGGGAGCACTTTCTTTTCGGATAGATATTTTTCGTTGACGTTTGCTCGAGACGTGAGGACGTGTAAAGCGGTAAGATTTTCATCGTCGTTTTCACTTCTCATCTCGCTCGTCGACGCGTTCGCCGCGTTTTTATTTCCGAGAATCTCCCGAAGAAGTTCTGCATTGTTTGCAAAAGGTGCGACTAGCGCGCGGATTAATGCCACATCCGTACCTCTCGCACACGACCTATACACGGCAGCTTTTGCAGCCAACACATCCGGGTGTATCTGTTCTTCCTTGGTCGAAGATGAAGACGATGATGTCGATAATTTCGGTGATGCCGATTCCGCATTCAGACCAAAATTCGCCACCCGGAGGAACGCGCAGTAGCTCGCGAGCACTGGTCGGCGAAGAAGTTCGCACGGCGCGAGTGGTCCTTCGCCATCGACGCCCAAAAATGCGCCGCATATACGCTTGTCGATGTTATCCTCGTCGTTGTCGATATTTTCCGGCGCCAACAGCGCCCCGGCTTCCGATTTCTTCACCCCAGGTTCGTTTGGATCGTCTTTGTCCTCGACACTATTTTCGAGCAAAGTGCTCCTCCTCTTTTTCATCGCCTCTCTTATTTTGCGACAGGCGATGAGTGCGGACATGGAGTTACCGCCCATGCGCACGAAAGAATCGTTTCTCTTAATGTTTTCAAAGTTGATGCCGCACGACAGCGAGTCCGCCCAACATTTCGCCACGAGCGTTTCCAACCCGTCTTTGTTCTTCGCGGCTTCGTCTCGTTCAGAATTGGAAGAAGAAGAAGAAGAAGCGAGGTTGATATAGAATCGTTCTTTATTTCGATACCGCTCGTAAAACGCGCGAAAATCGCGTTTACCCGTCGCGGATAACGGAATCGATGCGTTTTCGTCTTTCTCGAGAAATACAAATCTGCTCGGCATCATAGCTGCGTTGTTCGAGAGCAACAGCCACGGCGCGCAGTTCAAATCGATCGCCAAGAGAACATCCATACGTCGCGTGCGTCTGTTTTCTTCGTCGTCGTCGTCGTCTTCATCGTTTTCTCCGACAAGCTTAATAAAAGCTACGATTTCTTTCGTGTTTTCGTTATTATTATTGTTGTTGTTGTTGTTGTTGTCGTCGACATCGCTTCTACTACTACTGCTAATTTCGTCCACGAAACATAAAATCGAGGACGGCTCGATCACGTTTGGCATCAGCCCGATTTCCTCGCATCGCTCGCGCATAAGACTCTCCACGCCTTCTAATTCGATGCGATGACCGCGAATTTTTACCTGACGATCGGATTCGATACGACCGAGCAGGTAATATTCTTTCGTTTTTGAATCGAAATATCCGAGATCGCCAGTCATGTAACATCTTCTTCGTTCGTAGATATTGTTCCTTCCTCTGAATTGAACGTCTCGAAAAGCTTTTCTTCGAGCGTTGTTCTCGACGAGATAGCCTTCCGGAGGGATGCCTAGGCCGTAAATGGCAATCTCGCCTACAATGTTATCCTCGGCTACTTCGTGCGAGTCGTTTCTTTCGTTCTCGTTGTCGTCGTCGTTTCTGTCGACGATGACGAGGGAAGCGAAAGACTCGTCCAGGGGCGTGCCAATATTCGTCGCGCCTTTATGTCTCATTATTTCTTCTTCCGATGATGATGAAATTTTCTTACTCGTTTGATACACCGTAGCCTCAGTGACGCCATAGACGTTGAGTAAAGTAACTTTGCTCTCTCTTTTGAAGAAGGAATCTTTGATCGCTTTCGACATCTTCTCGCCGCCGAGCGAGACCGATTTCAGGTGCTCGGGTAGCGGTAGTAAACCGTCGTCGTCGTCGTCCAACATGCCGCCAAACTCCCAGAACGACGGCGTGCAACACACGTGCGTCGCTCGGCTCGCAACGAGCGCGTCTCTCAACGCGCGACTTCCTCCTCGCACCAACTCGTCTCTCGGTGAAAACGTCGCTATCGCGGACTTACCAACCACGGCGCTCGCGATATCTCCCACGCACGGGTCGAACACGTGCGCGCTGACCAACGCGACGATACTCGACGAATCTAACTTTTCATTCTTCACTTTTGCCTTCGCGTACGCGTCGATGTTTTCTCTCGTCGTTTTCACGCCTTTTCGTTGACCCGTGGTGCCCGAGGTGAAGCACACGTACGCGTTATCATTACTATTATTATTAGAAGAAGAAGACCGCAACAACGAATTCAAATCCTCCATCGCTTTCCTCGCAAACGCGTCTCTCGCCCCAACTTGACATCCTTTCGAGGACGACATCATCCTCGCCTCGTCGAGCGGCGCTCGCAACGCCGGCGATATATCCGTCAACACGAGAAAGGACTCCTCCTCCTCCTCTTCCTCCTCGTCCCGTCGTAAAATCTCCTCCAAATACGTTCCGTCCGATGCGCGCGCGACTGCGAAACCGCACCCCGCAACCTCTCGAACAAACCTTCGAAATACCTTTTCTCGTCCTTTTCTATCCCTATCGTCGTTCTTTTGGTGCGGTTTTGGTGGTGGTTCTATGCAAACAAACTCCACGCGTAAGAGCAAAAGCGCCAATATTGCAGTCACGAACACCGCGCTCGACGCGTCGAGAAACACCGCGCACCTCCTCCTCGTCGTCGTCTTCTTGCCAAAGTGCTTCTCCAACGACCACGCGATGTTCTGACTGGTGAATAAAACCGCGAGTTTGAGTTCCAAGCGCGTGTATTTTTCTTCCAGACGCCAACCGCGGTGGTGGTGGTATCGGTACGCGTAAAGCGCGACGGCGTTCTCGTCGTCGTCGTCGTTTTCATCATCATCGTCGACACTACCTTCCGAAGAAGAAGAAGAAGAAGAAGACACAAAAGAAGAAGACACGAAAGAAAAAGAAGAGGAAGAATTAAAGAGAAGCGCGTCGTCGATGGCGCTTCTTCTTCTTCCACCACTCCTCGTCATCTCTCGCTCTCTCTCTCCTCGTTATTCACGTCTGTCTCTCTCTCCGTAACGTGCGCAACTGTATTTTATTTACGAGACGGATTGGTTTAGGGTTTTCATCTGTGTTTCTCTTCTACCTTTTTTTCAACGTTTTTCGTAAAAAAAAGAACGCGAAACCCTAAACAAGTTTTTAGCCCTTTCTGAATTTGCGCGCGGCGCGTCCATCATATATTCGCGCGCGTTGTTGTTTGAAACAGAGAGATAACATCATGAACACGATCGTCGTCCCCTCCGCGAAGACGAAGAAGATGTTGTCGTCGAGCGGCAGTAATAATA
>Ga0181558_10001985_pt1 | contig 19608 bp, 16 predicted proteins | sample 011ome_22_FD_133754 | JGI IMG/M metagenome (GOLD analysis project Ga0181558, IMG submission 133754) | Coastal salt marsh microbial communities from the Groves Creek Marsh, Skidaway Island, Georgia - 011507BT metaG (megahit assembly) | ecosystem: Environmental > Aquatic > Marine > Intertidal...
TAAAAAATCTGAGTGTGACGGGGAACTGAACACGCATCAGTAATATAATCGTAGCTAATAATGAGTACGAGGACAACTACGATATTGGTGGACAAGACACAATTGCACATACCAATACTGATTTGGCATTTTCACCTAATATTATTGCTTCAGCGGGTATCTTATACGAGCCGATTAAAAACCTAAACTTTCAATTGATCGGTAAACACGTTGGCGATCAATTCTTGGATAATACATCATCAGAGACCCGCAAGTTGGATGCTTATACCGTCTTTAATTTTCAAGTAAATTATACCATCGAAGATGTCTTGTTCAAAGAATTCACAATTGGAGCGAGAATCAATAATGTGTTTAACGAATTGTATGAGAATAATGGATACACCTGGGGGTATGTCTATGGAGGCGAAAGAACCCAAGAGAATTTTTACTACCCGCAAGGAGGGAGAAATTTCCTCGTTCGCTTGTTGCTTAAAATGTAATACTGATCCGAGGCATAGGATGAATTGAAATCATGCCACCACCTAACGTGGACTTGCAATATAATTCTGGACACTGAGTTAAGTTACGCTGCATGTTTATTATTACTTATTTCTAATTCAAATTCTTTAATTGTTTTGTAATTTAAAGCTGAGTGCCCTCTGTTTCGGTTGTACCAAGTTTCTATCCATTTAAATATAGATATTTCAGCGTCAGTTTTCAAAAGATACGTCTTTTTGTAAACCCATTCGGTTTTTAAGCTCTTAAAAAAACTTTCAGCCACAGCATTGTCCCAACAATTTCCTTTTCTTGACATACTTTGTTCTACTAGTTCATAGCTTTTAAGAATGTTTCTGAATTTTATGCAGGCATATTGAGAACCTCTGTCGGAATGAAAAATGAGTCCTTGTTTAATTGGTCTATTTCCAACAGCCATATACCAAGCTTTAATTACTGTTGATTCTGCTGACATATCTTCACTCATTGCCCAACCAATCACCTTTCTATCAAATAAATCAATGATAACCGTCAGATATAACCACCCTTGAGAGGTTTCAATATACGTAATGTCAGACACCCAAACTTCATTGGGTCTTTCTGTTGTAAATCTTCTATTGAGCCTGTTTGGTGCAACTGGATAATTATGATTAGAATCGGTTGTTGCTTTAAATTTTCGTTTTCTTCTTGCTTGCAAATCAGATGCGCTCATCATTCTTGCTGTTCGTGGTCTAGAAACTTTAAAACCACGTTTTTCAAGCTCAACAGACATTCTTGGAGAGCCATAACTTTGATGGCTGTCTTCAAAAATTGTATGAATCACTTGAATAATTTCTTGATTTTCAAGATGTCGTTTTGATGGACCAGTCGAAAGCCAACTGTAATAACCACTTTTACTAGCATTTAATACTTTACACATCAACTCAACAGGATATTTCAATTTGTGCTGTTTCATGAACCTAAATTTTTCCTGTCGTTCGCGGAGAAGATGCTGATCGCCTTTTTTAATATCTCGGTCTCCATCTTTGCTTCTCGTAAATCTTTCTTTAGCTTTACTAGCTCACGCTCTGAATCTGTTAATTTGGCTTTTCCATGACCAGGGAAGCTATTGTGTGAGTATTCTTCTTGCTCTTTTTTCCAACGGTGGATCATTGGAGCTTTAATGCCTAATTCTCGCGCTGCTTGAGCAACGTTATGCTTTTCTTGGCTAAGTATTATTGCATTGAGTTTAAAACTTGCTGTGTACTTTTTTCTTGACATATTGCTAATTTAATTTAAGCAATCGTATCTTAACTTACTGTCCAGTTATTTATAGTACATACAATAATTATTATAAGTGCTAATTAGACTATGTAAAGAATGACGCAGCAATTTATTGCTGTCCATTATGACTAAACGAATCATGTAAATTAATTTGGGTTAATTTAATACGTAATTACCGCTTCCAAAATTAAGTATCTATACTGAATCTTTGTTTTTTTTACTTTTTAGACTTATAATTCACTCTTCCAAGGACTTATTGATGAAGTTTTAACAAGAGACAATTTGTATTCATTGTTTCATGACCGGTTTAACTTTGATCATTTAGAGAAAACCCAAGTCTTTCAAATAAAAAATCAACCTTTCCTTCGCTAGTTAGAATAAGTTTCCTAATTTTGCATCGGGTAAGTCCTGTACGACCAGCTCCTGTTTAATCCCCCAGGGTGGGAACACAGCAAGGGTAGACGGTTGTAGCGGTGCGATGCAGGTAGCTTACCCACTTTTTTGATAATAACAATTTGATATAAAAAAAGCCATTAGTCTCAGACTAATGGCTTTTTTCGTTCCAGTTAATTTGGATTATTTCTCCCAAGAATCAATGGTGCCTTGGATATAATCTGCCCAGCCTTTGGATCCAGCTTCTTCCGCTAATTTAACGGCTTTCTTAGCATACTTTATGGCTTCTTCTTTATGACCTTGGTCAAATAGAATTTGAGCACGTAAGAATTGTAATGCATGTCCTTGCTTTACATTCAAACCTTTTGTGATGTTTGTTAACGCTTTTTTGTCATCCCCTAAGGTATTGTAATAGAATGATGCTGCACGATAATATACCTGATCAAGATCTTCTCCTTTTTTGAGTGCAGCTTGAATATTTTCTTCAGCAATTTTGTTCGTTTCAACACCAATAGCGAAGTCTACTTTTGTATTGTCCCAGGCAAAGCTTAATAAAGCAGATTGGTGCGTTACAATATTGATAGAGATCGTAAAAGATTCAACAGTTTCTTCCGTAATAACAACCTTTGTTTTTACCTCTAGTACATTTTTCTTTGCGTCGTAATTTCCTGTACCACGTAATTCAAGGTCTGTATTGAAGACCAATGTCCAAATATCTTTATTCGGAGTAGCAAGAACAGAGTATGTACCAGCTTTTAATTCTTTTCCTTGTATTTTGATGTCTGAAGAAGTTGTGATTTTAGTGCTTGCATTAGCACCCAATCGCCAGACTTCATCAAAAGGTACTAGTTCACCAAAAATGGTTCTTCCCTTTTTACTCGGACGTGAATATTCCATAGCAATGGTCGTCAATCCAACTGTTTGCTCAATTTTTGCCAAAGGACTCGGTTTAGGGAGATCTTGTGCATTTGCTGTAAAGCCGAATAGACCGGCAGCTAAAACGAATAGTAGCTTTTTCATTATTCCTGTGTTTTTATTTGATTTGTTAAACTCTCGATCAGCATACTGGTCAAAATGACAACGACGCTGGCAATAATATTATAATGTAAATAACTCAACTCAATGACATCAATTACAGACAGTAAATGTAAGGTTAATATCAATACTTGTCCAATAATGGCTGCGATTAATACCGATGTTGATCCAACGCGCTTGAAGAAAAAGGCCACTAAAAAGACTCCTAAAATAGTTCCGTAAAATAAGGAGCCAAGTATATTGACAAGCTCGATTAGGTTTTCAACCAATCCTGCAGTTAAAGCGACTAATATGGCTAAGATTCCCCAGCCAACCGTTAACCAGCGACTAATCTTGAGGTCTTTTTTCTCGTTGGTATCCGGTCTTGCCCAATATTTGCGATAAAAATCAATAGTAGTCGTAGAAGCGAGCGCATTGAGTTCTCCAGCCGTAGAGGACATAGCTGCGGAGAAAATCACAGCAAGTAATAATCCAATTAAGCCAGCGGGTAAAAAGGTCAATACAAAGTGAAGGAAGATATAATCAGCATCCTTCTTTTCATAGTCTGGATCCATCGCAACCACTTCTGCCTTGTAAGTGTCTCTCAGATCGCTCTGCAAACCTTGCATGATATTGGCAGTCTGCATTAATTTGGGATCTTCATTGACCGAAGGCTGTGACAGCAAGTAGCGCTTATAACCGTGAACAATGTCGTATTTAGCCGAAATAGGTTCCAATCGTTTTTGGTCAATTTTAGCAGAAATGATCGTTCCTTGATTAAAGACAATCGGTGGTTTATTGTATTGAAAAGAAACAAAAACCATAACCCCGATTAATAGAATAAAAAACTGCATTGGAATTTTGAGGATACCATTCATCATAAGACCCATTCGAGACGCTTTGAGCGATTTACCGCCTAAATAACGTTGAACCTGTGATTGATCTGTCCCGAAATAGGAAAGGAATAAGAACAATCCGCCAAATAACCCAGACCAAATAGTATAGCGGTTACTGACATCAAAAGAGGTATCGATTATATTCATTTTACCTAATTGTCCAGCAATGTCAACTCCTTTTGAGAAATCAACATCCGTAGGGAAGCTATCCAAGACATAATAAAAGGCAAAAAACATACCTACCATTATGACGGCCATCTGCCATTTTTGCGTCAACGAAACTGCCCGGCTTCCGCCCGAAACAGTATAGATAATGACCAATAAACCTATTAGTAAGCAGGTCAATTGAAGGTTCCATTCTAAAAGGGTTGAGAGAATAATGGCCGGAGCATAGATTGTTATTCCAGCCGCTAAACCTCTTGACATTAAAAAGAGGAAAGCCGTGAATGAACGCACTTTCGAGTCAAATCGATCCTCCAAGTACTGATAAGCGGTATAGACTTTTAATCGGTAATAAATCGGTAAAAAGAAGGTGGATATAATCACCATCGCTAATGGTAATCCGAAATAAAACTGCACAAATCCCATTCCGCTTTCATAAGCCTGTCCGGGTGTGGAAAGAAAGGTGATGGCACTTGCTTGTGTTGCCATGATGGACAAACCTATGGTCATCCAATTCTCGGCATTATTTCCTTTTAGATAACTTTCGAGGTTTTTGTTTTTACGCGTTTTCCAAGAACCGTAAGCAACGATTAATCCTAATGTTCCGAATAATACAACCCAATCTATCGCACTCATGATTGATACAGATTAGTGATCCAAGCATACAGTAATATCTGTGCTAAGAGAAATAACATCAGTCCCCAATACCATTTGCGCCAATATTTTTTATCCGGTTCGGGTTGGCTCATGGTTTGTAGCTTAATAAGTTAGCGAATAAACGATAAGCCCCTTCCACGCCATTTGGCAATTCTCGGAAGAATGAAATGCCAGTATAAATAAATCTACCCTGTCCGTGTTTGGCAACAATTAATGCGCCTTTTTGAGGATCTTCTCCTTTATCGTGCCATGATAGGATGGGGTCGAACCGTGCATCCCAATGACCTGCAAAATATAAACCTCTTTCTTGTACCCAATTTTCAAAATCGACAGGAGTTATTTTGTTGGGCTTGTTTAATAAGTCATGTTTTGGAGCAAGGAAAGTGACAGCCGCATCTTCTTCTGTGACTCGTTTTCGTGTCACTGAAAAAGGAACAGGACCATATTCATTTCCTCCTGAACGAGAGGCTGTATTGTATTGCATTATCAGGTTCCCTCCCCCTTTAACATAGGTGTCCAATTTAGATTCAAAGTTGCGCAACTCAGGATGAACATTATAGATGCGTATACCCATAACGACGGTCTGATAATTACTCAATTCAATGGTTGCTAAATCTTCTACTTCAAATAAGGACACATCAAATCCAAGTTGCTCTATAGCTGTAGGCACGGCATCACCAGCACCTTTAATATAGGCGACCTTACCCGGTATGATTTTCGCGTCTAGAGCGACACATCTCAATTTTGCAGGTTGAAAGATCACTTGAGTTGGAATGTGGTCATAGGTAATCTCATTATAAGCATAGGTCGATTTACCAATTGAGGTTAAAACTTCTAGGTTGCCATTTGCAGCATTCTGGGTTGGTTTTACTTGTACCTCATACCATACTTCCTGATGTTTCTTGAGGTTTTCTAGTTTTAAATTAGCCGGCACAACACTCCACCCCGTTGGTGCTTTTAATGCGATCTCTTCATTTAATTCGTCTTTGAACGAATGTACTTTTAAACGAATCGTTGTTCCAGTCCCTTTTTGCAAGATGGCGGTGGGTTGATCGAAATTGACACTAAAATCAGGTGCTGAAATGGTTTCACGTTGACGTTCGCCATAAGAAGGATCGCGCCATTTTTTGATTACCGGTATAGTTACGCTAAACTGTTTGCCTTCAACTGATAGCGTCAGATTGTGGTTGAAAGTTGGTTTGTTTTCGGCATCTACAATCAAACTTTCCTTAGGAACTTGAAAGAGTGTGCCAAATTCTTTTTCTAACCAATATGGTGTTGAGAGTTTTGCAGTGTTGTTGACGGTCATACTATGTGAAACAACCTCGTTATTTAGCAGTTGTAGTGAGATTTCACGATCGTTAACAGCAACAATCGAAACAGGGAGCCCCGATCGGTTAATCGCCTCTAAATTGACTTCAAAATCTTCTCCTTTTACATACGCGTAATCATCCGTTAAGATATTGATGTGCAATCCAAGACAATTTAAGATGACTTCGTTTAATTGAGTGATTTTTTCATCTCGGATGCCGGCATAGGGTGTTCCAGAAATGGATGATAATTGATTTCTTAACCTCACCAAGAGAGGCACATTTTTCCAAGGTTCAACAAAATTGAAATTCGTTAAAGCCAGATTAAACTCCCTCTCAAAATCAGCGGAAATTAAAGTAGACCAAGAGCGATTATTGTTTTCAAAAAAATCGTTCTTCAATTTAGTTCCTTCTAGGTGCTCAAAGTATTCAACGCGTGAGCCACGTTCGATAACCGCGCCAAATCCTTGACATTTATGTTGTGATCGAGCAATCGTACCTATTTCATTATAGGACATCCCTAGCAACGGGTCATACCCACCGATATCTTTTTTTATGTATTCTGAGTTTCCTTCTGCTTTTTCATCCAGTTCTTTATCCCACCAAATAGATGTATTCCAGTATACTGCGTCTGTTTGCCAGACTCCAAACTCGGCAACCTGATCTGTTTCATAAGTTGGATCGGCGGCTTTAGAATATGCTTCTATCGCTAACATAGCGGATGCTGTATGGTGTCCGTGTCCGCCCCTTTTGTCTGGTGGGAAACGCGTAATGATAACATCTGGTCTGAATTTCCGAATGACACGGACCACGTCAGATAAAATTTCATCTTTCCCCCATTTATCTAAAGTTTCTTCAGCTGATTTACTATAACCAAAGTCAACCGCCCGCGTAAAAAATTGAAGCGCTTGATCATGACTTCGCGCGGCTAATAATTCTTGTGTCCTCAATACACCAAGCGATTCGCTTAATTCATCACCAATGAGGTTCTGACCGCCATCGCCTCGTGTTAATGAGAGGTAGGCGGTTTCAGCTTTACCCTCTAACGAAAACCAAGCTAAAGCACGGGTGTTTTCATCGTCCGGATGCGCCGCCAAATAAAGCACACGTTTCAGAGAGTGCACCTTTTGTAAGCTATGATAAATTTCTGCAGATGTTTCATTGCTAAATGCAGAAAGACATCCAAGTAAAAGAAAAGTTAATATCGTGCGCATAGTTATACATGTTGTAACACTCAAAAATAATGAGAATATCAACTTATCCCATTAAAAATGGAGATTTGGTTGGTTTACGTGATGAATAACAGAAAAGAGAAGAGATTGTTATAGTTCTTGATTTAGATCAAGAGGCGCTGGTTTATTTTGGGCGAACTTTACCTAAAAAAACAAGATGAAACTAGAAACAACGATTATTATCAACGCTCCGATCCAGACAGTTTGGACCATTTTTTCTGACTTCAAAAAATATCCAGAATGGAACCCATTCGTTCACTCCCTGAATGGAGCAGTTGAAGTAGGGGAGCAGATAGAGATTACCTTGCCCCAAATGAATTTTAAACCTAGGGTTTTGAAATATAACCATCAAGATGAGTTGAGGTGGAGAGGTAAATTAGGAGTAAAAGGGATTTTTGATGGAGAGCATTATTTTCAAATGGAAGCTATGGGGGATGATCAGACCAAATTTATTCATGGAGAGCATTTTTCTGGTTTATTGGTGCCATTTATGATAAGACAACTCAATGGTTCAATCAAAGACGGATTTATAGAAATGAATGAAGCTTTTAAGAAAAGGTCAGAAGAATTTTACAGAAACGAGTCAGCGTAGCAATTTATGCTGATGTATTGAATGATTTCCCTATTATTTCAGTGTCTATTCGAACAAAAATTGTAGAATTTGGGTTAAATTTGCACAAACTTTTATTCTGTAAAAATGGTCAATGTTCTGAAGAAAGTATTCTCTATGTCTTTAATGACATTATTCTTGTTTGCTTTCTTTGTTGCCATCGGTCGCGCTACTTTCATTGAAAACGATTTTGGAAGGCACGTCGCTCAAAAATTAGTTTATCAGGCTTGGTGGTTTGAAATGATCATCGGTTATCTGACCTTGTCGGTACTTTTTAATATTTATCGTTATAAATTATTGCAGTGGAAGAAGATTGGTTCGTTAATGTTTCACCTTTCTTTTGTGGTTATTATTATCGGTGCATGGGTCACGCGAGTAACAGGTTTCGAGGGAGCAATGATGATTCGTGAAGATGGATCTTCAAACATCATCATAAGTTATGATACCTTTTTACAAATGAAAATCCATGACTTTGACCAACAGTATGTCTACAACATGCCGGTTATTTTGGACAAGTCAACCAATAATGATTTTGATTATACCTTTGATTTCCCAGGCGAGGTGGATCCAATTACCATTTCCTTTGTTGGTATGAAAGAAGGCGTGAAGGATACCCTAATTCCCACAGGCAAATCTTCTGGAGATCCTTATCTTGAAATTGTTACCGTCGGTCAAAACGGACGCCAATATAATTATCTTAAATCAGGAGATATTTTGAATGGGCAAGGTTTGTTGATGTCTTTTAATAATGACTCGCTTACAGAAGCGATTTCTATTTTTGAAACGGATTCGGGACTCTTTATTAAAAGTCCCTACGACTTGAACTATATGCGAATGGCTGATCAGTCGCAAGGTATGATTGTTCGTGATAGTATTCAACCTTTTGGCCTCAAGCAGTTGTATGAATTTATGGGGGTTAACTTCGTTTCGAGCAATTATTATCCAAGCGCACGACTAGAGCGAGTTGAAAGTGCGATTGGCAATAAAGAAATGAAAGAAGTGATGGTTGCTGTTACCCAAGGTGGTCAAACAACACAAGTTCCTTTGATAGGTGGGAAAGGTCAGTATCCAGAGTGGAACCGTTTCAAATTTGGTAACTTAAATTATGAACTCGCTTTCGGCTCAAGGTTGATCCAGTTGCCATTCTACATTTACTTAAACGATTTTGAACTAAAGCGTTATCCGGGTACAGACAAACCTTCTTCTTTTTCGAGTTATGTGACACTCGTCGACCCAGCCAAAAATCTTGAGCAAGAGCATCATATTTTTATGAATAATGTATTAGATTATGGAGGATATCGATTTTTCCAATCTTCCTATGATCCTGATGAAAAAGGCACTGTGCTCTCCGTTAATCATGATGCGACTGGAACTTTGATAACTTACATAGGATATACTTTCTTGGCGCTTGGATTCATCCTCAACTTATTTGCATCTGGTGGACGATTCCGCCACTTGGTCAAAAAGGCAACAGAGATTCGCAAAAAGCGTGAATCGATCGCAACTTTACTCATTTTAGGATTAGGTTTAATGTTCTCCAATCCAACACATGCACAAGATCAAAAGGCTGGTGATAATGAGGTTTTTCAAGGTGCCGATACCTCCTTGGTAGTGGATTTTGAGCATGCAGAGGAATTTAGTAAACTAGTCGTGCAAAGTTATTCTGGACGTTTCCAACCGGTGCATACCTTAGCAGAAGATTTATTGCATAAAATCAGTCGTCAAGACAAGTATAAAGGACAAACGGCCATGCAAGTGTTCCTCGGTTTACATACCAACGGATTAGCTTGGAATATGGAGCCGTTAATATATGTTTCGGGTAAACCGTTGCGTGAAAAACTAAACCTAGGTGAGGAAAAGTATGCATCCTTAGTTGATTTTTATACGCTCGATTTTCAGTACATTATTTTAGATGATGTGGAGGCTGCAAGGCTTAAACGAGATGCTGATCGCAGTCAATATGACAAGGATGTTTTAAAAACGGATGAACGCATCAGTATTCTTTCTGGCGTAATGACGGGGATGTATTTAAGTATTTTCCCTTTGCCAAATGATCCAGCTGAAAATTGGTACTCTTCTTATGAAGATAACTTGCCTTTTGAGCAAAAAGATGCCGCTTTTGTTAATGATATCATGCAGCTCTATCGTGTTGCTGTAAATAAAGGTTTCCAAACGGGAGATTGGTCAGAAGCAAATCGTATTGTCGGAGTTATCAGCAGTTTTCAACGAAAATTTGGAAATGCAGAGACCATTCCTACAGATAGTCAAGTTGATCTAGAAATTACCTATAATAAAGCGAACATCTTTAAACACTTAATGCGTGCTTATTTGGCTGTTGGTTTTATCTTATTGATTCTTCAATTTGTTCAAGTTTTGAAACCAAGATTCAAGTTTCGTACGGTATTTAATATTGGATATGCTGTCTTTATTGTATTGTTCCTGTTGCACGGAATAGGTCTTGGTGTACGATGGTATTTATCAGGACATGCTCCTTGGAGTGATGGGTATGAGGCAACCGTTTTTATTGGTTTTGTAGCCGCTCTTTGTGGTGTATTGTTTTACAAACGATTCCCAATTATTGTTCCAGTTGCAGGTATAATGGCATGGTTGCTTTTATTCGTAGCGCACTTGAGTGTAATGGACCCGCAAATGACCGATTTAGTACCTGTCTTAAAATCATATTGGTTAAAAATTCACGTTGCCGTTATTACAGGGAGTTATGCATTCTTAGGCATAGGCGCCATTTTAGGATTGGTGAATATGATCTTCTATTTCTTTGCCAATAACGAGAATGAGAAACGCGTCCGAATGACCACGAAAGAATTGACTTATTTAGCGGAAATTGTCATCATTATTGGATTGTTTATGTTGACAATTGGAACCTTCCTAGGTGGTGTGTGGGCCAATGAGAGTTGGGGTCGTTACTGGGGTTGGGATCCAAAAGAAACATGGGCCTTAGCTTCTGTTTTGGTGTATGCCATATTGCTGCATTTGCGATTTATTCCTTTCTTAAAAAGTGAATTTGCTTTTAATGTTGGAGCCCTTTGGGGATACAGCAGCATTATCATGACATTCTTTGGTGTTAATTATTACCTCAGTGGACTACATTCATACGCTCAAGGAGATCCAGTTCCCGTGCCAATGTGGGTGAAGGTTGGGATCGTTATTTTGATTCTATTATCCGTTTCTTCAGGGATCTTTTATCAGCGGCGCAGAAACCAGTCGAAGCAAGCTAAAAAATAGAACCAAAATAGGATGCCTAAAAAGGCAACCACATCTTATATTTTTCCGTCTAGTTGGTAACCAATGAAAAAACCGCTCTGCGGTTAATTATCGCTATGAAGAAAATATTATTATTGTTTAGCATTTGTGCATTAACTCAGTTAAGCGCGCAAACCGAAATCAACACATCAGGATCTTGGTGTGATGGAAGTTTCCAAATTGAACTTGAAAGTACAACATCTGTTGATGAAATTAGGTGGTTTAAAAATGATCAATTACTCACTGATGAGGTTGGTTTAAGTCTCAATTGTACAAAGTACGGTAACGGAGCGTATCACGCTGTTTACAAACAAGACGGTGAAGAATTTAAATTGGTGAAAGAAATTTCAGAGCAAACACCAGTTGCTAAAATAGAGGCAATGAATGTCTTGGCAGCTGCGGTTGTTGTTTTCAAAGATGTATCGGAGTCAACTGAAGAGATTGTTGCTTGGCATTGGGACTTTGGAAACGGAGAAACATCGACTGAGCAAAATCCGAAAGTGATGTACAAAGAAGAAACGACCTACACGGTAACGCTTCGTGTAACCACAGCTACAGGATGTGTTAACGAAACACAAGTGCAGCATAAATGGGCTTACGAATAAGTCATTACCTAAACCTAAAGTACACACCATGAGAAGTTTGTTGACATTATTTATTCTAACGATTAGTGGGTGGGCCTGGGCTCAGCCAACATGTCCCGAATATACATCAGTAGGAGATGCTTCATCTCCATATATCTTAACGAGTGATCCCGATTGCGCCATCTGTGATGGAATGGGAGCGGACGGGCCTTGGTCTGGATTTGGTTGTGCTGGAACGATTGTTTCAACAACACCAGCTCCGGTCTTATCCCTAACCTTGGCATATACCGCCGTTAACACAGATGATTATGCGACCATTTCAATTGACGGTGGTGGTGTTATGACAATAACTGGAGAAAATGTAGGCGTTTCAGGGGATGTAATTGGGCCTTATTTGTGTGGAGGATCCTATGGTGATATCTTCATTACTGTTACTTCAACATTGCCTTTTACAACTGTTACTCTTGTGAATACAGGCTGTTCGTCAGGATGGGTAATTGCTTGCCCCGGCGGCGATGCAGAGGCAGGAGATGATGGAGCTGATTTAGCTTGTTCAGGAATTTATACAGTAAGTGATTTATTAACGCCAGATGCCGAACTAGGAGGGACGTGGACCGAGACAACGGGTAGTGGAGAATTTGATCCAGCTACTTCAGAATTTGACGTGGACGCTGTCGCTCCTGGAATTTATACATTTGAATATGAAGTGCTTGGTTGTGATGGAACGACGGACGTCGCAGTTTTCACAATTGAAGTAGGAGATGAAGGAAATGCTGGGGATGACAATACGTCCGTGTTATGTAATTCACCCGGCTCTTTGTTGGACATGAATAGCTTGTTAGTTGGAGCGGATGCGGGTGGCACGTGGGAAGAGACGACGACTTCGGGTCAATTTGATCCTGTAACAGGAGAATTTGATGCGGAAGGACTTCCTCCTGGAGATTATACCTTTACTTACTCTGTTTTAGGGACAGCACCGTGCCCAGATGATATTGCCGATTTTACCGTAACGGTGAATTTTGTTCCAACTATTGATGCCGGAGATGATGTGGCTTTATGCGAAGGAGACGATGTGACGTTAACGGCCGACAATCCGGATGGTGTCCTCATATCATGGGATGGCGGAGTAACGGATGGAGTTGCCTTTACACCGGGCGCTACAATGACCTATACCGTTACGGCAGATAATGATGGTTGCATTGCAATTGATGATATAACGGTTACTGTCAATCCTTATCCAACCATTGATGCCGGAACAGATATTGAAGTATGCGCAGATGAATTAGTCACATTGATTGCTGATAACCCTGATGGTGCGGTCATTTCTTGGGATGGTGGTGTTATCGATGGAACGCCTTTTTCTCCGCCGAGTGGAACAACTACTTATACAGTAACGGCAGATTTGACTGGCTGTATTTCAACGGATGATATTGATATTACGGTGAACCCTTTGCCTATCGTTGATATTGAGTCAGATCCAAGTCCAGCGCAAATCTGTTTTGGTGAGTCCATGACATTAACCGCTAGTGGTGCTGGTTTTGGTGGAACCTATGTATGGGATCCTATGATCACCAATGGAACACCTTTTATACCTGATGGAGGTACGGAGTTATATACTGTGACTGTTACTGATGCAAATGGATGTTCAAGCACAGGATCAATTCCTGTTGAGGTACATTTATTACCAGTGGTAGTTTTTGAAGCCGATACCTTATACGGATGCGATCCGCTAAAAGTAAACTTTGTCAATTTAACAACAACACCAGGTGTAAGTTGCCAGTGGGATTTTGGGGATGGATTCACCGATGTTGGCTGCTCAACAGTTAGTCATACTTACACTGAACCAGGAGAATATACAGTAGCGTTAACGGTTGCAACGGCTGACATTTGTTCGTCAACAGCGACCTATAACAATTACATTACGGTTGCACCGCAGCCCCGAGCAATCTTCTCATCTTCGCCTTCACCGGTGACAATTGAAGATACGGATGTGTCGTTTACTAATCTTTCTATTCACGCTGATAGCTATGAATGGTACTTTGGAGATGGATCGACATTATCTAATGCGTTTGAGCCAAATCATTTATATCCAAATGATCCGAACGTATCGTATCCGGTAACTTTGGTTGCCATGAATGATGAAGGATGTTCTGATACTGTCCGTCGAATGATTATTGTGGAAGATGTCATTATCTTCTATGTACCCAACACATTCACGCCAGATGGCGATGACTTTAACGAAGAGTTTAAACCGATCATGACTTCAGGATATGATCCGTATAATTTCAGTATGACTATTTATAACCGGTGGGGCGAAATCATGTTCCAAACATACAATGCTGGTGTGGGTTGGAATGGAACCTATCAAAACGGAGAATTAGTAGCAGATGGTGTCTATGTTTGGCGTATTGAGTTTGGTGATACCCGCTCAGATAAACGCCATGAATATATGGGGCATATTACCGTCTTGAAATAGGCAGCGTTAAACTAGTTTCTATTAAATTCCAACTACCTTTGTCATACAACTAAAGGTTATGGGAACACACTATCAAGCTTTAAAAGCTGCAGATGGATCTTTGTTGCCAGGTGAATTTTTAATAACACCTGTAAGCGAAGTCAACGTAATATTGGAGCGAGCACAAAAAGCCTTTTGGGTTTATCAAAAGATTTCACAAGAGCAGCGAGCTGTCTTCTTATTAAGAATTGCAGAGGAGATTGAAGCCATTGGGTCGGCTCTAATTGAACGGTCTATGGCAGAAGCAGGTTTACCTGAAGCGCGGATGCGCGCTGAACGATTAAGAACGGTAAATCAATTAAAAAACTTTAGTCGAATCTTACATGTTGGTGAATGGCAAGAGCCATCCATCAATACAGGAAATTCAGAACGTCCTGATTTGCGTAAAAGACTAGAGCCTATTGGTCCGGTTGTGGTATTTGGTGCGAGTAATTTCCCATTGGCTTATTCGGCAGGTGGGGGAGATACGGCTTCCGCGTTAGCTGCAGGCTGCTCCGTAATCGTTAAAGCACATCCCGCTCACCCAGGTACAAGTGAAATGGTGGCTGAGGCCATTATAAAAGCGGCAAAAGTAACGGGCATGCCAGAGCACATTTATCAACATGTACACGATACAGGCTTTGAATTGGGGCAAGCTTTAGTGAAACATCCTTTGACTACTGCAGTTGGCTTTACAGGCTCTTTAACAGGTGGTCGAGCCCTATTTGATATCGCATCCAATAGAAAGCATCCAATTCCAGTTTATGCAGAAATGGGAAGCACCAATCCGATTGTGATTTTACCTAATGTTTTAAAAGAAGAAAGGCGAACTTTTTGGGTTGATCAATTTAAACAATCACTCACCTTAAATTGTGGTCAGTTTTGCACCAATCCAGGTTTAATGATTGCGATCGATTCGAAGGAGATTCAATTTTTTATGAATGATTTTGAATCCGCTGTTAGTAAAGAATCATCACAATTGATGCTTCATAATGGCATATCAAAAGCCTATCAAGAACATAAGGTCCGACTAAAAGAATATACGACTGTAGAGTTCTACTATGAGGGAGAAGCTAAGGATGCAAGATCTGCCAGTCCAGCGCTAGCAAGGGTTGGCGGAAAGGCATTTATTGAGAATCCACATTTGCACGAAGAGGTATTTGGACCATATTCTTTGATGGTGCTTTGCGAGGATAAAGAAGAGCTTGAAGCTGTTCTGCATGCTTTGCAAGGCCAATTGACCGGAACAATAGTAGGAGGGGAGAAAGAATTAAATGATTACCAAAAGAGTATCGAGATTCTAAAATCCAAAGTAGGGCGATTGATTTTTAATGGTGTACCAACGGGTGTTTCTGTGAATGGATCTATGCATCATGGTGGACCTTATCCAGCAACTACCAATGCCTATTTTTCAGCAGTTGGAGATGATGCGATAAAACGTTTTGTCCGTCCAGTGACCTATCAAAACTGTCCACAAGATCATCTGCCTGCGATTTTAAAAGATCCCAATCCGAATAATTGGTGCCGTCGAATTAATGGATCTTATACTTTTGATGCGGTTCAGTAAGAAATTGTTTATCTTCGAATCTAAATAAATACCATGAAGCGAATAGCGGTGCTGTGCTTATTTTGGCCCTTATTTTTATGGTCACAATCTTCCAATCAAATGCGGGAAAAAATACAAATTGGTGAAACGACGATTGAGTTTGTCATACAAAAAGTAGAATTGTCAACATCCATTATTTTTCTGAATTTGCACGAAGATGAAACAACCAGTATTGAAGCTTTACAGGCTTTTTCTGAAATGGAACCGCTTCCCTATTTTTACCTCAATCACGAGCAAACGAGGCGTATTCGGTTTATTATAAAGGAAAAAACCTTTGATATTGATCCGAATCGCATTTTTACCCGCCGTGGTAGACGATTAACTTTAAAAGATGGCGATGGCGGTCATTCATGGAAAGCTAGCCGTCATACTAAAAAATTGGCAAAAGCTATTTTAGATAAAATTCCGACCGATAAAACAGTGGTTGCTGTTCACAACAATACTGATTTAGCGTATAGCATTAAGAGTTATGAACCTGGTGGAGATGAATATCAAAATACAAAAGAAGTATATGTAAATTCTGAAATGGATCCAGATGATTTTATCTACACCACAGAAAAGAAATTCTATGACGCCTTTAAATCAAGAGGCATTAATGTCATTTTACAAGACAATCAGAAGTATGTCAATGATGGTTCATTATCTGTTTACTGCGGCAAAAGAGGTATTCCTTATATCAATATCGAAACGCAGAAAGGGAATTTTGATGCTCAAATGCATTTAATTCAAGTGACTTTAGAAGTTGTAAACGCTGAAAAATGAGTCAACCCAAAGGTCAAAACACAGCATTAGTCTTTATTTTCTTTACGGTCTTAATTGACATGATTGGCATAGGTCTAATCATTCCGATCATGCCTGACTTGATATCGTCAATGACAGGGCAAAACCTAGCTGAAGCAGCGGTGACAGGGGGTTATTTAACAACGGCTTATGCTTTAACTCAATTTTTATTTGCTCCCGTTTTGGGCGAATTGAGTGATCGTTTTGGAAGAAGACCAATACTTTTAATGGCGCTATTTGGATTGGGTATCGATTATATCATCCACGCTTTTTCACCCACGATTGCTTGGCTTTTTATAGGTCGCATTATAGCAGGTATGTTTGGAGCAAGTCACACAACAGCTTTTGCCTATGTAGCAGATATAAGTACAAAAGAGAACAAAGCAAAACATTTTGGAATGATCGGAGCAGCCTTTGGATTAGGTTTTGTCATCGGTCCGGGTGTGGGTGGTTTAATTGGAGATTATTTTGGTGTTAAGGCACCATTTTTTGTAGCCGCGGGCTTTTCATTATTAAACTTTCTATTTGGATATTTCTTTGTGAAAGAATCCCTTCCTCCAGAAAAGCGGCGTCTAATTAATTTTTCTAAAATGATTCCGTTTACCTGGATTGTGCACCTTAGAAAATATAAAGCCATTATTTGGTTTGTAGTGGCCTTTGGATTTGTTCAATTGGCGGGACAGGTTATGCCTAATGTTTGGTCGTATTATACGGAAGAGCGCTATGGATGGGATATGAAAAGTGTCGGACTCAGTTTGGTCATTGTTGGCGCCTTGGTCAGTTTTGTACAAGCCTTTCTTACCGGCCGTATGGTGAAACTTTACGGTGAACGGAAAGTTATTTTTTCAGGATTTGTGCTTTGGACATTAGGATTGGTTGCCATCGGGATGGCTGGATCGACATTTTATTTATACCTCGCTATTTTACCTTATTTGTTTGGAGGAATTGCAGGACCGACTATTCAAGGACTGGTTTCAAACCATGTTTCAGACCGAGAGCAAGGCAATTTGCAAGGTGTTATGGCAAGTTTAGGTAGTTTAAGCGCTGTTATTGCTCCGGTTATTTATACTAGATTATTCTACCGATATACTGATGTCGAGACAGAACTTTACCTGCCCGGAGCTCCATTTTTATTTGCAGCAAGTGTGCTGGTATTAGGAACGATAACGATCATCTATGCATTAAGAAAAGTCAAAAAAGAACCACCCAAACCCAATTTAGAATCAGAAATAGAATCCATATGAAATATAAAAATTTAATTCTTCTCTTCACCTTTTTTGCTGTTTTAACCGCTTGTCAATCAAGTGAGGATAATTCATACCCAGTTTTGGAGGAAGAGCAACCAGCATCTTTACCCTATACTTCTGACGAAGACATGCAGGCTTTTTACGATCGAGGTGCGACTGATGAACAGGTCCATGTAAATGGTGAGGTAATTAAAAACTTAAGAGATGATCTTGAAGGTTCTCGTCATCAGAAATTTATTTTGGAGTTAGCTTCTGGTCAAACCGTATTGATTTCGCATAATATTGACCTTGCACCAAGAATAGATCTGCTTGAAGAAGGAGATGAGGTTGATATATATGGGGTTTATGAATGGAATGAGCGCGGAGGAGTGATTCATTGGACCCATCAAGACCCGGATGGAGATCATATTGGCGGCTGGATAATGCACGAAAATAAAAAGTATGAATATCTAATTGATTGATATGTAGTCGGTTGGCTTTCTAATAATTTTCCTTTTTTACGTATTTATACGCTTGTTTCGAGCTTTTTTTATGTCGAAATTGAGCATGTTATGTCTGATATCGAATGGATTTGTATTTCTCCTGCTGAATTGAGCACAGCATGTTGCGCCAAAGAAATGAAGTTTGTTGTCAATGGCGCAATGATTCAAGGTCGCGATGTGATCTATCAAGCTGCCGTTAACTCCGATTCTATGTTTACGCAAGTTATTACTGTCGCTGCTAGTTTAAACCGTTCTATTTATGACATCGAAGTTTGGGGAGGTTACGGACCAGAGAATAAAACCCAGGAACCAAAGAACAGAACAGACAAAGATGATGAATGGGAGGAGTTTGGACAAATCGCCTAATTATTTAACTAGTAGACGATATTATTCTTTATCGCATAAAGTACAATACCTGCAGTATTCTTAACATTAATTTTCTGGATGATACGGGCGCGCGAACCCTCAATCGTTCTGGGACTGAGATTTAATATTTCGGAGATTTCTTTATTTGTTTTTTCTTCACAAATCAGTTTGATAATTTGAATCTCTTTATCATTCAAAGCTGAGATACCAAAATGAGGTTTTAGCTTTTTCTGCTTCATCACATGATGCAACATATCCTTTGAAATATGATCATTAAAATAATAGTCATTTTCCAAGACGGCATCAACGACTTTTCCAGAATCAAAATCTTTTAATAAAAAGCCATTCGTACCTTTATCCAATAATTGCAAGATCAGTTCTTCACTATTGTGCACTTCACCTTTTTGGTGTATGGGAATAAGAAGAGGTAAAAAAGTGCAAGCAATCCAAACTCAATAATTGTATAGAGATTAAAAAGCCAAATATTATAAAGACCGTATGCGTTTAAGTAACTTCCAATGAGGTCTGAAAGAAGCGAAATTGCAGAAAGCGATATCAAGACGATCAGCTTTGGATTCCCTGATCGTCTTTGAATTAATTACTGCAGCGACCAAAATGAGGAAGGTCGTCAGTTATACAAAGTTTGCTATATTAAGCTCTACAATCAAGAATTAAGTGGGTTTTGCGAGCTGCAATATATTGGGCAAGGTTTGGCTTTATCAGCAATTATCCCCGTCACCATATCATTTCCATTGGCATCGGTTCCAACCAGAACGA
>Ga0181558_10001992_pt1 | contig 19578 bp, 20 predicted proteins | sample 011ome_22_FD_133754 | JGI IMG/M metagenome (GOLD analysis project Ga0181558, IMG submission 133754) | Coastal salt marsh microbial communities from the Groves Creek Marsh, Skidaway Island, Georgia - 011507BT metaG (megahit assembly) | ecosystem: Environmental > Aquatic > Marine > Intertidal...
ATAGTTATAGTCAGGAGTTGCACAACTAGTTAATAAAACAAGAAAGAATACTGTAATTATAATTTTCATATTTGATCCTGTTGTTTACATAGAGCTATAACATTTGTATACCGAGCATGCTCGGTTGGCGATTTGGTTATTTAACATACAAGCGCAATTGCTTGAAAAAATTATCAAAAAACAGATCCGTTTTTGTGGCTCGATTTAAAGCGAGCGTGCGCGTATGTACTTTTTGACTGCGCCGTATTTTTCCTGGTGGGGAATAATGCCCTGATTTCCCTGGCTGTTTTTTCAATCCATTTGGCAAAGGGTGCCAATTAATGAAGAAAGAGTGCCATATTTTGCAGATTTTTGAAATATGTACTAAAAAGTAGACATAATTTCTTAACATGGAAGTGAGAAATGCGCAGCCCTTTCCTGGAGTCTGTAAAAGGCTCTATCCGTTTGCGTGGTTATTCAATGGCTACGGAAAAAACCTACCTGACCTGGATCAGGAGATACATCTACTTTATTGGGAAAAAACATCCGGCTGATGTGCCCGTTTCTGAAATAACCCGTTATCTCACTTACCTGGCTGTAGAAAAGCATGTGGCTATCAATACCCAAAAAGTGGTGCTGAATGCGCTGGTATACCTGTATGAGAAGTTTTTAAAGATAGAAGTGGGTGAACTGGGATTCAAGCATGCAGGCCGGCAGAGATATTTGCCTGTTGTGCTTTCCACAAAGGAGGTTCGCCAGATTCTTGGAGAGGTATCAGGCCGGAATAAGCTCATTCTCGAGTTGTTATTTGGTAGTGGTTTGAGGGTAACCGAGTGCCTGAGGCTCAGGGTCCAGGATGTTGACCTGGATCGCCTTTCATTGACCGTCAGGGATGGAAAAGCCCGGAAAGACAGGCAGACAATATTGAGTGCATCCCTTGTTGATGATCTGAAATTCATGATGGAAAAGGCAAGGGAGCTTCAGGTCAAGGATAATATCAGGGGAGTCGGGCCATCCCTGCCGCCTGCGCTGCGCAGGAAATACCCCTCAGCATTTCGCATGCACAAGTGGGCCTATCTCTTTCCTTCCACTACATTATGTAATCATCCCCTGGATGGCACCTTATGCAGGCATCATCTGCATCAGACGGTGGTGAGAAAATTTCTGGCCAAGGCTGTAATGAAAGCAGGAATCAATAAAAGGGTCACATGCCATACATTCAGGCATTCATTTGCAACCAGCTTACTATTATCCGGGACGGATATCAGAACCGTGCAGGAATTGCTGGGTCACAATGATGTCAAAACCACCCAGATCTATACCCATGTGTTGGGCCGGCACTATTCCGGATCAGTCAGTCCCCTGGATATGCTTTGACGCGGGTAATAATGCTCACGAAGATGTAAGATTGCCTTTCTGTTCTTGCCGTGGTTAAAGAGGTGTAATCAATAATGCGTGTTCATATTCATTCTTTCATTCGAGTCCTGCTGTTGGCCTTTACAGTGGTGCTCACCGGCTGTGGTGATTCCACCACGGGTGATAGTGTCGCTGTTTCTGAAAGTGCTGCTCCGGCAGCTGCTTCCGAGCCGTCCACCAATATCGATCCAGCCAATGTCGTTGCTGGTGAATGGGCCTCCTATGGTCGTGACTACAGCGAGCAGCGCTATAGCCCGCTTGACCAGGTCAATGCCGAGAATATCGGGGATCTGGGACTGGCATGGTTTGCCGACCTCGCTGAACGTGGCGGCAGCTATGAAACCACGCCGGTTGTCGCTGACGGTCGCATTTATGTGTCTGCACCCTGGAGCAAGGTCTATGCCTTTGATGGGGCTACTGGCGAGATGCTGTGGAAATACGACCCGAAAGTGCCGGGTGAGTGGGCAGTGAATCTTTGCTGCGGCATCGTCAATCGCGGGGTTGCACTGTGGGAAGACAAGGTGATCTGGGGCACACTCGATGGACGTCTCGTGGCCGTAGATGCCGTCAGCGGTGACTTGGCCTGGGAAGTGCAGGCCACTGACCGCGAAAAGCAGCTTTCCATTACCGGCGCACCGCGCATTGCCAATGGTCGCATCTTTATTGGAGAAGCAGGTTCCGAATTTCATATGCGCGGCTACCTTGCGGCCTACGATGCTGATAATGGTGAGGAGTTGTGGCGTTGGTGGGCAGTGCCCGGCAACCCGGAGCTGGGTTTTGAACAACCGGAACTTGAGTGGGCTGCGGATACCTGGAACGGGGACTGGTGGGAAACCGGCGGTGGCGGTACCCCCTGGGACGCAATCACATATGATCCGGTCACTGACCTTGTCATTATTGGCACCGGCAATGGGGCACCCTGGCCGGCAGAGATTCGTTCTCCCGGTGGTGGCGACAATCTCTTTACCGCTTCCATCGTTGCGCTTGATGCCAGTACCGGAGAATACCGCTGGCACTACCAGGCGACGCCAATGGACAGCTGGGATTTTGACAATACACAGTCACTGGTCACTGCTGATCTGGTTATCGATGGGGTGGAGCGCCATGTGGTCATGCAGGCACCGAAGAATGGTGTGTTTTATGTTATTGATGTGGCCACGGGAGAAGTGCTCTCAGCTGATCTCTATGTGCCCACGGCAAACTGGATGCTTGGGTTTGATGAAAATTTCCGCCCGGTCATCAATCCAGATGCCAACTATGGCGCGTTTGGAGATCGCGGTTTCCATGTCGTTCCTTCCGCAGGTGGTGCTCACAGCTGGCATCCCATGGCCTTTAATCCGGATACCGGGCTGATGTATGTGCCCACCAACTATGGCAGTTTCCCACTGGTTGCTGAAGCCGGCGCGAAGATGGGCAACCAGCTACTTTCCATCAATGTGGGCAAGCGGCCACAGATGCCTGCCCCTGAGCTGGAAGGCAGTGGGTCTTACCTGCTTGCCTGGGATCCTGTGGCGAAGGAGCCCGTATGGGAACAGCGCATGGGCAGTGCCCGTGCCGGCGTCATGACAACGGCGGGTAACCTGGTCTTTCAGGCGTCAGGTAGCACTTTTTCTGCGTACCGTGCCGATGATGGCGAGCAGGTCTGGTCAACTGAGACGCAGGCAGGAATAGTTGGTGGATCGGTCAGTTATGAAATCGATGGGCAGCAGTATATTGCCGTGGTAGCCGGCCAGGGTAACAGGCGTCTTGGTTACTGGGCGCCCAACTATGCAAGGTTGCTGGTTTACAGGCTCGGGGGTGAGCTCGAGTTGCCGGAGATGATTACCTACACACCCCCGGAGCTGAACCCGCCGGCCAATTTTGGCGATGCTGAGCTGCTGGCCGCAGGTGAGACCCATTACAACGAACATTGTGCGAGCTGTCATGGCAACAATGGCCGGGTTAGCAGCCTGTTCCCGGATCTGCGTTATGCAGCGGCTCTCAACACAGATGCCCTGTTCAACGCTATCGTCATCGACGGTGCTTTGCAGAACAATGGGATGGTCTCATTCAGTGAGGTTCTCACACCGCAGGATGCTGAAGAGATTCGTGCTTACGTCGTCAGCCTGGCCAATGATCTGAAAGAAAATCCACCGCCTGCCTTTGGCCCTCGGCCTGCACCACCGCCCGAAGAGCCGGACGAAGAAGTAGCAGACTCAGAAGAGCTTCACGAGTAAATATTTCCTCACGGGGTGACAAAAAAGAGCATGCTTGCATGCTCTTTTTTTTGGCCAACCGAAACGTTGAAGGTGAATCGAAAATGAATAGCTGCTTTTCATTTATCAATATGCTGTGGTGTAACTTGCGCCAGATCACAATTTTCACGAAGGCCGAATAATGGTTCAGGTGTAATTCAGTTATTTCCTCCTAAGGTGCGCAAAAGCATCACAACAATAAAAAATAAAATGAGGAGGTTTGCAATGAAGCGGTTATTCATTTGCCTGAGCGCATTGGTGTTAGTGGGGTGTGCCAACATGGAAGTGACCCTGCGATACCCCGGCACGGTCTCAACAACATTCAAGGTGCCTGCGTATATTCCCGGCGATTACAGCGAGGCGGGGATTGCCTCCTACTATGCCGATAAATACCAGGGCAGGCTGACGGCCAATGGTGAGCGCTTTGATATGTACAGGATATCGGCGGCTCACAAAACATTGCCGTTTAACACGAAGGTCAAAGTGGTGAATGTGAACAACGGGCGCAGCGTGGTGGTACGCATCAATGATCGCGGCCCCTTTATAGAGGGCCGCATCATCGATTTATCGTATGCTGCGTTCGGACGCATTGCCGATCATCGCGAGGGACTGGCCGATGTGGTGCTGGAAATTTTGTAATACATTTCCCGGAGAATATTATTCCCCGTCGGTAATACACCCTTCACTGGCAGTTTTTACCAGCCTGGCATACTTGTAGAGCACACCGCTTGTTGCCGGCAGGGGAGGCTGCTTCCATTCGCCGCGACGTTTTTCCAGCTCTGCTTCCTCAAGGTCAACACTCAGGGAGTTGGTTTCGGCATCTATGGTAATCATGTCTCCGTCTTTTAACAGGGCAATATTGCCGCCAATCTGTGCTTCCGGTGTGATGTGACCAACCACAAAGCCGTGCGTGCCACCGGAAAAACGGCCGTCGGTGATCAGGGCAACAGAACTGCCAAGGCCCTGGCCCATGATGGCACTGGTGGGTTTGAGCATTTCAGGCATGCCGGGTCCACCCTTGGGGCCGCAGTAGCGTATAACGACAACATCCCCTTCTTTAATCTGCTTGTTGCCAATGGCTTCGTTTACTTCGACCTCACTGTCAAAGACACGAGCAGGGCCAGTGAATTGCAGACCCTCTTTACCGGTGATCTTGGCAACGGAACCCTGCTCGGCAAGGTTGCCATACAGAATACGAATATGTCCGGTCGCTTTAATGGGGTCACTTGTTGAGTGAATCACAGTCTGGCCTTCGGTCAGGTCAGCAACATCTGCCAGGTTTTCACTGATGGTTTTTCCAGTCACGGTGAGGCAGTCGCCATGCAGCATGCCTTCATTGAGCAACATTTTCATTACAGCAGGAACGCCACCGACGTTACACAGATCTTCCATCACAAATTGCCCGCTGGGTTTCAGGTCTGCCAGGAATGGTGTCTTGTCAGCGATACGCTGGAAGTCATCAATGCCCAGTGAAATATTGGCGGACTTGGCCATGGCAATAAGATGCAGCACGGCATTGGTAGAACCGCCCAGCACAGTAACCAGAGTGATGGCGTTTTCAAAGGATTCAAAACTCAGGATATCGCTTGGCTTGATATCGTTTTCCAGCAAGTGTCTCAGGGCAGGTCCAACGCGCAGGCAGTCTGTCTTCTTGTCATCGGAAACGGCTACATAGCTGGAGTTATAGGGCAGGGCCATTCCCAGGGCTTCGATAGCCGAAGCCATGGTATTGGCGGTATACATTCCGCCACAGGCACCCGCTCCGGGGATCGCGTGATCAATCACTTCCTGGTATTCCACTGTATTGATGCGCCCGGCTGTGTGCTCACCAAGGGCTTCAAAGGCAGAAACAACATCCAGCTTGCGATCCCTGAGAATGCCGGGCTTGATAGAACCGCCGTAAACCACCATGGAGGGACGATCCAGTCTTGCCAGTGCCATGAAGGCGCCAGGCATGTTCTTGTCACAGCCTACAATGGTTGCCACACCGTCGTACCACTGGGCGCTGGCTACCGCTTCAATACTGTCTGCAATGAGATCGCGACTTGGCAGGGAATTGCGCATGCCATCGGTGCCCATGCTGATGCCGTCGCTGACGCCGATAGTGTGAAAGATAAGACCCACCAGGTCTTCATTCTGCACGCCTTCCTTGACAATCTTTGCCAGGTCATTCAGATGCATGTTGCAGGGGTTGCCTTCCCACCCTGTGCTGGCAATACCGATCTGTGCCTTGTTCAGATCCTCACGGCTCAGGCCGGCACCCCGGAGCATTGCCTGTGCAGCGGGCAGACCCGGATCCTGTGTGATATGGCGGCTGTATTTATTGAGTGTCTTCATGATTACTATCGAGTCCTGGTGTTGTCTGCAGTGCAGTATCGTTTACAGTGATTTTTTAAAAATTTTTGAATTGCGCTGAAAGTTATAGAGCGACTGCTTGGCTTCCGGCAGGGATGCAATATCACCTTCCTCGAAGCCCCGCTCAAGAAACCAGTGCGGTGTTTTTGTGGTCAGAACAAATAGTGATGTTAGACCGGATTTTCGTGCATGCTTCTCTACAAACTCCAGCATCAGTCCACCACGATTCTGTTTTCGGTAATCAGGGTGAGTAGCCACACAGGCCAGCTCACCACTGTTGTCTTCCTGGGGATATAACGCAGCGCAGGCTATGATCATGCCTTCACGTTCTATGACCATGAATCGCGTAATTTCATTCTCTATCAGTTCCGGCGATCTTTCCACCAGTGCGCCTTCTTCTTCAAGCGGCTGGATCAATTCGAGGATGCCCCGGACATCTTCAAATGATGCCACGCGGACACTTTCATATTCTTCCTGGGTGATTAACGTGCCAGTCCCGTCTCTTGTGAACAGCTCGGTCAACAGGGCGCCATCTTCAACGTAGGAAATAACCTGTGCACGTTTGACACCCGCCTGGCAGGCTTTGGTTGCCAGCTCCAGGTTGAGCAGTTGCTTGTCCTTGCCCTTGTTGGCGATCTTTTCCTGAATAAGCAGCTTGGCTTCCTCGGCATTGAGCTGACTGATAGGAGCACCTTCATCATCGAGAATGCCTGACTCGGCTGAATAAACGAGTAACTTGTCTGCAGACAGGGCAATGGCACTGCTCACAGCAACATCTTCAACCGTCAGGTTGAAGATTTCCCCGGTAGAGGAATATCCCAGGTTGGAAAGCAGCACTGTTTTCCCAGCATCCAGCTGACGGGAAATTTCCTCGCTGTCGACTTTCCTCACTTCGCCGGTATGACAGTAATCCACGCCATTGTGAACACCATAGGGTTTGGCCACGATGTAGTTGCCGCTGACCGTGCTGATATCTGCGCCATGCATAGGCGAATTGGGTAGACCGGCAGAAAACTTGGCTTCGATATTGATCCTGAGATTGCCCACCACATTTTTGATGACTTCCAGGCTGGCAGTGTCAGTGACGCGCAGCTGGTGATGCAGATCGCCATGCACATCGTCATGTTTTTCATCTTTCAGACCTGCCGATTTGAGCGCAGCCTCGATTTGCGGGCGGGCACCCTGGACGAGCACCAGCTTGACGCCCAGGCTGTTCAGCAGGGTGATGTCATGAGCGATATTGGGGAAATTGTCATGGGCGATGGCTTCGCCAGGCAACAGGATGACAAACACCTTACCGCGGTAGGCGTTGATATAAGGTAAAGCCTGCCGGAACAGCTTTACAGTCTCTTGTGCGTTGCTGGTCATGATGAATTGCCCAAGGGGGCGAAAAGGGCGGGTATTGTACGGAAAAAAGTGGCGAGATACGAGTGACGAGGTACTAGGAACAACCCGTTAACCGGAAGGGAAATTTGCTGAAAATTTAGAAAACTGCTTAAAGTTTAGTGAAATAATTGACTAAAATCAGGCACAAATCAAAACTGACCGCCACTCGCCACTTACAGACAATAATTCTTGATCAACTGCTGCAGAATGCTGATACACGGCTTCACCTGACTCAATTCCATGTACTCATTTGGCTGATGCGCCTGGTCGATTGAGCCGGGTCCCATGATGATGGTATCCATTCCCAACTGCTGCAGGAAAGGACCTTCGGTACCAAAGGCGACACTTTCAGGGCTGTGTCCTGTGAGGACTTCGGCCATTTTCACCAGCTCGGAGTCGCGGTTGTCAAAGGGTTCCACGCCGGGGATGAGCCGGGTCAGCTTGATACCTGTCTGGTGCTTGCTGGCAATGGGTCGAATCAGTGACTCGATTTTCTCACGCACTGCTTCCCCTGCCATGCCCGGCAGCAGGCGCACATCGAATTCAAGATCACAGTGCCCACAGATGCGATTCGGATTATCCCCGCCATGAATCACACCAAGGTTGATGGTGGGTACATCGATAATGAAGTGGGGGTTGTGATATTCCATCTGCAATTCCTGGCGGAAACGCATCAAAGCACTGATGACATCATGCATCGCCTCCAGGGCATTTTTCCCAAGGGCGGGATTCGATGAATGGCCGCTTTGTCCCTGCACATGAATGGACTCCATCATGATGCCTTTGTGCATATGGATAGGACGCAGACCCGTAGGTTCGCCGATGACTGCTGCCCGTGCCTTGGGTTTGCCCAGGTTGGCCAGTGTGCGTGCGCCTGACATGGAGCTTTCTTCATCAGCAGTGGCGAGAATGATCAGCGGCTGCTTCAGGTCGGTATCAAGAAAATCCTGAATGGCTTCATGCACTACGGCAAAAAAGCCTTTCATGTCTGTGGCACCTAATCCGTACAGGCGATTGTCTTTTTCTGTCATTCCCAGTGGCTGGGTATTCCACAAGGCTTCATCGAAAGGCACTGTATCGGTATGACCGCTCAGCACAAGACCGCCCGGTCCACTGCCCAGTGTGGCAATAAGATTGGCCTTGGCATGAGCCCCTTCGACAGGAACAATTTCGCAGCTGAAACCCAAACCTTCCAGTGTTTCAGCCAACAGGTTGATCACGCCCATGTTGCTCTGGTCAATCATGGGATTGGTGGAGCTGACGGAGTGCTCGCTCAGTAGCTGGTTGAAAAGGTCATTAAATGCTAAGGCCATAGTAATTTAGGCGGGTTACAGGATTCTCAAATCAAGATAAAGGATAAAGGATAAAAGATAAAAGGGTTTTAACTAAAATTGCTAAGGCTCGCACAAAAGTATATTTATCAGGCATAAATACCAGAATCATTGATAATTCTTGTGGCTTGTGGCTTGTGGCTTGTGGCTTGTGGCTTGTGGCTTGTGGCTTGTGGCTTGTGGCTAGTAGCTAGCGCCCGTCAGGGCGCCGTCACCAGCATTGCAGCCCGGTCACACTTGGCCGCAAGGATGAAATCATTCTTGTGCAAGCCGCCTATGACATGCGTCCACCAGGTGACTGTGACCTTGCCCCATTCAAGCACAATGACAGGATGATGATTCACCTGCTCGGCAATGGCCGCAAATTTCCTGGTCATGGCAATCGCGGTTTCATAATCCGGCAGGGAATAGGTTTTGGTCAGCTTGTCGCACTCATCATTAATGATGTCCCAGTCCCTGATTTTTTCCATTAACGATTCTTTTTCTTCAGCAGAAATTGCAGGATCGCCTTTTTTACTCAGAATAATTTTTTCATCGGCAAGTGAATTCATGATGCGTTTTCATCCTCAAGTACAGCGGCGGTCAGCCTGGATATGCAAACCAGATTTCCTTCTGTATCAGTAATATTAATTTCCACGACAACCGTAGTTCGACCTATATGCACCGGCCTGGCAATGCCCGTCACCAACGGCGGCCTTCCGGGTCTGACATGATTGGCATTAATGTCCAGCCCAACGATACGTCTGCCCGGCGCACTGCAAAAATTTGCAAGGGCGCTGCCCAGTGTTTCTGCAAGCACCACCGATGCGCCGCCATGGATGATGCCCATGTGCTGCTGGGTGCGTGAATCCACCGGGAGTGTACCTTTCAAAAAGTCATCGCCGATTTCAGTAATCTCGAGCCCCACGTGTTCACATAGGGTGTCTTTCATAATTTCTTTGAGCGACTCTAACGTTAGCGGTTTCTTCCAGATGGCCAAGTCAGCCTCCTTGTAGTCAATTACTCTGCACAACTGCCTGGCAGCAGGGCGGGTGTTTTACCGGTCACAAAATAAGCGATCAGGCCTATCCATTCCCGGGTATGTGTGTTCAGTGATGACAGGTTGCCGGCAAGATCGAACTTGATTCGGGTTTGATAGCCCGGAGCAGATTCGTGATCCACCGGCCAGGGAATTACTGGCCAGTCCTGAGTGCAGAAAATGCCCACGGCTCTTGGCATATGGGCTGCGGATGTGATCAGGATCCAGTTTTCACCAGGCTCCGGCTCCATCAGGACCTTGCTGTTCACCGCATTTTCAAAGGTGTTGCGCGCATCGCGCTCAGTTTCAAGTCGGCGCTTGCTGATGCCCATATCTTCAAGGAAATAACTGGCGATGTCGGCTTCCTTGAATTCCTGGTCCAGCAGCGTGCCTGCGCCCCCGGTAAAAACAAGCCGGGCCCTGCTGTGTTCGCGAGCCAGTGTGATAAAAGCATGGTACCTGTCTGCCGCACCACCAAATTCGGGCTGGTCCCATATATAGGATTTCAGGGGATCAATTGCGCCACCCAGAAGAATGATGCCATGAATGCGTGAGGGTAATTCAGGATTGGCGGGAAACCTGTTTTCCAGTGGAGTCACCAACCATGCACCAATAGGCAGGAAAGCAACCAGTGTCAGCAAGACCCCTGCTGTGCCCAGGACAGTTTTTGCAAGGCGCTGTTTGTTCATGAACAGCAGGGCAATACCGCTTATCAGAAGAATAAACAGGAATGAGCCTGGCGAAATCAGTGCCCAGATAATTTTGGACAGGTAGAAAAACAGGGTGTCCAGCATGGTGGCAGGGGAAGCTCTCCCGGGGAAAACGGGGATTATCTGGCATGCCTGCGTTTAACTCAAATCCGGATTGCTGAATCAGGAAGAAAATGAATCAAAAAGAGCCTTGATTGCCTCAGGTGCTTCACCGGTTTGCTCTGCACACAAATCGACCATATCCAACCCGTAAATACTGACGAGTTTTTCCAGGTTGGGCAGTGTGCCGCCAAGTTTCAACAAACGCAGTACATCGAGATCTGTGACTGCGTGAACCTGTTCAAGCGAGAGATCAAACTCTCGGCAATACCCCTCAGGAAATGCGCGAAACCGTGAACGGTTTTCTTCTGAAATCAGTGAACAGCACATGCGGTTCAACGTGATTTGCCTGGAAAAACTGGTCTCGTAGGCTTCAGCAAGATTGGAGGCTGATTGTGATTCACCACGCCGATAATTATGGATGAATGTAACCTTGACCATGGCATGTATTGTTGTCTTTTTTGATAAAAGACAGCAATGCAATTCATCCGCTTGCTTGATTCAAGTCAATGGTTTGGAAAGAGGGTCTTACTTTGTGCCGTGGCAAATGGTCTGAAGCTCATCCATGTTGAGGATTTTGACTTCCCTGCCATCAACATCGATCACTTTTTCTTTCTGCAGTTTACTGAATGTCCTGCTGACAGTTTCAATAGTGAGTCCAAGAAAGTTGCCTATATCCATCCTGGACATGGGCAGACGCAAGGAGGAAGTGGACAGGTTTCGTCTGCCATAACGTCGGGACAGACTCTGTAACAAGGTGGCGACTTTGCCTTCTGCACTTTTCTTGCTCAGCGTCATCATCATCTTGTGATCATTTTCTATCTGCTGGCTCATCAGCTGAAAGAAGTGTCGCTGCAGGATGGGAATATTCAGAGCCAGTTCTTCGATACGCTCAAAAGGAATTTCGCAAACCGTGGAGGTTTCAAGGGCAACCATGTTACAGCCATGATTGCTGGTCCCTATGCCATCAAAACCAAGAATCTCGCCTGGCAGGTAGAATCCAGTGACCTGTTCAACACCCTCATCATCCAGCAGGTAGGTTTTTATGGAGCCCGAGCGTACTGCAAAAATGGAATTAAACTCATCACCGGTTCTATAGATATGCTCGCCTGGTTGGATGGGACGGCTGCGCCTGATGATATCGTCAACCTTGTCGATGTCTTTGATATCCATCGCAATAGGCAGACACAATCCTTTTAAATTGCAGTCGGCACAGGATGACTGGATGAAGCCATGGTCACAGGCGATTTTGTAGGGATCTGAGCTCATCCGTCCATTTTACTTGATTCCTGACGAATAAGAGAATCACTATATTGGTTTATTTTTACAGGGCCAGGGAGATGCTCCCCTGGCTAAAAAGGACAGCATTGCCGCTGATTTCGACCCGATCGCCCAGGTATTTGCAGTGCAGTTCACCCCCTCTCGAGGACACCTGTCTTGCCAGCATGTCACTTTTCCCTGTTTTTCTGTACCAGTAGGGAATAAGCCCACAGTGCGCGGATCCTGTGACTGGATCTTCATCAATGCCCACGGCGGGGGCAAAGAAACGGGAGACAAAGTCACAATCATCCCCCTTGGCTGTGACATTCAGGGCATGGGTATCCAGGGCCTTTACCTGGGGAAAATCCGGAGAGAAGGACTTTACTTCCTGCTCACTTCCATACTCGGCAATCCATGTGTTCCCGGCCTGGCAGATATTGATAGGGCGAATACCGAGCGCTGATTCTACCTTGTCACAAAGCGACTGATTATTTATGTCGTCCAGGGTCCTGGAAGGAAAATCGAGCGTAAATAGTCCGCTGTTCCTGCTTACCTGAAGCTCGCCGCTTTTGGTAAAAAAATGAAAACGGCTAATTTCCGCTTTTGATACCAGTGAAAGGACAAAGGCTGATGCCAGTGTTGCGTGACCACAAAGATCCACTTCAACAGTGGGCGTAAACCAGCGTAATGCCCAGCCATCTTTTTCAGGAACAAGAAAAGCAGTTTCAGAAAGGTTGTTTTCTGCGGCTATGGCTTGCATCAGGTCATCAGCAATCCACTTGTCCAGGGGGCAAATGGCAGCCGGATTGCCGCTGAAGGCTTTATCAGTAAATGCATCAACAATGTAAAGTGGAATTTCCATTATGCCTCCGTAAAATTTAGCGGGAGTGTACAGGAATACGGTCTTTGTCTTGATGTACAGATGGCAGGAATTCCTGAAGCAAACTGTTCAGGAATAAAAACCCCCTGTCAGTCGCAGCAAGCCTTTCTTCTTGCAGAAGGCCTTTATTACGCAGGCTATTGATTTGCGCCTGAATGCGATTCACGGATAAGCCGGTTCGTTCTTCAAAGAGATTGGTATCGCAGCCTGCGCAGAGACGCAATGCGTTCATCAGAAATTCAAGTGGTAAATCGCTTTCATTGATCTCTTTGAATTCCGCTGTGAAGGAATCCTGTTGCTTTAAATAAGAAGAGGGCTGCCGGGTTTTTCGTGTGCGTATGATTTTTCTTTCTTCAGATAAAGTGATCTTGCCATGTGCGCCGGCACCTATTCCCAGGTAATCGCCAAACTGCCAGTAGTTCATGTTATGCACAGAATTTTTCCCCGGGATGCTGAAAGCAGACACTTCGTATCGGTTAAAACCATTTTTTTCCAGCAAGGCAATGCCTTTTTCCTGGAGCTCTGCAATGAAGTCATCATCAGGCAGGGCAGGCGGCTTGCTGTAAAACAGGGTGTTTGGTTCAAGAGTCAGCTGGTACCAGGAAAGATGAGTGGGATGAAATGACTGTGCTGCTTCAAGATCGTCCAGTACCTGTTGCATAGTCTGTCCTGGCAGTCCAAACATCAGGTCAAGATTGTAGTTATCAAAACCGGCATTGCTTGCATTGGCAGCAGCATTCAGAGCCTCCTGGTCACTGTGCACTCTTCCCAGGGCTGAGAGTTTTTGCTGGTTAAAACTCTGGATACCAATGGAGAGGCGGTTAATGCCTGCCTCCCTGAAGCGGGAAAACTTTTCGATTTCAAAAGTGCCCGGATTGGCTTCAAGAGTAATTTCAATATCCGGGGCAAAGGGAATCCCGGCTGAAACCTTTTCCAGTAACTCTCCGATATTATCCGGGGAGAAAAGGCTGGGTGTTCCCCCACCAATGAAAATGGAGTCAAGTTGTCTGCCCTGCACCAGGGGCAGATCAAGCGTCATATCCTTGGTCAGCTGTTCGCAATACTCGGCTTCAGGCAAGTCGCCTTCAATGGCGTGTGAATTGAAATCACAGTAGGGGCATTTTTTCAGGCACCAGGGGATATGTATATACAGTCCCAGGGGAGGCAGGACCGGCTTTTTCATTCCGGCAGGCAATCCAGCAACTGCTCAAGCGCCATGGCGCGATGGCTGATAGCGTTCTTGGTTTCAGGATCGAGTTCGGCAGAGGCACAGTCGTAGTCAGGTACATAAAAAAGCGAGTCGTAACCGAAGCCATTTTCACCGGTCTCGGAAAAAAGAATGCGTCCTTCCCAGGTGCCCTGGCAAATCAGGGGCATGGGATCTTTCGGAAAATGAAACAGGGCGATACAGCATTCAAAGCGTGCAGTGCGCTCCTCTTCAGGAACCTGTTCAAGGTTTTCAAGCAGCAATGCATTGTTGGCTGCATCAATTGTTTCACGACTTCCCTGTTCGCCGGAATAGCGTGCAGAATAAATGCCCGGCTCTCCTTCCAAGGCATCGACCACCAGGCCTGAATCATCGGCAAGTGCAGGCAAGCCTGTCAGCTTGCTCGCATGCCTGGCTTTCTTGATGGCATTTTCTACAAAACTTTTGCCATTTTCTTTCGCATCAGGGATATCAAACTCAGTCTGGGGGATCAGGGTAATATTCCTGCTGGCAAGAATATCCTGCAGCTCTTTCAGCTTGGCCGTATTGCTGCTGGCGAGAACAATTTCTTTCATAATAATTTTTTATCCCTTTATCCCTTTATCCCTTTATCCCTTTATCCCTTTATCCCTTTATCCCATTAATTGTTGTATATCTGTGTTTCCCAGCGAATCTCATGGGCTTCGCCTGTCATTTCAGGTTGCACTTCAATACTAAAACGCACACGTTCTGCATTGGAGTAGTCAAATTCCCCAATGTAATAAATCGCGCTTCCTTCCCTGATTTCCCTGAAATCTATACTGCCGGTCTGACCAAGCAGGTTGCGTTTGCCGCCACTGACCTGGGCAGGGACAGCCAGTGTGCGCCCATCATTTTCAGCCTTTATCACGCTGATATTCAGGAATGCGCGCCGGTCACTTCTGACTATGCCGTACTGTTCGGCAATGTCAGCATCAAGAAATGTACTGTTCACGGCCTGGTAATGAACGGTGTAAATGCCAAAGGTGTCTGATTCTGCCTGGGCAAAAACAGGCAGCAGTGACAACATGAAAATAGTAAAAGCTGTTTTCAATTGGCCCATGGCATTAGCGCGTGAAATGGTAGATAGCATTGATGCCGAAAAGGTTCGGATGCAGGTTCATCAGAAAACTTGAGCGGTGGTTAAAGTCCACCACAGTGCGATGCAGGATTTTCAGTTTCCTGTCACGACACAGGTTGTCAAAGTCCCTGATTGTACAGTGATGGATATTGGGCGTATCAAACCACTCGTAGGGCAGCGAGCTCGACTGCGGCATATTGCCAATTGAAAGCAATTTCAGGCGGTGACGCCAGTAGGCAAAATTCGGAAAGGTAATAATGCAGTTCCTGCTGATGCGGAGCATTTCTTCAACCAGAATGTCCGGCCGTTCTACAGTTTGCAGTGTCTGGGCCAGCAGGACTGTGTCGAAGCTGTTGGATTCAAAATTCGACAGGCCTTTATTCATGTCCTGCTCGATAACATTCACGCCAGCCTTCAGGCACAGGTTAATATTTTCAGGATCAATTTCGAGACCACAATCCAGGATCTGCTTTTCTTTTTTCAGATGCGCAAGAAAAGTGCCATCGCCACAACCCAAATCGAGAACCCGGCTGCCAGGTTCTATCCACTGTTGAATGATATCCAGGTCAGCTCGCATCATTGGCTCCCGGGGTTCACTTCATCGGCGACGCAGTCCATGTAGGATTTCAGCGCCTCTATGTAGCGTGGAATAGGCAGCAGGAAAGCATCGTGGCCCTGGTCGGCATCGATTTCCAGGTAGCTAACCGGTTTCTTTGCCTTGACCAGGTTGTTTACGATTTCCCTGGAGCGCTCAGGTGGAAAACGCCAGTCAGTACTGAAAGAAATCACCAGGTACTTGCACTGGCTTTCCGCAAATGCCTTGCTCAGGTCAAAATCGTAATCCACGGAGGGATCGAAATAATCCAGTGTCTTGGTTATGAGCAGGTAGGTGTTTGCATCAAACTGCGTGGAGAAAGTTTCTCCCTTGTACTTAAGATAGCTTTCCACCTGGAAATCCACGTCATAGCTGAAATTCAGTTTTCCTGAGCGCAGGTCACGACCAAAGCTGCCTTCTATGGCATCTTTACCGAATTTGTCGCGCATAGCCCGATCTGACAGGTAGTTGATATGTCCTACCATCCGGGCCAGCATCAGGCCGCGCTTGGGATAAGTATTAAAATCGTAGTAACGCCCTTCATGAAAATCCGGATCGCTGGTGATGGACTGGCGTGCGACTTCATTGAAGGCAATATTCTGTGCCGACAACTTGGGTGCTGCTGCAATGATCACGGCATGGCGAAGTCTGTCCGGATAGGAAATCGCCCAGCGCATGACCTGCATACCACCGAGACTACCGCCTATAACAGCCGCCCATGTTTGAATGCCCAGCCGGTCAGCAAGCCGGGCCTGGCTTTTAACCCAGTCGCGCACAGTAATAATCGGGAAGTCAGGTCCAAAGGGTTTCCCGGTATCAGGGTCAATTGAGGAAGGGCCGGTACTGCCGGCACAACCACCCAGGTTGTTCAGGCAGACGACAAAAAACCTACTGGTATCAAAGGGTTTGCCGGGGCCAATACAGCACTCCCACCAGCCGGGTTTTTCTTTTTCATCGTCTGCATCATGGTAGCCTGCGGCGTGATGGTCCCCACTCAGGGCGTGGCAAATGAGAATGGCATTACTTTTTTGCGCATTCAGTTCGCCATAGGTTTCCACCATCAGGTCGTATTCATCTATTGAGCGTCCACTGCGCAGCTCCAGTGGCTCATCGAAATGAATGAGCTCAGGTGAGACGAGACCAACAGAGTCTGATGGAGTGGATTTAGCCATGTCAGGAATAAGTCTTTTTTAACTATATACCAATAACGAAAAGCGCAGCCTGGTCACCCAGACCAAGTCCCTGGCGCAATGTTCCTACAACAAGGATCTCCAGTACCGAGATTGTCAGGAAAATAAAAATTGGAGAAAAATCGAGACCTCCCATTGGAGGGATCACTTTGCGGAAACGGGACTGGATTGGCTCCAGCAATTGCTGGATCAAAAACAGTGCAGGGTTACCACTGAAGGGGGCTACCCAGCTCGAAATGATGGAAATGAGAAGACCCCAGAAGTAGATATTCAGGATGAAAGCAATAAGTCCCAGGAAGGACCAGCTCAGCAGGTTGCCAATGCCTGGTAGTACATACCCGGCAGAATAAATCATCAGGGCGGATGCCAGCGTGCTGATGATCAGGGCAAGGAGGAACGCGGCAATATCGAAATTGCGCCATGCAGGAATAATCTTTCGTACAGGATTCAGGATAGGCGCCGTTATTTTAACCAGGGCCTGGCTCAAGGGGTTGTAGAAATCTGCCTTGCTGGCCTGGAGTAAAAAGCGCAGCAACAGTGCCAGAATGATCAACCCGCCAAGGGTGTTAACCAGCAATACTACTACCTGTCCTATCGAATTCCCCATGTCTCTTCCTGCTTCTTTATTACTACTAATCTTTACTATTTATTAATTACTTTTTCCGGCAGGTGTTGCAAGTGCCTTTGAACGCGCAGCGGCTTTGTTCAGTGCGCGGGCAACCATAGCATTGAAATCTTCGGAATCAAACTGCTTGAGAGCGGCCTCAGTAGTGCCTCCCGGGGACGTCACGCGTCTTCGCAGCTCCCCCACATCAACATCACTGGATTGAGCCAGTTTCGCTGCGCCAAGGGCTGTTTGCTGGCAAAGAATTTTTGCTGTTTCTGCATCAAGACCAAGCTCTTCGGCTGCTTCCTGCATCGCTTCCATCAGGAGAAAGAAATAGGCCGGTCCGGATCCGGACAGCGCAGTGACGGCATCCATGTCTTTTTCTTTTTCCAGCCAGCTCACCAGGCCAACAGCTTCCAGAAGGCTTCCAGCAATGGTTTTCTGATTTTCAGAGCAGTGGCTATTGGCAAACAGGGCGCTGGCGCCCGTTTGCACAAGCGCAGGGGTGTTGGGCATACACCTTACAATGGCCTGTTCAGGATGACTCCAGTCCTGGAGACTGGACATGGTAATCCCGGCAGCAATGGAAACCAGTAAACACGATGAGGACGATAGTGATTCCTGAAGCGGCGAGAGAACATCCTGCATCACCTGGGGTTTAACAGCCAGGATCACGGCGTCAGCATTGGCAATCGCTTCATGGTTGTCGGTTGAGGTGGAGACTCCCTTGCCGGCGAGCAGATCCAGCCGGGACTGGTCTGTGTCCGATGCGCTGATCTGGTCAGGACTCCAGCCATTAGCCAGCAGCCCGTCAATAAGCGCTGTGGCCATGTTGCCGGCACCGATGAAAGCGATATTCAGTTTGTTTGGGTTCTGTTCAGACATCAGATCATTGTACCTTAAAGCAGCAATACAGGGCGTTAGGTCCTGGGTCCAAAAATATCAGTACCAATTCTGATCATGGTTGCACCTTCAGCTATAGCCGCTTCAAAATCACGGCTCATGCCCATCGACAGTTGCAGGCATTGATCGAAACCCAGTGCGACTAATTTTTCTTTGGCGTCACACAATAAGTGAAAAGCGGCTTTTTGCTGTTCAAAGTCCTCACTGGGAGCCGGGATGGCCATTAGTCCAGAAAGGATAATGTTGTTTAAATCCTTGCAGGCCGTAACCAGTGAAGAAAGATCGTTGAGTGTAACTCCCGACTTGCTCTCCTCAGCGCTGATATTCACCTGGAGCAATATGTTCAGGGGTGGCAAGGTGTCCGGACGCTGATCGCTCAGGCGCTCTGCGATTTTCTGACGATCCACACTGTGAACCCAGTGAAAATTTTCGGCTATGGCGCGGGTTTTATTTGACTGGATGGGGCCGATGTAATGCCACGTAATATCCAGGTCGGATAGCTGGCTGATTTTTTCCAGTGCTTCCTGGAGATAGTTTTCGCCAAAGTGCCTTTGACCTGCATCATAGGCTTCCCTTATTTTGTCAGCAGAGTGTGTTTTGCTGACAGCAATCAACTGCACCGACTTTTCAGTACGCGCGTATTTTTTCTCAAACTGCGAAATTTGATGGCGAACTTTTTCAAGATTTTCTGGTATGCTCGGCGACATGCTTCTTTCCTCACCAAGACTCTGATTATAGGGGGTAAATAGTGAATATTCAGGAACTTCTCAATTTCAGTGTACAGCAGGGATCTTCTGACTTGCATGTGACAGCGGGTATGCCCCCACTTATTCGCGTGGATGGTGATATTCGCCGCATCAATGTTGATCCCATGGACCACAAGGAAGTCCATGCGCTGATTTATGAAATCATGAATGACAAGCAGCGTAAGGATTATGAAGCTGATCTTGAGTCTGACTTTTCTTTCGAAATCCCCGGGCTGGCCCGTTTCAGGGTAAACGCCTTTGTACAGAACCGCGGTGCTGCGGCTGTATTTCGTACCATTCCCTCAACTGTTCTGACCATGGAGCAATTGGGTATGGGTAAAGTATTTGAGGATATCTCGAATAACCCGCGCGGACTCATTGCTGTCACGGGGCCCACAGGGTCAGGTAAAAGTACAACCCTGGCAGCGATGATCGATTACATTAATTCCACCAAGTACGAACATATCCTGACTATCGAAGACCCCATAGAATTTGTCCACGAAAGTAAAAAGTCTCTGATTAACCAGCGTGAAGTGCACCGTGATACCCACGGATTTAATGAA
>Ga0181558_10001994_pt1 | contig 19569 bp, 15 predicted proteins | sample 011ome_22_FD_133754 | JGI IMG/M metagenome (GOLD analysis project Ga0181558, IMG submission 133754) | Coastal salt marsh microbial communities from the Groves Creek Marsh, Skidaway Island, Georgia - 011507BT metaG (megahit assembly) | ecosystem: Environmental > Aquatic > Marine > Intertidal...
CAACCAAAGCAACAACAAACAAACGAAAGGTGCCTATTCGCGGGAGCAAGCGGTGCATAAACATGAACAAGATCATCTCGCTAATCGCACCGAGCGCCCAGTAAAAACCCGTTGCACCTTTAGAGTACCCGGCTTGTTCAACGTAAAGGGAAAAATAGGTGTAGTACGGCGCGTGTGCCAACTGGATGAGCAGGCAGGCGACCAAAAAGGACACGAAACTGGAATTCAATAGCACCGAGATACTCGGCTTCACAGCCTTATCGGCACGGTGCGTTACAAGACCCGGTATGGTCCAAGACAGAACAGTCAGGGAAATAAAGCACGCGGCCAAAATAAAGGGGACGTGAGTGATCGACGCAAAATTGAAGTACCACCCCAGCCCTACCGCTGCGCCGATGAAGCCCACCGACCCCCAAGCCCGAACTCGACTGTAATGATGATGAGCATCGCCGAGATAATCTAGCGTCACCACTTCAAACTGCGGCAAAATGGCATTCCAAAAGAAACTGTAGCCCGCCACTACAAGCACAAGCCATCCGAACGATTGATCCCAGAAGACGCCAATAAAGCAAAGCGCTGCTGCGCCACTACCCCACTGAATGACCCGCATTCTATTATCGAGTGAATCTCCGAGCTTACCCCAAATAAATGGCGAGACAATACGGGTCAACATGAGCACGGCCATGAGTGTGCCAATTTGCGCAACAGACAACCCCAGATCCGAAAGATACAGAGGCCAAAAAGGGAGCAAAACCCCCAAAATTGCAAAATAAACCGCGTAGAAAGCGCTTAGTCGAACGTGTGGGTAATCCACGACTAAACGCTACGCGGTGATATTAGGGGTTGTTGACCTTACGTCCGCGTTTTGGCCTCGGTGCCGAAGCGCGTGATCCATTAATACAATGGCGAGCATCGCCTCTGCAATTGGCGTCGCACGAATACCGACGCAGGGATCATGTCGCCCAGTCGTAATAACTTCAATCGGATTGCCCTCAGTATCGATGGAGTCGCCGGGCAAACGAATACTCGAGGTGGGCTTTAAAGCCATACTCACTAAGATATCTTGGCCCGACGAAATACCGCCTAGAACGCCCCCCGCGTGATTCGTCTTGAAACCTGAGGGGGTTAGCTCATCTCTGTGCTCGCTACCGTGTTGCTCCACTACAGCAAAGCCATCACCGATCTCGACCGCTTTAACCGCATTTATACCCATCATCGCCGCAGCGATATCGGCATCCAGACGGTCAAATACGGGTTCACCCCACCCGGGCGGGACCCCCATAGCTACCACATTAATTCGCGCACCAATGCTGTCGCCGCGCTTGTTCAAGGCCTGCATGAACGTTTCCATTTCAGGAACCTTATCAGCGTCTGGACAGAAGAAGGGATTGGTTTCCACCACATTCCAATCAAATTTTTCGGCTTTGATTGCCCCCAGTTGCGACAGGTATCCTCGAATCTCAATGCCGTAAACGGCATGCAGAAACTTCTTCGCTATTCCGCCGGCGGCGACGCGCATTGCCGTTTCTCGCGCAGAAGAGCGACCGCCCCCGCGATAATCACGGAATCCAAATTTTTGTTGGTAGGTGTAATCAGCGTGCGCAGGACGAAACGTGTTTGCGATATTAGAATAGTCTTTCGATTTCTGATCTTTATTGCGGATCAAGAGGCCTATCGAAGTGCCTGTCGTTTTACCTTCAAAAACGCCCGATAAAATTTCCACACAATCGTCTTCTTTTCGCTGCGTGGTATAGCGCGACGTGCCCGGCTTACGGCGATCCAGATCTACTTGAAGGTCGTCTTCGCACAGTTCTATTCCGGGCGGACACCCATCGACGACACAACCAATCGCGGGCCCGTGGCTCTCACCAAAACTCGTGACGGTGAATAATTTTCCTATGGTATTACCTGCCATACTGCTTCTCGATTATGCTAGCGGCCTAATTATACCGCGTTGCGCCGCGATACGCGCGAGTTCTTCAATGTCGAATTTAGACAGGGCACAGACGCCCCATCCACCCTGCTCAAACTCGAGCCATGTTATGGGGTATTCCTGAAATAGTGCATCAAAATGTTCCCAACTATTGCCAAGCTCGAGGAAAACGGTCGATTGATCATGCAGGAATGTGGGAAGCTGCGCCAAAAGAGCGCGTGTAAAATCAAGGCCATCTCCACCCGACGCCAGAGCAACGCCCGGCTCATGTAAGTATTCCGCAGGGAGTGTCGCCATATCACCTTGATCCACATAGGGCGGGTTACAAAGTACGACATCAAAGGTTTGCCGCGAAAACCCCGTCAAAACGTCGGACTTCACCAACTCAGCCCGCTCAGACAAACCCAAGTGTACGATGTTGTCTTGCGCTAGCGTCAGTGCGTCGTCATCAATATCGGCCAAAACGACACGCACTCGCTCGAACTCTGCCGCCGTTAGAAGACCAAGTGAACCACCGCCACAGCATAGATCTAGCACGTTATCCACGGGCCCCGTGTGCCAAGGCTCGAAACGGTGTTGGATGACTTCTGCGAGTGGAGATCGAGGAACCAAAGCACGTTTATCGCAAAGAAACTCGAGCCCACCGAACCAGGCTGTCCCACTAATATATGCGAGGGGCTCGCGATCGATGGCGCGACGCTCTAGCCACACCTGCACTCGCTCACGCTGAAACACACTCAACTCGAGCTCTGCCACCTCCTCGCCCGAGGTCAAGGGTAAATTGCACGCACCAAGCACCAGAAATACCGCCTCATCCCAAGTGTTGTCGGTCCCATGGCCACAATAGACATCGGACTCAACTAGGATTTTCTCTACTTGATGAATCGCTTCAAGTACGGTTTTTGCGTTCAAGGCGTGCACTCACGTTCCCCATGGGCTATTAGAAGCAAATTCGACGCTCGCTTCCATCAAAAATGGCGAGTATATACGAAATCTAAAGGAACAGATGAGTACCTGATAGTTTAACTGGAGCCAGTCATGTCAAGGCGACAAAAGCACTTCGGGCACCGGCCCCTCAAGATCCAATACTTCAAGATGAAGGTACTGGCGCGCCTCGGTTCGAAAAGAGGCGTAGGCTAGGTTAACCTGCACCCCTGCATCCGTTTTTTTAACGGCTATCCAGTAACGCTGCTCATTCTCTTGCCCGTATAACAAGCGCTGTTGGAACACTCGATTCGCCCACTGTACAGCTCTGCCACAGTCCCGACCGAGACAACTAAACAGAACCCGGTAACCGCGATTTTTGACAACCGTCTCTAGCTCATCGGCAAGCTGGCTCGCACTAAAGCCGTCTTGAAGTTGGTAAGTCGAAGCGGCCCGAACACCGTTAACTCTAACGCTCTTGTCAAACCCCCACTGCCCCAAGCGCTTCTGCAAAGCGTCCAGTCCCAGTTCATAATCGACCACTGAACCTTGTTCTGAGCCAACCAGTTGAGCATGCGAGTATTGCGTAAGTGTCTCCCTCAGATCTTCGGCCTGACTTGCGCTGGCACACAGAAAGAGAAAGAGGGTGAGGAATCTCAACATGGGCGAAAACCTAAGGATTAAGCGGGTTGATGGACAGTGTAGTCGAGTTTGAGACGCGATCCCATGATTGCGTCTCAAACAACAGCTGCTTTAGGCGCTCATTTTCAGCAGTAGCGCATTCAAACGTTGTACATAGCTGGCAGGGTCTTCTAGTTGCCCTCCCTCCGCAAGCTGTGCCTGATCGAACAGTACCAAAGCCAGATCTTTGAATTTATCTTCGTCGGCTTCTTGATCAAGCATTTTAAGCAACGGGTGCTCTGGGTTTATCTCAAGGGTGGGCTTAGACGGCGGTAAGCTCTGCCCCGCGGCCTCCATAATCCGGCGCATCTGAGCGCCCATATCATACTCACCAACCACTAGGCACGTAGGCGATTCTCTCAGACGCAAAGACGGGCGAACCTTGTCTACCTGATCGGCTAGCACGGCTTGCATTCGCTCAACCAGACCTTCTGAGGCTTTTTCTAAGGCCTCCTGTTCCTTTTTGGTCTCTTCATTATCCCCAGCGAGCTCGCCTTTGGCGACATCTTGGATCTTTTTACCTTCATACTCACCAAGCTGCATCATGGCCCAGTCATCGATCCGGTCGCTCAACAACAGCACTTCAATACCCTTTTCTCTGAAGTATTCCAAGTGGGGCGACTTAGCAGCCGTTTTGTGATTTTCTGCAAAAATGTAGTAAATCTTCTCTTGGTCGGGCTTCATGCGCTCAATGTAAGCGTCTAAAGATTCCGTCTGTGCCGCCTCGTTGGTGTGCGTCGTACTGAAGCGCAAAAGCTTAGCGATTTTGTCTTTATTGCTGAAGTCTTCGCCAAGACCCTCTTTAATCACGGCGCCAAAAGTCGACCAAAAAGTGCCGTAGTCGTCGCTCTTCGCGAGTTTAGACAGCATATCTAAAACCCGTTTGGTGAGTGCCGAGCGCATGCTCTCTACCGCACCGTCCTTCTGCAGGATTTCTCTGGATACGTTCAGCGGTAGATCATTAGAATCGATAATCCCCTTCACGAAGCGTAAATATAAGGGTAGGAACTGCTCCGCTTCGTCCATAATAAACGTGCGCTGCACGTAAAGCTTAAGCCCCCTCGCCATGTCCCGATTCCATAAATCAAAGGGCGCGTTCTTTGGAATGTAGAGTAGACTGGTGTACTCGAGCTTACCCTCGACTTTGTTGTGGCTCCACGAGAGTGGGTCTTCAAAATCGTGTGAGATGTGTTTATAGAACGACTTATACTCTTCGTCGCTTACGTCAGCCTTCGATCGAGTCCACATCGCGGTAGCCTCGTTGATGGCTTCCCACTCCGATTCAGAAGCGTCTTCATCTTTGGGTTTGTGCATCATCACCGGCACAGAGATGTGATCGGAATACTTTTTAATGACGCTGCGTACACGCCAATCATCAGCAAAGTCAAGGCAGCTTTCTTTCAAATAGAGCGTAATCGCGGTGCCGCGTGTTTCCTTTTCTTTGGATTCAATCGTAAAGTCAGCCTCGCCCGAAGAACTCCAAACCACGCCTTCGCCAGCGGTTGTGCCTGCGCGTCGCGTATGCACATCTACTTTATCAGCAACAATAAAAGCCGAGTAGAAGCCAACGCCAAACTGACCAATCAGCTGGGCATCCTTCTTCTGATCGCCTGTTAGTGCCTGCATGAAACTGGCGGTACCGGACTTCGCGATGGTTCCCAAATGCTCGATGGCCTCATCGCGCGTCATACCAATCCCGTTATCACTTATAGTGAGGGTTTTCGCATCTTTATCGGCTGACACTCGAACCTGGTATTCACCATCGCCCTCTAGGAGTGCCTCATTATTGAGCGACTCAAATCGGAGCTTATCAATTGCGTCAGACGCATTTGATATGAGTTCACGGAGAAAGATCTCTTTGTTTGAGTACAAAGAGTGAATCATGAGTTGAAGTAATTGTTTTGCTTCGGTTTGGAAACCTAAGGTTTCTTTTACTGCATCGGATGCCATTAGGAACTCCCATTCTTTGACTGATTGACATCTTCAAAGATGGGGGCAATTTCGAGGTTTTCAAGAGGGAAAAGCCGGCGGTGACCCGCCGGCGAGAAACAATCTACCAGCCAGTGCGCTCTTTTAGGGCAGCGCCGATATCGGCCAACGATCGAACGGTCGTTACGCCCGCATCTTCTAAGGCCGCGAATTTTTCATCGGCAGTCCCTTTGCCGCCGCTGATAATCGCACCTGCATGGCCCATACGCTTGCCTTTTGGTGCAGTCACACCTGCGATGTATGATACGACCGGCTTAGTTACGTTTGCTTTGATAAAGGCCGCCGCCTCCTCTTCTGCAGTTCCACCAATCTCACCGATCATCACAATTGCTTCAGTTGCTGGGTCTTTCTCGAACAGCGTCAGTATGTCGATAAAATTTGAGCCAGGGATTGGGTCACCGCCGATACCGACACAGGTTGACTGGCCAAAGCCCGCGTCTGTCGTTTGCTTAACGGCTTCGTAAGTTAAGGTACCTGAGCGAGATACGATACCTACCTTTCCAGGCAGGTGAATGTGGCCTGGCATGATACCGATTTTGCACTCGCCGGGCGTGATCACGCCGGGGCAATTTGGACCAATGAGACGTACGCCAAGTTCATCGCACTTCACTTTGGCATCGAGCATATCTAATGTCGGAATGCCTTCTGTGATACAGACGATCAGCTTGATACCACCAAAAGCCGCTTCAAGAATTGAATCTTTACAAAACGGTGCTGGCACGTAAATGACAGAAGCCTCAGCGCCCGTCGCTTCAACGGCATCCGCCACGGTATTAAACACGGGTAAACCCAAGTGCGTCTGGCCGCCCTTACCTGGTGTTACGCCTCCAACCATTTTTGTGCCGTAGGCAATCGCTTGCTCTGAATGGAAGGTACCTTGCGAGCCAGTGAAACCCTGACAAATCACCTTCGTGTCACGATTAATTAAGATGCTCATTGGGCCGCCCCTTTTGCTGCTGCTACGACTTGCTCTGCCGCATCGGTCAGGCTGGTCGCTGCAATGATGTTCAATCCTGAGTCGGCCAGCACTTTTTGGCCGAGTTCTGCGTTGTTACCCTCAAGGCGTACTACTACGGGAACCTGTACGCCAATCTCTTCGACCGCACCGATAACGCCCTCTGCGATCAGGTCACAGCGCACGATACCACCGAAGATGTTAATCAAAACCGCCTTTACGTTTTCATCCGACAAAATGATCTTGAAGGCCTCAGACACCCGCTCCTTAGTTGCGCCGCCACCGACGTCTAAGAAGTTCGCCGGCGCTCCACCGTGCAACTTAACAATGTCCATCGTGCCCATGGCAAGACCGGCGCCGTTAACCATACAGCCGATATCCCCATCAAGCGCAACGTAGTTAAGCTCCCACTTAGCGGCGTTAGCCTCGCGCTCGTCTTCTTGCGATGGATCGTGCATTTCGGCCAGTGCCTTTTGACGATAGATCGCGTTGCTATCGACACCCAATTTCGCGTCTAGGCAGTGCAGGTTACCTTGCTCGGTAATGACTAGAGGGTTGATTTCGATGAGGGCCAAGTCTTTCTCTTGGAACATTTTCGCGAGACCCATAAAGATCTTAACGAATTGCTTGATTTGATCGCCTTCGAGACCGAGCTTAAATGCCAGGTCGCGACCTTGATATGGCTGTGGGCCGACCAGAGGATCGATGGTGGCGCGAAGAATCTTTTCTGGAGTCTCTTCAGCGACCTTTTCAATTTCAACGCCGCCTTCGGTGCTCGCCATGAACACAATGCGGCGTGAGCTGCGGTCAACTACCGCGCCCAAGTAGAGCTCTTCCGCAATATCAGTACACGATTCTACCAAGATTTTGGACACCGGCTGACCATTTTCATCTGTCTGGTATGTTACCAAACGCTGGCCTAGCCATTTTTGCGCAAACTCACCCACTTCTGCGGTCGTCTTCACGAGTTTTACACCACCGGCTTTACCACGTCCGCCCGCGTGAACTTGTGCTTTAACGACCCACATATCTCCGCCGATTTTTTCGGCTGCCGCAATGGCTTCTTCGGGTGTATCAACCGCATAACCGGTCGATACCGGCAAGCCATACTGTGCAAACAGCTGCTTACCTTGATACTCGTGAAGATTCATTTTTCACTGTCCTTGTTCGTCGAAAGAATGCGCACGCATTGGGTGCGCCGTAAACCTACCCAGTATTATTATCCGTTATTCCGCTTTGATAATCGCTTTGTTACCGCTTTTTGCGATTAGCAATGTGAATCGCATGCCCGTCCACTGCCAGCGCAGCTTCATGAATCGCCTCAGACACTGTGGGGTGTGCGAACACAGTCAAAGCGAGATCCTCTGCGCTAGAGCCAAACTCCATCGCAATAACCACCTGTTGAACGAGATCCGCCGCACTGGGGCCGACCACATGACAACCTAAGACGCGATCTGTATCGGCACAGGCGATCATTTTTACCTGCCCATCGGAGTCATTCGAGGCGAGCGCGCGACCGCAGGCCGCAAATGGAAAGACACCCACTTTATAATTCACGCCTTCCGACTTGAGTTCCTGCTCGGTCTTACCAACCGCCGCAATTTCGGGGTGGGTATAAATAACGCTGGGGATGCAATCGTAGTTGAGCTGCACCGGCTTGCCGGCGATACGTTCAACGACCATAACCCCCTCTTCAGAGCCTTTGTGGGCCAACATCGGGCCTCGCACAACGTCACCCACCGCGTAGACGTTCGGCGCTTCAGTTTCACAGAAATCGTTTACATAGATGAATCCACGCTCATCGAGCGTCACGCCGCTATCCGAAGCCAGCAGCTCGTCTGAAACCGGCCGACGGCCCACCGCAACAATTAACTTGTCAAAGCTCTCAGTGTGTTCTCCATCCGCATTGCTGAAGGTGACTTCGACTTTGCCGCGTTTCACCTCCGTCGCGGTGACACGAGCACCCAAACGAATATCTAAACCCTGCTTTTTGAATATCTTGGCCGATTCTTTCGCAATCGCTTGGTCCATCATAGGCAAGAAGGTATCCATTGCCTCAAGTACCACAACCTCGGCACCAAGCCGCCCCCAGACGCTACCGAGCTCCAGGCCTATAACGCCGGCGCCTATAACGCCAAGGCGCTTCGGCACGGAGTCGAACTCCAATGCGCCGGTTGAGTCAACGATGTGCTTCCCATCTACGGGCGCGGGCGGTATTTCAACGGGCTTCGAGCCCGCCGCAATGATTACGTGGTCTGCGTCCACCACCGTCACTTCACCGTCGGGTGCGGTGACTTCGACTTTGTGGCCCGGCAACACGCGACCACTCCCAACCAAGGTCGTCACACCATTGTGTTTGAAGAGCCCACCAATACCGCCAGTAAGTTGATTCACGATCTGGTCTTTTCGTGCCAGCATGGCCGCGACATCAATTTTAGGTTTAGAGACATTAATACCGTGTTCAACCAGCTCTTTCTGCGCCATGGAAAATTTATGAGAACTGTCGAGCAAGGCTTTCGAGGGTATACAACCAACGTTCAAACACGTACCACCGAGTTTGACTTTACCGGCGTCGTCAACCCAACGCTCAACACAGGCTGTGCTGAAACCCAATTGAGCAGCTTTTATTGCAGCTACATATCCAGCAGGACCGCTACCGATCACCACGATATCGAATTTTTTTGACATAAAAGCCCCTTTTACCAATAGGTTACCCTAACAAGCTAAGATTAAAGCTGAAGAAGAATCCTTGCAGGGTCTTCAATTAAATCTTTCACCGCAACCAAAAACTGAACCGCGGTTTTCCCATCAATCAGACGATGATCATACGAGAGCGCCAAGTACATCATGGGCAGGATAACCACCTGACCGTCTACGGCCATCGGTCGCTCTTGAATTTTATGCATGCCCAAAATGCCCGTTTGCGGCGGGTTCAGGATCGGCGTAGACATAAGCGATCCAAACACGCCACCATTCGTGACAGTAAACGTACCGCCCGTCATATCTTCGATGGTGAGCTTGTTATCGCGAGCCTTGAGACCGAGCTCTTTGATCTTTGCCTCGACATCTGCGATGCTCATAAAGTCAGCATCTCGCAAAACTGGAACGACCAGACCGTTATTGGTAGATACGGCAACGCCAATATCTTGATAGCCATGGTATACAACATCATTACCGTCGATCGACGCATTCACTTCGGGAAACCGCTTGAGCGCTTCGCACGCGGCTTTGACGAAGAACCCCATAAAGCCCAAGCGAGTGCCATTATGTGTCTTCTCAAAAGCGTCTTTGTACTTTCTGCGTAGCTCCATCAAAGGCGCCATGTTCACTTCGTTGAAGGTGGTCAGCATCGCCGTCTGCTGAGTTGCATCGAGCAACCGCTCCGCAATTTTCGCGCGCATTCGCGTCATAGGAACGCGTTTTTCAACGCGCTCACCCGTGGCCGACGCACTTAGGTCTGCGGGCGGTTCGAGCTTCGCGGGGGCAGCAGCTGCCGCTGCCGCTGCTGGCTTGGAGATATGAGCAACCACGTCCTCTTTCGTTATTCGACCACCTTTTCCTGATCCAGCGATCGCGGATGGATCAACACCGTGCTCTGTCACCAAGGTCCGTGCCGCAGGGCCCATGGTAGGCGTCACTGGCTTCGGGTCAGAAGGCGTATTCACGGGCGTGCTGGCCTCGACGGGCGCTGCGGATTCAATCGCGCCTGGTCGAATGGTAGCGAGCAGAGCCTCGCTTTCAATCACCGTGCCTTCGCCCGCGTGAATTGCCACGATCACACCATCCGCTGGCGCGACGACTTCCATCACGACTTTGTCTGTTTCAATTTCTACGATGAGCTCATCGCGAACCACCGGGTCTCCTTCGCGCTTGTGCCAAGTAGCTACTTCGCCATCGGCAACAGACTCTGGGAACGCGGGTGCTTTAATTTCGATTGTCATTAATAATCCTTTAACCAAAGTCTCTCAAATTACTTTAAAGGCTCTAAGGCCTCGTTGATGAGCGCTTCCTGCTGTCTCAGGTGCAACGCCATATACCCAGCTGCGGGCGCCGCTGAAGCCTCTCGACCAACATATCGAACGCCAAGAGAGGCTCCCATGCGGTCTAGTGTTCTTCGCATGTGGTGCTGACTCGCATACCAGCAGCCCTGATTCATGGGCTCTTCCTGACACCAAACAACATCTTGGAGTTTAGGGTACGCGGACAGCACCTCAGCCAGTTCTTGCTCGGGGAATGGGTACATTTGCTCAATTCGCACGATAGCGATGTTATCCAAACCACGCGCTCTGCGCTCTGCAAGCAACTCGTAGTACACTTTACCGGCACATAAAACAGTCCGTTTCACCTTTTTATTGTCCAGATCATCAACTTCCGGAATAACCAAATGGAATTTACCGAGCGCAAGCTCTTCAAGCGTCGATATGGCTTCTTTATGTCGCAACAAGCTCTTTGGCGACATCACCACAAGTGGCTTGCGTAGAGGCCTCACTGCTTGTCGCCGAATCATGTGAAACACCTGTGCGGGCGTAGTCGGTATGCAAACCTGGATATTTTTCTCAGCGCACAATTGCATAAATCGTTCCAAACGTGCTGAGCTGTGCTCCGGGCCCTGGCCCTCATAGCCATGCGGCAATAGCATCGTTAGGCCACACAATCGAGACCATTTATGTTCGCCACTGGTGATAAATTGATCGATGACGACTTGAGCACCGTTAGCGAAGTCGCCAAATTGTGCTTCCCAAATCACTAACCCAGTTGGCGCAGTGGTCGCGTAACCGTACTCGAACGCCAAAACGGCCTCTTCAGACAAGAGCGAGTCGTGAATCGTAAATGGCGCTTGCGTACTGCTAATATGCTTCAGTGGCACATAGCTCGTCGCGTCCTTTTGATTGTGCAATACGGCGTGACGATGGGAGAACGTGCCACGACCGACGTCTTGTCCCGTCAATCTGACGGGATAGCCCTCTTTAAGTAGGGTGGCGTAGGCCAGCGTTTCCGCGGCGCCCCAATTTAGAGGCATCGCGCCCGCGGCCATTTTACGACGATCCTCAAGTATCTTCCCAACTTGGCGCTGCAGCGCAAAATTCTCGGGCGCCTGGTTGGTATCGTGAGCAAGCGCCTGCAATTCAGCGAGGTCTACACCGGTGTCTGCCTCGAGATCAAAGGGATGATTAAGGTACGGAGTCCAATCTACGAATAGCGACGTATTGGGCTCTGACACCAATGAAGAAACCAGCGGCTCTCCTCGCTCGAGCGAGTCTCGATAGGCGCTAACCAATTCGTCGTCTTGCTCTTTCGTTAGCACGCCCTGCCCAATCAGCTTGTCCGCATAAAGATCACGCGTAGTCGGCTGCGATTTGATTTTACTGTACATGACAGGCTGGGTAACCGAGGGCTCGTCAGCCTCATTGTGTCCTCGCCGGCGGTAGCAAACGAGATCAATAACTACGTCCTTGCCAAATTCGGTGCGGTAATCGACCGCCATCTGGGTCACAAACAAAACGGCTTCTGGATCGTCACCATTTACATGAAAGATTGGTGCCTGAACCATCTTCGCTATATCGGTGCAATATTCGGTCGAGCGGGCGTCTTCCTGCGCACTGGTCGTAAAACCAACTTGGTTGTTCAAAACGATATGGATCGTGCCACCGGTTTTATAAGCGCGCGTTTGGGACATCTGGAAAGTCTCCATGACCACGCCCTGCCCTGCGAATGCTGCATCGCCATGAATCACAATCGGCACCACCGAATGGCCTTCGCTGTCCCCACGCCTATCTTGTCGGGCGCGCACCGAACCTTCAACCACAGGTGATACGATTTCAAGATGCGAGGGATTGAACGCTAGAGCCAAATGCAGCTCGCCGCCTGGCGTCATAATGTTGGACGAAAAACCCTGATGGTACTTGACGTCGCCCGAACTCGTATAAGAGGCTCTTCCTTCAAATTCGGCGAACAGCTCCGAGGGCTTTTTACCCAAAATGTTGATGAGCACGTTTAAACGACCGCGGTGCGCCATGCCGATAACAATTTCTTTTGCACGATAGGCACCACAGCGCTGTATCATCTCTGTCAGTGCCGGTATCAAAGACTCTCCACCCTCTAAGCCGAATCGCTTCGTACCGGGGTACTTCGAACCTAAGGACTTTTCAAGCCCTTCTGCCTTCGATAATTCATGTAACAACTGGCGACGCACCGCCGCGCTGTAATCGGGTCGCGATCGGACAGACTCCATGCGCTGCATGACCCAATGCCGCTCATCGGTATCGACAATGTGCATAAACTCCGCACCAATTGTTCCGCAGTAAGTGGCCTCGAGGCTATCGAGAATCGCTTTGAGAGTGGCACTCTCGGCACCGATGTACAGGCTCCCTGTCTGGAAGACCGTATCGAGGTCACCCGTGGAGAGCTGATGAAAATTCAAGGCGAGATCCGGAACCAGTTCGCGCTTTGCTAACCCAAGCGGATCCAGCTTTGCATGCTGGTGACCGCGTTGACGATAAGCCGAAATAAGCTGAACGACGCGCACCTGCTTGCGCTCGAACTCAGTGGCCTGCGCATCGTGAGCAACGGTTGCGGCTGTGCGAACACGCATCTTTGAGATCTTAGCGAAGTGGTCTCTTATCGCAGAGTGCGGCGTATCTTCAAAGATCACCTGCTTGGTATCGACTTTCGGCAGGGTATCGAAGTACTCGCGCCATTGATCGGGAACGTCGTTCGCGTCGATGAGATAAGCTTCGTATAGATCTTCTACATAGGCGGCATTGCCACCGGCAATATGGGAACTACGCCAATATCGCTCCATTGATTGATCTTGCATGCTTCTCCGTTGAGGGAAGGGTTAACAACACGGAGCTTCAGTCTAACAGAATCTGTCTTTTCTTGGGAGTTTGAAAGCGGGAAAAATGCCGAGAAAACGCGAAAAATCGACGTTCACTCGGCGCTATTTGCTTAGATCTCTCTGGAGAGCAACATATTGCGGATGTGTCCGATCGCGCGAGTAGGGTTCAAACCTTTTGGACACACATTTACACAGTTTTGGATGCCGTGGCACCGGAACACACTGAAGGGGTCGTCTAGATTTGCAAGACGTTCTTCAGTAGCCGTGTCGCGACTATCTGCCAAGAACCGGTAAGACTGCAAAAGACCCGCAGGACCGATAAACTTATCGGGATTCCACCAGAACGAGGGACAACTGGTCGAGCAGCAAGCGCACAAAATACACTCGTAGAGACCGTCAAGCTTCGCGCGATCTTCGGGCGACTGCAGGCGCTCAATAGCCGGTGCGGGTGTATTGTTCTGCAAATACGGCTGCACTTTCTCGTACTGCGCGTAAAACATACTCATATCCACGATCAAGTCGCGAATCACGGGCAGGCCGGGCAAGGGCCGGATAGTGAGCTTGTTCTTTTTTACTACCTCAGACAGAGGCGTGATACAAGCCAGACCGTTTTTGCCGTTGATATTCAACCCATCCGAACCACATACACCCTCTCGGCAGGAACGGCGATAGGTGACCGACGTATCGATCTGCGCCTTGATGAGCTCGAGCACGTCGAGCACCATCAGATCCTTGCCACCTGTATCAACCTGAAAATCCTGCATGTACGGCGCAGAATCAGATTCTGGATTGTAACGATAGATACTTACTTCTAACATTCCTCTCGCCCTCTAGTATGTGCGGATCTTAGGTTCGAATGTAGGCACTGTACGCGGCTTGAAGTTAACACCGCGCTTGCCAACCGACTTCGTCTCTGGGAAGTACATCGAGTGACACAGCCAATTTTCGTCATCACGCTCCTGGAAGTCTTCTCGAGCGTGAGCCCCGCGGCTCTCTGTTCGCACTTCAGCGGAGATCGCCGTCGCTTCGGCCACTTCGAACAGGTTCTGGAGCTCCAAGGCTTCTATTCTAGCCGTATTGAACGCCTGCGACTTATCAGTAAGTTCAACATTTTCGATACGAGGACGAAGCGCTTTCAATTTCTCAACGCCTTCCTTCATGTAATCGCCACGACGGAACACGCCAAAGTAGTTCTGCATGATGCCCTGCATTTCTTTTCGCAGCTCAGCGGTTTTCTCGCCACCCTTGGCTGCATTTAAGCGATTCAAGCGGCTCATTGCCTGATCCAAGTCGGAATCGGATGCATCTCGCATCTCGATGCCCTCACGGAGCGCAGACTCAATAAACAAACCAGACGCCCGACCGAATACAACCAAATCGAGCAAGGAGTTGCCGCCCAGTCGATTTGCACCGTGAACAGAAACGCAGGCAACCTCTCCACAAGCATACAAACCAGGCACAATTTGATCGTTACCATGGGCATCCTGAGTGATCGCTTGGCCATGCACGTTAGTGGGGATACCGCCCATCATGTAGTGACACGTCGGCACAACAGGAATCGGCTCCTTAACCGGGTCGGCATGCGCGAAGGTTCTAGACAGCTCGCAAATGCCCGGCAGACGGCTTTCAAGAACCTCTTCTCCCAGATGATCGAGCTTCAAGAATACGTGGTCGCCCTCGGGCCCGCATCCACGACCTTCCAGAATCTCAAGAACCATTGAGCGGGCCACAACATCACGCCCTGCCAGATCCTTCGCATTGGGTGCATAGCGCTCCATGAAACGCTCACCATCTTTATTGATCAGATAACCACCCTCTCCACGACAGCCCTCAGTAACAAGGGTTCCCGCGCCGTAAATACCGGTTGGGTGGAACTGCCACATCTCCATGTCTTGAACTGGGACGTTCGCACGTAACGCCATGCCAACGCCGTCGCCCGTGTTGATGTGCGCATTGGTAGTAGAGGCATAGATTCGACCCGCACCACCTGTAGCAAACACAGTCGCTTTAGATTTAACGAATACGGTTTCACCGGTTTCCATGCAGATCGCGATAACACCGACCACAGCACCGTCCTGGTTTTTAACCAAATCTACCGCGAACCACTCGTTAAAGAAGACCGTTTTGTTCTTCATATTGTTCTGATACAGGGTATGAAGCAATGCGTGACCGGTTCGATCCGCTGCCGCGCAGGTACGAGCTGCCTGGCCACCCTCGCCATAGTTTTTAGATTGACCACCGAAAGGGCGTTGGTAAATACGCCCTTCTTCGGTTCGGGAAAACGGCAAACCCATGTGCTCGAGCTCGAAGATGGCCTCGGGACCCACACTGCACATATACTCAATCGCCTCTTGGTCACCGATGTAGTCGGAGCCCTTGACGGTGTCATACATATGCCAACGCCAATCGTCGTTTGGATCCGCACTCGCGATAGCGCAGGTGATACCGCCCTGTGCAGAAACCGTATGAGACCGCGTAGGAAACACTTTAGAGATCACCGCTGTTTTGTAACCCGACTGAGCCAACTGCAAGGCCGCACGCATCCCGGCACCGCCGCCGCCTACAATTACACCATCGAAAGAAATTGTTCGTATTGCCATGTTCGATTAACCCCACACGATCTGGAGGCCCCAGATCAAATAGATGAATAAAGCCGCGCCAAACAGCAACTGTAGTAAAAAACGAAGCACATTACCTTTCGCACCCATGAGACGCTCGGTTACGTAGTCCGAAAGCACTCCCCACATGCCAATCCAGCCGTGGAAAATAAGCGATAAAAGCGCTGCAACACTAAAAATACGCATCCAAGTCGCTGCGAACAGATCACGCCACTCTGGGTAAGTTACGCCACCCAAGACCACATAAGCGATAAACACGAAATAGGCCAACAAAACAACGGAGGTGATGCGTTGAATCAAAAAATCCGACAGCCCGTTGCGACCGAAGTTAGTCACCGACTTTACCATACCCAAACCCCCGCAAGCGCAATCAAGATGGCCGAAACAACAAAGGTGATACGAGAGCCGAGAACGCCCCCCTCGAATGTTTCACCGTAACCCATATCCATTACGAGGTGCTTAACACCGGCCACCGAGTGATAAATCAAACCCGCCAGCACAGCCCATAGAATCAATTTGGCGACAGGCGAGCTTAGCATGCTAGCCAAACTATCAAACTCAGTTTGACTGCTCAGGCTCAGATCCAATGCGTATATCATCAGTCCGATGACGATAAACAAAAATACCCCCGAGATGCGGTGCAATATCGATGCGTATGCTGTGATCGGCAGTTTCATTGTGCCGATATCTAGGTTTACTGGACGAGTGTCTTTCACTAAAAGTGTCCCCCTGAATGCCCGAAGGCACATTGAATTGACTGCGACACTAAAAAACAGCGCCAGCAGACCCCATAAAAAGCGCGTGAATTATAGGTAGTTGCAGTATTAATTACAAATGGACGAAGGTCGCAATGACCTAAAATGCGATTCTTTTATAATGGGTATCGCAACATCGCGAATTGACAAATCAGGGGCATTCTCTATAGTAATCCCCTCCACAGTTTTTGCTACAGGATCTTCGTTATGAGTGAGAAGAAAGCCTCTCTTCGAATTGATGGGGCGTCAGAGAGTATTGACCTTCCTATTTACACTGGCACCATTGGCCCTGACGTAATCGACGTCGGCCAGCTTACCGCACAGGGTTATTTTACCTACGACCCGGGTTTCGTCTCGACCGCCGCCTGTGAATCTGCCATTACCTACATTGATGGTGCTAAAGGCGTTTTACTTCATCGCGGCTACCCAATTGAGCAACTTGCGGAGCAAAGCGATTACCTTGAGACCTGCTACCTACTCTTGAATGGCGAACTTCCCTCGAAGGCGGAGCGTGCGGAGTTTGTCACTACCGTTAAGAACCACACTATGGTTCACGACCAAGTATCCACTTTTTTCAAAGGCTTCCGAAGAGACGCGCACCCCATGGCTATAATGTGTGGCGTGGTAGGAGCCCTGTCGGCGTTTTATCACGATTCTCTCGAAATCAGTAACGAGCAGCACCGTCGCATCGCCGCCTTCCGTCTCATCGCTAAAATGCCGACCTTGGCAGCCATGAGCTACAAGTATTCCATCGGCATGCCCTTCATGTACCCAGACAACAGCATGAGTTACTCAGAGAACTTCTTACACATGATGTTCGGCAACCCATGCGAGCCCAGTAAGGTAAGCCCAGTTCTTGCGAAGGCGATGGACAAAATATTCCTACTACACGCGGACCACGAACAAAACGCATCAACCTCGACAGTCAGATTAGCCGGCTCATCGGGCGCGAACCCCTTTGCGTGTATCGCGGCGGGCATCGCCGCGCTTTGGGGCCCCTCTCATGGAGGCGCTAACGAAGCCGTGCTAGATATGCTGAACGAAATCGGCGACGTATCCCGAATCGACGAATTCGTTGCTCGCGCTAAAGACAAAAATGACCCATTCCGACTCATGGGATTCGGTCACCGCGTATACAAAAACTTTGATCCTCGTGCCAAGGTAATGAAGCAAACTGCGGATGAGGTTCTTGCCGAGCTTGGTGTGAACGATCCACTGCTGGCTATTGCCAAACGGCTCGAAGAAATCGCTTTGGAAGACCCTTACTTCGTAGAGAAAAAACTCTACCCTAACGTCGATTTTTATTCGGGAATTATCTTGAAGGCGATGGGTATTCCGACGAGTATGTTTACCGTTATTTTTGCCGTTGGCCGGACCGTCGGCTGGATTGCGCACTGGAATGAAATGATCAGCGGCAGCTACCGCATCGGTCGTCCACGCCAGCTTTACACGGGGCACGCTCAGCGGGATTATCCCCCGCTAGATCAACGCTAACATCTCGCAGTAAAGGACAACAATAATGGCGCACGCGGCTATCGTAGGTACCGGCTTATATACCCCGGAGAACTCAATTAGTAACGAAGAGCTCGTCTCTTCGTTCAATGCTTACGTTGACGCGTATAACGAGACGCATGCCGAGGCGATCGCGTCGGGTGGTCATGTTCCGCTAGCGCATTCGTCCCCCGATTTCATCAGCAAAGCGTCCGGGATCCAATCTCGCTACGTTGTTAATAAATCGGGCATTCTCGACCCTCAACGAATGGTACCCTCCATTCCGGAGAGACCCAATGATGCGTGGTCGATTCAATGCGAAATGGCCGTTGCCGCCTCGAATGAAGCATTGCGACAAGCGGGGCTGCAGGCAAGTGATATCGACGCGGTGATCGTAGCTTGCTCCAATCTGCAGCGTGCTTACCCAGCGATTGCCATCGAAGTTCAGGACGCACTCGGTATACAGGGCTTTGCCTTTGACATGAACGTAGCATGCTCGTCTGCCACCTTCGGAATAGCGCAAGCCTGTGGCGCAATTCGTGATGGGATGGCCAAGCGCGTATTGATGGTTAATCCTGAAATTTGCAGTGGCCACCTCAACTTCACGGACCGAGACTCCCACTTCATATTTGGGGACGTTTGTACCGCCGTCATTATCGAAGACGCATCCCTCAGAGAATCTGGGTTTTTAGTTCGAGATACCAAACTGAAGACGATGTTTTCGAATAACATCCGCAACAACTTCGGTTTCCTGAATCGCACCGATGAGTCAGGGGTCGGCAGCCGAGATAAGCTATTCATACAGGAAGGCCGCAAGGTATTCAAAGAGGTCTGCCCGGCCGTCGCTCAGCTCATCACCGAACAACTCGAATCGAACACGCTCGAGCCGGCTGCGATCAAGCGCATGTGGCTACACCAGGCCAACCTAAACATGAATGACTTGATCGCCCGAAAAGTACTTGGGCGGACACCCGATAGCACTGAAGCCCCTGTTATTTTGGACGAGTACGCCAATACCAGCTCCGCCGGATCGGTGATCGCATTTCATAAACACAACCAAGATCTGAAGACGGGTGATCTGGGTGTGCTTTGCTCATTTGGCGCCGGTTATTCTATTGGCAGCGTGCTACTAGAAAAGCGTTAATCCTGAGCTAAGCGTATCAAACTGTCAGTCTTGCTGCTATGGACACTGGTTATGTGTGAGTTTAAACAATGTCGGAGACCAAGCGGCGAGCGGAGCGCATCGGCGGCACCTACCTAAGATTGAGCCAGGTTGAGCGCTCGCGGAAGCTTCGGCATTGTTTCCGCTGTATTTAGCGCGTCACAGCGAAAACAAGCTCTCCCCTGAAGAATCAGGGTTTAGCGAGCATGACCTACTCTCAGGC
>Ga0181558_10002000_pt1 | contig 19551 bp, 13 predicted proteins | sample 011ome_22_FD_133754 | JGI IMG/M metagenome (GOLD analysis project Ga0181558, IMG submission 133754) | Coastal salt marsh microbial communities from the Groves Creek Marsh, Skidaway Island, Georgia - 011507BT metaG (megahit assembly) | ecosystem: Environmental > Aquatic > Marine > Intertidal...
ACATATTTTGGTACTGGCATCGGCTGCGATGCTGGATTAATTTTCAGGAGTTTGGCCGTGGCAAAAGCTGCAAAAGATTACATCATTAAAGACATCGCGCTGGCCGAGTATGGTCGTGATGAAATCACGATCGCCGAAACGGAAATGCCCGGCCTGATGGCATTGCGGGAGGAATACGGAGAGAGCCAGCCGTTGAAAGGCGCACGCATCACCGGTTCGCTGCACATGACCATCCAGACGGCCGTTCTGATCGAAACTCTCATTGCACTCGGTGCGGAAGTCCGCTGGGCAACTTGCAACATCTTCTCGACTCAGGATCACGCAGCGGCGGCCATTGCGGCGCAGGGCATACCCGTGTTTGCGATCAAGGGTGAAAGTCTGGCCGACTATTGGGACTATGTTGGTCGTATCTTTGATTGGTCGACCGAATCAGATGCTGACTTGACGGCGAACATGATCCTCGATGATGGTGGTGATGCGACCATGTTCGCGCTTTGGGGCGCCCGCATCGAGGCTGGCGAAGAGTTGCCAGCTCCTGGCAATGCGGAGGAGATCGAATTCCAGCGCGCGCTCAAGGCTTTCGTTGCTGCACGACCAGGTTATCTGACTAAGTCGGTTGAAAACGTCAGAGGCGTTTCGGAAGAAACCACTACCGGCGTGATGCGTCTCTATCAGATCGCGAAACAGGGCAAACTGCCGTTCCCTGCGATCAATGTGAATGACAGCGTGACCAAATCCAAATTCGACAACCTTTATGGCTGCAAGGAATCGCTGGTAGACGCGATCCGCCGTGCGACTGACGTGATGTTGGCTGGCAAGGTCGCTTGCGTTGCTGGCTATGGCGACGTTGGCAAGGGCTCAGCGGCGTCACTTCGCGATGGCGGTGCGCGCGTTATGGTCACAGAAATCGATCCGATCTGTGCATTGCAGGCAGCGATGGATGGCTATGAAGTTGTGACGATGGATGAAGCGGTGAAACGCGCTGATATCTTCGTGACGGCGACCGGCAACGAAGACGTGATCACTGGCGAGCATATGGAAGCCATGAAAAACATGGCAATCGTGTGCAACATCGGCCACTTCGACAGCGAGATTCAGATTTCTGCGCTCGACAATTACAAATGGAAAGAAATCAAGGAAGGAACCGACCTTGTGACTTTCCCGGACGGGTCTTCGATCCTCGTTCTTGCCAAGGGGCGCTTGGTCAACCTCGGCTGCGCGACCGGTCACCCGAGTTTCGTCATGAGCAGCAGCTTCACTAACCAGACGCTGGCGCAGATCGAATTGTTCACGAAGGCGGATGAGTACGACAATGAAGTCTACGTTCTGCCCAAACACTTGGACGAGAAGGTGGCAGCGCTACACTTAGAGAAGCTTGGTGTTCAGCTGACTCAGCTGAGCCAGAAGCAGGCCGATTACATTGGCGTGCCACAGGCAGGACCGTTCAAGCCGGATCACTATCGCTACTAAGCGCTCGGTTCGTCCGAAAATCTACGATAGCCCTCGCAAACTGATGTGTTTGCGGGGGCTTTTCTTTAGTGATCGGTTGCATCCGCCGCAGCCCGCGCATAGCTGGGATTGATGGAATTTTCGCCGACCGCTTTGGCCATGATCGGGCTGCTCCTAGCCGCTTGGACGGTGGGCGCAGCGTTGCTTATGATCAGAGCAGCGCAAAGGTCCCAGAAATTTGAGGTTCTGAAACGTTCGAGCGCGCGGCTCTCGGGCATGCTCGAAGAAGCCCCGGCCATCCCGATGCTGGTCCGTGCCGATGGCAGGTTAGAGGTGCATGAACGCCTTACCGTGTGGCTTGGCCTAGATTCACCTCCATCGTTCTTGAGCGAGCTCGACGGCGGCGCGAGCGCTGGCCTCACAACTGCGCAGCTTGAAGATTTGACCCAGGCTATCAAGGTCACACAGAGAACTGCCGCGCCTTTTCGCATGTCGATCAAATTGGATGGCGCGGGGCGCAGCCTGGCATTCCGTGGGTGTGCGGCAGATCCCAAAGTCGCGCCAGGCGGGGCGGCGCTGGTGTGGATTTTCGATTTTACCGAGAGCGAGGGCGAATTGGCTCTATTGCGCGAACAGGCTTCGCGCGCGCAAAGTGATTTCACAGCTCTGGTTGGTTTGATTGAGGCGGCCCCAATTCCCATGTGGTTCCGGGGAAAAGATGCCAATATCAAGCTGGTGAATCGGGCCTATGTCGACGCTGTGGCAGCACAAAGCGCCGACGAAGTGGTCAGCAAACAGATCGAATTGTTGGAATCCCATCAAGGCAAGTCAGCACGAGATTACGCGAAGGAAGCCGCTGCAAGCGGTGAAACGATTGAGCGGGAATCTCCTGCGACAATTGATTGGCAGCGCAGGCTTTTGCGGGTTAGCGACCTTGCAGTCGGCGACGAAGGCATTGCTGGCTACGCGATTGATATCGAAGAAACAGAGCAGATTGCCCGCAACTTCCGCGCATTCCGCCAAGCGCAACGTGCCATGCTGGATCAATTGTCGGTTGGGGTTGCTCAGTTTGACGCCGATCAGAAATTGGCGTTTGCGAACAAACCCTTCATTCGGCTGTTCGATCTGCCATTTGGAATCGTATCCGATCACATTCCCTTTGATCGTTTCTTGAGCGATGCTCGAGAGAAACGGCGCACGCCAGAGGTTCGAGATTTCCCCGCCTGGCGCCGCGAGCGGGTCGAATGGTTCAGCTTAAACGAGGCGGTGGAGGAGGCTTGGCCGCTCGGTGCGGGGCAACATCTTCGGATTGTCGGTCAACCTATGCCGGATGGCGGCTTGGTTCTTTTCGCCGAAGATCGCACAGAGCAATTGGCCGAATCCGCCACGCGCGACACCTTGCTGCGAACGCGAACGGCCATGCTCGACAGCCTGTTCGAGGCGATCGCTGTGTTCGCTCCAGATGGGTCACTTCAGCTTTGGAACCGCAGCTTTGCGGGAATCTGGGGCATTGAACCCGAAGCGCTTGACGGTCACCCTTCTGCCGACAAGTTGATCGAAGCAATCGCGCCAAATCTGCAGAAGTCTGCCCATGCGGATGCGATTGGCAAGATCATCCGGTCTGCCACACTGGACCGCAAGGAAAAAGGCGGGCGGGTTGAGCTGGTGGGCGGTCGAACGCTTGAATTTGCGGGTGTGCCTTTGCCCGATGGCAATGGACTGTTGACGGTTCTCGACATCACGGATTCACAAATGGCAGAGACCGCGCTGCGTGAGCGCAATCAAGCGCTGGAAGAGGCGGATCGTGTGAAAGCGAGCTTCCTGGCCAATATGTCATATGAATTTCGTACTCCGCTCACGTCGATCGGCGGCTTTGCGGAGTTGATTCAAAGCGGTGCAGCTGGCCCCGTCAGTCCGCAGTTGGAAGAATACGTTCAAGCCATTCTGGATTCGGTCAACCGCCTGACCGATCAGGTCGAGAACGTGCTTGATCTCTCGCAAGGTGAAGCGGGCATGTTGCCGCTTTCGAAGAAGCGGCTCGAACTGCTACCCTTTGTGACCGGCGTTGTGCGTGAGCGAGAGCAGGCGATCAGCGACAAGGGACTTAGCCTGGACCTGCGCGGAAACGCGGGCGGTGCGATTGATGCTGACCCCAGGCAATTGAGCCGTGCGATTGGTCACCTGCTCGACAATGCCATCGCAGCTACAGATCGCGGCGGCAAAATCCTGGTTGACGTTGCCCGTACGAAGGATGGCGCGCGGATTGTGATTTCGGACAATGGATCCGGAATGGGCAAACAGGAGTTGGCACGTTTACTCGATGGATTGCGCGTGACCGAAGACGGCAAGGTCGAGCGGCGCGACGGGCTTGGCGTTCCCCTGGCCCGCCAGTTTGTTGAAGCGCACGGCGGCAAATTGACACTCGAAAGCCGGAAGGGCGTTGGCACCACCGCCTTGATCATGCTGCCGTGATTCGTGAATTACCTGATCTGCCGGCCATGACCGAGTTTGGCCAGGCGATTGCGCGCAAGCTGAAAGCCGGTGATGTCGTTGCGCTCACGGGCAATTTGGGCGCCGGGAAGACGACACTGGCACGGGCCATCATCGCAGGTCTGGGGCATACGGGGGAGGTTCCGTCACCAACCTTCACAATCATCGAGGTTTATGATGCGCTATCACCGCCAATCGTCCATGCGGATTTCTATCGCTTGGAAAACCCGGCCGAAGTCCTCGAGCTTGGGTTGGATGACTATCGCGAAGGTGCTGCGTTGATCGCTGAATGGCCTGAAAAGGCTGGCGGTTTTTCGAATGAACTAGCCTGCCTCGCGATCGAGCTGGAAATTGTGGGCCAATCACGCCGTGCGAATGTTCAAGGCGGCAGGGAGTGGCTAAGCCGTTTGCCATGACTGTTCTGCCTGAAGGTTTGCAAGGTTTCATCACTGGTGCGGGTTGGGGTGAAGCGTCGATTGAGGCGATCCCGGGGGATGCGTCTTTCAGGCGCTATTTCAGGCTGCGCAATGGTGCAAATACCGCAATGTTGATGCACGCACCTCCGCCTCACGAGGACCCGAGACCGTTCGTATTTGTGGCCGAATGGTTGCTCGATAACGATATGCGCGCGCCCGAATTGTTGGCGCAAGATCTGGATGCCGGGTGGTTGCTGATCGAGGACTTTGGCAACGATCGAATGCGTGAATGGATCGAGGCGAGACCAGAGACAGAGACCGCAATCTATGCGCAGGCGATAGACACTTTGGTGAAGCTGCATCAGCACAAAGCCGGCCCGTTCGAGCCATACGATATGTCGGTGTACCAACGCGAAGTTGGGCTGTTGACCGAATGGTATTGCCCGGCGGCTGGTTTGAACGTGGATGAAGCCGGCTTCATCAAAGCCTGGGACGCGGTTCTTTCACCGGTGTTGGCGCGGCAGCAACCGGGGGTCACTGTTCTGCGGGATTACCACGCCGAGAACATCATGATCCTGAACGGGGCTGGCGGTGCAGAGGGCGAGCAAGGTCTCATCGATTTCCAGGACGCTTTGGTGGGCCATCCCGCCTACGATCTGGTTTCTTTATTGCAGGATGCGCGCCGCGATGTTGCGCCGGCGTTAGAGCGCGCGATGCTGGACCGATACGTTTCTGCTGCGCATGCGGGAGAAGATTTCGAGGCGGACTATGCTGTGCTCGGCGCGCAGCGGAACACCAAGATCGTCGGTATCTTCGCACGGTTATGCAAGCGGGATGGCAAGCCGAAATATCTCGATTACATCCCGCGTGTTTGGGCGTTGATGGAGCGCGACCTTCTGCATCCGGCTCTTTCACCCGTTGCCGATTGGTTTGATGCGAACATTCCCGATGAAATTCGCCGCAGCGGCGGAGGGACAATCGCATGAGCGAACTGGCGTCGGATACTGCGATGATTTTGGCGGCCGGGATGGGCAAGCGGATGCGTCCGCTTACCGCTAGTCAGCCCAAGCCACTGGTGCGCGTGGCTGGAAAACCGCTGATCGATCATGCGCTGGACCGGCTCGAAGATGCAGGGGTCGCGAAAGCTGTGGTCAATGTGCATTATCTCGCGGATGCGCTGGAAGCGCATATCGTCGGGCGCGCTGCTCCTGCGGTGACTATCTCCGATGAACGTGAGGAGCTGCTCGAAACGGGTGGCGGCATGTTGAAGGCATTGCCGCGGCTGCCCGATCCGTTCTTTTCGCTCAATTCGGACAATATCTGGCTGGATGGGCCGAGCAGCGCATTCCATGACCTGTCCAATCGCTGGAATCCGGACGAGATGGACGCTTTGCTGCTTGTGGTGCCGCATGCGCGCGCGGTCAATTTCAGTGGCGCGGGTGATTTCCAAATGGATCCGCTCGGTCGCCTTCGCCGCCGCATCAGCGGTCGCATTGCACCCTTTATCTATACGGGAATCCAGCTGGTCTCGCATCGCTTGATGCGTGAAGCGCCAGAGGGCGCTTTCTCAACCAACCTCCTCTGGAACCGCGCGATCGAGGAAGGACGCCTGTTTGGGGCATCTTTCACAGGACAATGGTTTGAAGTCGGCACGCCAGAAGCGATAGCGCCGACAGAAGCAGCGCTGCAGCGTGGCTGAAGCGAAACAGCCAAGTATCTATTCAATTGCCGCTCATCGCGGTTTCGCGGATGCGCTCGTGGCGGGTCTTGTCCCGCGCTATAGCGAGGAGGGCGTGGGCCTTGCCCGTCTGACCTTGCTTTTGCCGTCCAGCAGGGCCGCCCGCAGCGTGAGTGAAGCCTTCATCCGTCACTATGGAATGCAAGGCGATGCGAACGGCCTCTTGATGCCGCGCATGGTCATGATCGGCGATCTTGACCTCAATGAAGCGCTGGGCGCCTTGCTCGATCCTTTGGATGCGTCAGACATCCCGGCGGCTGCTGATCCGACGCGGCGATGGCTAGTTCTGGCAAGCCATTTGCGCACCGCCATGGAACGCGAGGGGCAACACATTTCGGGTGATGCGGCGTTGCTCCGCATGTCGCGCGAATTGGCAGGCACCATGGATAGGCTGATCGCAGAGGAAATCAGCTTTAATGACTTTCTTAGTGAGCGTGTTCTGGGCGCGCATACAGAGCTATCCGAACATTGGCAGCGCAACACCAAACTGTTCAAGCTGGTGCAAACGCTTTGGCAGGCGGAATTGGACGAACGCGGCGAAGTCGATCTGGCGACACGGCGCAACATGCTGTTCGATAAAGCTTCACGGCGATGGAAAGATGCTCCACCAGAAACGCCCATTGTGGCCGCCGGAGTGACAAGCGCTGCGCCAGCTCTGGCGCGGATGCTGCGCCGGATCGCGGACTTGCCGAACGGCGCCGTTATTCTGCCCGATCTTGATCTCTCGATGCCAGATAATGGCTGGGATGAACTGGGTCGGGCAGGGCGTTCGCCCGAGCCGGACGAATTGCCATTCTCAGCGCGTGAAGCGGCTACGCACCCGCAGTATCACTTGAAGCTCCTGCTGCACCGGATGGGCGTAGCGCGGGAAGAGGTTCGGCAATGGCATCGCAAGGGCATGAGCGCGGCCCCGCCAGAGCGCAGTCACGCGATCTCCTCGCTATTCCTGCCACCCGAATCGAGCAAAGCCTGGGTCGATTTGCCTTCTGACAAACGCAGGCTTTCGGGTGTGAAGACGCTTGTCTGCGCGACTTCGGAGGACGAGGCGCAAGCAATCGCCATTCTGGTGCGTGAAGCTTTGGAACAGCCTGAGAAGCGCGTTTCGGTCGTCACACCCGATCGCACATTGGCGCGGCGCGTGGTGCAGCATTTGACGCGCTGGAACATCGAAGCGGACGATACCGCAGGCATGCCATTGTCGCTCACGCCTGCTGGTCGCTTCGCGCTGCAACTGGCGGAACTTGCGGTTGAGGAGTTAGCGCCAGTCCAGCTGATTGCCGCGCTTGGCCACCCGCTGGTGAAGCAAGATGATGCACGCGCGGATTGGCTCAGGGCGTTGCGCGCATTCGAAAGAAAGCTGCGTGGGCCGCGGCCTGCACCCGGGCTGGAAAGCCTGCGAAAGGTCGCGAATGACGCTGGTGTTGCAGATTGGTGGAGTGAGGTGGAAACCTTGCTGCAGCCGATTATCGACCTTGCCGGGCAAAGTGACCTGATCGGGCTCGCGGACACCATAGATGTGTTGTCCGCTACTGCAGAAGCGATGGCGGGCGAAGCGGTCTGGCGAAATGAAGACGGGCGCGCTTTGTCGCGGCTGGTTGAAGAACTGCGCCTCCATGCGCGTGACGTGGGGACAAAGATATCGCTGGAAGAGCTGCACTCCGCTTTGCGCGATGCGATGGAGCAAGTGTCCGTCCGCCCACCCTATGGCGGCCATCCGCGCGTAGCCATTTACGGCTTGCTTGAAGCCCGCATGACGCGTGCAGATGTGGTGATTTGTGGCGGTTTGAATGAGGGGACGTGGCCGCAAGCTCCGTCGCCTGATCCACTGCTGGCGCCAGCTATTTTGCGCGCATTGGGAATGCCCGGCCCGGAATTCCGAATTGGTCTAGCGGCGCATGATCTGGCGGGTGCGCTGGGCGCGCCTGACGTCGTTTTGACCCGCGCTATACGCGACATGGACGGGCCTACGATCCCGTCCCGTTTTCTCCTGCGTATCGAAGCGCTGCTGGGCGAAAACGCGAAAGCGCATGAATTTAGCGAGGTCGCGCAATTGGTCGATGCGATCGACCGCGACGCTGGCGAACGGGATGCCTACCCGAGACCCGAACCGAAACCGTCGTTGGAGCTGCGCAATGTCGCAATCAATGTAACGGGTCTCGACCGGCTGCTGGGTGATCCATACCAGTTCTATGCGGACAAAATTCTGGCATTGCGCAAGCTTGATCCGCTGGATGCAGATCCGTCGCGTGATTTCGCCTGGCAAGGCACGCAAGCGCATACGATTCTTCAGCGCTGGCATGAGGCAAATTTGAACGGCAACACCGTCAGCATTGCCGAGATTGTAGCGAAGGTTCTGGATGAGGCTAACATTCACCCGCTCTTGCGTGGGTTGTGGCAGCCGCGTCTGCTGGCCGGGCTTGAGTGGGTTGAGCGAGAGGTCGCCGTTCTGGAAGATCGGGCGATTGTAGCGGTTGAAGCCCAAGGCTCGATGACATTTGACGGCGTGCGGGTTTATGGGCGCGCTGACCGGATTGACCGGATGGACGATGGTTCACTTGCGATTGTTGACTACAAGACAGGCAAGCCACCTTCGGCCGCTCAAGTTGAAGCAGGCTATGCCCTGCAGATGGGCACGATGGGATTGATCGCACGGGATGGCGACTTTGCTGGATACAGTGGTGTCACGTCGCGTTTCGAGTATTGGTCGCTGGCCAAGGACGATGGCGATTTCGGATTTGTGTCTACACCTTGGAAGGACGGACAGAAACGGAGTGGCATTGAACCCGCCGAGTTCCTGCCCAAACATGAAGAGTTTCTGCGCAAAGCCATCACTCAATTTGTCAAAGGCGATTATCCTTTCACTGCGAAGCTGAACCCGGATTATCCGGGCTACAATGACTATGATCAATTGATGCGTCTGGATGAGTGGCAGGCCAATTTGGTCGATGACTATGAGGAGGCGTCGGCATGAGCGGTGCAGTCTTCCCCCTAAAGGACAACCAGCGCGCGGCGGTTGCACCCGAGGACAGCGTCTGGCTGTCCGCCTCTGCCGGCACAGGAAAGACCCAGGTTCTTTCCGCGCGCGTTTTGCGGCTGCTGCTGCAACCCCATGTTGATCCTTCGCAGATACTTTGTCTGACGTTCACGAAAGCGGGCGCGGCGGAGATGGCAAACCGAATCAATTCGGTGTTGGCACGCTGGGTGCGGATCGACAGCGCGAAACTTGGCAAAGAGCTTGAGCATATCGGGGCCTCGAACAGTCCGGAAACACGTGATCGCGCAAGGACGTTGTTTGCCAGTGTGCTCGATTGTCCGGGTGGCGGACTGCGTATCGACACCATCCACGCTTTCTCTCAATGGTTGCTTGCGAATTTCCCCAATGAGGCCGGGATGATGCCCGGAATGCGCCCGATGGAGGATCGTGAACGGGTGTTGCTGGCGCGAGACGTGCTGACCGATATGCTGGTCGCGGCCGAGCGCGATAATGACACCGCAACGCTCAAAACGGTTGCGGAGTTTACTCTCAGCAAGGGTCAGGATGCGCTGCAGAAATGGCTGATGCGCTGCGCAAACTTGACCGAGCTTTGGTATGGGCCCAGTGCATGGCAGCCGCCAATGGCGCCGCAGGTAAGGCAATTGCTGGGCATTCCAAGCGATGCGGATGAAGCGTGGGCCCAAGATGCGCTTTCCCCGGATGTGTTTCCGGATCACCAGTTGCAGGTGATGTTGCCTGTGATGGAGTCTTGGAGTGCGAAGACAGGGGCAGAAACCGCCGCTTTTATCCGTGAATGGTTGCCTCTTGGCGTTACGGGAAGAGCAGAGCGGTACGATCAGTTCTACAAAACCGTTTTGACGGCGAATGGCGCACCGCGCCAAATGAAAAAGCTCACGCAAGAGGACCCTTCTCTGCCCGGTCGGCAGGAAGAGATAGCCGAAGCATTGGCCATATTCGACAAGCGCAGATCACTGCTGGAGCTTTCCGAATTCCTCGCACCAGCACTGGAGCTTGGGCGTGTTTTTGCCCTGCGCTGGGATGCGGCGAAGATGCGCGAAGGCCTGCTCGATTTTGACGATCTGATCCAGAAAGCCGCCGCATTGCTTCGGCAAAAGGATGCAGCCGACTGGATCCGCTTCAAACTGGATCGACGCTTCGATCATATCCTTGTCGACGAGGCGCAGGACACCAATGAATCACAATGGAGGATCATCGATGCACTGATCGATGATTATTTTTCCGGGCTCGGCGCGTCGGGCGACAAGTTGCGCACGATTTTCGCGGTCGGCGATTACAAGCAAGCGATCTTTGGCTTTCAAGGCACAAGTCCGGAGAACTTCCGCAAGGCAAAGGAACGCGTGAAGGCATCGATCTTGAGCGCGGTGCAGAACGCGGCAGAGACGCGGCACAATTCGCGCCAGAGAGAGTTGCAAGACCTCGATCTGGGCCAGTCATTCCGGACCAGTTATCCTGTTCTTGATTTCGTGGACCGCGCGGTTGAGGCAATCGGGCCGACTGCATTGGGGCTGCAAGACGATTACAAGCATCATGAAGGTCAAACACGTGCCGGGCTGGTAACATTCTGGAACCCGGTGCACGACACACGGGATTCCGGCGAGAGCGACGATCGTGAAGGCGGAGAAGAAGGCTGGCTTGCAAAGCACGATCGCAAGAATGCGGAACGGATCGCGCGTCAGGTGCAGCGCTGGCTCGACGGTAGCGAGCCTTTTGCCTTGGAGAAGGGCGAGCATCGCAATGTGCGCCCGGGCGATATCATGGTGCTCGTTCGCAGCCGCAAGGATCTGGCCGGCCTGATTGTCGCGCGGCTCCACGCCCGCGGAGTTCCTGTTGCTGGCGTTGATAGATTGAGGCTGGGTGAGCCGTTAGCGGTCAAGGATCTGATGTCGGCAATGCGTTTCGCATCACAGCCGTTGGATGATCTGGAGCTGGCCAATCTGCTGTCGTCCCCATTGATCGGTTGGTCTCAGGATGATCTGCTCGCCTATGTGCCGCGTGAGAAGAAAAAGCGTCTCTGGCACCATTTACGCGGCCATGAGGCCCCCCTTGTGCATGCGACGGTCGAACGGCTTCGTGAACTTCTGGCTCTGGCTGACTATGAAACCCCTCAAGCTTTGCTCGAATGGATATTGGTGGGGCCATGGCAAGCCCGCAGAAAGCTTGTTTCGCGCCTTGGGCAAGAGGTCAACGACCCGATCAACGAGCTGGTGAACTCTGCCTTCGCCTACGAAAGCGGCAATACTCCCAGCCTTGCCGGCTTCATCCAATGGTTCGACGCGGGCGAGGGCGAGCTAAAACGCGATCCCGATGGTGCGCCCGACCTGGTCCGCGTGATGACAGTGCATGGTTCCAAAGGGCTACAAGCGCCGATCGTGATTCTGGCCGATGCGACCAGCAAGCCCGGTGATGTGCGTGAGCTTGAGCTGGAAGAGAATGCGCCCTTACTGGGCGCAAGCGATGACGTGCGCCGCATTCCGTTGCCGGGCGTCAAGTCTGAGCAGCGGAAGGGGCGCCTGGAAGAAGCGCATGAGTTGGCCAAGGCCAAGGAGCTTCAGGAGCATTGGCGACTGCTCTATGTAGCAATGACCCGCGCGGAAGAGGCGTTGTTCATTGGCGGCTCTTTAGGCCCAAAGACCAAAGAACCGCATCCTGACAGCTGGTACGCCCGGCTGGCCCCGCTGATGGGGGATGTCGTGCTTGAGGACGATATCTGGCTTGGCCGCAGGGAATATGGGACTCGCGCCAAGCCTGTTCCTGAGACCGCCAAGGCAATCGCCGAGATTGAGTTTGCGGTACCTCAATGGCTCAGGACACCCATCGGACCTGAGCCCAAGCCACCGCGTCCTTTGGCTCCTTCTTCGGCCGGGGAAGACCATGGCAGCGATCCTCCGCTCCCGTTGGATCTGGCGCAGCATGCGGCGAAGCGCGGCGTTCTGATCCATGCATTGCTGGAGCGCCTGCCGGATGTGCCAGCGGATGATCGCGCCCGGTTGGCGACGGAATGGCTAGCGCGCACTGGGCGCGAGTTTGACGAAGTCGCGCAACACGAAATGCGTGATCTGGCCCTGCGTGTGCTCGACACCCCTGAATTTTCCGATGTGTTCGGACCTGGCTCGCTTGCGGAAGTCCCGATGGCGGCAACGGTAGCCGGGCAAGTGATCGCAGGCACTATCGACCGGATGCTGATCAAAGATGATGCGATCACAATAGTCGATTTCAAGACAGCACGGCGACCGCCCTCTACTGCAGATAGCGTTCCAGACAGTATCCTCAAGCAAATGGCGGCCTATGCCGCTGCGCTTGAGGCGATCTACCCGGGGCGCACTATCCGCGCGGGAGTGCTTTACACGCAAACGCCACAATTATTCGAAATACCTCAAGAGCTTATCGCGTTACACAAGAACGCCTTTGTGGACGGGTGAGAAAGCTATCCACGTTCAAACATTGAGTGAGCGCGAAAAATTCCTAGATATACCAGAACACAAAATCAGGAGCTTCCCCATGGCGACAGTAGCAGTCACCGATGCAAGTTTTCAGGCCGATGTGGTCGATGCCGACAAGCCCGTTCTGGTTGATTTCTGGGCCGACTGGTGCGGTCCGTGCAAAATGATCGCGCCGTCGCTGGAAGAGATCAGTGAAGAGCTTTCCAATAAAGTCACCATCGCAAAGATGGACATCATGGAAAATCCCGATGTTCCCGGTAAGCTGGGCGTGCAGGGCATTCCCTATCTTGCGCTGTACAAGAATGGCGAAATCGCCGCGACGCTGACCGGCGCGCGTCCGAAAAGCGCACTTAAAGAATGGCTTGAGAGCGAACTCTAAGAGATATTAGCCCAGCGCACGCCGGGCAAATTCATCCCAGATGGCCGGGCTTGATGCACCAATCAGGCCCGGCTTGTCGCTTTCGTCGACACGATAAGCGCTGCCATCCAGCCTACATGCCTTTCCGCCTGCTTCGTTGAGCCAGAGCACCCCCGCGGCATGATCCCAGGCAAGGGTCCGTTTAAAGCTGGACACATCGTTTTCGCCTAGGGCCAGGCGTGGGTATTGCTCGGCCGCGCAGCGCGGTATGTCAGCAAGTTCATAATACGGCGCCAGCTTCGCATCGACGAGTGCGCGCTGTTCCTCAGTCAGAAAGATCCTTGAAATGGCCGCGACTGGCTTGTCGCGCCCGGTCGGACGGGATTTGATCGGTTCGCCATCAACAAACGCGCCCGCGCCGCGTTGCGTGTGGCAGAAGCGCCCTGACAGGCAGTCATAGATCCAGCCAGCTTCACAAAGCCCCCCGCTCGCCCTTGCGATAATGATCCCGAAGGGCGGTTTTCCGTGGGCGAAATTGTGCGTTCCGTCGAGGGGATCGATAATCCAGCAATCGCCGGACAGCCGGTCCATAACGCTACTGTCTGCGTGGGATGCTTCCTCGCCAACAATATCCAGCGAACCGTCAATGGCGGCGAGCCCCTCGCTCAGCATCTCTTCGGCCTCGTGGTCCGCGACAGTCACGAAATCGTCCGCAGCCTTTTGGTCGATTTCCGCAGAAGACAGGTTTTGATACCGGGGAAGGATCGCCTCTTCGCTGACGCGCCGCATCAAGGCACGAACTTGGCGGTCGATTGCATTCATGAACGATAGTCGGCGTTGATGGAAATATATCCATGTGTGAGGTCGCAGGTCCAAACCGTGGCGCGTCCGGACCCTATTCCCAGGTCAACTGTGACGTCGATCTCCTGCCCCTTTAAATGCTCGGCAACTGGCGTCTCATCATAATCTTCGACAGGCAGCCCATCACGTGCAGCCCAAATGCCGCCAAACCCGATCGACAGTTTATCCCGATCCGCAGGCTCGCCTGCCTTACCGACGGCCATGACAACACGGCCCCAATTGGCATCTTCACCGGCGATGGCGGTTTTCACAAGCGGAGAGTTGGCGACGCTGAGCGCTATCCGGTGCGCGCTTTCATCCGAACTGGCACCGGAGACGCGAATGGTGATGAACTTGCTCGCCCCTTCGCCATCGCGAACCACCATTTGCGCCAATTGACGGCAGACGTCCGCCAGAGCCGCAGCAAATGCATCGGCACCTGCATCGTCAAAGGCTGTAATTGCAGGATTGCCAGCTTTGCCGGTCGCAAAGGCGAGCACGGTGTCGCTGGTAGACGTGTCTCCATCCACGGTGATGCAAGAGAATGTCTCGCGGTTGGCGTTTGATAGCAGCTGTTGCAGGAATGCGGGCTCAACAGCTGCATCGGTAAAGACATAACCCAGCATCGTAGCCATATCGGGGGCAATCATGCCGGATCCCTTGATGATCCCGACCAGGTTTACTCTCTGGCCACCGATCATTGCAGAAGCGTGAGCAGCCTTGGCGAAAGTATCGGTTGTGCAAATCGCCTCGGCAGCTTCCAGCCATGAGCATGGCTGCGCGTTCAGCGCCTGCGCAACGCCTTCATGGGCTTTGTCCTTGGGCAATGGCACGCCGATTACGCCGGTCGATGACACGAAGACCTCGGAAACTTTGCAGCCAAGATGATCGGCTACTTGCTCCATGATCTGCTCGACCGCTTCGCGCCCGCGATAGCCGGTAAATGCGTTGGAATTGCCGGCATTGACGATCAGGGCGCGTGCTGTGCCCGATTTTACCTGCTCTCGGCCCAGTTCGACTTCGGATGAGGCGCACGCGCTTTGCGTGAAGACGCCCGCAACGGCCGTACCCTCGCTTAAAGCTACGAAGGTCAGGTCTGCACGGTCCCAATTTTTGTAGCGTGCACGGGCAACACGCAGTTCCACCCCAGCGATTTCAGGCAGTTCTTCGGGGAAGGGAAAGGCAAGCGGAGAGCGTTCAAGTTCCATGTCTTGCGCGCTAGCGATACATTTCGTGTCAGTAAATCCACCTTGGGAGGTGGACGTTTGAGAAAAGAGGGCGTATTTAGTGGTTAATGTTACGTCGTCTGCTCGCCTGTTTTGCGCTTTTGACCGGTCTTGTGGCCGTCACCTCGCCTGCACATGCGAGTGTTTCCAATCTTCTCGATTGCGAGATCGGTATCACGATCGATGCAGCGGACGATAAGGCTGATGATAGCCGGACGTGTCATCATAATCCCGATGAGGCTGACGAGGCCGATGACGGTGACAAGGCCCGCAAACCCGCCAAGCGCTCAAAACATGTGCTGCGTTTGCCGGTACTTTATGGTGTTGATCGCGCCCACGAATAGGGCGGCAAACATCCCATACCCATGCTAAATTTGCAGTCGGCACCCCATTGGTGCGGCTGATTTCCTTACATTTTCAGTCCCGACAGGACCGTTTTCATGTTTCAGACAATTGCCAAGTCACTCTTCGGCTCTTCCAACGATCGCTATGTCAAATCAATCGGAAAAGTCGTCAATCAAATCAACACACTAGAGCCGCAAATTCAAGCGCTGAGCGATGATGAACTTCGTGCCCAGACGGACAAATTCCGCCGTCAGCTAGACGATGGACAGACCCTGGACGACATTCTGCCCGAGGCCTTTGCGACTGTTCGAGAGGCATCTTCCCGTGTTCTTGGCATGCGGCACTTTGATGTGCAGATGGTGGGCGGCATTGTGCTCCATCGCGGCGAAATCTCGGAGATGAAGACGGGTGAGGGCAAGACGCTGGTGGCTACGCTGGCGACATACCTCAACGCGATTGAGGGCAAGGGCGTTCACGTTGTAACTGTGAACGATTACCTCGCCCGCCGCGATGCGGAATGGATGGGGCGTCTTCATAACTGGCTTGGTCTCACCGTGGGTGTGATTGTGCCAAATCTGCCTGAAGCCCAGCGCCGCGAAGCCTATAATTCAGACATCACCTACAGCACCAATAACGAGCTTGGGTTTGACTATCTGCGCGACAATATGAAGCATTCGCGCGAACAGATGGTCCAACGTCCGTTTAATTTCGCGATTATCGATGAAGTCGACTCGATCTTGATCGACGAAGCGCGGACACCTTTGATTATCTCCGGTCCGACTGAAGACAAATCCGATCTCTATGTCGCGCTCGACGAGGTCGTGAAGGAAGTTCCCGAGGATTGGTACGAAAAGGACGAGAAAACCAAAAACGTCCAGCTCACCGAAGAGGGCACGGATGAAATCGAGAAGATCCTGATGGAAAAAGGCCTTCTCGCGACCGGTAACCTCTATGACGTTGAGAATACTCAGGTCGTCCATCACCTGGATCAGGCTTTGCGTGCTAACATCATGTACAAGCGCGATGACAATTACATCGTCAAAGACGACAAGGTCGTGATCATTGACGAATTCACCGGCAGGATGATGGATGGCCGGCGTTGGTCAAACGGTTTGCACCAGGCGGTCGAAGCCAAGGAAGGCGTCAAGATCGAGCCTGAGAACCAGACCATGGCCTCGATTACGTTCCAGAACTATTTCCGTATGTACCCCAAGCTGTCAGGCATGACCGGTACCGCGGCGACCGAAGCAGCGGAATTCTGGGACGTCTACAAGATGAATGTGGTCGAAATCCCAACCAACGTGCCGGTCCAGCGTATCGACGAAGAAGACGAGTTCTACAAGAACACGATGGACAAGTTCGCCGCTATTGCGAAGGCGATCAAGGAGAAGAACGAGATAGGTCAGCCGGTTCTGGTTGGCACCGTTTCCATCGAGAAGTCAGAGCTGCTCAGCCAGTTCCTAGAGAAGGAAGGCGTGAAGCACGAGGTGCTCAATGCGCGTCAGCATGAGCGCGAGGCTCATATCGTAGCTCAGGCTGGCCGGATTGGCGCTGTAACGATCGCCACCAATATGGCGGGCCGCGGGACCGATATCCAGCTGGGCGGCAATGCCGATTTCCGCATTGGTGACGAGCTTAGCGGAATGGCTGAGGATGATCCCAAACGGCAGATGGAAGAAGATCGGATCAAGGCCGAAGTTGCTGCCGAAAAGCAGAAGGTTCTGGAGGCGGGCGGCCTGTTTGTTCTGGGTACGGAGCGCCATGAGAGCCGCCGGATCGATAACCAGTTGCGCGGCCGCTCGGGGCGTCAAGGTGACCCCGGTTTGTCACGTTTCTACCTCTGCCTTGAGGATGACCTGCTCCGCATCTTTGGGCCGGATACGCTGTTCTCCAAAATGATGAACTCAAACCTCGCCGATGGAGAGGCGATCGGTTCGAAATGGCTCTCCAAAGCGATCGAGACTGCGCAGAAGAAGGTTGAGGCACGCAATTACGAAGCGCGTAAGCAAGTCGTCCAATATGATGATGTGATGAATGACCAGCGCAAGGTGATTTACGAGCAGCGCGGCGAGATCATGGAAGCCGATAAGGTTGATGATGTCGTGCTCGATATGCGTCACGACACGGTCAATGCCTTGGTTGGCGAGGCATGCCCACCGGGCTCCTATCCAGAACAGTGGGACATTACGGGCCTGAAGGAGAAGATCGAGGATGTTTTCGGCCTGAAACCGCCGATCGATCAATGGCTAGAGGAAGACCAGGTCGAGCCCGAGATCCTTGAAGAGCGCATTGGTGCACAGGCCGATGAGCTGATGGACAAGAAGATCGCCGACGCCGATCCCAACATCTGGCACCAGGTTGAAAAGTCAGTTCTGCTTGAGCGTCTTGACTACCACTGGAAAGAGCACCTCGCGACGCTTGATGCGCTGCGTCAGGTAATCTGGATGCGCGGCATTGCGCAGAAGCAGCCGATCAATGAATACAAGCAAGAGGCGTTCGGGCTGTTCGAGAACATGCTCGAAACTCTGCGTGAAGATGTGACGAAAATTCTCGCCACCGCGCAGCTGCGGGTACAACCGCCGCAGCCTCAGCAACTACCGGATCTGCCTGACTTCCTGACCGGACATATCGATCCGTTGACTGGACTGGACAATTCGGATGATGGTGACGGCTCCGCGGAACGTCCAGAACTGTTCGGATCATTGGCGGGGAGTCCGCGTGCCGGGTTCGGGCCGGGCGGCAGAAACCCCGAGAACCCCTATGCCAATCAGAACATCAGCCGAAATACGCAATGTCCGTGCGGGTCTGGTAACAAGTACAAGCATTGCCACGGCGCAGTTGCGTAACGGTTTAGAGCGATAGGCAGCCGGAGCGATTGATGGCGGGCTTGGTCCCAATCGGGCTGGTTGCCGCCTTCTTCTTTACGGCCGTCTTATATGCCGCTGTGGGGTTTGGCGGTGGATCAACTTATGCCGCTTTGCTGGCATTGTCTGGGCTCGACTACCGCGTCCTTCCGTTGATTGCACTCGCGTGCAACATCGTAGTCGTTTCGGGCAGCACCGTGCGATTTGCCGGAGCGGGTGTGACGCCGTGGCGCGGCGCGATCGCGGTCACCGCTTTAGCTGCCCCTGCGGCTTTGCTTGGCGGGCTTACACCAATTACCGAAGCTCTGTTCTTCACACTGTTAGGGGCGAGCTTGCTTTTGACCGGCGCAACAATGGTGTTGCCGCAGTTTGAACGCCAGGACAGCGGCGAACCTTCGCGGCTTGTGCGCTTTATGCCGCTGTTTGCAGCGCCGCTTGGCTATCTTGCAGGATTAGTGGGTATCGGGGGAGGGATATTCCTCGCGCCTCTACTTCATCTTACACGTTGGCGAGAGCCCCGCGCGATAGCTGCGACGGCAAGCCTCTTTATTCTGGTAAATTCCTTGTTCGGCCTAGCCGGACAAATGTTGAAGCGTGGGCCCGATGCCTTCGCGGGGGCTCTCTACGAGAGCCTCCCGCTGCTCATAGCGGTTGCGATTGGTGGCCAGCTTGGCAGCTTGATGGCATTGAAGCTGCTGCCATCACGCTGGATCCGGTGGCTCACCGCAGGATTGGTGACCATCGTGGGCGCGCGGCTTCTGCTTGGCGGTTAGCCAGCCAGAAACGTCAGGTTTTGAAGAAAAGTGGCTCCCCGAGTTGGACTGGATTCGAACTTTCACGCCGTTTCATCCTGTTCCAGAATCCCCATAAAAGTAATGTTTTCATGTTGATAACCTTGCAAAGTTCCTTCCATTTCCTTAAGTGACAGAACATATTTAAGGGCAGATTGAAATGCCAAGACGGTTGAAGTCCGACCTTTGCCAGCCCTTTTGTGCGCTTGGCAGGCAAATCCAGGCATTTTCTCCAACTCTGGGAACCACTAATTCTCACCAAAAAAACAGATACATAATAGGGTTTTGGGTTTGTCCCAGTTGCCCGAAAAACGCCTCTGGGGTAACAGAACACCTATAATCCGCTTGTGCAATAATTTGTAATTGATAAGCTCCCGCCATGCGTAGATTGGGTCTCATAGCCGCCTTGATTGCCACGACGTTATCTAGTGCTGCGTTGGCGGAGGATTGGGTGGAAGTGGCTGAAAGCAGGACGGGCAATAAGTTCTGGGTCGACACCGACTCCATCCGCACACAATCGAATGGGTACAAACGTTCTTGGCAATGGCTCGTATTATCGGCCCCAGACGAGCTTGGGT
>Ga0181558_10002001_pt1 | contig 19549 bp, 10 predicted proteins | sample 011ome_22_FD_133754 | JGI IMG/M metagenome (GOLD analysis project Ga0181558, IMG submission 133754) | Coastal salt marsh microbial communities from the Groves Creek Marsh, Skidaway Island, Georgia - 011507BT metaG (megahit assembly) | ecosystem: Environmental > Aquatic > Marine > Intertidal...
ACCCGAAGGCGATCGTCGCGTTCTTCAAGAAGCGACCGCTCGTCGCGTTGAAGCGAATGGCGCGGAGCGGCCGGCTCCTTGGCGGGTTCGGGTTCGACCTGTGGCTCGACCGCAAGATCCTCGGCGACGAGCCGGAGGAGAAGCGCAAGAACGAGGTGGACGCCAGGCGCGCGGCGCAGCTCCGCGACCTGCTCATCGCGCTCGGGCCGACGTACGTGAAGCTCGGGCAGGTGCTGAGCAGCCGCCAGGACCTGCTTCCGAAGGCGTACATCCTGGAGCTCCGGACGCTGCAGGACGCCGTGCCCCCCTTCGACGACGCGCTGGCGCGGCGCATCCTGGACGCCGAGCTCGGCGCGGCGAACGCGAAGAAGCTCGCGCTCTCGGCGGCGCCCATCGCCTCCGCTAGCCTCGGGCAGGTGTACAAAGGGAGCATCTCTCGCTCGGACGGTTCGACGGAGGCTGTGGCGGTGAAGGTGCAGCGCCCCGGCGCGCTCGCCGCCATCTCGCTGGACGTGGGCATCATCCGCTCATTCGCCGAGCCGTGGCGCAGGTTCAAAGGCCTGAACACGGACTTAGAGAGCCTGGTGGACGAGTGGGGCCGACGGTTCGTCGAGGAGCTGGATTACACGCGCGAGGCGAACAACGGCGAGCGGTTCCGTCTGGCGATGGAGAGCCGCCCGGATCTGGCGGGCGTCGTGACGGCGGCGCCCGTGATCAAAGGCGCGTCCACGCGCCGCGTGTTGACCACCGGCTGGATCGACGGCCAAAGGCTGGACACGTCCGAGGAAGGGGACGTCCCGCGTTTGTGCGCGGTGGCGCTCGCGTCGTACCTCGCGATGCTCCTGGACATCGGGCTTCTGCACGCCGATCCGCACCCGGGCAATCTGTTCCGCACCGCGGACGGCAAGCTGTGCATCTTGGATTGGGGCCTGGTCACGCCGGTGTCCCCCGAGCTGTCCACCGCGATTCTGAGCTTCATCGCGCACCTCGTGTCGAAGGATTTCGAGCGCGTCCCCGCGGACCTGGACGCCATGGGCTTCATCCCGCCGGGAAAGCGCGAGGCGATGGAGGACGCGGGCGTGGCGAGCGCCATCGGCTTGCTCTTCTCGGCGCTCGCCAAAGGCGGCGGCGCCGAGGGCTTCCGCCAGGAGCTGGGTTTGCCGGACGAGGACAAGATCAAGGAGATCCGCAAGGAGCTGAAGGGCGTGAAGGACATGAAGTTGCGGCGCGAGAAGTTCCTGGAGGCGTCCGGCGGCGCCGAAAGCAAGGTGGGCCAGCTCACGCGCGACCTGGAGGGCATCCAGGAGAAGTACGGGAACATCTTCCAGATCCCCTCGTACTTCGGGTACATCCTGCGCAGCTTCTCCGTGCTCGAGGGCATCGGGCTCGCCTCGGACAAGAACTACTCCATCGCCAACGAGTGCTACCCGTACGTCGCGCGCCGGCTCCTCACGGACCCGTCCCCGGAAACCAAACGCGCGCTCGAGCAGCTCCTGTACGGCGCCGAGGGCCCCAAAGCCGCGCTCAGCGTGCGCCGAGTCAAGCAGCTCGCCGGCGCCTTCGGGAACTACTCCGCCATGACCGGCGCGCCGAACGGCGAGGGAGACGACGACGGTTTCGAACGCGACAGTGCCACTGTCGCGTCCACTGTCGCGTCCACTGTCGTCGTGGGTTCTGAAAAAAAAACCCCGAAGCTTTCGAAGGGCGCGCGCGACGCGCTGCGCTTGGCGTTTGACCCCGCGGGCGGCCCGGTGCAGGACATCCTGCTCCGCGAGACGGCGCGGTACGCGGGCGCGTCCCTCAGCGAGCTCGCGGAGGCTGCCGCGTCCGCGCCCGCGACGGCGTTCGTGCTGTCGCTGGCGCGCGCGCAGCAGAGCGTCGCGGACACGCTCGGGCCCAACCGGCCTCCGGTCCCGACCGCACTGGAGCTGTTCCAGCCTCTCTCGCGCGCCGCGCGGCAAACCGAGGCGGACCGCGAAACCCTGCGCGTCGCCGCCGAGCTCGCCGAGCTCGTTTCGTCCGGAAAGCCCCCCGGGGCTGCGAAGGCGAACGGAGCGTCGTACGACAAAAAAGAAAGCGAAACGACGTGGGTGGACGTGCCTGTTTTCGGGGAAATCCCCGTACCGACACGCACAAGTCCCTTTAGTCCCTCTCTCCCGGGCGCGTTCGGGATCGACGCCGATCTGGCGCGCGAGCTGCTCGAGATGGCGCCCGAGCTGGCGCCCGGCGCGCAGGCGGCGGCGCTGCGCCTGGGCTCGACGCTGCTGGACCAGGCGGCGGAGCGCGTCGCGGAGGCTGAGACGGAGGAGCGCAGGGCACGCGAGCGCGAGCGCGAGCGCTCATAGAGAGACATCGTGTAGACATTGAGTTAATTAATGGTTCATCGTTCGTGTCGTATATAACACTTCGTTCGACGCCGACGCCGCGACACGGCTCGTCTCTTCGTCGCGACGTTTTCCGGACGGTACAAGTATTTTGGTGGGATCAGAATTTTCCGAGTGTGGAACGCCGCACTGCCCGGTGGAACTGGCGCAGATCACGACTCGACATCTTTATTTTAGCGTGTACGTAAACCACGATGCTGCTTCCATCCGAAGAGCACTTCGGAGGCCGCGGCCCACGCCCTTCCCGTCGCGCCTCGCGCCGGCCGCGATGGCGGAGAACGTCCCCGCGAGCGGCGTGGAGACGGCGGACTCGCCGCTGGCGTCCCGGGACCGCCCCTTCCGCGTGTTCCTGGGGTACGACTCGCACGAGGACATCGCGTTCCAGGTGGCCAAGTTTTCCCTGGAGAAGCACGCGTCCGTGCCGGTGGACGTCCAGCCCCTGAAGCGCGAGGAGCTGCGCGCGCGGGGCTTGTACCGGCGCGCGCAGGACCCCAAGCAGAGCACGGAGTTCACGTACTGCCGCTTCTTCGTGCCGCACCTGGCCGGCTACCGGGGCTGGGCGTTGTTCGCGGACGACGACTTCCTGTTCCTCGGCGACGTCGCCGAGCTGCTGGCGCAGGCGGATGACCGGTACGCGGTGATGTGCGTGCAGCACGACTACGCGCCGAAGAGCGGCGTGAAGCTGGCGGGCGTCACGCAGGAGGCGTACCCGCGGAAGAACTGGTCGTCCATGATCCTGTTCAACTGCGGCCACCCCGCGAACGCCGCGCTCACGGTGGCGGAGGCGAATGAGCGCCCGGGGAGCTTTTTGCACCGCTTCTCGTGGCTGGACGACGCGCTCATCGGCGCGGTGGACCACGAGTGGAACTTCCTGGTTGAGTGGCACGAACCGTACGAGGGCGGGCGCAAGCCCAAGGCGGTGCACTACACGCGGGGCGGGCCGTGGTTCCCGGATTTCCGTGACTGCGACTACGCCGAGGACTGGATGGCGACCATGCGCGCGTACGAAGCGACGCTCGGCGCGCCGCGCGCGCTGGGACCGTACGAGCGCTTCTCGCAGAGCGGAAACCCGCCGCTGCCGGGGTACGCCAACTCGGACGTGCTGTGGTCCTGGGAGGACGAAGAAGAAAAGGAAAACGCGCGGTGAGACGAACCCTAAACGACGCGAGTGACAAGACACATCGGAACGTTACACGGATACTACCAATACGCGGTCTACGTCTGGTACGCGCGACGTACGATCCCGTGTCGCTCTCGGGAGAACTTTCGAGCGCTTTCGACGCGTATTACGGCGCGCGTACGCGTTCGCGCGTCGAAAAAAAGGCTCGCTCGGCTCGAGCTCGTCTCATCCGCTCGTCTCATCCGGACGAGAGCTTCAGGCGGTGCATGAGCATCCCGTTCTTGGCGTGCGCGTCCCTGGCCCACCTGCCGCCTCTCGGCTCCTGGCCCATCCCGGCCAGCACGAACCGCCCGCTCGACGCCACGGCGAGCGCGTTGACGAACCCGCGCGCCGGCAAACACGCCAGGGGCTCTAATTGCCTGCCCGGCGCCTCGCTCGCGTGCCACAGTCGAATCGCGCCGTCGCCCGCGCCCGACGCGCACAGATCCGTGCCTTTGCCCACCGCCACGGCGTTCACCCAGCGGCCCGCGTTGCTCACACCCGCGGGCGCGTTCGCGGACGAGGCGGAGACGCCGCACATCTCCTGCGCGGCGACTCTGCGCGCGACGGCGTCGGCGGTTTCCCGCGGCTCGAAAAACTTCGGCGCGACGATCCCGCCGCGCGTGGACGGAGAGTTCAGAACAAACCCTCCGTCTCGCGTTTCGGGATTTTCGGAACCGCCGCCCCCGCCGAAGCCGTGCACGCCCTCCCACGACATCACCGCGCGTTTCTTGGTGGTGCTCCACAGGGCGACCGTGCCGTCGTCGCTGCCCGTGACCCAGGTGTCCGGCGTGACGAACGCGCACGACTCGAGCTGCCCGGCGCCGGGCGACGGGCGGAAGATGAGCTGCGAGTCCTCGGCGACTTTCCAGAAGCGGCAGGTGCGGTCCCTGCCCACGGTGACGACGCGCTCGCGCCGCTGCGGCGCCACGCACATCACCTCCGACTGGTGCCCGAACAGCGTGTCCACGTACGCCATGTCGTCCAGGCTCCACACCTTGAGCGTGCGGTCCGCCGACCCCGAGAAGAGCTGGCCGGTCCCGTCGCGGAGCGCCAGCGACGTCACCGCGCCGCGGTGCGACGCCAGCTCCTGCACGTGCGCCATGCTCCGCGTGTCCCAGACGTGGATGCGCTTGTCCGCGCCGGCGGTGCACAGCAGGTGGCGCTCCTGCGCCACCGCGCAGCACAGAAGCGCCGCCGCGCCGCATCGCGGCGGCGCCATCGGGCCGCCGCCGCCCTTCGTCGGGTCCACCGTCGCCGGCGGCGCGCGCGGGAACTTGGTCCGCGCGCCCGTCTCCACGTCCCAGCGCACGATCCCGCCCTCCTTGGACACGGAGTACGCGGTGGTGTCGTCCGCGGTGAGCGCGAGGCCGGTGACGGACAGGCGATGGCCGCGCCACACCGTCCCCGCGCGGTCGTCGTCGTCGTCGTCGGAAGCCTCGTCGTCGTCGCCGAACGTCGGCGCCACGACTCGGCGCGCGATCTCCCTCCGGACGCGCCCGCTCTTGTGCATCGCCTCGTTCTTGAGCCGGTTCGCGAGACGATCGTGCGAGTCCATGTTGCGCGCGTCCTCGTCCTCGTCCTCGTCCTCGTCGGAGTCGCCGCCGGCCTCGGCTTCCTCGGCGCGCAGCTTGTCGAGGTACGACTTGGCCAATCGCAATCGCTTCTCGTCCGCCGTCTCCTCGATCTCCTCCTCGCTCTCCTCCTCCTCCCGTCCTCGTCCTTCCGCGCGCCTCGCGCGGTCGTCCCCGTCGTCGTCGTCCATGGCGTCCTCCATCATCTCGTCGTCGCCCTCGGGGTCGTCCGCGCCTTCGTCGTCCGCGCCTCTGCCTCGACTGCCGCCGCCGCCGCCGCCGCGTTGCACCTTCTGACGCGCGCCGGCGAACACCTTGCGGCCCTTCGTCGGGGCCTCATGCGGACGCTTCTTTGAGCTCATCAGCCCCGACGCTCGCTTGGGGGGCATCGCGAACGACTCACCCGCGGCGCGGCTCTCTCCCGGGCGCGTCGAGCTCTGCCCGCTAGGCTACAAATCCCTCTCGAGGAGGAAAAGCGAAGGCGGAGCTGGACGGCCGCGAAATCTTGGCGCGGTCGTATGTGTTTCAGTCACATTCATCATGCACGACTAGTATCCCTGTGGCCACGTAGTCGAAAAAAAATGGGCACAGGAAGCAGCCAGTTTTTTTGAAAGCGAGGGCATAAACGTTGGGGTTGGGATCGGACGGTCACTCGTGTCCGCGTCGTTCGTCTCTTCGGACTCGCGTCGGAGCGTCGGCCTCTGCCACCTCCCCGTTTGTCCCGATCGAACCGCGGCACCTCCGCGGCGCCTCGACGGACGCTCTCGGCGCGGGAAGCGACCCGCACGCGCAGATCTCGGGCGTGACGCGCGCGTGCGCCTCGAAAAGCACACAAGCACGCCACCGCCCGGGACGCGCGAGAGACGGTCGCGATGGGGCGCCTGGACGGCGAGGAGTACCCCGCGTACGACGCGATGGTGTCGAAGCTCCTCGAGCACAAGTTCCTGCCTGAGAAGGAGGTGCTCCAGCTGTGTGAGCGCGCGCGGAGCTTGCTGAGCGAGGAGAGCAACGTGCACCCCGTGCGCGCGCCCGTGACGGTGGTCGGGGACATCCACGGCCAGTTCCACGACATGCTGGAGATGTTCAAGCTGGGCGGCCCCGCGCCGGACACGAACTACCTGTTCCTGGGCGACTACGTCGACCGAGGGTACTACTCCGTGGAGACGGTCACCTTGGTCGTCGCGCTGAAGGTGCGGTACCCCGACCGCGTGACGATAATCAGAGGGAACCACGAGTCGCGGCAGATCACGCAAGTGTACGGGTTTTACGACGAGTGCGTGCGCAAATACGGCCATGCGGGCGTGTGGAAGGCGTTCACGGATCTCTTCGACTACATGCCGCTCACGGCGGTCGTGGAAAACCAGATCTTCTGCCCGCACGGCGGCCTCAGCCCGTCCATCGACACCATGGACGACGTGCGCAAGATCGACCGCTTCCAGGAGGTGCCGCACGAAGGGCCCGTGTGCGACCTGGTGTGGTCCGACCCCGACGACCGCGCGGGATGGGGGATGAGCCCCCGGGGCGCGGGGTACACGTTCGGGCAGGACATCACGGAACAGTTCAACCACGCGAACGGGCTGAAGACCATCGCGCGCGCGCACCAGCTCGTCATGGAGGGGTACCTGTGGCACCACGACGACGGGCTGGTCACGGTGTTCAGCGCGCCGAACTACTGCTATCGGTGCGGGAACCAGGCGAGCATCATGGAAGTCGCCGACGACGGCGGCGTGGAGTTTCTGCAGTTCGACCCGGCGCCGAGGCGGGGGGAAGAGCAGCAGATCGCGAAGCGGTGCCCGGACTATTTCTTGTGATGCGCGCTTTTTTGATACAGAAATACCGTAGCAGATGAACCATCGCGCCGCGCGTTCCAGACGGAATCGGGTGACGGATGGTCGGATCAATCCTGCACGTACTCGTCTCCGCTCGCCAAGCACGCCTCCGCGCGCTGGAACTCCCTTCCGAGGTAGTTGGCGTGCACCAGCATGGTCACCAGCCCCGCGCCTCGCTCCTCCTCCAGGATACGCACGGAGAGCTCCTTGGCGGTGCGCCCGGCGAAGACGGCGTTGGCGCTCGGTTTGTACGACCCGTCGCACGGAATCGGCTCGCCCGTCGCCGGGTCGCACGCCGCGCCGTCGTCGTCGATGGTGTTCAGGAAGTGCGCCGCCTCGATGCGCGCGCGTTCGTGGTCCACCTTGATCAGGAAGTACCCCGCGGGGTCGAGGTCTATCCACCGATTGGATAGCTCATCGTCGATCGCGGTCGTGTCCGCGAAGCAGTTGGGCATCTTCGCGCGTCGCGCTGGCGACGGCGGCGGCGTTTCTCCGAGAGGTTTCCTGCGTGTGACCCGACCCGAACCGCAATCCTCGCGCGAACCCTCGTGTCCGTCGCGGTCCTCTTCGTCGGCGGCGCGAGACGGCGTGTCCGATCGCTCGATGATCGCGCGCGACGCGACGGACGCGCGATGCCGAGGCACGTGCGCCGCGCGCGTCCAGGCGGTGGTGCGGGGCTCGGGACGCGCGGGTCTCGAAGCCAGGCGGCTCGCCGCCGCGCACGGAATCGTCGATGACATGCTGTTCTGGGTAAAGGAGCAGAGGCACGTCGTGGCGTGAGCGGCTCGCCTCCTTCGCCCGCTCTCTGGGATCGGGCGCTCGACCGAGAACGGCTCGTCGATGCCCTGGGTCCCCCGCGGAACTCGCTCGCGCGCGGAGGACGTGTGGGAGTCGACTCGAGGTGCGTCGGAAAAGCACGTTGTGCAAAAAAGCGCTTTTTGCGAGCCGCGCGCATTGCTCCGCAGTGCGGGCCCAAACACAAGTTCATTTTTCCGAGATCTGATGATTCGAATCTCCCCTCCGCGGCACTATCCCCGCACGTTCGACCCGTGGCACAACCGCGGAGTCTCGCCGGCTTGTGTCGACCGCGTCACACGCATTTTATGTCCTCTGCAGCCTCAAAGAGACCCGCCACCGCTCAAGACTCCGAAGACGACATCTCGCGCGCGAAGAAGCCGCGAACGAACACCGAAAACGCAATGACCGCGGCGGGCGAGATCGACGAGGACCTGCACTCGCGCCAGCTCGCGGTGTATGGCCGCGAGTCCATGCGCCGCCTGGCGGGCGCCTCGGTGCTCGTGTGCGGACTCAAGGGCCTCGGCGCCGAGATCGGTGCGTGCTTCTTCCTCGTGTGCCTCCCTCGCGCGAACGACGGGCGCAGATCGCAGATCTCGCCGTCGGAACGCGCCAGACGAAACCTCCCCTCCCTCTTCGTTTCGCGCCTCTGTTCGCCGCGCCCTCGAGGGATCCGCGTTCGTTCGACCCCGCGTCAGCTTCCTCCGCGACCCCGCCGACTGACCGCGTCGACCCTCTCCGTGTTCCGCCATCGCCGCGTCATCGTGACCGATCGCGTCGTTCGCGCGCGCAGCCAAGAACGTGATCTTGGCGGGCGTCAAGGCGGTGACCCTGCAGGACGCCGAGCCGGTGGCGCTCGCCGACCTCGGCGCGCAGTTTTACTTGAGCGAGGCGGACGTCGGGAAGAACCGCGCCGAGGCGTGCGCGGCGCGGCTTCAGGAGCTCAACCCCGCGGTCGCGGTGTCCGTGGTCACCGAGGCGGTCACGCCCGCGCTCGTCGCGGCGCACCGCGCGGTGGTGTGCACGGAGACGGGCCACGACGCGGCGGTGGCCGTGAACGCGGCGTGCCGCGCCGCCGGCGCGGCGTTCATCCGCGGCGACGTGCGCGGCGTGTTCGGCCGGCTGTTCTGCGACTTCGGCGAGGCGTTCGACGTGTTGGACGTGGACGGCGAGGAGCCGCACTCGTGCATCATCGCCAGCGTCTCGAACGACGAGGAGCCGCTCGTGACGTGCGTGGACGACGAGCGCGTCGAGCTGCAGGACGGCCAGCGCGTTTCCTTCGCCGAGGTGCGGGGCATGACCGAGCTCAACGACAGCGTCTACGTCATCAAGGACGTCAAGGCGCACTCGTTCAAGCTCGCAAACTGCGACAGCTCCACGTTCGGCGCCTACGTCGGCGGGGGCATCGCCACGCAGGTCAAGGAGACCAAGAGGCTCGAGTTCAAGACGCTGGCGGACGCGACGCGCGACCCGGGCGAGTTCCTCCTGAGCGACTTCGCGAAGTTCGACCGCGGTCCGGTGCTGCACCTCGGGTTCCAGGCGCTCGAGCGCTTCGTGGCGGCCAGGAACGGAGCGCTGCCAGCGCCCGGCGACGCGGGCGACGCCGAGGCGCTCGTCGCGCTCGCGCGCGAGATCAACGACGCCGCGCCCGATGGCGCCGCGAAGCTCGAGGACGTGGACCCGGGGGGCGTGCTCACGACGCTGGCGAAAACCGCGCGCGGGTACGTGTCGCCGATGTGCGCGATGTTCGGCGGCGTGATCGGCCAGGAAGTGGTCAAGGCGTGCACGGGGAAGTTCCACCCGCTGCACCAGTGGTTCTACTTCGACTCCGTGGAGTCCCTGCCCGACCCGAAGACGCTCACCGCGGAGGAGTGCGCCCCGGAGGGCAGCCGGTACGACGCGCAGATCGCGTGCTTCGGCAAAAGAACGCAGCGCGAGATGGCGCGGAAGAAGGTGTTTCTGGTCGGCGCGGGCGCGCTCGGGTGCGAGTTCATCAAGAACTTCGCGCTGATGGGCCTGGCGTGCTCCGCGGAGGGTTCGGTGACCGTCACAGACGACGACGTGATCGAGAAGTCCAACCTGTCGCGCCAGTTCCTGTTCCGCGACTGGAACATCGGCCACGCCAAGTCGACGTGCGCGACGGCGGCGGCGAAGGCGATCAACGCCGACTTGAACGCGATCCCGTTACGGGATCGCGTGTCGCCGGACACGGAGGAGGTGTTCAACGACGCCTTCTGGGAAGGTTTGGACGTGGTGGTCAACGCGCTGGACAACGTCAACGCGCGTCTGTACGTGGACAGCCGCTGCGTGTACTTCGGCAAGCCCCTCCTGGAGTCGGGCACGCTCGGCACCAAGTGCAACACGCAGATGGTGGTGCCGAACGTCACCGAGAACTACGGGGCGTCGCGCGACCCGCCCGAGAAGTCGGCGCCCATGTGCACGCTGCACTCTTTTCCGCACAACATCGACCACTGTCTGACCTGGGCGCGCTCGGAGTTCGAGGGGCTCTTCGAGAAGAGCCCGGGCGAGGCCAACGCGTATCTCGCCAAGCCCGCGGAGTACGCGGAAGCCGCGCGCCGCGCCGGCGACGCGTCGGCGAGGGAGAATTTGGAAAAAGTAGCCGAGTGCCTTTTGGTGTCGCGGTGCGAGACGTACCAGGAGTGCCTGGCGTGGGCGCGCGTGCGGTTCCAGGAGGTGTTCCACGACAAGATCGCGCAGCTCACGTACACGTTCCCCGAGGACGCCGTGACGTCCACCGGCTCGCCGTTCTGGTCCGCGCCCAAGCGGTTCCCGAAAGTCGTCGCCTTCTCCTCGGGCGACGCCGCGCACCTCGCGCTGACGCGCGCCATGGCGAACCTCAAGGCGGAGGTGCACGGCGTGGCGCGGCCGGACTGGGCCGCGGACGACGCGAAGCTGGCCGAGGCCGTGGACGCCGTGCGCGTGCACGCGTTCGAGCCCAAGGCGGGGGTGAAGATCGAGACGGACCCCAAGGCCACGGAGGCGGCGTCCGCCGGCGGCATGGACGACGAAGCCGTCATCGAGGACACGCTCGCGCGGCTCGAGGCGGCGCGCGGCGCGCTCGCGCCCGACTACCGGCTGGGCGCGGTGGAGTTTGAGAAGGACGACGACACGAACTTCCACATGGACGCGATCGCGGGTCTGTCCAACATGCGCGCGCGGAACTACGACATTCCCGAGGTGGACAAGCTGAAGGCTAAGTTCATCGCGGGGAGAATCATCCCCGCCATCGCCACCACCACCGCCATGGCCACCGGCTTGGTGTGCCTCGAGCTGTACAAGGTGTTCAACGGCGCGCCCATCGAGGCGTACCGCAACACCTTCGCCAACCTGGCGCTTCCGCTGTTCGCCATGGCCGAGCCCATCGCGCCGAAGAAGTTCGAGTTCAAGGACATGTCATGGACGCTGTGGGACCGGTGGGTGCTGAAGGGCGACCTCACGGTCAAGGAGCTGCTGGACTGGTTCGAAGCCAAGGGACTGGCGGCGTACTCGGTGTCGTGCGGCCAGTCGCTCATCTACAACACCATCTTCCCGAAGCACAAGGAGCGCATGGACAAGAAGGTCTCGGACCTGGTGCAGACCGTCGCGAAGCTGGAGATCCCCGAGGCGAACAAGCACTTCGACATCGTCGTCGCGTGCGAGGACGACGAGGGGGAGGACGTCGACGTGCCGCTCGTGTCCATCGAGTTCCGCTGACGACGAGTTTCGAGAAAATCACCTTCGATCTTCGAGAGCGCGACGAAAACCTGACCAAATTGTTTGAGAAGCGAGGTGAAACGTGCGACCTCCGTTTCATAAAAATGTGGATTCATAAACCCCAAACTCGCCTCGACTCCCCAAAAATGAATCGTATGGTTTTCAGTCTGATTTCGGAGACTTGAGTTCGGACTTCGGACACCACCGAAAAGTAACCCCCCAAGAAAAACCGAGTGCCGACGCCGCGGAGGCCATTGCGCCGCGCGCTCCCGTCGTAGGCGACAGGGACGCACACGCGGTCGTCAGCGAAGGCGCGGCACGCACTAGGCGTCGCCACCGAGCGAGAGGGACAGCGCAGCCTCGGGGCTGGCGGAACGCGGGTCGCGCGCCTGAGGATCTGCGCGCTCGCGTGAGAGTGGGGTGTTTCTGCCCGCGCGATCGATGGCGCACGCCGCGGAGCGCGCCGCGCTCCTGCCCACGGAGGGGGAGTCGTTCACGAAACCGAGCACCACCACGGGTGCGGCTGAGGTGGTGAGGGCGATGGAGGACATCGGCGAGCTGCGCGCGGTGCGGCGTGACGCGCGCGCGCCCGCGTGGGGCATCGGCCGCGTGGTGGCGCTCGTCGCCACCGCGTGCCTCGCGCTCGTGGCGGTGGTGCTGGCGCTCAACTCCGGGTCGTTCGCGGGCGCCAGCGAGCTGGCGCTCCAGGCGCTCGGGAGCGTGGACGTGGAGCTGGAGGTGGAGCCCGTGGGGCACGTCATCTGGCTCGGCAGCAAACTCCCGAACGTCAAGCGCGTGTTCCTGCATCGGAATCAGGAGCTCCTGCATCAGGCTGGGTGGAAGCTGAAGCTGTGGCGGTCGGAGGACATCACGCAGCAGAACTTCCCGTACACGTACGGCACGATTCGACGCGCGCTGAAGTACCACGACGAGTCCGGGGAGAACGTCTTCTCCATGATCGGGGACTTGATGAAGTTCGAGATTTTGTACCACTTCGGGGGGCTGTACATGGACACCAACATCGAGCTGCTTCGCGACCCCACCGAGCTGTTCACCGTGGCGGCGTCGCTGAACAAAGAGGTGTTTCTGGTGGCGGACCCGGGCGGGGACAAGCGATTCGCGTCCGCGGGGTTCATGGGCGCTCTGAAAAAACACTCGCCTCTGTTCGCGTCGCTCGTGGCGAACGAACAATACCTGAACGAGATCCCGTTCGAAGAGCACTGCGTGGCGAACGCGTGGACCGGCCCGATGTTCCTCACCTTGAAGGTGCTGCACTTCGACAGCGCGGTGATTCTCGACAGAGACACCGCGTATCCGCTGCTGTGCGGGCAGGACGGGATGGACCGGTGCTTGGAGCGCGTGGGCGCGGACGCTACTTTCGGTGGTAAAGTCGATCAAGAAAACTCCTTACTTGTTAAGGAAGAGAACGGGGACGTGTGGCGCGTGAAGGTGCCGTGCGAAGACATGACGCGCGAGTACCCGGAGGCGACCGCGGTGGACCACTTTTCCCTGGGCAAGTCGTGGATCAACTGCAAGCCCGCGGCGCGCGCGCGGAAACTCGCCGACTGGACGCTGCGGTACGTGCACGACCCCGCGTCGTTCATCTTCGACTTCACGCTGGACCAAGTGCGGTGGAGCCAGAGCCACAACGCGGACCAATTAACGAAGGAGCTGGTGGAGCGGCGGCAGCAGCTGCTGGGCGCGGGGTCAAACCGCGCGCAGCTCATCGTGCTGGGGTCGACGGCGCGCAGCGGGTCGACGCTCGTGTCGGAGATGTTGCGGCAGGCGTTCAACGCGGACGAAGACACGGTGGTGTGGACGGACGCCAACGGCCTTCACTCGGACATCCCGCTGTACAACCGCTTCTTCGACCTCGGGGACCTGTGGTCGGAGACCACGATGGCGCAGGACTGGGTGCAGAAGGACCTGTGGCCGCGGCTGGCGGCGTTCGGGGTGACGCGCCGCGCCTTCGACGCGGCGCTGGACGAGCCGGCGCTGTTCGTGGACGAGGTGCTGCAGAAGTCCGCGAGCGCGGGGTATCAGTACGTGCTGGTGAAGGTGGGCTGGAACAGCGACCCGAAGGACCCGATGCTGTCCAAGCGCGTGGCGAGCAACTTGCTGGACGCGTTCCCGCACGCCAACGTGCTGTTCATGGAGCGCGCCAACGTGTTGGCGCAGTACGCGTCGCTGGCGCGCGCGCAAGACACGGGCGAGTGGATGCGGTTCGCGGACAACGCCAACCCCGCGGACGCGCGCGCGTTGCCGGCGCCGAAGCCGGTGACGTTCTCGTTTCCGCGGTTCAAGCTGATGTTCGACCAGAGACACGACTGGATCACGTTCTTCCACGACGAGATGGCGAAGCGCGACCGCAAGTACGTGCACCTGGTGTACGAGGAGCACCTGGTGACGCCGGAGAAGCAGGCGGAGACGATGCGACGGCTGAAGGATTTCTTCGGGTTCGACGTCAACGTCAACCAGGACTTCCTCTCCAGCTCCGTGCGTTTGATGAAGCCCAAGAGCGTGACCCTGGAGGAGCGGTTCACCAACCCGCACGAGATCCCGGAGCTGCTCACGCGGGCGTTCCCGCTCAACGAGATCGCGTGACGAGCGACGAGCGACGTTCGCCGTACGCGTCTTTAGCCGCGAATCCTTTTTCGATACCTAAGCTAGCTTTACCTACGATTTAGCCTTTCGAACGCGTCCGTCCGAGCGTCCCGATACCCTCCGCGCTACTCCCTCGCGGGCGTGGCACTGGCCGAACCCGGGCGGCGCGGCGTGCGCCCGGGCGTGTACGCGCGACGCAGGCTCCCCTCGAACGTGTCGCCCACGCCGCGTCCGCGCCGCGACGGCGCTTTCCCCTCGCCGAAATCCCGCACGCGGCGCGCCAGCGCGCGCGCCGCCTCCGAGAGCGCGCCTTTCCGGAACGTCGCCGCGCCTTCGCCACCGTCACGCCGACGCTTCCGTGCGCTTCCGTCCCCCGCGGCGCCCCCCGCTCGTTTGGCGTCCACGTCCGCGACGAGGCTCCGGAGCGTTCGCTCCCGGCGGTCCTCGCCGCCCAGCCGGAAGGGCGACGCCGCGCACGCCGGGGGCGCGGCGTCTTTTTCTTTTTCTTTTTCTTTTTCGGTCCCGCTTTTCGACCCACGCTCGCCGCCGCCGCGCGCCGGCGCCGGTCCGTCCAGGCGCACGGGCGTGGACTCCAGCGCTCCCCACGTGACGATCGGCGTGTCGTCCACGCCCGGCTCAATGTGAGGCGTCGCGACCACGTCGTACGGGGTGTGGCCGGCGGCCGCGCCCGCCGAGCGCGCCGCCGCGTCGACGGCGGCGGCGACGGCGGCGTCTTCGAAGCGCGTGTTTCGCGCCACCGTCGCGGCGTCGTTTCGAAGACGCTTCGAAGACGCGCGCGTGACGCGCTCGTGCTTCTCCGTTTTCCGAAACGCGTTATCCGTCGAGACGTTCCGAAAGAACATGTCGTTCCGCACGGGCTCCACACGGAACGATAACGCCGTCCCAACGCCTTCGTCAGTGGAGACGCGTTCGCCGGCGCGCGCCGCTCTCGCCGCGGCTTCGTCGCGCGCGCGCGCGAAACGCTCCGCGTTTCGCCGCGTCTGTTCGTTCTGCCTCTCGAGGATCACCTTAAAGCTCGCGTTGTCCTCGCCGGTGTACGTTCGGAGGAACCCGTCGATGCCGAGCCGCGCGTCCGCCGCCGCCACGGCGGCGGCGGCGGCGTCCTCCGCCGCCGCCGCCGCGAAGCCGCGCGAAGGCGTGGCGGGCGCCGAGCGCGCGTCGCCGGCGACGTCGCGGCGCGCATCCGGAAAGCCTTCCGGGTCCCGGTCCCGCCACTGGTCCTCCGCCTCGGCGTCCCACGGCGAGAGCGTCGCCGCGGCGCTCGCGGGAGATCTCAAAGTGTGCGCGGTGTGCGCGGTGTGGTCGTCGCTCGCGCCCCCGAGCCGCAGCGAGAACGAGGGTGACGCGTCGCCGGCGCCGCGCTCGCGGTCCAGCCTCCTCTGGATGGCGCGCTGCGCCTCGCGCACGCGCGCGGGGTCGCCGCTGTTCGTCGCCCGCAGCCAGCGCAGGGTGTCGCGGAGCTTCGGGACGTCGGGGAAGTACTCCCGCGTGATGATGGCGTCCAGGCGCGCGACGTACTCGTCCTCGTCCAGCACCACGGGGCCCGCGCGCCGAGGCGCGCGAGGGGCGGGGGGGGGCATCAGCAGCGCACCCGCGTCGCGACGGGACGCGACCGCGGGCGGACCCGCGCCGCCCACCGCGGCGCTTCCCTCCGCCGAGGACATGCCGCGAGACGCTCGCGCGCGATGCGGTCGCGCGCGATGCGGTCGCGCGCGATGCGGTCGCGCGCGATGCGGTCGCGCGCGCGCGGGTCTGGCCGTTCTCGGTCGGGCGCTCGAGCGGCGAGCGAAAACATTCCTCGACGTTTTCAGCGCCGGCGCCTTTCTCGCCGCTTCGGCGCGCGAGATTGGAAAGCGCGCGGGACAACCGGGAACAAACGAAACGTCGCGATATGAAAATCGAAACGATTGCGCGAGAAACGAAACGACTTCGCAGTCACGAAAAACGAAAAAGCTCCGCCCGAAATCGCGCCGGCGGCGGACTGTTTGACGCGACGGCGCAATCCGTGAAATGCCGCGTGCGGCCGCGCCGGCATCCCTCTCTCGCTGACGCACGCCGCACGCGGTCGCTCAGAGCTCACCAAAAAAAACCAAAAAAAGAACAACTAAGACGATGGCCTCTGCTCCCGCCGCCCCCGCCGCTCCCCCCGCCGCCACGGCGCCCGCCGCGTCGAACCTCTCGGCGACGAGCCTGTACTGCGGCGACCTCGAGCCCAGCTGCACGGAAGCGCAGCTCTACGAGCTCTTCTCCACCATCGGCCCGGTGGTGTCCATCCGCGTGTGCCGCGACCTCATCACGCGCCGCTCGCTCGGGTACGCGTACGTGAACTTCCAGCAGGGCCCCGATGCCGCGCGCGCCATCGACGTCCTGAACTTCCAGGTGGTGAACGGCAAGCCCATCCGCATCATGTACTCGCAGCGCGACCCCGCGTTGCGCAAGTCCGGCGTCGGGAACATCTTCATCAAGAACCTCGACAAGGACATCGACAACAAGGCGCTGTACGACACCTTCGCGCAGTTCGGTAACATCGTCTCCGCCAAGGTGGCGACGGATTCCCAGGGCCAGAGCAAGGGGTACGGCTTCGTGCAGTTCGACACCGCGGAAGCTGCGGACGGCGCCATCAGCAAGGTGAACGGCATGCTGATGAACGACAAGCAGGTGTACGTCGGACCTTTCCAGCGCCGCGGCGAGCGCGGCGGCGGGCCGAGCACGTTCAACAACGTGTACGTCAAGAACCTGCACGAGAACGTCACCGAGGACATGCTCCGCGAGGTGTTCGAGAAGTGCGGCACGCTCACCTCCGTGGTGGTGATGAAGGACGGCGAGGGCAAGTCCAAGGGCTTCGGCTTTGTGTGCTTCGAGGAATCTGAAGCCGCGAGCAAAGCCGTGGAGGACCTCGACGGGTACGACAAGATTGAGGACAAGGCGTGGATCGTTTGCCGCGCGCAGAAGAAGGCGGAGCGCGAGGCGGAGCTCAAGGCCAAGTTCGACGCCGAGCGTCGCGAGCGCATGGAGAAGATGGCTGGCGCCAACCTCTACATCAAGAATCTGGAGGACACCGTGGACGACGCGAAGCTCCGCGAGCTCTTCGCGGAGTTCGGCACCATCACGTCCTGCCGCGTGATGCGCGACACCGCCGGCGCCAGGTACGCCTCCCGACCGACGAACCGCGTTCTCCGCGTATCGCGCGAACGAACGCCGCGCGTTTCCCGAAGCTCGCGAGGTCGCGCGCGCCGCGCCGCCGCGCGTTCCGACACCACGATTCTCGCGCCATTCGCGCCATCGGAGACGCGCCACCGCGTGTCGGAGCGTTTTTTTCCGGCAAAATTTTCGAGACACGCGTGTTTTTTAGGGTTTTCGACGTCTCGACGTCTCGCGCGCGTCCTCCGCGCTCGAGTATCTGACACCTGCCCCTCTCCTCCCTGAAACGTCTCCGTCTCTCCTCCCTCAGCCGCGGCTCCGCGTTCGTGGCGTTCTCCTCCGCGGACGAGGCGACGCGCGCGGTGACTGAGATGAACGGCAAGATGGCGGGCAACAAGCCTCTGTACGTGGCGCTCGCGCAGCGCAAGGAGGACCGCCGCATGCGCCTGCAGGCGCAGTTCGCGCAGAGGGCGGTGGCTGCCGGGGGCATGCCCAACATGGGCCCCTACGGTATGCCTCCCCCGGGCGCGCCCATGTACTACGGCCAGCCCCCCCCCGGCGTGATGGGCCCGCCGCAGCCGCAGCCCGGCTTCGGCATGCCGATGATGCCGCCCGGCGGGCCCGGCCGCGGACCCATGGGCCCCGGCGGCCCGGGCATGCAGTACGTCATGCCCATGCCCCAGCGCCAGGGCGTGCCCGGGCAGCGCGGCCGCGGCGGCCGCGGCGGGCAGGGCGGCGGGCGCGGGCAGGGACGCCAGAACATGCGCTTCCCCGTGCAGAACCAGCCCCCGGCGCCCCTGCCCGGCGGCGCGCCCCCCCAGGCGGAGGAGGCCAACCCGGTGGCGCTGCTCGCGCAGCAGCTGCCCAGCGCCACCCCCGACCAGGCGCGCATGCTGCTCGGCGAGGCGCTGTACCCGATGGTGGACGAGATCGAGCCCGCGAGCGCGGCGAAGATCACCGGCATGCTCCTGGAGATGGACCAGGGCGAGGTGCTCCTGCTCATCGAGGACAACGGCGCGCTGCGCGCCAAGGTGCAGGAGGCGCTCGCCGTGCTCAAGGCGGCGGCGGCGGAGGAGGGCAACTGAGCACGCGGCTTAGGGGAACGCATCGGGGTTCGACGGGGAACCCCGAATCGGGAATTGGGATTGGGATTAGCAACCACACGACTTGGGGTCTCGGCGAGGTTCGCGCCGTCGGCTTTTCTTTTTTCGGGAAGAAAAAGCGACGGTCGGACCCGGCCGACGGGGGTTGGCGAGCTCCGCCGCGGCGGCGAGGCGTCGATGCTTTTCGAAGACATCGGTGCTTCGCCTCCGCGCGTCGGGGCACTGTGCCGCCGCTCGGCTTGGGGCCACACCAGCACGCACTTCGGCGGCGCGCGAGGGTATTCCGCCCGCTCGCGCGCCGCCGGAACTAGCCACCGCGCGCGACGGTCGCCGGTTGGATGCCGCGCGCGCTCGAGCATTTTTGCAGCCTCGAGACGCGCGGCGCCGGCGACGGCGTCGCGTCGTTCGAAGACGAACGAACGATTCTATTAGAGACGACGAGCGGGGATGGTGAAGACGAAGCGCGCGGGTCGAGCGAACGCTCCCCGCGCGCTTTCTTTGCTCGGTCTCCGCGACACACACACTTCTCACCGGCCACAGAGCCGCGCGTCGACCCGCGCGGGTCGAACGCACAGCACCACGGTGCTACGGCGCGCCGCGCCTCTGCGCGCGCGGATTCGACGCGATGTCGAGTCGGCGACGCGGAGCGCCGGCGCGAGCCCCCCCGGGCGTCGGGGGGGGGAGAGCGGAGCGAGGGCTCCGTCTATCGAAACTCGCTTTGAGCGAGACTTGTTTGGTAGGATCTTTGAAACTTTACAAAAAAGTGAAACACTCGTTCGCGCGTCGTCTCGCGGCGTCTCGCGTCTACGCGTGCGACAGCGCGTCGACGGCGCCCGCGATGTCCCCCCCCGCGGCGTCGAGCGCCGCCCTGGCGCGGTCCCGCGCGAACCCCATGTCCGCCAGCGCGTCCAGCGCCGGGTCGTCCGCCCCCGCCCCCGCCTCCGCCGCGGCGGCGGCGGCGGCGGTGGAGGTCATCGCGGAGGTCGCCGCCGTCTCCATGGACTCCATCGTGGCGTCCTCCTCATCGTCATCCCGTCCCAGCGAAGAAGGAGGGGAAGGCTCGGTCGCCCGACGCGCCGGGAGGCTCGCGCCGGCGGCGCGGGTTCCCGCGCGAGCCTCCGCGGCGGCGGCGGCGGCGGCGGCGGCGTTCGGCTTCGGCCGCGCCGGCGCCGGCGGCTCCGGCGCCGTCCGCGCCGTCCGAGCCCTTCCGTTCGCGAACGCCTCC
>Ga0181558_10002004_pt1 | contig 19544 bp, 15 predicted proteins | sample 011ome_22_FD_133754 | JGI IMG/M metagenome (GOLD analysis project Ga0181558, IMG submission 133754) | Coastal salt marsh microbial communities from the Groves Creek Marsh, Skidaway Island, Georgia - 011507BT metaG (megahit assembly) | ecosystem: Environmental > Aquatic > Marine > Intertidal...
GGTTGATCCCCATGACGATATTTTTCAGGTCGCCCTTGCCAGGTGCCGTCAGCATAACCTTGCTGACGCCCTTGGATTTCAGGTGCTGGCCCAGGCCTGCCTCGTCACGCCAGATACCGGTGTTATCAATCACCAGGGCATCTTCAATGCAGTAATGGGTGTAATCGATGCTGTCAGGGCTGTCCGCGTAGATGATCTCGATCACGTTGCCATTGGCGATAATGCGATTGTTGTCTTCCTCAATACGAACCGTTCCCGAAAAGGAACCATGCACGGAATCATTCCTGAGCAGGTTGACACGTTTTTCCAGGTCACCCGCACCGGCTTTACGCACAACGATGGCCCGCAGGCGCATGACCTGGCGATTGCCGGTCTGTTCCAGCAGCAGGCGTGTCACCAGGCGACCGATTCGGCCAAAACCGTAGAGAATTATATCGGTGGGCTTTTCAATGGGCTTATGCTGGACGCCGACCAGGTGAGACAGTTCCCTGGCCACCAGGGCATCAAGGTCCACGTTCTCGTCTTCTTCCAGGGCTTCCATGTACTGGACAGTCAGTTTGCCCAGGTCAATCTGGCACGGGCACAGGTCCAGCTTGGCAATCGACTTGAGCACCGGGTTGCTTTCGAATTCGGACAATTCGTTCCTGGCGACTTCGCGTACACGGCGATGTGACTTCATGATATTGGCCACTGAACGATTGTTCAGGGTTCTGCCGTACAGAAATATCTGGACACCCTTTTCATTTTCCAGTTTTCCCATCAGGGGCAGCATTTCCTGGGCTAGCGCTTCCCTGGCCTTCCAGTCGCCAAAATAGTCGTCTACATTCGGTCGTTCCACTAGATAAATTCCTGTAATATTGGTTTCAGATTTCGGGGTTAAAAAGAAGGCGCGTATTATCCAAGGATGTACATGAGAAGTCCATTATCAGGCCCGGATTTCACCCTCTATTGAGCACACCCGTTGACGGGGCTTGGGCAAAACTTAAACAACTCTTTAATCAACTCTTTAATCAATTCTTTAATTAACAACAGGAATAACGCAGCAGTAACTCCTCCCCTGCCAGCTTATCAAGCGATGAACCAGTTACAAGTCAAGTCATTGCCCCGCATTGAAGGTGCCGGGGAAAAACAGCGTTGGGACGGTGTTTCCGGCGCCGGCACCAGTATGGTGATTACGCACTATACCGCCCAGCATGGTGGACTGAGTGTCGTGGTCACTGAAAACAGCCAGCAGGCAGAGCGCCTGCAGGCCGAGGCGGCCTTTTTCAATGCCGAAGGCGTGAGCCTGCTGGAGTTTCCCGACTGGGAGATACTGCCTTATGACAACTTCTCCCCACACCAGGACATTATCTCCCGGCGCCTGACCACCCTGTCAGAACTGCCTGCTGCCAACAAGGCGATCCTAGTGATTCCCGTGAGCACCCTGCTGCACAGGCTGGTACCGGCCTCCTATATCAAGGGCATGAGCCTGAGCCTTCAGGTGGGACAGCAACTGGACCTGGCCGGTATGCGCAGGGAACTGGAAGCTGCCGGTTACCTTTGCGTGGAATCTGTCTACGAACATGGCGAATTCGCCGTACGCGGTTCCATCATGGACATCTTTCCCATGGGCGGTCTGGCCCCGGTACGCATAGAACTGTTTGATGACGAGATTGAAAGCCTGCGTCACTTTGATGCCGAAACCCAGATCTCAAAGGACACCATCACAGCTATCGACCTGTTGCCGGGCAAGGAATTCCCCCTGACAGAGAAAGGCATCACGACTTTCAGGCAGAATTTCCGGGAACGCTTTGATATTGATGTCCGCAAGTGTCCCCTATATGACGATATTTCCCGTGGTAATGCGGTGGCCGGTATCGAATATTACCTGCCTCTGTTTTTCGAGCAGCTCGCAACACTGTTTGACTACCTGCCACAGGACACGACCTTTTTTACTGTCGGGGAAGTGGCAGAGGCGGCTGACCTGTTCTGGCATGATATCCGCCTGCGCTATGAAGACCGCCGCGTTGATCCGGAACGTCCCCTGCTGCCACCGGCAGAGCTGTTCCAGGCTACCGAGGAACTGTTTGCTGCCATCAATACCTACCCGCAACTCAACCTGCAGGCAGCAACCGGAAAAAGCGGTCATGCCACCCTGCCAACCCGGGGCATGCCGGAACTGGACGTGGAACACAAACGGGATCGGCCCCTGCAGAAAGTGGAGGAATTTGTAGCCGGGCTGGACAACACGCCCGTGCTGTTTTGCGCAGATTCACCGGGCCGTCGCGAAGCCCTGCTGGAACTGCTCGGCAGTACCGGCATGAAACTGAAGCCCGTACAAAACTGGCAGGAATTTGAGCAGTTGCGTCCACCGCTGGGGATCACGGTGGCCCCACTGGAATCCGGAATCTGGCTGGAGACACCCGACCTGGCCCTGGTCACCGAGAGCCAGCTGTTTGCCGATCACGTCAGCCAGCCCCGGCGTCGTGGCAAATTTACAGACAATGCCGACTTCATTATCAAGAGTCTCACCGAACTGCACCGGGATGCTCCCGTGGTTCACATTGACCACGGTATTGGCCGCTACAAGGGGCTGGAAACCTTCGAAGTGGAAGGACAGCTCACTGAATTCCTTATCCTGGAATATGCTGACAGCGCCAAGCTGTATGTGCCTGTCTCCTCCCTGCACCTGATCAATCGTTACAGTGGTGCCGATGCAGATCATGCGCCCCTGAGCAAACTGGGCAGTGACCAGTGGGAGAAAGCCAAGCGCAAGGCCGCCGAAAAAGTCATCGACGTCGCTGCCGAACTGCTGGACGTCTATGCCCGCAGGGAAGCCCAGAAAGGCAAAAAGTTTAACCTGCCCGTTGATGACTACCGCCTGTTCACCAATGACTTCCCCTTCGAGGAAACAGAAGACCAGGAAGAGACCATCAAGGCCGTACTCGCCGACCTGCAGCAGGAGAAAGCCATGGACAGGCTGGTATGCGGCGATGTCGGTTTTGGTAAAACCGAGGTGGCCCTGCGCGCTGCCTTTATTGCTATCAACAATAATACCCAGGTGGCCATTCTGGTGCCGACGACCCTGTTAGCCCAGCAGCATTATGACAATTTCAAGGACCGTTTTGCCGATTGGCCTGTCAATATCGCGCTGATGTCCCGCTTTGTCTCCAGCAAACAGCACACCAGCAATATGGCTGACCTGGCCAATGGCAAAGTGGATATCGTCATCGGTACGCACAAACTGCTGCAAAGCGATGTCAAATACAAAAACCTGGGACTGCTGATTATCGACGAGGAACACCGCTTTGGTGTACGCCAGAAAGAACGTCTCAAGGCCCTGCGTGCCAATGTCGACATCCTTACGCTGACGGCAACGCCGATCCCCCGCACACTGAACATGGCCATGTCCGGTATTCGTGATTTGTCCATCATTGCCACGCCACCGGCACGCCGGTTATCCATCAAGACCTTCGTCAGGCAGTCGACACCCGGACTGATCAAGGAGGCCATCCAGCGTGAATTGCTGCGCGGTGGGCAGGTCTTTTACCTGCACAACGAAGTCAAGACCATCGAGATTGCCGCTGATGAAATTCGCCAGCTGATTCCCGAAGCCAAGGTCTGTGTGGGGCATGGCCAATTACGTGAAAGCCGCCTGGAAAAAGTCATGTCCGATTTTTACCATCGCCGCTATAACGTGCTGGTTTGCTCAACCATCATTGAAACAGGGATAGACATTCCCACTGCTAACACCATCATTGTGGAACGTGCAGACAAATTCGGGCTGGCACAGCTGCACCAGTTGCGCGGCCGTGTTGGCCGGTCCCATCACCAGGCTTACGCCTACCTGTTAACACCGAATCCGAAAGCCATGAGTGCGGACGCCCTCAAGCGTATTGATGCCATCGGCAGTGCCGACACCCTAGGTGCCGGGTTTGTACTGGCAAGTCATGATCTGGAAATTCGCGGTGCCGGTGAACTGCTGGGCGACGAACAAAGCGGGCATATCCAGACTATCGGTTTTTCCCTGTACAGCGAAATGCTGGATCACACGGTCAAGCTGATGAAACAAGGCAAGCACCCGGACCTTAACCGGCCGATCCATACCGGCACGGAAATCAACCTGCATATCCCGGCCCTGATTACTGAAGATTACCTGCCGGATGTGCATACGCGACTCATGATGTACAAACGTATCGCCAACGCCGGCAGTACCCGGGAACTCGATAACCTGAAAGTGGAAATGATTGACCGTTTTGGCCTGTTACCAGAACCCACCAAGCTGCTGTTTGAAGTCACGCATTTGAAACTGGTTGCCGACTCGCTGGGGATCAGCAAGGTGGAAGCCAACGCCCGTTTTGGCAAGGTCATATTCAATACGGACACTACTGTCGATCCCTACGCCGTCGTCAAACTGGTCCAGGACAAACCTGCCGTTTTCTCCCTGGCAGGCGCAACAGAGTTGAAGTTTCGCCACGAGCTGTCAGAAGCCCGTGACCGCATAGCCTTCACCCGCGACATGCTGGCTGCTTTAACTCCTGAATCGCTTCAGGTAGCCTGAGACCATGAAACGCCTGCCATACCTGCTCATTCCTGTTTTATTTGCCTGCCTGGCAAACCAGGCTGTGCTGGCCCAGGGATTCAGTTATGACGGCAATCGCTGGTATGAACTGGAAGTCAGCATCTTCAGTCATGAAAATGGCGGCAGCAGTAACGAACAGGTCATTACCGACCATATTGACCTGAGTTACCCGGAACCCATACTTTTGCTTGAACCCGCTGTGAGCAGTTTCATGGTGGATTTTGCCCCGGACAATCCCCTGCCGGTCTTCCAGTCCCCGGCACTGCAACCACAAACACCGGCTGAAACCGTGTTGATCGGACCAGAGACGGCCCCGGGTGAAAGTGATTTCAGGCTGACTGATTTCTCCCGTGATCCCTATATCGCACTGGGCAGTGATGAAGCGGAGTTTTCCGAATACAACCGGGATATAGAACGCTCCCCCGATCATCGACTGCTGTTTCATGCCGTCTGGCGACAGCCGGTATTGAACCAGGTGCAGGCAACGGCGATTTTTGTCAGTGGCGGGGATCAGTATGGCAGGCATCATGAACTGGAAGGCAGCCTGCGTTTCAGTTTCAACGTTAACCGCGTGGACGTGGAAGCCCGGCTCTGGCTTGCTACATTTTCCGCCTTTGCCTTTACCAATGCTGGCAATCCTGACTGGCAATTGCCAGACCCACCGTTCAAGACAGGTGATGAGACATTAACGCTGGAATTGCCGGTCACCGATATTGGCTACATGGACCAGGTCCGGCCCATGATCAGTAATGAACTGCACTACCTGGATCATCCCGATTTCGGCATGCTGGTACAGATCCGGCCTTACGAGTTACCCCAGCCCACGAACTTTGCTTTTGAATAGGGTGCCCTGCCCGGACTATTTGACCGCGCTTTGCAGAACCCGGCGAATGTCATTGATACCAGTGTCCAGGATGGCGGAAATCTGGGCAAAGGAAATCGCATCACTGTCCAGCCCGGCAGCCCAGTTCACCACCAGGCAAATGCTGGCATAGGGTATCTGTAATTCCCGCGCCAGTGACGCTTCAGGCATGCCGGTCATGCCCACGATATCGCAGCCATCGCGTTTGAGCCTTTGAATTTCGGCTGCCGTTTCCAGACGTGGTCCCTGGGTACAGCCGTAAACACCCTTGTCGATACAAGCGAGCTCTGAGGCTGCCACACTGGCAACCAGGGTTTCACGCAGGGTGGCATCATAGGGCCAGGTGAAATCAATATGGTTTTCCACGGCATCCAGGGCATCAAAGAAGGTGTGGGCACGGCCCCAGGTGTAATCAATGACCTGGTCAGGAATCACCAGGGTACCCGGTGCCATCAGGTCCGTGATACCACCGACCACATTAACCGCAATAATGTGAGTGGCGCCGCTTTCCTTGAGGGCATAAAGATTGGCACGGTAATTGACCTTGTGGGGAGGAATGCCGTGCTCTGTTCCATGTCGTGGGAGAAACAAGACCTCGTTGTCACCCAGGGATTCCCTGTGGACAGTTACCGGGGGCTCGGCAAACGGGGTCTGGATATCAACAGACTGGGTCGGTGTTTCCCCCGACAGGCTGTAGAAACCACTTCCCCCGATAATGCCAATCACTCGAGTGCAGGCCTACTTGTAGTAAGCGTTTTCGTCGAAGGAATGATCCGTTACGTCACGGATTTCCTTGATCTGCGGTAACTGGGATTTCAGGGAGGCTTCCACGCCTTCCTTCAGGGTGATATCCACCATGCCGCAGCCCTGGCAACCGCCACCAAAGCGCAGGATCACTACACAGTCTTCCGTGACTTCTTCCAGGCTGATAAAACCGCCGTGGGCGGCAAGGCCGGGATTGATCTCGTTGTAGAGAATGTAATTGATGCGATCTTCCAGGGGACTGTCATCGGTGATTTTCGGCATCCGCGAGTTGGGCGCGCGAATGGTGAGCTGCCCGCCCATGCTGTCCTTGGCAAAATCAACCACGGCCTCTTCCAGGTACTGCTTGCTCTTCTTTTCCACGTAGGCGTTAAAACCGGTGTACTCGAAAAGTTCATCGTCTTCCTTTTCCTCGCCAGGGCGGCAAAAGGCGATACAGGTTTCTGCCTTGGGCGTGCCACCATCAAGAACAAACACGCGAATGGCAATGCCTTCGCAGTCCTGTTTATCCAGTAATTGCTTGAGGTAGGTTTGTCCTGATTCTGTAATCTCTATCATGAAGAAGCGTTATCCTGATCAGGCCTTCAGCAGACCTGAATCGTAATCGTGTGTTGTAGTCGTGTGTTAAGGGGCGTTCCGGATCTGGTCAGAGCTTCCTTCCAATATGGAGGCTGCCAGCCGTGAATCAAGGCTGGTGGCGAATTGTCGGTCATGTGACCCAGGAAATCAAAGCAAGCCCCTACAAAGTGTGAGTTTATTCAGGACATTCAAAGGTTTACCCATGGCACTCATTCCGGTGTCATAGTATCATCGCGGGCCTTTAAACAGGCACCGTTACAGAATTCAAGACGCTGCCGCCAGTACCCAATATATCCGGATTTATTGCATGTACATCTACGACCAGTATGACCACCAGATGCTGCAGGATCGCATCGCCCAGTTCCGTGACCAGACCAGGCGTTACCTGGACGGCAAGCTCACCGAAGAGCAGTTCTTGCCGCTGCGTCTGCAAAATGGCCTGTATATCCAGCGCCTGGCCCCGATGCTGCGCGTGGCCATTCCCTATGGCTGCCTGTCATCCAGGCAACTTCGCAAACTGGCCTCCATTGCCAGGGACTATGACAAGGGTTACGCCCATTTCTCCACCCGCCAGAACATCCAGTACAACTGGCCACAACTGGAGCAGGTTCCCGACCTGCTTGCCGAGTTGGCGGAAGTGGAAATGCATGCCATCCAGACCAGTGGTAACTGTATTCGCAATACCACGACGGACCAGTTTGCCGGCGTCTCAGCCGATGAAATTGAAGACTCCCGCCCCTGGTGTGAAATCATTCGCCAGTGGTCCACCTTCCACCCGGAATTTGCCTACCTGCCGCGTAAATTCAAGATTGCCGTGTGCGGAACCGGTCATGACCAGGCAGCCACCCAGGTGCACGACATTGGCCTGTACATCAAGAAGAACGACCAGGGCGAAGTCGGTTTTCAGGTCCTGGTCGGCGGCGGCCTGGGACGTACACCGGTTATTGGTGCCGAAATTTGCGACTTCCTGCCCTGGCAACACCTGCTGACCTACCTGGATGCCATCATGCGGGTCTATAACCGCTATGGCCGTCGCGACAACAAGTACAAGGCCCGTATCAAGATCCTGATGAAGGAAATCGGTCCCGAAGAATACCGTAAACGTGTCGAGGAAGAATGGCAGCATGACAAGGATGGCCCCGGCACCCTCACGCAGGAAGAGGTCGATCGCTGCAAGGGCTTTTTCACTGACCCGGATTACGAGCAGCTTGAAGACAGCAATCCTGTCATTGAGGAAGCCGCGGCAAGCGACCTGCTGTTCAATCACTGGCTGGAACGTAACGTAGCCCCGCATAAAATGTCCGGCTATCGCATCGTGACACTCTGCCTGAAGGAAACAGGTGTCGCTCCTGGTGATGTCACAGACCAGCAGATGGAATTTATTGCCGACTTGGCAGACAAGTACAGCTTTGGTGAAATCCGCGTCACGCATGAACAGAACCTGGTCCTGACAGATGTTCGCTACAGCGACCTGTATGAGCTCTACCGGGCATTGAAGACAGAGACATTGGCTACGTCCTACCTTGGCCTGATCAATGACATCGTCTGCTGTCCCGGTGGTGATTTCTTTTCACTAGCCAATGCCAAGTCGATTCCCATCGCCGAGGCTATCCAGCGCCGTTTTGAAGACTTTGATCTCCAGAAGAATATCGGTGATATCACCCTGAATATTTCCGGCTGCATGAATGCCTGCGGACATCACCATGTGGGCAATATCGGCATCCTGGGTGTCGACAAGAAAGGCGCCGAGTTCTACCAGGTCACCCTGGGTGGTTCGGCTGACCGGGACACAGCCCTGGGCAAGGTGCTCGGCCCTTCCTTTGCCCAGGAAGACATGCCGGATGTCATTGAAAAAATCGTCAACGTGTATCTGGATAACCGCAATGAAGGTGAGAGTTTCCTGTCCACCTATAACCGAATCGGTATCGAGAGTTTCAAGGAGCGTGTCTATGCCAACGCTGATTAATCAGGGCCAGGTAGTGGAAAACAGCTGGCAAAAAGTGGAAATGGATGCCGGACTGGATAGTGTTGAGGGATCCGAAACCGGCGAGAAGATCATCGTGCCGCTGGCCATGTGGCTCGCGGAAAAGGATGCCCTGGCCGGTATTGGCAAGACGATTGGTGTATGGCTGGACAGCGAGGATGATCCCTACCGCCTGTCAGACGACATACAGTCCCTGCCGCTGATTGCCCTGAACTTTCCCAGCTTCAGGGATGGCCGCGCCTTTTCCTCGGCTGCAATACTGCGCGAGCGCCTGGGCTATACCGGTGAACTGCGTGCCATAGGCGAGGTTCTTCGGGACCAGCTTTTCTACATGCAAAAGTGCGGCTTTGACAGTTATGAACTGGCTGAAGGTGTCGCCGTGGAAGATGCCCTGGCGGCCTTCAATGACTTTCATACCAGTTACGCCAGTACGGTGACCGAGACAACGCCCCTGTTCAGACGCCGCTAACGGCGTCTTGCACCAGGCTGATCAGGACATCATCTCGTTGTTGTTTTTGGAGCGCTGCAGCCAGCGCAAAAGCGTGCTGTCCAGCGCCGACTCCATAATGCTGCCCAACTTGTCGGCAATTTTCTTTTTCTTCTCATAGGCCACGTGATACACATCACTGGCCTCACAGGCCGCAACAATCAGCTCGTCGCTGGTGTTGATCTCATCGACCAGGCCAAGCTCCATGGCCTTGATGCCCTGCCAGGTCTCGCCGGTAGCCAGCTTGTCGATATCCATGGCAGGCCGGGATTCATGGATGAAGTCCTTGAACAACTGGTGTACTTCCTGCACATCCTCCGCCATTTTCTGGCGTCCCTTTTCCGTATTTTCACCAAAGATCGTCAATGTGCGCTTGTACTCGCCCGCTGTCACCATCTCGTAATCGACATGCTTGTCCCTGAGCAAACGGTTGAAATTGGGTAATTGCACCAGGACACCGATTGAGCCGATGTAGGCAAAAGGTGCTGCCACCAGTTTCGTGGCGATACAGGCCATCATGTAACCACCGCTGGCGGCCACCTTGTCGACACAGATGGTCAGAGGAACACCCCGGCTGCGTATACGCTGTAGCTGGGAGGCGGCCAGACCATAGGCATGGACCATGCCGCCAGGGCTTTCCAGGCGCAGCAGTACTTCATCGGTGTCCTCACGAATGGAGGTCAACACGGCTGTAATGGCATGGCGCAATTCATCAACCTGGCTGGCCTTGGGATCACCTTCAAAATCTATAACATACAGACGCTTGCGCTCTGCCTGTGAATCTCCGGCTTTCTTGCGAGCTTTTTTCTCCTGTTTGGATTTCTTTTTCTCTTCCTTGGCTGCCAGTTTCAGGCTGTGCTCATCTTCGACTGCATTGCGGATTTCATCCCGGTAGTGATCAATTTCCTTGTTCAGGTGAGTCACCACGATACTGCCCTTGGCTTCTTTCTTTTGCTTCATGGCATTGGCCACGGCAGCCGCCATGACAATCAGGATAGCCACCACGATGGTGGCAGTTTTGAACAGGAACAGGCCGTATTCAGAAAGGAATTCCAAGGTTTACACTCCAGCGGGAAAAGTCAGGTATTTCAACCTGGACAGGATTCTGGTGAACAGTAGGAAACAGGGAGCCAGTCAAGCTGACGGGCTCCCTGCTCCTGCGTTTTATTCTGCGATTTCAAGCGCAGCGATTTCGTCATCAATCGTGGCACCAATCTCGATTTCGGGGTTGCTGTAGAAATCGAAGAAAACCGACATGATGATGGAACAGATAATCAGGGTCAGGATCATCACCGGCGAGCCTTTTCTGATCCACAGGCCCGGGGTGATGGCCAATTCCGGCCTGCCCTCGTCTTTGGCCAGTTTCTCGGAAATGGTGACAATGAAGACATTGGCCGTCGAGCCCAGGTGAGAGCCGTTACCCCCCATACCGACACCGGCTGCCAGTGCCCACCACAGGGCATTGACGTTGATGCCCTGCTGCTCCAGCCCGATGATGATGGGAATCATGGCCGCAGTGAACGGGATGTTGTCGATAAAGGCGGACAGGAAGGCGGCTACCCACATCAGGATGATACAGGCAGTCAAAAGATCCTCCTGGACAAAGGGCAGGATGAACTGGCCGATATATTCCAGGAAACGGCTGTGTTCCACGCCGCCGACGATGATGAACAGCGCCATGAAAAACATCAGCAGGGTCAGTTCGATATCGGCAAAGTGATCATCCATGTCCACATCCTTGCCGAAGAAAACCAGCAGGGTCAGGCCCATGCCGGCCACGAACCAGGCTTCCCAATGCAGCGTCCGGTGCATGATGAAGCCCACAACCATGATGGCCAGGACAATCAGCGCGACTTTCCAGGTGTAGGGATCCTTCAGTTCTTCCTGCTGGCTGAAATCCTTGATCTCGGGGACTTGTGCCAGCTCTTTCTTGAAAATGACCTTCAGGAAGAACAGTGTCGCCAGCCAGGCAACGAAAACAATGCCGCCCATGTGGTAGAAGAAGGTGTTGAAATCGATATTGGCGGCGGAGCCGATCATCAGGTTGGGCGGGTCACCGACCAGAGTGGCGACACCACCGGTGTCTGACAGCAGTGCCGCTGCAAGCAGGTAGGGAATCGGGCTGACATTCATGGAGCGCGCAATCAGGATGATCAAGGGCCCGAAAATAACTACCGTGGTCACGTTATCCAGCAGCAGAGACAAGACGGTCACCAGGGTACCCATCATGGCCATGAGCAGGAACAGGCGTCCCTTGCTGAGGTCGGCAATCTTGTAAGCCAGCATCTGGAAGCCGCCGGTGGGTATCATGATGGCCACCACGGTCATCATGGCACCAAGCAGGAATATCACGTTCCAGTCGATCGACTCGATGGCGAGTTCGGGGCTGTAAAATCCAAAGTACTGACCTGCCAGGACCATGGCACCAGCACCACCTAAAGCGAATTTGGCACGGTGAAAACCATGCACCCCCTCTGTAAAAATACCAATAAAGGTTATGACCAGAATAATCCCGGACACCATCATGGGGGTATCCATTGTCAGCACTTCCATAGGGATTCCTTAGTTTTTTAACGTTTTGAATTTAAAAGTATATTTAAAAAACAGCTGGATGATTATATGCACCGCATTACGGTACTTCAAGAAATTCGCCCGTGTTTACTGCGGGTTCTTGAGCCATAAGCAGCCGTTTTCCGCGGCTTTATCGATCTCCTGGAGGCGGGCTTCATGGACTGCCAGTTCCTCGTCAGTGGCACGGATGATCTTCAGGGGTTTGCGGTCTGCTGACAATTTCCGGATGCCGGTTTCTTCCTGCTGGTTGCCTCCCTCCTCGTAACCCAGGGACAGGCTGGACTGGCCGCCGGTCATCATCAGGTAGACATCCGCCAGGATCTCCGCATCCAGCAAGGCGCCATGAAGCTCACGTTGCGTGTTGTCCACCATGTAGCGTTTGCACAGGGCATCCAGGTTGTTTTTCTGCCCGGGATGCTTCTTGCGGGCCATGACCAGTGAATCCAGCACCGAGCAGTAGTCCGCCATGGACTTGTAGTCCTGTTTCAAAGCCGCCAGTTCATGGTCCAGGAAGCCGATATCAAAGGGGGCATTGTGAATAATGAGTTCCGCGCCCTCCACGAAGTCAATGAAACTGCGGGCGATGTCATTGAACAGGGGTTTGTCGGCCAGAAACTCGTTGGTGATGCCATGCACCTCCAGGGCCGCAGCCTCGACCTCACGCTGGGGATTGATGTAGACATGCAGGTGATTGCCGGTAAGACGGCGATTGACCATCTCGACACAGCCAATTTCGATAATCTTGTGGCCCTGGGCCGGATCCAGCCCGGTGGTTTCCGTATCAAGAACGATCTGACGCATAGTTGTCTCTCCTGCTCTACCTGCCGTTACAACTCATCAATACCGCGGTTGGCCAACTGGTCCGCCAGTTCGTTTTCCGGGTGCCCACTGTGGCCCTTGACCCACTCCCACTGTATATCAAAGTTCTGTACCAGGGCATCCAGTTGCTGCCACAGTTCCGCATTGACGACCGGTTTCTTGCTGGCCGTGCGCCAGCCTTTGCGTTTCCAGCCTTCGATCCACTCGGTCATGCCCTGCAAGACGTACTTGGAATCCGTGACAATCAATACAGGCCACTTGTTGCCTTTCAGGCATTCCAGGGCTTTGATGACAGCCGTGAGTTCCATGCGGTTGTTGGTGGTTTCCGCTTCCCCGCCATAGAGAGTCTTTTCCTTGTCACCGAAACGCAGCAATGCGCCCCAGCCACCGGGTCCCGGATTACCGCGACAAGCGCCGTCTGTATAGATTTCTACCTGCTCTGACATACTGCGGGGATCACTTCTCTTCGTTACTGGCGGCCATGTCCCTGGATACTCGGCTGACGTTTTCGGCAATTGGCATGCCCACGTGGGCGCTGGCAAATTCCCGCCACGAGGTCTGGATCGGGGTCAGGGGCAGCACCTGCTTGCGCGCACAGATCATGTACACACCGCCGGTTGGCCAGTTCAGGCGCGAGGCCAGATTGTCCATGATGCCCGAGTAGCGAATCACACCGGGAGAGTTGATCGGCAGGCAATAGCCCCCGAAACGTACCTGCTCTACCTGGAAGTCGAGTAACTTGAGCCAGTCTGTCAGTCTCAGGGTGCTCAACAGCTTGCCCTGCCAGGGCGATTTCTTGCGACCGGGAAAACGGGTGCGGATGCCCCAGCTACTGATGGGATTGAAGCCGATGATGACAATGTGGCCACCGGCAATAAGGACGCGCGAGACTTCCCTGAGCAACTGGTGCTGGGCAGCGGTGTAATCCAGCGCATGGTGCAGCAGTACCAGGTCAACGGACTCACTGGACAGCGGAATGGCATCGCCCCTGGCGAGAATCTCGGGAGCCTGGTTGATCTCATCCTCTTCATAGTGAGCAGCCTGGGTGATGGCAAACTTGTGTCCGATGGGGCTGCTCTCGTACATCGGCAAATCCGCACAACCAATCTGCAGCAGGTGATAACCAAAGCGCCTGGGAAGGGTTTTTTCCAGCAGTTGTTGTTCGCTTTGCAACAGACGCTCACCCAGGGGAGTGCGATACCAGTGATTCATGGACTGGTAGAAACCCGGTGTATCGAGGTTGTCCCTGTGTGTTTGTCGGAACATGGTTTGCCTGGAAAATCCCCTGGTGGCTGTTTCAGGATCAATGGTCACGGCATGATGCCTGAGATTTCGGTATCATACCGGAGACACAGGGTTCTTGCGACAAGGACCCGATTTTTAAGACAGTTTCAAGACCGCAAAGCCCGGCAGGAGAAAACTATGTTTGACGTCAAACCGATACCCGCATTCCAGGACAATTACCTGTGGCTGTTTCGAGATGACGGTTCCCGTGAATGCGGCATTGTTGATCCCGGCGATGCCGGGCCTGTACTGGATTACCTGCAGGCAAATGACCTGGTACTGTCGGTGATATTCATCACTCACCACCATGCTGATCACACGGGCGGTATTGCCCGGCTACTGGAAGCATTCGATGTGCCGGTTTACGGGCCGGACTCACCCCGAATTCCTGCTGTCACGCACACCCTGTCAGAAGGCAGTGAAGTGAGCGTCTTTGGCCGTTCATTCCGCATCCTGGAAATACCCGGACATACACTGGACCACATTGCCTATTTCTCAGCTGGCGAAAAGGACCAGGCGCCCGTGCTTTTCTGTGGAGACACCCTGTTTGCCGGCGGCTGTGGTCGCGTATTTGAAGGCACGCACAGCATGATGCACCAGTCCCTGCAAAAACTGGCGGTGTTACCGGCCAACTGCCAGGTCTATTGTGCCCATGAGTACACCCTGTCCAACCTGAAATTTGCCCGGGCAGTCACCCCCGACAGCCAGTCACTGGCCAGTCGCCTGCAAAAGGAAAATGCCTTGCGCCAGCAGGATATTCCGACGGTACCCACTACCCTGGAAGTTGAACTGGCAACCAACCCCTTTTTACGCTGCAGTGAAGATGACGTGATTGCAGCGGCCCGCTCTCATAGCGGCCAGTCAGTGGCTGCACCCGATGAAGTCTTTGGCGTCATCAGGGACTGGAAGGATTCATTCTGACTGAGTGGAGTGCCCTGCAGCACGCTCATTAGCGTCTGCAAAAAGGGTTTTGCCGGGAATGGCGTTAAGCAGGGTTTGCGTGTACTCCTGGGTCGGGGCATCAAAGACCTGCTGCACCGAACCGCTTTCCACCAGCCTGCCCTCTTTCATCACCACGATATGGTCTGACAGGTAGCGAACTACCCCCAGGTCATGCGAGATGAACAGCATGGTGAGATTGAAACGATCCAGCAGTGCCAGGAGCAAATCAAGGATCTGGGCCTGAATGGTGACATCCAGTGCCGAGACAGGTTCATCGGCAACGATCAGTGCCGGCTTGGTCGCAATAGCGCGGCCGATGGCAATACGCTGGCGTTGCCCGCCGGAAAATTCATGGGGATATCGCAGTACACTTTCCCGGGTCAGCCCGACGGAATCCATGAGTGCATAGACTTTCTGGTCAAGATTCTTGCGGTTACAGATTTTATGCAGCAGCAGCGGTTCTGCCAGGGTATCGTAAACCGTCATGCGCGGGTTCAGGCTGGCATAGGGATCCTGGAAAATCATCTGCATCTGGCGGCGCAGGGGTTTCAGGCGGCTGTGGGAATAATGGCTGATATCTTCGCCATTGACGATTACAGCCCCCTGTACCGGCTCCAGGAGGCGCAGGATGGTGCGCCCCAGGGTGGACTTGCCTGAACCAGACTCGCCAACCAGGCCAAGAATTTCATGGCGTTTGATATCCAGGCTCACCTGGTCGACAGCCCTGACCACCTCGCCTTTTTTGCTGCCGGCAAATTCCACTACGATATCCTGCAAACTGACCATCACTTCGCTACTGGTGGATGAGTCTGCTTTCTGGCTGGTAGGTACTGCGTCGAGCAGTTTGCGGGTATAGGGATGACTGGCATGCCTGAAAATGGCGTCATGGTCCCCCTTCTCGACAAACACACCGTTTTGCATCACCGCGATTTCATCAGCAATATCAGACACCACGCTGAGATCATGACTGATAAAAATCACGCCGATATTACGACGCTCCTGCAGTTCCTTGAGCAACTTCAATATCTGGGCCTGGACAGTGACATCCAGTGCCGTGGTGGGCTCATCCGCAATGATGATGTCCGGTTCAGTGACAAGGGCCATGGCGATAACGACACGCTGGCGCATGCCGCCGGAAAATTCAAAAGGCCACGCGTTCATGCGTTGTGCTGCATCCCGGATACCGACCTCTTCCAGAATCTCAATGCCCTTTTTCCAGGCCTCCTGTTTGCTCATGCCAAAATGCAGGCGCAGGGGTTCAATCAACTGGTCGCCTATTTTCAGGAAGGGATTCAGGGTCGTCATGGGGTCCTGAAAAATAATGGAGATGCCCTTGCCCCTGACCTTGCGTAACTGGCTCTCGGACAGGGTCAACAGGTCCTGGTCATGGAACATCACCTGCCCTGATTCAATCCTGCCTGGTGGCATCGGGACCAGGCCAAGCATGCTGTAACAGGCAACGGATTTACCGGATCCGGACTCACCGATAATGGCAAAGGTCTTACCGGCTTCCACATCAAAGCTGATACCGTTGACGGCCTCCACCAGGCCATTGCGGGTATGGAAGTGTACGGAGAGATCCTTGACTTCTAACAGTGGCATAGGCGCTTCAATCCCTCGATGCTTTGGGGTCAAGGGCATCACGCAAGCCATCCCCGAAAAAGTTCAGGGCAAACAGGGTGATGGTCAATGCGAGGCCGGGGAAAATCAGGAGCCAGGGATACTCTTCCATGGTCTCGACACCATAGGAGATCAACACCCCCCAGGATGACTGGGGCGGCTGGATACCCAGCCCCAGGAAGCTCAGGAAAGCCTCCAGCAGCATGACATTGGGAATGGTGAGCGTGGTATAGACAATGACCGGTCCCAGGGCATTGGGAATCAGGTGCCGGGCAATAATGGCAAAGGGAGACAGTCCCAGGGACATGGCCGCTTCCACATATTCCTGCTGACGCAGGCTCTGGACCTGTCCCCTGACGATGCGCGCCATGACCAGCCATTCCACGGCACCAATGGCCAGGAACAGCAGCAACAGGTTACGTCCGAACACCACCATCAGGAGAATGATGAAGATCATGTAGGGCAAGGCATAAAAAATATCGACCAGGCGCATCATCACCGAATCCACCCTGCCCCCGGCATAACCGGCAATAGCACCGTAGGTAATGCCGATCACAAGGGCCACGAATGTGGCTATAAACCCGACCAGCAGGGAAATACGGCCACCATAGAGAATCCGCGTCAGCATGTCCCTGCCAAAAGTATCGGTGCCCAGCCAGTGCTCCGCGTTCGGTGGCACAGCCCCCAGGCGCAGGTTCTGTTCCTCGTAACCGTAGGGTGCTATCCAGGGCGTGAGCAGACAAATCACGATCAGTACCAGCAGGTAGCACAGCCCGAACATGGCCAGGCGGTTTTTGCGCAGGCGATGAAAGGCATCCTGCCAGAGGGAAGTTCCCTTTGGCATGGCCTGTATGGTGTTGGCAGTCTCGGTCGTCATTGCTGTTAATTCTTGAATTGGTAACGCAGTCTCGGGTTCATCCAGGCCGCGACGATATCGGACAGCAGGTTGAACAGCACGATCAGCGTGGAAAGAAAAACTGTTGTCCCCAGGATCATCGTGTAATCACGATTGAAGGCAGCCTGGATATAGAAACGCCCCAGCCCGGGAATCTGGAATACGGTTTCCACCACAAAGGAGCCGCTGAGCAAGGCCGCAAAGGCCGGCCCCAGGTAACTGATTACCGGCAACAGTCCCCCGCGAAGGGCATGGCGAAATACCACGGTGGTTTCAGGCAGGCCTTTTGCCCTGGCTGTACGCAGGTAATCCTGGTTCATGACTTCCAGCATGCCGGAGCGGCTCAGCCGGGCAATATAGGCAGCATACATGGCACCCAGGGTAATGCTGGGCAGTATCTTGTCACCGGGCGTTGATCCCCAACCCGAGATGGGCATGACATCAAGCCAGATGCCAAAAATCAGTACCAGCAGTGGCCCCAGCAAGAATGACGGCATGCAGATGCCAATCATGGCCAGGCTCATCGGGACATAGTCCTGCGCCGTATTGGGTTTCAAGGAGGCAATGACCCCGGCACCACAACCGATGACCAGGGCAATCAGCAGGGCATAGAATCCGAGCTCCGCCGTGATGGGCAGGCCCTGGAATATCAAGTCGTTGACCGAACGGCCGGGGTAGTAAAAGGAAGGCCCCATATCGCCCTGTAACAGGTCTCCCAGGTAGGACAGGTATTGTTCGTGCATGGGCAGATCGAGCCGGTAACGGGCTTCCAGTGCAGCCCTGACCTGTTCGCTGACTGCTTTCTCTGAATCAAAAGGCCCGCCAGGGGCGGCCCTGACAAGAAAGAACGTCACTGTGATGACGGCCAGAATAACCGGAACGGCCTGGAGAATACGAAGCCCGACAAATCGCCACATAGGTTATGTCTACCCTGGCCCTAGGCGTCTGGTTCCAGGGAAATGTACTTGTAGTTGTGATATCCCATGATGTTGTCAGGCATACCCTTCACGCTGGTATCAATGAGGTGTTTGTACTGGTAGGTGAAGATGGGCAGGATCGGCATGTTTTCCAGCAGGATGGTTTCAGCTTCCTTGTACAGGGCATAGCGCTTTTCCCTGTCCAGTTCAGCCGGTGCTTCCTTGAGAATGATCTCGTCATAACGGGCATTGGAGAACCCGGTTTTATTATTGCCGCCGTCGGTGATGTACATGTTGAGGAAGGTGTAGGGATCCACGTAGTCACCTATCCAGCCGCGACGCGCAATGTCGTAATTCATGTTGTTATGGGAATCAAGGTAGACCTTCCATTCCTGGTTGACCAGGTTGACCTGGATATTCAGTTCCTGCATCCACATCTGCTGGATCGCCACTGCAATCTTGCGGTGGTCCTCGTGCGTGTTGTACAGCAGGTCAAAGGCAGGAAAGCCTTCCCCATTCGGGTAGCCGGCCTCGGCCAGCAACTGGCGTGCCTGCTCCGGGTCATAACTGAATACACTGGGCGGGTTGTAGCCCAGGGTACCCGGGGGCACCAGGGCTGTTGAACCGGTGTAAACACCCTGGGTGACCGTCTCGGCTATCAGCGACCGGTCAACGGACATGGCCAGCGCCTTTCGGACCCTGACATCGGTCATGGGTTCACGGGTGGTGTTGATCATGTAGAAATAGGAACCGATCCAGGGTGCGATATGGGTGACTTCGGGCTGTTCGTTCTTGTAGGTCTGGATTTTGTCCAGGGGTATCTCATTTGTGCGGTGAAGCTGGCCATCACGGAACATGCGTTCTGCAGTGCCCAGTTTTTCTGTCGGGTATGACACAACGGCATTGAGATCAACTTCATCGGCATCCCAGTACAGCGGGCTTTTTTCCACGCGCACATGTGAATTGATTTGCCATTCAGTCAGGACGAAGGCGCCATTGGTGACAATATTGCCCTCCCTGGCCCATTGGCTCAGGCGATCATCCATGGAACCAAAACTCTCAACGGTTTGCCGGTGCACAGGAAACAAGCTGTAGTGATCCAGTAACTGCAGGAAATATGGCGTGGGCGATTCCAAGGTGACCTGTAAAGTGAGTTCGTCTATGACCTTGACGCCTACCTGGCTGAAATCGGCCATATCGCCATTGTTGTAGGCCTCAGCATTTTTGATCGGATAATACATGTAGCTGTATTCACTACCCA
>Ga0181558_10002007_pt1 | contig 19533 bp, 12 predicted proteins | sample 011ome_22_FD_133754 | JGI IMG/M metagenome (GOLD analysis project Ga0181558, IMG submission 133754) | Coastal salt marsh microbial communities from the Groves Creek Marsh, Skidaway Island, Georgia - 011507BT metaG (megahit assembly) | ecosystem: Environmental > Aquatic > Marine > Intertidal...
CGCAACGCTGAGGTGCTCAATGTAGACCTGTCCTGTGTTACCGATGTGGTGCTGAGTCACTTCCACTTCGATCATACGACGGGCTTGATCCCCATCATCGAGAATCTCCGCGAGATCAATCCTGATGCTATTCGCAGGGTACATGTTGCCGCTGGGTTTTTCGCGCCACGCCGGGCAGTGTCGCAGTCAGCCATCGCAGCGAACCAGATGATTGATGAACGCAGTCAAATTGAAGCCATGGGGGTGGAATTCCTGGTGCATGAACAGGCCACGGAAATTTTTCCTGCGGTCTGGGTATCAGGACCGGTTGAGCGACTTCATCCTGAAACCAACTATGGCACGGCCCTGGAAGTTTCTCTCGATGGAGAGTGGGTGAGAGATCACCTGCCCGAGAGCCAGGCGCTGGTTATTCGTACCGACCAAGGACCGATTGTGCTCTTAGGCTGTGGTCATTCCGGTGTGGTGAATGCCCTCAGCCAGATTCAGGAGCAAATCCAGGATGAAGCCATTCATGCGCTCATGGGTGGGCTGCACCTGTTTGCAGCCAGCGACGAGACTTTAAACTGGACCGCGGAAAACCTGAAAGAAATAGGGGTCCAGAACCTGATGGCTGGGCACTGCACCGGCATCGAGCCACTGATGCGCCTGCGTGCCGGCTTGAGCCTGAACCGGCGCACGGCTGTGGTCGGGGCCGTGGGTTCCCGGTTTGTGCTGGGCGAAGGTATCTATCCAACCGCTATTGCGATGTAGCGGATCTCAACTCAGGCTCTGCTGAGCGAGTTTCGTCGACCTGGGTGACCGCATCGACTTTCTTGCTCTGCTCATAGAGGTAGTAAAACACGGCACCGTTGACGACCAGGCCAGCGAGGCCTATTTCAGGTCCATATAGCCAGGTAGCACTGATACCAAGATCGCCAACACGCTCGCCGAAACCGTAAAGCTCATACACCAGACCATTCCAGATGGCGTGGTAGATCGAGGCTGGCCAGACACTGCCGCTGAGTTGTCGCATCAATCCCCAAATCAAACCCAGCAGGGTGGCGTTAATCAGATAGATGGGAACCTGCACAGCAGGTGGCGCGTATTCCTCGGCCAGGAATACCGCAGAAAGATGCCAGGCGACGAAGGCAGCGGTAGTTGCCCAAAGCGCAAATTTTTCGCTGTGGCCACTGCGTATTGTCAGCGACCAGAGCAGTCCCCTGAAAAACCCCTCCTCAGTCAGCAACACCATTAGTATGCCCACGCTCGATGCGAGCGACACATTGAACCAGGTGTTATTCCAGTCGGTCTGTGTCGTGTCGGTGTGACCAGTCAGTAGTGCTGCACCGGCGATAAGGCTGGCGCCGAGAATTGGCATCAGGACAGAGAGCGCATACTGTGATTTCTTGCCCACTACAACCCCCAGTTCGGCGCGACTGTGTTTGCCCAGCCAGATGAAAATCGCGGATAGGGGAATGAGAATTAAGGCGCTAAACGCGCCATAGCCATTGGCATCCATGGTAGAGGTGATGCAAATGGCGATGAGTACTGCAAAGAAAAAAGATATGGTGTGTTGCTGCATGTCTTGGTATTCCGGTATTAACTTGATCAATTGGGGTGCGCAGTCAGTTCCTGCTTGCGGGTCCGACGGCCTCTTGCCCACTAGCTCAGCAATTTCTATACCAGCAGCCAAGCCCCGGGATTCTGGGGCCTGCAGGCCTGGGTAAACAGGGAAGGTGGCGAAATTCACTACTTAGTGAATCATTGCTACCATCAGGTGTGACAGGGAGAGAATAATGACTACAACGATCAAAGCTGCTATCGGCATCAGGCTACTGCTGGCACTCGTGATGGCTTCAGCCAGCGGGCTGGCTGTTTCCCAGACGCCGGTTGGCGATACCCTAACTAATGCGCGAACAGTGTCCGGCGACTTCATCAGTTGGCGTGAACACATCATCGATGACCCGGTCACCGCAGGCGTCAACTTCAGCGGTAGTGATGGGTTCGTGATGGGGGATATCGATAAGGATGGTTTCGAGGACATCGTATCCGTGCACGAGTCCGATGCCGAGTATGATTCCGGTTCGTTTCTGGAAGATTTTGTGCCGCCGGTGGCAGGGCATGTGAGAGTGCATTTTGGATCAAGCGATCCAGATAGCTGGACCAATATTACGATTGCGGAAGCCGAAGATGTGCCAGCGCCGGAAGATGCGGACATTACCGACCTTAATGGCGATGGCTGGTTAGACGTGGTGGCCGCCGCAGAGCGCTCCCATCTGATTTATCTTCAGAACCCGGGCCCCAATGCTCGCAGTGAAACCTGGCCGCGCCTGATTCTGCCGCTGACCCGTGACAAGGGTTCTTATATTCGTGTGTTTGCAGCTGACTTTAATGGCGATGGTGTGCCGGAACTGACAGCGCCGAACAAAGGCGCACAAACCCCTGGTCCCGAAGACTACGCCCGCTCCACGCCAGTGGAATTGCATACCCTGCAGGGTGACCCCTTAAACGGCAATAGTTGGCAGGCGCAGGTGCTGGGCAACTACAGTATTCCGCAGAATGCTGAGCCAGTAGATATCGATAGTGATGGCGACCTGGATATCATCGTGGGAACCCGCGGCGAATCCCGCCTGATTATTTTTGAGAATCCAGGTGACGGCACATTGAACTTCATCGAACATGCCATTGGCATTTACGGTGCGCGCATGGCCGGTTTCAATCTTGAGTATGTGGATCTATCCGGCGATGGCCGTCTCGACATTATCGGCACCGCGCCCAGGGGCATGGTTTGGATTGAGCAACCCGCGCGCAAAGGGGATGCCTGGAATGCCCACTACATCGGTACTTTTGCGCCAGACAGTCATACCGGCTATGCCACGGCAGATATCGATGGTGATGGTGACATCGATCTGGTTGCAGGCAGCTATAGCCGCGGTGACCGAACCGGTGATGATGCCAGTGTCGATGTAAATAGCCCTCTCGGTCGGATCGGTTGGTTTGAAAACCCCGGAGTCGCCGCAGCCAAAGGTGAATGGACTCGCCATGATATCTCGCGAAGAGTTCGCGGCATGTTTGATAAGTTCATGGCGCGGGATCTGGATAATGACGGTGACCTGGATTTCATCGGCACACGCGGCAATAGCTATCCCTACGACGGCGTGTTCTGGTTGGAGCAAGTTCGCAGCGGCGAACCTCGGGCCGCGTTTCAGCGTGCGCGAGCGCAGGAAAGTAACGAAATGCCGCTGCCCTGATCGCGCCAGCGTCTAGCTATCTCTGCTCATAAAAACAAGAAGGTCTTAACAAAATGACCAATCAAGCGGTAAAAAATCCAAGACTGTTGCCATTACTTCTGGTCGCAATCGGTGTGCCAATGACTCTCGGTGGCCTGCAGCTGCTGTTTCTGGGAGGTTCGTTCTATTATTTGCTATGCGGCCTGGTGCTGCTGGTGTGTGCCATGCTGCTATGGCAGGGCGACCCGCTGGCTTCAAAAATCTATGGTGGCCTGCTGGTGTTCACTGTGCTGTGGGCACTGTATGAGTCGGGCAGTAATCTCTGGGCTCTGGCACCGCGCATTCTGCCTCTCGCCGCGCTAGGCTTACTGTTTATCACGCCCTGGATGCGCAGATCGCTGCACCAGGGCAGGCCGCCACCGCTGTTTGCAGAGACCGCAGCCAAACTCGTGGTGCCAGTCTTTGCCGTGATTTTCCTCCTGGTATTTGAAGCAGGCACAGGCTATGAGGTCAGTCCCATGCCTGCCCGCAGCGGCGTGAATACGGTCAACGCCGCAACGGACTGGCCCAGCTATGGCAATACCCTGGGTGGGACACGCTACTCACCGGTCAGTCAGATCAATGTAGAAAATGCCGGCGACCTCGAGTTGGCCTGGACCTATCGTACCGGCGCAGGCGGCGCCTTTAAGGCAACCCCGCTACAGGTAGGTGATCTGCTTTACTTTTGTACCGGTGGCAACCGGGTCGTGGCGCTTGATGCCGAGGCGGGTGAACTGCGCTGGCAGTTTGACCCCTTGATTGATCAGGCGCACCTGTCACAGGCGCGCTATTTCACCACGGGATGTCGCGGCGTTTCCTATTATGAGGCGCCGCCGGACTATCGCGGGGAATGTCCTGCGCGCATCCTCACCAATACCACCGACTCGCGCCTCATCGCCCTGGATGCGCTTAGCGGTGAGCGCTGCAGCCAGTTTGGTGATCAGGGCGAAGTAGATCTCACCACTGGAATGGGAAATGATCCGCGCATCTCAAATTTTCAGACCTCACCGCCTGGTATCGTGCGTGGTAACGCGGTGGTGGGCGGCTGGGTTATCGATAACCGCGCGGTAGGTCCACCCTCTGGCGTGATTCGTGCCTTTAACGCGCTCAGTGGAGAGTTTGCCTGGGCCTGGGATATGGGAAGACCCGGAGTCTATACCGAGCCTTTGCGTGGTGAGGTCTACACCCGCGGGACGCCCAATGTCTGGAGTCTGTTTAGCGTCGATGAAGAGCTTGGTCTCATCTATGCGCCTACCGGCAATGAGACGCCTGACTACTATGGTGCGCACCGCCTGGAAGTCAGCGAGCAGTATGCCAGCTCGGTGGTCGCAATCGACGGCGAGACCGGTGCGCCACGCTGGTCCTATCAGACGGTTCACCATGATATCTGGGATTATGACGTGCCATCCCAGCCTACCTTGATCGACCTGCCTGATGACGATGGTAATAAAGTGAAGGCGGTGTTGATGCCCACCAAGCGTGGCGAGGTGTTCGTTCTCAATCGGGAAACCGGGGAGCCGCTATTCGATATACAGGAGCTGCCGGTGCCGCAGGATGGTGGTGTGCCTGAAGATTACGTGGCGGCAACGCAGCCTTTCTCCATGGACCTGCCTACTTTTAGAATGGAGCTGGACGAAACCAAAATGTGGGGTGTGACCCCTTTGGATCAACTCTGGTGTCGCATCGAGTACAAGAAGATGCGCTACGACGGGCATTTCACTGTGCCAGGCACAGACATGATTTTGCAAAACCCGGGGGCTACAGGCGGATTTAACTGGGGCAGTGTCAGTGTCGATGAAGTTAACAACCTGATGATCGTTAACCCACTGTTTATGGCGAACCAGCTCCAGCTAATCGCGCGGGCAGACCTGCCGGAAGGCGTGTCTGGCAGTATGCAGGGGACACCTTATGCCCATACCTCCAATCGTTTTATGTCGCCGCTGCATGTGCCCTGTATGCAACCACCCTACGGTATTCTTGGTGTAGTCGACCTTGAGACCCGACAGCTGCTGTGGGAGAAACCGATCGGGACGGCGAAGCATACGGGCCCCCTCGGCATTCCTACCGGGCTTCCCCTCACCGTTGGCACACCACAGACTGGCGGTACTGTGACGACAGCAGGAGGACTAATTTTCAGTGCCGGCGCCTTCGACAATACGGTGCGGGCGACGGCGCTTAGTGATGGCAGAGAGGTATGGAGCCATCCGCTACCGTTTACGGCGCAAGGTACACCGATGATGTATCTGTCCCCAGGCGGCAAACAGACACTGATCGTCGTGGTGCCGGTTTTTAACTCCACTCGCGGCAACGGCTATCAGCCACTGCCAGCGGATGAAGAAGATCCCCTGGGTGGGTATGTGTTTGCGTTCCGCTTACCCGACGCGATGTGAGTCTTTTCCATTTTCGAATCAGCAGTGCCTAGCTTTTTTAACTTGCGGGCTAGACAGTGAGAAAAAGCCTCGTGCGAGTCAGGCTTTATATCGATAGCGTTTGCAAAGATCGGAATACGCCTGATGCTGGGACAGGTAGATGCAGCCAGTGAGATGTTCCATAAATTCGGTGCCGCGCAGTTTGTCCAGCACCGGGCCTTTTACCTCGGATAAATGCAGCAGCAGGCCCTGTTCACGCAGCTGACGGTTTAGCTCTTCAAGCACCTCCAGGGCGCTGTAATCGATTTCATTTACTGCGCTGCACATCAAAACGACGTGTGTAATTGTGTCATTGTAATAGATCTGTTTGAAAACCTGGTCTTCCAGGTAGCTGGCATTGGCGAAGAACAGACTCTCATCCACGCGCAGGGTCAGTATCTCAGGCACCGTATGTACCTTGTAGCGCCGAATATTACGGAAGTGCTCGGTGCCGTCAACCAGGCCTACTTCAGCGATGTGGGGTTGGGAAGTGCGATACAGGTGAAGCCCAAGTGACGTCAGTACGCCGCAGCTTACGCCTGTCTCTACGCCGAATCCCAGGGTGACTAGCATGGTAATCATCACCGCCAGGCAGTCGCCTCGTGAGAAGCGCCAGGTCTTCCTGATTATTGAGAGATCTATCAGTGATAACACGGCAACGATAATGGTGGCGGCCAGCGTTGCTTTGGGCAGGTAATAGAGCAGCGGTGTCAGAAATACCGATACGAGCGCAATGAGTATTGCCGTGTAGATACTGGCAGCCTGCGTCGCAGCACCTGCATCGAAGTTGACCACGGAGCGAGAGAATCCACCGGTAACCGGCAGCGCACCAGAAAATGCCGAAGCGAGGTTGGCCGCACCCAGCCCAATCAGTTCCCTATTGCTGTTCACCCGTTCTCGTTTGCGGGCACCCAGGGTTCTGCCAACGGAGATAGACTCGACGTAGCCGATAATTGAAATCAGCGCCGCGGGGATTAACAGGGTCTGTGCCAGTTCCATAGAAAACACTGGCATGGCGAACGCCGGCAGCCCGCTGGGAATGGCACCTACAATTTCGACGTCTCTGTCGGCTAGACCGAATCCGACGACAAACAGAATGGTAACCAGCACACCTGCCACCGGTGCTGCCTTGGCAACGAGCTGTGCGCTATGTGCGGATAGTCCCAAGCTGCTCAAGACTCGGGCGCCGCGGGCGCGCACGGCAAACAGGAATAACAGCACGCCTGCGCCTATAGACAGGGTAAAGAAATTTGTATCGCTGGCGTTAAGACTGATGCCGTGCAGCAACTCAAAAACATTGTCGCCTCCAGCTTCCACGCCGAGCAGGTATCGAACCTGGCTCAGGGCGATGATTATCGCCGACGCGGTTATGAAGGCAGACACCACGGTATGGGAAAGAAAATTGGCGAGAAACCCGAGCCGCAGGACGCCGAACGCCAGCAGCATTACGCCGGATAATGCCGCCAGGGTAATTGCGCCACTGAGATAGTTGCCGGTGCCCTGTTCTGCGACTTCGGCAAGAGCCGCCGCCGTCATCAATGAAGTGATGGCAACCGGTCCCACGGACAGCGTACTGCTGGTCCCCAGCAGGGCATAGGCGATCAGGGGAAAGATGCTGGCATACAGCCCAACTTCTGGAGGCAGGCCGGCCAGCATGGCGTAGGCGAGGGACTGAGGTATGAGCATGATTGCCACGATGACCGCAGCAACCAGATCGTTCATCAATACCTGGCTATTGTAGTGTTTTGCCCACCCGGCAACAGGCCATGATGCCGTGTGTTGAGTCATTTCACGCCCTGGTCTTTTCCAACTCTTCTGGACTCGCAAGCCATTCGCGGCCCTTAAGCATTGCCCCCCAGTATATACCGGGCAGGATATCTTTTTTCAGTGCCCAGGCTCGGCGGGTTGGTTTCTTGCCCTGTAGCATCCAGGTTGGGAACGTCGGGATGATCTTGCCACCGTAGCCAAACTCCGCCAGCACAATTTTGCCCCGCTCAACCGTCAGCGGGCAGGAGCCATAGCCATCATAGGCGCAGTGGATATCGCGGCCAGCGAGACTGTCCACCAGGTTCTGTGCTACCACCGACACCTGCTTGCGAACTGCCGCCATGGTCTTGGCATTGGGGGTATTCATGACATCGCCCAGACCCCAGACATTGTCGAAGCGCTTGTGTTGCAGCGAGAACTGATCGACTTCCAGCCAGCCGCCCGCATCTGCAAGCTCACTGTCTGCGACAAATTTCGGTGCACGCTGCGGTGGGCAGACATGAATCATGTCAAACTCTTGAGAGACAGTTTCGTCTTCACCTTCTCCGCCCGCTTTCTTGAAATGGGCAACCTTATTCTCGCCGTCAATCTCCTGCAAATTATGGCTGTAGTGGACCTTGGCTTCGTATTTGTCGATATAGGACTGCAGTGCAGGCACGTAGTCCGGCACACCAAAAAGGACGCCGCCGGCGTTAAAGAAATTGACATCAATATCTTTTAGCACTCCGGCCCTGCGCCAATGGTCACAGGAGAGATAGAGTGCCTTTTGCGGTGCCCCTGCGCATTTGATTGGCATGGGGGGTTGGGTGAAGATTGCCTTGCCCTGCTTGGTTTTTTGCACGAGCTCCCAGGTATAGGGTGCGTGCTGGTAAGAATAATTAGAGGTGACCCCATTTCTTCCTAGTGATTCTTTCAGACCTTTGACGCCAGCCCAGTCCAGGGTCAGGCCGGGGGCGACGATGAGCTGTGAGTAATGCACTCGGTCACCGTTATCGAGTTCAATCTCGTTGTCTTTTGGCGCAAAACCTACCACCGACTGCTGCAGCCAGGTCACCCCGCGTGGAATCAGGGACTGCATGGAGCGTCGCGTGGTCGCGGCGTCAAACACGCCGCCGCCCACCATGGTCCAGCCGGGTTGGTAAAAGTGCTCAGTTGCCGGGTCTATAACAGCAATACGCAACTTACTGTTGCGCTTCAATATGCTTGCTGCGGCGGCAATGCCACCCGAGCCAGCACCGACGATAGCAACATCGTATGAGGGTTTCGCGCTGGTCTTGAGATCCACTACATTGTCTTGACTGTTTACCTTGTTCTCCGAGTAGTAGGGGCTCACCACCGCTGTCACGTCGAAGCCTACTTGCTTGGCCTGTGCCAGGATCTCAGCTTCCGGTGCCCCCGTACTGGCTTGCACCGCTGCATACAGGCAGAAGGAGCGGTTGCCCGTGCGGCAATAGGCATGCACTTTTTTGTCTGATTTGATGATGTCGGTGAAGGCAGCGATATGTTCCTGCTGCATTTCACCACTCTTGAAAGGCATATCGATGATTTCCAGCCCGAGCCGCTCCGCTGCTTGTTGCAACGCCGAGAATTCGGGTTGTTCAGCTGATTCACCGTCGGGTCGGTTGCATACAACGAGCTGCACACCTTCTGCTGCAAGTGCTTCCAGATCTTGCTCGTTAATTTGTCCCGAGACGGACAGGCTTTCGTTGACTCGCATGAGTTTCATGGGTGTTCCTTGTTACCTTTCTAATTGTTGATTGGCCTGGTTTGGCATTGCGGTCTTTGAAATGACCATCCGAGCCCATCCAAGAATGATACCAGCCTATTTGCCCTTGCCGAGCACATCCACCGGAATTTTTAGATAGATGACGTCGTTGTCTTCCGGCGGCGGGAAATGTCCGGCGCGCATATTTACCTGCAGGGCAGGCAAAATCAGGTGGGGAGCAGCCAGACCGCGGTCCCGCTTTTGTCGCATTGCCACGAAGTCTGCCTGATCGACAGCTTTATTCACGTGGATATTGCCTTCCAGCTCGGCTTTTACCGTAGTCAGGTACTCCACCTCGCGCGACTCGTCAGCGCCGTAGTCATGACACATAAAAATCCGTGTCTTGGGCGGCAAGCCAAGAATTTTATTAACGGACTGGAAAAGAGTCGCCGCGTCTCCGCCTGGAAAATCAGAGCGGGCAGTACCGGAATCCGGCATGAAGATTGTGTCACCCACAAAAGCGGCGTCGCCTATGACATGTGTCATGCAGGCGGGAGTGTGACCAGGCGTATGAATCGCGAGGCACTGCAGTGAGCCAATGTTGTACGTTTCGCCATCCGTAAACAGATGGTCGAACTGTGAGCCATCGCATTTGAATTCGTCACCGGCATTAAAAACTTTGCCAAAGGTTTCCTGCACCTTGGTGACATGTTCGCTGATGGCGACTTTGCCGCCCAGGAAGTCTTTCAAATAAGCAGCAGCGGAGAGATGGTCGGCGTGTACATGGCTTTCGATGATCCATTCGACGTCCAGTTTCTTCTCTTCCACGTAACGGATAATTGCCTGCGCGCTATGGTGGTTGATTGCCCCTGAGGCCATGTCGAAGTCCAACACCGAGTCGATAATGGCGCAGGCCGAGGAATTAGGGTCTTGAACCACATAGGAGAAAGTATTCGAGTCTTCCTCAAAGAAGGGTACAACCTTGGGTTTGACCAGCTGTAGTTTTGCCGCCGTGTTAGCGCTATTCATGGTGCTTATCTCCTTACTCTCTTAACCGTCTAATCGTTAATGCGGGCTTTGTTTAGCTCCTTGCTTCTGGGTCAGTTGCTTCTGGGTCAGCTGCTAAGCCAGCTGCAACCAAATCAGCCAACAAACCAGCGCGGTAACTGCGGGGGTAGCCATTAGCCAGAACATAGTTCGCACAGTAATCATTTTTTTGCCTCTCAAGCCTGTTTTGGGTCAATACATGGGTTTGTCAGCAGAGACCTGTTGCCCATGTTTGGTCATTTAGCTAGTTGTTAGCTGGTAATTGCAGAGAGCGTGCCAAGAACAAGAAAATTAGTTAAGCCATTGATAAATATAAGTAATATATGAAATTGTGGGGAATCTCTTTACCTGAGAGGGGGGAAGATGCCATATTTGACAGGTATTTCTGTCAAATATGGCAATTCGATTATGGCAACCTTATGAGTTTGATCACGACCGACCGCGCTACCCCCATGGCAGAAATGCTGGAGGGCTACCCTTGTCCCGCGATTCTGGTGTCCGCAGACTATGAAATCATGGCCACCAATACCCGTTACGAGGAGGCCTTTGGGGCCATTGATCTTGAGCGCCGCAATCGCTGCTACGAGGTATCCCATGGCTATCATGTGCCCTGTGACCAGGCCGGGGAAGATTGCCCGTTGGGCGCAGCGAAGGCATCCGGGCACAAAGAGCGTGTGCTGCACATTCATCAGACGCCCCGCGGACCCGAGCATGTCGATGTAGAGATGCTGCCAATTCACGACAGCGAAGGTGGTCTCGCCTATTTCGTAGAACTGTTACACCCGGTACCTTTGGCAAGCGGCTATATCTCGGACAAAGAACTGGTCGGAGAGAGTGAGGCCTTTCAACAGATGCTGGGCAAGATTGCCCGGGTTGGTAAATCCGAGGCGTCAGTACTCTTGCTGGGCGAGTCGGGTACGGGTAAGGAACTGGCGGCAAGGTCCATTCACATGGCGAGTTCGCGTCAGGACATGCCGCTGGTGACGCTGGAGTGCGCAGGCTTGACTGACACGCTGTTCGAAAGCGAGCTATTCGGCTATGTAAAAGGGGCGTTCACCGGCGCCATGAGCAACAGGAAAGGATTGGTGGAAGAGGCCAATGGCGGCACCTTGTTTCTAGACGAGTTAGGTGACGTACCTCTGCCCATGCAGGTGAAATTGTTAAGGCTGTTAGAAACCGGTACTTTCCGCCCGCTGGGAAGTTCTGAAGTGCGCAGCTCTGATTTTCGTCTGATCTGCGCTACTCACAAGAACCTGTATCAGATGGTGCAGTCCGGTGAATTCCGCCGCGACCTCTACTATCGTATCAATGTCTTTCCCATCCACCTGCCTTCATTAGCCGAACGTAAAACCGACATACCCCTGTTAGCCAAGGCGCTGTTGGAGCGCATGGAAGTCAATGAACACTATAGACTCACCAATTCCGCAATGAAGCTGCTCACTGAATACAACTACGAAGGCAATATTCGCGAGCTGCGCAATCTATTGAGTCGCGCCCTGGTGCTGGCGGATACCAATGTCATTGACGACCAGATCATCGGTGAATGCCTGGAACAAAATGCCGGGCTGGTTTCGGCCTCGGCAGCATCTGGGAAGCCGGGGTGGGTAGACTTGAAGACTAACGAGAATCGCTACCTTGAGGAAATCATGGCGGCCCATGATGGTGACAAAGAAAAGGTTGCAGAAATACTTGGTATCAGCACGCGCTCGCTTTATCGCAAGTTAGAGGCAAGCGAGGGTCAGGATTAGCCTTGCCAGAAAATATGCAGTCGAGAGGTAGGAATTGAATTACGCGTAGTTCTTTAGCCGGCATAGTTCTGTGAGCTGCGGGGGCCGAAACTCACAGAACTATGGATAGAGAGTTTTACTGCTCCAGATTCGGCACCGAGAACGGTGAACCAGGATCTTTCCACTGCCGCAGCGCAAACACATTGCCATCCACATCATGGGCATAGACCTGATGAAAATCACCCATGTCAGCCGGTGCGCTGACAAACTCAACGCCCAGATCCGCCATGCGTGAGTATTCAGCTTGAATGTCGCCAACCTCGATGGAATAGGAATATCCGAGATCGGTTACACCGCGTTTACCCTGGACCACCGGTGTGATGGGATCCCGATACTGCCAGAACTCCATGGTCTTGGCGCGTTGATCCATGCGAAACCATGAGGCCAGCAAGGACAAGTAAGGCTCGCCTGCCACTTCCGCCATGCGCGGGTGGCCTTCGTAGTCTCCAACGCGATAGGGTTTGAACGCCATAACCTCGGCATACCAGTTGGTAAGTCTTTCGATGTCGTGAGTAACCAGGGCAACCTGGGTCATCCACATGCTGTAACCCTCGTCTATCCATTGTCCTTTTTGCTCAACCTCAGACATCGGGCCAGCATCCAGCTGTTCCATCTCGAACATATTGCCTTCCGGGTCATAGCCGTAAGCATAGGTCACGCCATAGCCGCCGAGATCGATAGGGCCATCGGTATAGGACAGAATCTCAGCGCCGGCATCGCGAAAAAGGTCATAGCCTGAATTGCTTGAGGGTGTCTGAAAACAGGTATGGGTCATTCCCGGCCCAAACACTGGCATCTTGGTAACTGCTGCGTCGGCATTGTGCTCAAACTCGATAAACTCAAACAGCATATTCGGCGCTTCCAGCACCGCAACTTCATAGGCAACGCCGTCAATACCAAACAGTTGGTCGGCGGCTGCGCTATGGCTAACCGATTCGCGACGCACGAGCTTGAAGCCAGACGCCTTTTGATAGAAGGCGAGAGTCTTATCCAGGTCTTTCACCGACAGCCCGATGTGGTTAACCCCCATTAATGTAGTCGGCGAGTCGTGAATGGTTGCATCGGGATCAATTTCAATCTCGGCAAGGGAAATCTGTGCCGTCACTGCCAGGCTGATTGCCGTTATCAGTAGTGTCGCTGTTCTCATGTTGCTGTCCTTGACGAAGCCGTGGCTTCTTTTTTTCTTCTTTCGGTTTTAATCGTGTGTGATTGTTTAATTCTTCGAGAGTGAGGCCAAGGGGAAAAGCTTTGAGGGCTCAACGGTTTGGCCAGGATTCAATGCACCCCACTCACCCCACTCACAAAAACGGGACTTTCGTTATCCTATCACACAAACTATGCTACCCGAGGCGGTAAACGTGCTGTGGGTCAGTCCTTGGCAGTCATCCTGTCGACACTACTCGCAGCGAAAACGGCGGCAAATGCTTAAAGGAAGTAAATGAATAGATTCATCATATTGCTGGTGCTATGCAGTGCCCAGCTTGGTTTTGCCCAGACTGCTGAACAGCAGCTGCAGTCCCTGATGGACGGCTATTGGAACTACCGCCTGCAGGAAAACCCCACCCTGGCTACGGGCGCCGGCATCAGCGACTTCAATCACCTGCTGCCCCAGGTTTCGCCAGTGGATCAAGCCCGGCGCCTGCGCAGCGAGGAAGAATTTCTAGCCCAACTGCGGCAGGTGGATCGTGATGCATTGAACCGTGATGATCAGATCAATTTCGACCTGCTGGGCTGGGTTTTGGAACGATCTATAGATGGCTTGCGACTGAATACATCCCGCATTCCCTTCAATACGTTTTCCGGATTCTTTACCGGTGCGCTGCGCGCCAGCTATGGCGTGCCCATGAATACCGAAGAGGACTATCGCGACTACATCGCTCGCATCGAGGAATTTCCGCGTTACTTCAGCGAGAATATAGAGAACATGCGTCAGGGAATTCGCGAAGGTTTCGTGCTGCCTAAGATAGTGATTGATGGTGTGCTGCCCACGGTGCAGGCACAGGTTTACGATAACCCGGATCAGAGCAGCCTGGCCGAACCCATTCTCGATGTGAACCAGCGGCTACCGGAGAATGTCCGCGCGGACATTGTTGAAGAGACTCGCGCCGCCATTCGTAGCTATGCCATTCCCGCCTTTCGCCAGTTGGTGACGTTTCTGGAAGATGAGTATTACCCGGCAGCCGCGGACAGCATTGCAGCATCCGACCTGGAAAATGGCGAAGAGTTCTATGCGCATCAAATCAGGGTCTATACCACCCGTACCGATTTAAGCGCAGCGCAGATTCATCAGATTGGTCTGGCGGAAGTGGCTCGCATTCGCGCAGAGATGGATGAGGTAATTGCGCAGTCGGGTTTCGATGGTAGCTTCGAGGACTTCACCGAGTTCCTGCGCACCGATCCCCAGTTTTACGCCAACAGCGAAGAGGAGCTGTTAAAGGAAGCCGCCTTTGTCGCCAAGAAAATCGACTACCTTATGCCGGAGTTCTTCGGCACCTTGCCGCGCTTGTCCTATGGCGTGGTGCCAGTGCCCGATGAGATCGCCCCCAACTACACCACGGCTTCCTACAATCCTGCACCTATCGGTGGCATCCGCGGTGGCGCCTACTGGGTGAATACTTTCGCGCTGGACCAGCGGCCGCTTTACGAGCTGCCGGCCCTGACTGCCCACGAGGCCGTGCCGGGGCACCACCACCAGAATGCTATCGCCCGTGAGATTGAAGGATTACCGGCGTTTCGCAAGCAACTGTACTTCTCCGCGATGGGAGAAGGTTGGGGCCTGTACTCAGAAAAGCTCGGGATAGAAATGGGAATTTACAACAACGCCTATGAGCATTTTGGGCGCCTCAGCTACGAGATGTGGCGCGCCTGTCGCCTGGTGATAGACACCGGTATTCACTCCCAGGGCTGGTCCCGGCAAGAGGCGCTGGACTACCTGAGCAGCAATACCTCCTTGTCCACTGCTAACGTGCGCGCCGAGGTAGACCGCTATATTTCCTGGCCGGCCCAGGCGCTGTCCTACAAGCTTGGCGAGATGAAGATTATCGAACTGCGGCAACGTGCTGAGCAGGCCTTTGGTAATCGCTTCGATATACGTGAATTTCACGATGTGTTGCTGGGGCAGGGCGCGCTGCCGCTGGACCTGCTTGAGGGTGTGATTGATCACTATATCGAAACCAATATTTAGTGGTCTCAGGCAGTCGCTACAGCGTGATCTGCAGGTCCGTTTTCACATCGCGCTGAAAAATTAGCGTAATATGAAGAACTGATTAGACTTTGCTGGCTGGATTACTCGCCACACTTATTGGCTTTTTGGCAGAAAGAGGTTCATATGAAAAAGCACATCAACACAGCAACAGTGACTTTAGGAAACGGGCTCTTGCTTGGCCTTATGTTTGGCCTCATGTTTGGAAGTAGCAGCGCCAGCATGGCGCAGGATTCCAGTTACGAAGCGCCGATGCTGGACTTTGGTGTGCCTGATCTGCAGGGCATCTGGACCTACGAGACCCGTACCGGCCTGCAGCGTCCGGCTCAGTATACTGAGCTCGAGATTGATGAAGAGACTATGATCAACACGCTGGAACCCACATCCACCGTGCTCGATGACTACCAGAATTTCGGGACCAATCGCCAGAACGATCCAGCCAATGTTGGCGGCTATGACCCTGAGTATTTCAGTATCGGCGATTCCCTGGCTGAGATTGATGGCAAGTACCGCACCTCAATAATTACCGATCCACCCGATGGCCGGATTCCTTACCGCGAGCAGGGCGCAGCTATCAGACGGCAGCAGGCGCGCTCGGTGTTTCAGTTTCCCGAGTCCCTGGGGCGAAGCGATGGGCCCGAAGGCAGGGCACTTTCTGACCGCTGCCTGAAAGCGTTCTCTTCCAGTACCCCGTTTATCAGCAGCGTGTATAACAACAACATGCAAATCGTGCAGAGTCCGGACCATGTGGTTCTGGTTGTGGAAATGGTGCACGACGCCCGCATCGTGAAAATCGATCAGGAGCATCGCGACCTGCCTTATAACAAGTGGCTGGGAGATTCGGTGGGCTACTATGAAGGCGATACCCTGGTAGTAGTCACGAAGAATTTCAACGAATGGGAAGTCGCTCAGGGCTATGGTATCAGCGGGTCCATGAACATGGTGCTAACCGAACGTTTCCAACGCGTCGCCGATGATGAGGTTCGTTACAGCTTCACCGTTGAGGACCCGGATTTATACACCCAGGCCTGGACCGGTGAGATGCCAATGCGCCCCACGTCTGGCATCTATGAATACTCCTGCCACGAGGGCAACCATGCCCTGCCTGGCATTCTGGCCGGCGCCCGTCGCCTCGAGCTGGAAGAGGAAATCAATGGGGACTCGGATTAAGCGAACGGTCAAAATACATACCGCGTTTATAGTCCGATTTTTTGAGAAAAGGCAGCCCTTCGGCTGCCTTTTGATTTTTAGATAAGGCACGTCATTAGCAAAGGGTTGAAAGCGAGTGTTGAAATTGAAGACAGTACAAAAAACCAGTCTACTCAAAATGGCGTGCGCATTCGGTATTGCTGCGCTGGCGGCCTGCAGTAATGAATCAGACGCCCCCGCCATTACTACCGCAGCACCGACTACGAGTACTGGTTCTGTCGTCAATGCAGAGCCGGGCCCGGCACCGCAATTGGTTGAGACCACCATTGCCGAGCTGCAGGCAGCACTTGTCGCTGGGGACACTACATGCCGAAACATTGTGCAGGGCTATCTCAATCGGATCGAAACCTATGATGAATCCAGCGGCATCAATGCCATCACCGTCGTTAATGCCAATGCACTGAATCGTGCGGACGAAATCGATGCAGCCGTGGCGGCTGGCGAAAACATGCCGGAATTATTTTGTGCACCCTTACTGGTAAAAGATAACTACGATACCGCAGACATGGTCACCACCGGCGGCTCAGCAGCGCTGCAAAACAGTATTCCGCCGGACGATGCCTTCATGATTCGCAAACTGCGGGAAGCGGGCGCTATCGTGCTGGCCAAGACCAACATGGCAGAATGGGCCTTTAGTCCCCGGCAGAGTATCTCTTCTTCATTTGGCCGCACTGCCAATGCCTATGACGTGAATCATGTGCCGGCCGGTTCGTCCGGCGGCACTGCCTCCGGTGTTGCCGCCAGCCTTGGCGTGGCGGGCATGGGTTCAGACACCGGTAATTCAATTCGCGGGCCTTCCTCGCATCTGGCGCTGTTTGGCATTCGCTCGACCCTGGGTCTGACCAGCCGCGATGGGGTCATACCTCTTTCTTTTGATCGTGATATCGCTGGGCCAATGACGCGCACCGTTGAAGACGGTGCGCGCCTGTTTAACGTGATTGCAGACTATGACCCCAGTGATCCTCTGACAGTGCCCAACCGGCGTGAGGACAACTACCTGGATTTCCTTAATGCCGATGGTCTTGAGGGCAAGCGTCTCGGTGTGCTTCGGGTGCTGGTGGATCAGGACGGGGCCGACCCGGAGATTAAGGAAATATTTGCGCGGACGCTTGGTGAACTGGAAGCGGCTGGCGCAGAGATTGTTGACCCATTTGCTATCACCGATTTTGAAGCACTCAGCGATGCCATTCCGTTTTGTCCGCGCTTTCGCTATGACGTGGCCCAGTACTTTGCGACCCTGGAAAACCCACCTCTGACCGATGTGAATGAAGTGCTGGAGACAGGTCAGATTGCCGATGCCACTCGCGGGTCGTTTTCCTTTTATGCCGCCGCGCCGTTGGATATTCCACCGGACGAATGGGAAACTCCTTGTCCAACCTGGCCCAACAATCCCGAGCGCAACCAGCTGTTGCAGAACGCCATGGCTGCCATGGACGCAGCGCAAGTTGATGCCATCATCTTTCCCACCTGGTCCAATCCACCGGCTCATATTGACCGCGGTGCAGAAGAGTATGCCGGTGACAACAACCAGTTACTGGCACCGGATGCCGGTTTACCAGCAGTGACTATTCCCATGGGGTTCTGGCAAGACCGGTTGCCGGTGGGCCTGCAGTTTGTGGGTAGGCCTTATGCCGAGGGCACTTTGATTGAGCTGGCGTATGCCTATGAGCAGGCGACCCAACATCGTCGGCCGCCTGCAGGATTTCAGGAATTGAATTAGGCGCATTTCAGGGCTAATTTCCCTGGCGTTCGCCGAAGAAGAGCCAATGCTGACTGAGAAGTCTCGCCCAAGGAGATGGAAGTCTTGCGCTTGATGGCTGGAGGTTACAGTAACCGGAAGCCGTGAAATCTATCCGGCGTCCTTCGCCTGTTCAATGGGCCTGATGTCTACCCGGCCATCTGTGTAGTACCAGCGGCCCTCATGCCGCTCAAAATAGGACATTTCGTGATGTCGCTGCAACACGCCCTGGTTATCCACAAAGTCAGCCACGAATTCCACACCACCCTTATCCCCATCCTGTCCGGCTTGCAGAATCTGCAGCGAGCGCCAGTCATGGGTCTTCAGGGACAGGGAATTGGCCGTATTGCCGCGGGAATAGGCCGGGTGCCAGGTATCCATGAGGTATTGACCATGCCCCCCGATGGTGTAGGCCGAAAACCGCGCGCGCATAAGCTGTTTTGGCGTCTTGGCAACGCTTTTACCACTCAAAAACGGCTGGCAGCACTTGGAAAATGGCTTTTTTGAGCAGCAGGGGCAGGGATCTAGGGGCTTGGTCATACGCAGTTGTCTTGCCCGCAATTGGGCGGTTGTTAATGTTTAGTCGCAGGATAGCAGTTTTACCAGACAGCGGTTCGCCCAATCAAGCTGGCTGCAGCGGCTCTTGCCCACTATCTCCAGCCAGCGTCGTCTCCACATTTTGTAATAATTTGACACTAATCCTTTAAGTTTCAGGGGGCGTAAGCAGTCATACTATGTGGTCGGCAAAATAACTGATCCCTGTTCGCATGCGCCGAACCTTTAAATGGCAGTCTCTCGGGAGCCAGGATTTCATGAATACCCTATTTTCAAAGCGACAGCTGACTTTAGCTGTCAGTCTCAGTGCTGCGCTGCTGTTAGGCGCAAATAACGCCAAAGCCCAGGAGCCTATCACCTCGGACGATTCCACGGTGACCTATCCAGCCGAATATTTTGCCCAGTTCCAGCCCTATTCGGTCAACGACATGCTGGCGCGCATCCCTGGTATCAATCTGGCACAAGGTGGAGGTCGATCTCAGGGTGGTCCCGGTGCTGGCGGCGGCAGAGGTCTGGGCGCCGGTGGTGACCAGGTGCTGATTAACGGCCGCCGGATTGCGGGTAAGAGCAATGAAGGCAACTCTCAGCTATCACGGATCGCCGCAACCGAAGTGCAGTACATCGAGATCATTCGCGGCACTTCTGGCGACCTGGACGTGCGCGGTGGTACCCAGGTAATCAACGTCGTACTCAATGAATCCCAGTCCAATGTCAGTTTCGCCTATGAGGTGAATCTGGACCAGGCCTACGATGGCGAATTGATTCCAGGCGGCAAGATCTCCGCAACCGGCCAGAGCGGTGCCTTTAACTATTTTCTCAGCGCCGAGCGTGAGCCACGTTACGATTTTAGAGTCGGATTCGAGGAAG
>Ga0181558_10002015_pt1 | contig 19497 bp, 9 predicted proteins | sample 011ome_22_FD_133754 | JGI IMG/M metagenome (GOLD analysis project Ga0181558, IMG submission 133754) | Coastal salt marsh microbial communities from the Groves Creek Marsh, Skidaway Island, Georgia - 011507BT metaG (megahit assembly) | ecosystem: Environmental > Aquatic > Marine > Intertidal zone...
CCAACGTTCTTCCGTCTTCTAACTGCTTACCGGCGAAAATCAATCGCTGCTGATCCGGCGGGATACCTGTTCGACGCGAAAAGAGAAGGAAAAATGTTCGGTCAGTCGATGCGCGAGATGTGAAACGTATATTCAAGCCGAGAGAGAGAAAGAGAGAGAGAGATCCGACGGCGCTGCGCTCGTGCCAGTCCAAACAGTTCCGGGTTTGGAGGAAAAGAGGAAAGAAGAGAAAATCCACCCCCCGCGCTCTCTCCAAAGAAGCGAAGAAGACAAAGTTCTTTGGGAAAAAGGTGCCCAGAAAATCTCTCTTTCCGAGAAAAGTTTTCGGTCCGAGAAGGCACCGTTGGACTCCCAAAATCAATTCGAATCTCAGATCTCCCCTTTCCCGGAAAGCAAAGCGAGCGCCCCGAACCGGCGTTTTCAATAAAAAATAGGTCAAAAAGAACGACTCCCTCTACAGCGCATTTCTGACCGACCAGCTTTTTTCTGCGCGCGCGCGCGAGAGGCTTTTCGCGTCCAATTCTTCTCCCTCTCCGAGAGATGCGCGATCTCGCAGAGAGAGAAAAATTTTCAAACGACGTGTTCCGAAGGAATTCGAAGGAAAAAAAAAACGCGTACCTTCTTTGTCTTGGATCTTCGCTTTCACGTTATCGATGGTGTCCGAAGACTCCACCTCTAAGGTGATCGTTTTCCCAGTCAAGGTTTTCACGAAAATTTGCATCTTTCTTCGTTGTTTGTGTGTGTTTGTGTGTGTGTGTCGTGTGTGCGCGCGAATCGCGTGTTTCTTTTTGTAACGAGAATATTTTTCAGTTTTTGTGGACTTTCGAAAGTTTAGGGTTTCAGTCGTTTTGACAAGACTTTTCTTTCTCTTCAGGGAAAACGACACCACAAGACACAAAACGGAGAGAGAAAAAAGGACTGATTTTGGTGATGCTCCGCGCTTTCTCGCTCGAGAAAAGAGGACGAGGAGTGTTGGGAGCGTCGTCGTCGTCGTCGTTACTTTCGATCAATAACGCGGCAGAGCACGTTTTGTGCGCCTTGACGTCTTCTTTTCAGCAGCAGCAGCAGATACGATTTGCCTCGAAGAAAGCCGGCGGGTCCACCTCGAACGGGAGAGACTCAAACCCAAAGTTTTTGGGCATAAAAAAGTACGGCGGGGAACTGGTGCGCCCCGGGAACATCATCGCGAGACAGCGAGGGACGAAGTGGCACCCGGGAGAAAACTGCGGGATTGGAACCGATCACACCTTGTACAGCTTAGTCGACGGTAAGGTGAAGTTTACGAAGAACCGAGTGAAAGGGAGGACGATCGTGAACGTGGAGAAGTTCACGGAGGAGGAGATTCGAGAGTGGCAAAGGAGAGGGAAGTTGGGACACATCAACGCGTAAAAATACAAGTAGTAGCTTTAAAGTAGTTTGGGAAAGCGATTGAAAAAAAATGTTTTCGAGACTGGGCGCAAAACTCTCGCAGCTCGCGAAACCTCGGGTAATCACTGACGGCGTGGAGTATTGGCAGCCGCCTTACGAGAAAACCGGATGGCTGGAGAAACAAGGCGAGGTGGTGAAGACGTGGAGGAGACGGTGGTTCGTGATGAAGGAAGGGAAGCTGTTTTGGTTTTTGGACGAACAGGTGACGATGACGACGAAGAGCAGAGGGGTCATCGACGTGGCGAGCGGTGAGTGCGTTTCTGTGAAAGGAGCGGAGGACGTGACCGGGGATGCGAACTCGTTCGAGATTGTGTTCAGAGATGGTGGGGTGATGTATTTTATTTGTCCGAGCAGGCAGGAGAAGGAGCAGTGGATTAATAGAATCGGTAGGGCAATCGTCATGGGACGAAGAAATTAGTTTTAGAGAGAGAGAATGTCTTCTTGATTGATTACCATGTAGTAGCTTTTGTACAACAATTCTTATATGAAATAATATCAACAATAACTTCGTTTGATGTTTGTATCTACAGAATATATTCACTAAGAAAAGAATGCAGTGGTTTCTAATATTGAGTCTTCCTCTCTCTCTCTCTTACGCCTTGCCGTTGAAACATTTGAACAGCGCTTTCACATTATCCGCAAATGGCTGCGAAACTTTGACATACTTGTCGTGTAACCTGGTCAATTGCTCGTTCCAAGTCGAAAGGCCTATTCCTCTCACCGCCGAGTTTATGTATTCCGCAACGATTAGGTCTGGATCTGAAATTACCTCCAAGTCTCCCGCATCGTCCTCGTCGCTGGTATACTTACCGCTTTTGCCTTCAAACGCTCGCAACATTCGAACTATGATGTCCCAATTAATCATCACTAAGCTATCGTTCTGAAACAGGTTCAAAATAGAAGTGCCATCGTATTCACCGGACTTTCTTTCTTGTTCGGTGATCATCTCGGGAGATCCAAGTATGAGTGCCGTTCTTTGCGCACGCAAATCATCGTCAATGTCCATCAATCGAAACAGTGCTTTGTTCGTTCGCTGGTAATTTGCCTTATTGTCGTCGCTGTTTGTGCCAACAAAGATTGTGTAAAAGCGAAATAGTTCGCCGACGACTTTCTTCGTGAACTCAGCGCTGTTCCACTGCGCTCGTTCGAGTATTTGAATAGCAGTTTCTTCATTATCGAAAACGAAAGCATCTGCAAACGGTTCGATGTTGCTGAGTAAGGTTTCGGAAATTTCCAACGACGCTTTCGCACAATCGTCTCCTTCCTGGAGAGATTCAGCGCCAGAAGTCTCTATACTTCTCGAAGGAGGGGGACCACCGCTGTCGCAAAAGTGTAATTCCTCCAAGAATCTGCGCAAAAGTCTCAGGAGCATCGTCTTCTCAGCTGAGACTTCTTGGGTCTGCGATTCGCTCAATCGCGCACCAATGTACCTCCAAATTAATCCAGGAACGACGTTCATGTGGTGAATCAACACGTGAACTAACAACTGATCTCCGCCTTCGTCATGGTCACTGCTACCCGGACGGCTCTTTCTAGCCGCGGATTGACACGTGATCATTGCATAAAATATCGCTGCCGAAACTTGCTTTCCATTGCATGAATTAATAAAAAAGCTCCGTCTCCTCTCCCATTGGACCTTCACGCGTTGTTTAAACTTATTCTCGCTCTCCAACTCTTCTTTTTCTTCTTGCATTGAAGATTCGGTATCGGCGTATTGTCTGAAAAAGCACGCGTACGTATCAATCATACCGTACGCGGCGAAAGCTTCCGGACATTCCGCTTCTGTGACTGCATCAGGCGGCAACTGAAAATCGTGATTCTTCTTCTGTTCCAGCAACCGTTCGAAGGAAGCCGATTTCTCGGATTCGAGCGTTAATTTCAAACAGTTTGTGAACATTTTCACGAGTAACTCGCGAATCAATTCGCGATTGCAGCGCGAGAGCGCGGCGATTGTATCGACTTTATACTTGTCGGCGATGCACATGAATTCGAGTCGAGCGGTTGGTGAAGACGCCACCAGTTTCAATAAACCTTTCTGCCACTCTATCATTTCCTCTTGCAACTGCAAGCTCGCACGAGCGTACACTCTGATATAGAAGTGAAAGGCAAATCGCGCGCATTTCGCACCAAGGTCCGTAGTTTCTGCGTCGTTTTTGTTCTCCTTTGGTTGCTTCTGACCGTCGCCGTCCGCATCAGAGGAGCTCGCTCGAACAGCCGATTGCGAGACGCGAGACGTCTTCCTGGTTCCAATAGCAGCTGAAGCACCGCTTTTCTCAGTAGCATTAGCGGATGGAGAATGGACGAGCAGCTTGAGAGCCGTGCGCAATTGGTCGAGCGCAAAGTTGAAATAACTCTTCTCGAAGAGATTTGCGCGATACGTCGCCTGGAGGTTGTCCTTCTCCACCATCAAAGCCATCTCTGGATTCATATTCAAACCAACCACCCCAGCACTCACTTCGGCGACATCGGACATGTGCGAATCGTGTGATTCTTTCTTACTCTTCTTCTTTTTCTTCTCGTAAAACAAAATGTACGCGGAGTTTGGTTTTTCATACGACAGCGTTTGCGCCTCCTCGCCGGCGGTGTTTGTTTTGTGTACGTACGAGCCGCCAAAACAGTCATCTTCTAAACATTTCGGATCGTAAGGCTCGACAGAAGTATCGTCGTACCGGCGCCACGTCCCGAGATCATCGTCGTCTCCGGTGAGCTCACCAGTCTTCTCGTCGCGATCGCGAATAAATGAGTAATAGTGCCCCGCAAAAGCAGTACCTGAATGGACAATGACGCCAGAAAGTCTATATTCCAATTTCTCGTCGTCCTCGGCGTTTTCATTTCCATCGCCTCCACCTGATTCACCGTTGTTGCTGTGGGTATTGAGATTACGCATAGACTTCCGCGACGCGTGCCGGTGGTGATTCAAAAGATTACCAGGAGTGCCCGGTCGCACCGGTCCACCGTCGTTGTTTGTTCCTCCGGCTACGAGCAGTTCTTCTGCCTCCAACATGGCTTGATCAGCCTTTTCGAGCGCTGCTTCCGTGTATGGGTACATATCCAACGTTTTTGGAAAACTATAATAATCCTTCACTTTGTTTCGTTGATCCATCGCGTAATCGTACTCGAGTCGCTGAATGTGCAAACAGAGCGAGTCTGGCAACGTGCGAACGCACGTTCGCTTCGTTGCATCGACTTTCTTTCCGCATTCTGGACACTCCCACTGGTTATCGGCATCCATGAGCTCGCCAGTAGTTAACAGCGACATGGAATCATCGACGCACGCTTTATGCTTACCGCCAACAGCGAGCTGAATTTGACAAAAATCTTCTTCGCGTTCGCTTCGGTGCTTTGGACAGTTTTTACAGATAATTTGCGATACCATCTTCCCGCCCAAAACCTCCTCAATCGCACCTTTGATCTTTGGCACTTCTCTTCCTTCCTCTTTCATTTGTTTCTCGACATCGCTCGTGATGTTAAGTTTCTCTTTCATCGCTTTGACGTAGTGCGAATCTATTTGCTCCTGAAACCTTGTGAAGAAGACGTAGGCATCCTCATGTTCTCTCACGTTAACGGGCTCCCCATCCCAGTCTTTGAAGGCGTGCCATAGCTCGCTAGGCTCGTAGTAAGTGTGCACTGAAGACCCTTTCAGCATGGCAAACATCTTCTGCGTTTGATAAAAAAGACTCTCGGATTGATCCTCCTCTGCAACCCTCGCGTCGATGGCTAAAATCTTATCGCGAATACCTGGTTGCGCGAAGAGTTGCTGAAACAATGCATTCATATAGCACGTCGCGCCCGCGTTGACGAGTCCAATCTTTGTGCTCACATTTTGCGGTAGGGGTTGACCTCGGCTGCTAAGTTGGCGATTGACTTCGGCGGTTGGTTCGACGTCCCATTCTATGTTCTCCAGTGCATCGAGCTCTTCCATTTCGAATTGCAACAAATCGCAAGCCTCTCTGTTCTCTTCGTCCATTTGGTCGAACAGGTGTAATCTGTACAAAGAACTAAGCGTTAGGGATAAAGCCTCGTTAGATTTTTTGCATACGGAAGACAATATCGAGAACGCGTGCGAGCGTCGATCTTTATCTCCGAAGAGTGCGGTAAACTTTGTCGACAACTCCCGTTTCCCCGCGTCCAGCATCTTGAGTGAATCTTGGCTCAAAAGTAAAGTTCCCATCATTTCCTGATCGGGATCCGAACGACCACATCCCAGACTTTTGCACACGGTTTCTAGTTCTGGAAATAAACCGCGCAAAAGTATCGCTTTTGTCAAGCGTATGGCGTCTTCCACGCTAATAGATTCCACAGCCGCTGCAAAATAAGCCATCGTTTCCAATCGCGATGTCGTTGAGGCTTGCATCGTCTCCGAAACGTTGTTCACCGCCGCATTGCTAGGATCCATTGCGAGTTGAATAACCCACTCCACATCGCGCTTAAATGCGCTCTCTAGAAACTGTAGAATTCGTGGGTTACTTTCTTTAGAAGGCATATGTAAAGCAAACAACTTTCGCGTTTTGAAGTATTCCAAGGACGCTTCCAAGTTTTCTTCGGCAATATCGAGTCGATCTTGAATGGCGACGATGATAGATAGAGGAACTTGCGCACGATCATTATCGCTCTGGTCGTTTTCCTTATCAGCACCCTTTTTGTCCACACCACTTCGGTTAACGATAGAATAAAATTCAGTCTGGTTGAAAAGGAATGTCTTCATGAGCACCTGCCGAAAGATGGGGTCCGCAGTACCACAAAAAATGGATCCAAAAACCGCATCCAAGACATCTTTCGGTTGCAATTCCGCAAAAACGGAAGCTTGTGACACGTCTCTACATCTAAGCGTCGCCATTTTGTTAAATTGCATGGCTAACTGAATCGATTCATATGCAATGTGAATTTCAGATCGAACATTTGATTTTGAAAAAACAGCCGCACAGCGCAAAACCCTCGAGGTTGCCGCGACAGCAAAGTCTCGAAGCACATCTTTCGGAAGTGTCACGCCTTCAATGGTGCACTCGTAGGAAGTGTCATTGCTAACGTGCATTGATTTTACAGGTTCAACCAAATCGAGCTTCTTTCCCACTAAATTCTTCGTCGCAATACTGGTGTTATTATCCATAGTGAATGGTTTGAGCAATCTCACCACTGATGCGCAAATCCAACGCCGGATCTCGGAATCTTTACCACCGTCCGTTGTCTGCGTCCCACCGGAGGCACCGTCAAGAATATCTAAAAGAACAGGCGCAACATTTTCAAACGAGCTCGCGTAGCTTGTGGTTCGCTCTTTCGCTGCATCAGATGCAAAGATGGAATCTGTCAATGCGTCCACGGTTTCTAAAACATACGCGACTTTCGCCAGGGAACCCCTAAATGTACTGTGCAAAACAATTCCAAGCGTGGTGCCAGAATCTTTGCTATTGATAGCGCCGAGAACTTCATCGTAAACAGATTTGTCAGTTGGAAGCGAAGAGAGCAATTTCCGTGCGGCGCGTCGCACTGTTTCAAACTCCTCTTCGAGGTCTGCGGTGTCGACGTCCATCTTCGAAACCCCGCTCCCACCCCCATCGGCGTCACTGGTTGTCGTCGTCAACTCTGATTGCGATCGCGACAACGCGAAGAGTACTTCATAAATCATCGGCTGCTTCGATAACATGACTCTAGGAAGATCTTCGGTATTGCCAAGCTCTTGTGCGTCTTTGTTGCGATCATTTTGGAATTTTGAAGTCGAAGGAATGATTTGGACGCATCCCGTCCCGTTCGGGAGCTTCAAATCCGAAAGCAAGCACGTCCGTCCCTCCATCGTCTCCGTCGTCAAGACTTTCCCGTTACAAATAGCTTTAAAAGAATTTGGCGCAAAATTATTATCGTTCGCAAACTTATTCAAAAAGTCTTCCACAGTTTCGTTCGAGTGTGTTGAGATGATGTGAGCATTGTTCTCACCTCCGCGAAAGCGTTGCCCAGCGTTACCTACCGAAATAGTGATAGAAATCGGATCACCTCGAAACGATCTTCCGTGCGGAATAATCGATTCCAAGTTTGTACCATCGCTACCACTGCTACCACTTGATGGTGTGCGATCTAAAACATCATCCAATACGCGAAGTAACCTCGCGCATTTCAATCGTTCCCTACCATTCAGCGCTTCTATGCCTTGAAAGTCCGCGCCACAGGTATTCGTTAATTTCTTCGCACAAATCTCAAGAAACACCTTTTCCGCGTTCGAGTTCAAATACGTCTGAATCAGCTTCAGCGTCGCCGTGTTGAGACAAGCGCTCGAAATATTCGGGCATTCGGTGATGATTGCGAAAAAATAAGCCAATCCATTCTCTGAGTCTGAATTTTTATCCTCCACCGTGGGTTCGTTCACAAAGCGGTATTGCCTTTTCTCCTGAAAGCGTTTGGGAACTTGTTTTGGATCTTTTCGTGCGACGTTATCGTATATTCCATCATCCGAATCTTCACTACTTGAATTGATCAAACCATCACCTCTGAATCTTTCAATTGGTACGATTAACTCTTTGTGCATCGCGTTCGCGACAAAGAATGGGTAAAAAACCTCCCATAGACTATCGTCGCAGTGCGTTTCTACGTCCGTCTTCAACAATCTTTCGACTAGAATTTCCGTGATCGCATCCTGTGAACAGTGGTTAACGAGACTTGTCATCCAGGCGTTTCTCTTCGCATCTATTCCTTGAACTTTCGTGTCGGTCAGAGCGTCCCACAAACTGAGCGCAACTCCGCTTTTGAGCTGCAGAGATCTGTCCGAGGCTTGCAAGAAGTTGCGCAAAAACTTCACCGTCTCCTCCACTCTTCGTTGCGATCGCAAAATTCGAGCATCTTCCCCCGCAAAGTCATCACGCACAGCGGTGGACGCAGCATATTGTCCATCCATTACTTTCGAATGTTCAAGCGCGGACACGCACATTTCAGTCACGTCTCTTGCTTTATGTAATGCAAGAGCTCTCTGGGTGAGATCATCGGGATCGCTCGCGGTATTTTCATCAAACAAACTCTGTAGAAGGCGAGCAGATACCGTTAATCGATCGCTATTCGTAACGGACGCCGCGCTATTGTTGTTGTTGATATTACCGCTAATTCCGCCATCGTCGCTTATGAAATCTGCAATGTGTGTCACGAGCTTTTCCATCCAAGTCAATTTATCAAGGACAGCTACATCTTTATTATCGTATCCTGCAAATTTGTAAAACGCAACTTCGTCCGCTGTAAATTTGTAAAACGCAAAGAGAAATGCGTATTCCGGATCGGCATCCTTATCCACTTCTGCGCCGAGATAAAAGATCGCTCGCGTCTCATTTGCACACGAGGCTTCGAAAAGAATTTCCAATATAGTATTCGCAATGGTTTCCGAAACTACTCGATTCGTAATAATTGATTTCAGCGTATCCAACGTCTTCCCGTCCAAACTTCCGTTCACAGCCAAGGTTTTGAATCGAGTTAAAATAAAATCTAAGTGCTCGTCGGATAAAACCGGTGCTAATTGACCGAGCATATCACAAACGTTTATGCTGACATCTTGATGTGAGTCCGCGGTGAAGCCAACGTTCCAAATGAGTTCGAGATGTTCGCGTTGTAAGACGTTCTGATGTTGAGCTAACTTTGCCAAGACGTCGCGAACATGTTCGACGTACTGCTTGTGATGAAGATATGTGGGACGCAAAATGTGCTCCAAAATTTCATTTTCTGCGAGCCATTCAATGCCAGTTTCAATGAACGCATCGGGCATATCTAGTACTATTTTGATTTCGTTCAGAGCCGCGAGTTGCGAGGCGAACGTGGACACGCCCAACGAGGCGACGATGATGGCTCTTTGTAACTCAACAAACACATTCTTTCCCTCAACTGATCGCGTCGAAATCGTTTCACCATCGCGGAATTGTGCGGATATGAACGCGTGCGATAGGACAGAGGCAAATTTTATCGCGTCTTCTCGCCGCTTTGCTACATCGCTGTTCTCACTGTTGTTCTTTTTGTTGTTATTCTCAGCGGTTGAAGAGTCTTTCTTGGACTTCTTTGCTTTCTCATTTACGCTTTCAATTTTCAAGGCATGCAACGCCTCCGTAACCTTTGTAGCGGAGTATAAAAACGTATCAACTAGTATCTTGACGTTCAAATCGTTCAAAACATCAGTCGTTGCGGCCAAAGCCGCGCACACGGACTCCATGAAGCGAGGCGGCATCAAATTTATAGCAATCTCACGACTCGTGAATGCATTGCGCTGGTTATCAAACACCGCACCTCGAGCATTCAAAAGCCTCAACAGCCAGATCCAACCACCTTGCTGGCCAAGGGTTTCGACGACGTGCGCTGGCCACGATTTTACGACTATCTCTTTCGTCATCGCGTTTTCTTTTCCTACCTCATTCTCGTGCTCTTTGTCCACCTTTGCTCTCCCTGCTCGCCTTCGTTCTTTCGTGGCAAGCGGAACTTCAACCCTGACTGGAAACGCGATGCTCTCTTTGTGGTGGTGCGTTTTTCCTTCTTCGGTCTCTTGCCATGCCGTTTCACTGTCATATCTATAATCAGAAAAGGATGGAACTTTGTGCGTCCTGTATCTCTCGTAAAACGCGCACGACGATTTCATACCTAACGCTAATGCGTTCAATAGGGCTGTCAATTCTTCAATCTCACACACGCGCGCTAGTTCCTCTATATCCTCGCCATCGTGGACACTTAGACCAACGGTTCGTAGGGAGTCAGAACCATCGTTCGGTTCGTATGGTATGTTGAAAACGTTGTCCTGTCCTCTATCGCTGCACGCCTCGGACAAGATGCGTTCGTTGCAAAATAGATTTAACGCTTGCGAGGCTAAAACCGCAGCTTCGCAGCACATTTCTAAGCAGTTGTATTGAAACAATAAAGAGTCGGGTGGCCACGCTGAAGCTTTCAGCTCTTCTAACACCGTGTGAAAATTACCCACGATTATACCTTGCGAGAGAAATTTTCTAAACGCGTCCATCTCCTCGGGTCGACTTTTTGTAGGATCTCCTCGCGACTGATACAAACACAAATAATTTGCGCTGATATATTTCAAGCACGGTAACATCTTCGTCGGATAATACCCTTGGTAGTTTCGCATGTGCCGATACGAATTATGCGCCGAGACAACCGAGTTGAATTCTTCCAACGGGAAAACGTTCGGATCAAACTGAGCTTGTACGATTTCTTCACCTTCGTCTTCACCCTCAGAAGAAGAAGAAAGGGAAGAGCCAGCATTGCCACGACCAGAAACGCGCCAACCTTGCCGTACATTCGCATCACCTCTTCCTCCTCTTCCTCGTTGTAAGCGCTGACTCCTCCTTTGCGCTCTCTCTGCATCATCGTCGGCGGCGTTCGCCAACTGCGAGTCTACGTAGTTCTTATTCGTTTCTCTCGCGCGGCGACGAGTATTCGCGTTCTCCTTATTGTATGCATTATCAACTAGCCCAACTCCACCCTCCGTATCAGAATCCACGGACATTTGCGTATCGTTATCACTTCGAGAAAGTTCTTCCTCGTCGTCTTCGCTCGACGGCGCGTGCCCTCCGCGTCGTCGCCGGTGCTGATATCCAGCCTCTTCTTCGGAATCACTCGTATCCTGCCCTAACGGTGCGCGGTGTCCTCTCCCACCTCTCCGACCACCACCGGCGACGGGGCCAAACCTGTTATATCCTAACGCATCTTCTTCTTCGTCTTCTTCTTCCCGGACAAAGTTGTTGTTGTTGTTGTTCAACATCTCGTTCCTCGGCCCGTACAAATCCGAATCCTCCTCCTCGTTCGCCGTCGGCTCGTACGACGAGTCCGAATTCGTCCCCTCGTTTCCGTACGACATTTTTGCTGCTCTCTTTTCCGTATTATTTCACTCTCACTTCGCTCTCTCAAACGAGACGGAGAGAGAGAGAGAGAGAGAGAGAGAGAGAGAGAGAGAGAGAGTGGAGAAAATGATTCGAGTCGCCTCTTTTATATATAACTACTTTCAGATCGGCTCACAAAAAAAGCCAGTTCTCTCTCTCTTTTCCAGCGAACGTGAACGAAAATAATAAAAGAGAGCTTCTCTCTCCCGGAAGAAGAGCGAGAGCGAGAAGTTAAAACGCGCACTTCCTTATTTTATCTGTCGCGTAATTCGTGCGAGCGCGTCGCGCGTTTTGAGGTAATACTCTAAAAAGATTTAGTAGTAGCAGGTACGAGTGGAAATATCTCAGAGAGAGAGAGATAAACCCTAAACCCTAAGTCGAAGCAAAATTTTTTGGTTTTTTTAGTCCGTTTGTCCCGGAGTGTTTTTCCCACTTTTTTCTCTTGAATTTTCCCCCAAAAAAAGAAAGAAGAGTTTTCTTCTTCTTCTTCTTCTGAGAGAGAGAGAGAAACACAAAAAGACAGACAAACACAGTAACGGAAGAACGTAATAAAAAAATGGTCGCGGGGGAAGGGCGACCGAAGCGCGCGTGCGCGGACGGGATCGACTACGCGGGGACGGATCAAGTTCCCGGATGGACGGTGCGTGTTTCTTTTTTTTTTTGTTGTTGGAACGAAATTTCAAAATTTTTCTCTCGCCCCCTCTCTCTCCGTCTCATCGAGCGGGTTCTCTTTCTCTTTCTTCTTCTTCTTCTTCGTCGTCGTCGTCGCCGCTTGGTGTTGTCTCGTTACTATTCGCCGCGCGGAGTTTTATCGCAAATCGCGGATTTTGATAAAACGTTGTTCTTCGCATAAAAAAATACACCACAGGCGACGCAAAAGATGGTCACGATGGACGAAAAGCAGCAAACGAGAAATCCGTCGACGCCTTCGAAGAAATCCACCCCTTCTTCGGCTGGGAAGTTGCCCACCCCGAATACGAATAATACGAAACAAAACGGTAGCGCGCAGAAGAAACAAAAAGAAGAATTAGCAGGAGCAGGAACAACGGATAAACAACAACAACCGGTAAAAAAGAAGAGAGGTCGACCGGTCGGGTGGCGGAAAGCGGACCATTCGAACAAGTATAAGAGCATGCAAGAGGCAGCCGGGAACGCTCGGAAGGCGTTGGGCGGACAGCACAAGCGATATTACTCGGACGAAGAGGACGAGTACGATTCCGACGACTATAACGACGGTGGCGGCGAAGCGTTCAATAAATACAACACGCAAGGCAGCGACGACGAAGGAAACGATAGAAAAAGAGGTCGTCCGTCTTCCTCGCAAAAAGTAAAGAAACAGCCGCCCGGGAAGAGAGGCCCGGGCCGACCGAGGAAAATCCAAAACTACGACGAGGACGATTATCACCAAGGCATGCAACAAGCGCAAATGGCTTTAGACAGAAACAAGCATCAGCAACGGAAAACGGAGCAAGCGTTCGATAGAGCGGAGACTCGAAAGTATTTAATGTTGCAAGAACGGTACGAATCTTTGCAAAGAAAGTACGACGATTTGAAAAAGAAGAAAGTGGACGAAGTCGCCATGGCGGCGACAAAGATGCAAGAGGCGATGAAGGAGAAACAAAGGGCGCAGGAGACTTTAATCTCAGATTTACGAAGAGATCGAGATTTCTTCCAAAAAGAAGCCGGTCGCACGCACGAACTCGCCGAAGAAAAAGGGAACATGAAGGTTGAGATTTTCAAACTGCAAGAAGAGCTCGTCCAGAAAGGCTCGGACATGCTCGCTATTCAAAAAGCCAACCGAAAACTCCGCGACGATTTAAAAATCGCCCTCACCTCGACCGACCCCAAAGATTCTTTTGGTCCTGCGCAGTTCGAGTCCATCTCTGGTCTTCGCTGGCGAAAATTTGGCGAAGATGGAAACAACAAACACGAGTTCAAACACGTCCTCACCGGTTTCGCGTTCACGCTCGAAGCCGGCGAGGACCCGAAAACTCACGCCATCACCGGTGAAGATCCTCTCAACCTGTCCATATTCCCCGACCAAGTCAGCACGTCGTGTTATTACACTCCGGTTAGTTTCGGTATCCTTCCGGTCGAGAAAATCGAGGAAATGTTCAAAGAAGAGATGGAGTTCAAAACGAAAAACCTCTCGCACTTCTTCACGAAAGTTTTAGAATTTTTAATGTTCGTCTGCCGAGAGCTCGGATTCGTGTCCACCGAGGAGGAGATGGAAGACGATGACACCAACATCGAAGGAGACGAGCAAACGGAAGGAGAGGAAAGAGGTGAAGAGGAGGAAGAGGTTGGAAGAGGCGTCGCCGGAGGGGTAGGAGGAGGAGGAGGAGGGGGACAGCCGTTGTAGTTTTAAAATTTTGAAAGAATGTAAAAACCCTAAATAATTTGAAGAAAAGCTCGAAGCGTCTTCTCCAATTTGTACGTACTTCAAACAAAGCGCGCGCGCAAAAGAAAAGAACATCAGCATCACACGTGAACCCAGATATATATATATATAGATTCTGTGAAGAAAAGAGCACGCACCATCGAACGCACGCAAAAGGATTAAAAGATGTCTTACACTCGCCTGACCAACGACGGTGGTCTCTCGCCTTTGCGCGAAGACATTTCCAACCAATCGAACCGCGTCCAATCTCTCATTTTCCAACTCCAAACCAACGTCTCGACGTTCAAACGACTCGTCGACCAACTCGGCACCGCTCGGGACACGAAAGATCAGAGAGCGAAGTTGCACAAACTGAGAGAGCAAATCGGCGCGATGGCGAAGGAGAGTTCGGTCTTGGTAAAAAAATTGGCGAAAATGGTGACGGACTTAGTGCACGAAGAGCAAGATCAAGAGTACAACGAAGACTACGAAGCGGACAAAGACGACGCGGAGAGTTTAGCGGAAAGACACAAGAAGTTGGTGAAGGATTTACACGCGACTTTGAAGGATTTTCAGAGAGCGCAGAGGGCGTGCGCGGAGAGGGAGAGCACATTTTTACCGCAGAAGGAGAACGTTGGAGGTTCGCCGCAAGGGAAGAGTAAAAAGAAAGGGTACGGAGCGACAGGAGGGAACGATAACAGTAGCGCCGCCGCCGCCGCCGCGGCCATGAGTAGTGAACGAGGAGGGCAGTTTTACCAAGGCACGCAAATGGTGGACGAGGGGCAACAACACGCGCCGTTGCTAATGGAACATAAAAGCCAAGGACAGAAGGAGATGACTGCGGTTGAAATCGACATGCGATTTAACGACCAGTTAATCGAGGAGCGAGAGAGAGGCATCGCGGAGATTCAGCAACAAATCGGCGAAGTGAATGAAATTTTCCAAGATTTAGCGGTGTTGGTGAACGAACAAGGGAACATGATTGATGATATCGAGGCGAACATCGTGAGTACGGCGATGAGAACGAAAGAGGCGCAAAAGGAGTTGACAAAGGCAGATAAGAGTCAAAAGAGCGCGAGGAATAAGATGGTGTGTTTAGCAATCACCGTCTTTACCGCACTGGTCATCTTGATTCTCTTTCTGTTGCAGTAAGCTCTGCTTTGCGTATTTTGTTTATGTAGCCCCTTCATTATTTTTAGCCAAGAGAGAGAGACATTTTGCGCTCGCGAGGAGTGAGCAAAGGGATGTCTCTACTTATGTATATGTACACTACTACTATAATATATCAATAAAATGACTTTTATGCACTTCTAAGTACTGCTAATGCGCTACGTATTCAATCATAATCTATTATTCTAAGCTTTTATCCGTCGTGCAAACGTTTACGAGACCGACGATGTGCATCAGTCGGAACATGCGGACGTCCACCGCCCACGCGTGGCCGCTGTAGCCAGCCTTAGCCGCCTGCTTAGGGTGGTAAGACATCCCAAACATATCCATTTGCGAACACAAGTGCGGACTCATAAACGCCAAGTGAATTCCACTGGATAAAGATGTCGGACACTTCATGAATTTTTTGTTACTCGCATCTCCTTCCTCTCCGAGCGCTCCAATATCCAATAAATCTCTCCGCATTTGCATGTAACAATCCACGATATAATTTACACTCGAGGGGCTTAAAACTCTCGTTTGGACGTACTGAAACCGTTTTTTTATGTTGTGAAAATAAGCGGTGCTGCTCGAATACCAGAACCACCACTCTTCACGTAAATTTCTCTTCGATCGAAGGATCTTCTCGTCCACGTTCGTACCTCTGGAGAGTTGTCGTCCTCGTATGCTGTTGAACATTCTAAATTGCGTCTTTTTTCCCAACGGTTTCTTAACTCCATACTTCTTGTGAACGTTCGTATCGTTCGCTAACCCACTGCGTAAATTAAACCTCCACACGTTTTCGTGTTTATCGATGCTTTTACTATTTTCATCCGTTAAGCCGTCTTTGTATACGTGCGGTGAGTTTCCGACCATAGCGCACGTGCCTAGTTCTCTGTATTTTACGTCGTTTCTCGGTTTCAAGTAATCGAAATATTTCTCGCTCCATCCGTTCGGCGTTTCTTTATTCCCTTTCATATTCGAACACACCCTCGCTTTACTCACCGTGAAACACTTCGGCTTGTAGTCCATCAACATTTTGACTGAGGGTAACTCAAACGCGAATTTCGCCATATTTTCCCACCTCTCTTTACTCGAAAACGCTTTCCTACACCCACCATCCGAGCTCAAGCACTCGAGCAAATCTTCTCGAGCAAGCCTCTTTCTTTCGCTCAACAGCTCCGCGTGATCTCTCTTTATGCTCCTACACGTTCGTGAGCACTGCTCGTTGCTAAATCCAAGCAACACCCGTCGTCTCCGCGCCGCCGCAAAGAGAGGAGATGAACAAAACTTACTCGCTTCCGCGTCCCAAACTTTCGCGCCCGCACCACCGCCTCTTTTCTGTGCCGTCGTCGCCATCCTTTCGCGCATCCTTACCATCCTCTTCGTGCTTGTCTCTGCTCTCGCGAACCACGCGCCTGGCGCTCCGTTGCAAAACGTACTATCGCTATTCAAGGGGACGATAGAATCTTTCAAATTAAACTCGATGCTGCCGTCTTCGACTTCCGTGCTCGATAACGCGTGCGATACCCCTTCGTCATCGATGATTTGCTCCGGTAAACTCGTCTCCTCCTTTTCCGCCACGGACGTCAAGTCCAAAGGTTTCGATTTCTCGAATTGGTTCAACGCGAAGAAGAAAACGCAAAAGAAGAGCGCCGAGCGAAGGAAGAAAAGACTGATTTTTCTCTTCTGAGGAGGAACGGAGGCGAAGTAATTGGAAGGAGGAGGCGGTGGACGAGACATTTTTGTCGCGTGTCTGGACGAACGTCCGCTTTCGCGGTTTTGTCTTTCTTTGTGCGGCGCGGTGTCTTTGAAATATGAAGGATGTGAAACGTGAAAGTTTGTTGTCGCTGTTGACGATATGCTTGAAAAAAAATCTTTTCCCGCTACGCGATGCTATTACACACTAAAGCTTTAAAAGTACTATTAATTGGAAGCCCACAACTGTGCCTCTTCCAAAGAGTCGTGCCCTTTTGGCACTCTCGGTAATTTATCGATGGCGGCGTTGATTTCGGTGATCAACATTGCGATCAAGGCGTGTTTCTTTTCGGATATCGCGCGAGGTTGGAAGAAGGTTTGCAATTTTAAGCCTTCTTTCCACGGCGGGGGGTCCTCGAGTTTGACGAGTTTATACGGACCTCGTTGGTATTGACCGCCACCGTAGGCGCGCTTGTCGAATTTCCAAAGCATGGTTGTTCCGTCTTCGTCGTAAATTTCCGGGCCCCAGGTGTAGTGCAAGATGAAAGCGCCGCCGAGTTCTTCGTCTGCCGGAGGTTGAGCCATGATGGATTCCGGTTTGCCAGCGCCGTAAAAGGTGTGTTTGACGTCGGAAACAAACGCGGCGAGATCGTACGCGTACATATCACGCAACCATCCAAGGCCTTTCTTGACGCTTTCCGGTTCTTCCGTGCGCCCGACGAACTCGGCCCATTTCGGGGCGACTTTGCGTAAATCCTGGGCTGTGATTACTGTCGGTGAATTTCCAGTTCGAGGAATGACACCTTTAGATTTATCGCCATACTCTTCGGAAAAGTGCGAACGCATCGTCGGATGGTTGACGTTGATGTACGTGAACTCAAAACCGTACGCCTGTCCAGGTGGGAGTAAGATGGACTCTGGCGGCGATTTGACGATGACGTGATCGGTCTCGAGCATGACGATGTGCGAACACCTTTCTGAGTCTGCGGTTTGCGACCATCGCGCGATGGCATCGGATCGATCGGCGACAGGATAATCGCACCACGTGTCACAGTGCGCTTGAACTGGTTCAAAACGCATGGTTGGAATTTCGTTCATCAACTCATCGTCGCGACCTTTGTGCAACACTCTCGTGAAGGCTTTCATGATGGATCCAGGTTGCGAAGCGTGATTTTGCCACGTCTGATACATGATTCTCGATTGCCAATTCATGTACGCGTTCCCACTAGACGTCATAACACCGTGCAAGCACCGTGGAATATCTTCGTACCTTTTCCCGGTCGCTGGCGGATGCTGTGGCGGTTTTGGCGCCGTCAAGTCCGTAAACTTCCCGGAAATCCATGGGACGCCTGGCCCAGAGTTCGCCGGTTTCATCTCCTTGACGTTTTTCTCAAACTTCAACCAGCACGCTTTCGTGCTTGGATTGTACACCCACACGTTACATCTGTTCCCACCAGCTCTGTTGAGATTTCTGCACGCGTCGCAACACTTACCGGCGTCTTCGGTTTGATGACTGTCGCCGTTGAGAACCACAGCTCCCCAATATTCGGTGTGCTCGTGCGCTTCGTACGTCCCTAACGATGCATCATCATCGATATGAACATTACTGCTCCCGGTGCTACTGCGGCTACTGCTACTGCTGCTGCTACTGCTACTACTACTGGTCCCGCTGCTATCGCTACTGCTTGCAATACTATCGACCTCAATTTTACTCTGTTGCTGCTGCTGTTTTTGCGTCTCCGCGGCCAATTCCAACGCCTTCTCCCCAACCTTCACCTTCTTTTCCATCCCTTCCACCTTCGCCTCCTCGTGCGCCATCATCGCCTCGCTCGGCGGTGGACTCGCGTGTTCCATTTCCACCGGATCCCCCAACTCAAATTCCCAATCTCTCAACAACTCGTCCACGTCCTCCACGACGTCCTCGACTTGGTCTCTCGTCGCGCCAATCAATTTCGATTTCAACGTCTCCGCTTCCTGATATATCGATCGTTCTCGCGCTCTCGTCTCCATTAACTCCTCCTCGATCGCACGTTCGTGTATTTTTGCGTCCGTCAACGCCGTCTTCGCTCTCGACAGGTCGTTCGCCAGCGAGTCCACCAGTCTGCTGCTTTTCCCACTAAATCGCATCGACCCGCCGCTGCTCATTCGCCCCCCACCACGATTATTCATCCCGTTATCGCCATCGTGATGATGATTATGATCACCAAACTTTGGTATCCTCGCCAGCGTGTCCGGGTGAGTGTCGTCAATCGCGCGGTATATCCCATAAAAACACAACAAAGCGACCAGAAACGAGAGTGAAATTTGGAACGTCTTTTCGATCGACTTCAGGAGGATTTTGCGCTTTCTTCCTTTTGTTTTGTCCGGGGAGAAGAGCAGCTCGAGCGCGGAATCGGAGGATTTCGGCGAGGAAGACATATCTTCTCTCTCTCTCTCTCCTCAAAAAACAAAAGCGCTCGTCGGGTGTGAATTTTAAGAAAGAAAAGCGGGGTGCTGCGCTCCGAGAGGTTCGAGGCGGATTTCTTTGTGTGGGGGGGAGAAATTCGAGAAAAACGTGGACTTCTTTTTCAGTACTTCTCTTCGAGCGAAAAGTTTTCTTTTAATGAAAATATAAATGCTATTTATATATATATATACACATCAACCTCGCTCTCTCGGAAGAAGAGCGAGCTCGCTATGCACATTTCCCCCTCCCATAAATCTAAGTTGCGAGAAGAGAGCGGTGAAGGAGAGAGGAAGGAACGGTTTTCTTTTCGCTCTCGAGCGCGGCGCTTCGAATCCCGAGCGCGCCCTTCGCTTTCTCTCTCTCTCTCTCTCTCTAAATCTCTCTTCTCTCTCTCTCTCGCTAAATTTATCATCATCAAAACAAATTGAGAGATAAATTTACGCGTCGATTTGCGCTTGGATCATGTCGGCAGCTTCTTGGACGGTGCCAATCTTCTCGGCCCCTTCTTCGTCGAGCGTGATTTCGAATTGCTCTTCCAACGCCATCATGATTTCGAC
>Ga0181558_10002017_pt1 | contig 19492 bp, 14 predicted proteins | sample 011ome_22_FD_133754 | JGI IMG/M metagenome (GOLD analysis project Ga0181558, IMG submission 133754) | Coastal salt marsh microbial communities from the Groves Creek Marsh, Skidaway Island, Georgia - 011507BT metaG (megahit assembly) | ecosystem: Environmental > Aquatic > Marine > Intertidal...
AGGAGCGGGAGGCTCGGGAGCGTGGGGAGGTAGGTCTAAGGACGGTGCCGGAGGTAAATCTAAAGAGGGAGCAGGTGGAGGAGCCAAAGGTGCAGGCTCTGCGATTGCTTCAGGTTCAGGTGCAGGCTCTTCTGCCACGGGCTCAGGAGCGGGAGGCTCGGGAGCGAGGGGAGGTAGGTCCAAGGACGGTGCGGGTTTCGTAGCCGCTTCCGCTTCCGCTTCAGGCTTTGGTTCGTCTTTGGGTGCAGGAACAGGGGTGGGCAGAGGAGTAACTTCGGGTTTTGGAGCTGGGGTAGCTGCTTTGGGGGAAGCTGAGCTGGATGCTCCTCCTCCGAATTTAACATCGAAGCCACCACTGGCTACCTTTCTAACCTGAACGACACTCGCACCCGTTTGGCGGGCAATGGCGGCTTTGTTGGGATTGGGTTGGGCGAGCAGAGACTTAATTTCATCATAAATCTCTTGGTTCATCGAAATGGTTACCCGCCGGCCGGAGGAAGAAGTTTTTGCAACTTTTTCACGACCCGCACCCCCTTTAGAGTATGCGGAAAGGGCACGAATGAGATCGCCGAGCGATTTGTAGGAGGTGCCAATCTCCTTATTTACAACTTCGTGCAAGTGGGTGAGGTAGGCATGGGCTTTTTCTTTGGATTCGCGCTTGGCGACTTCCTCGCGTGCACGCTCCTGAATTTCCTTGAGAATTTCTTCAGGATCTTTGGTAAAGTCTACATCAAAAGTAAGCTTAGTCATAACAATTAGGTAAGAGGGTGATTTGGGGCTATGAAAAAGAGAATCAAAGGTTTAGCACAGGAGGTTGGCAAGAAAATTTAAAGAATTAGCAATTCAGATGATAAAGGCAGCGAGTTAAAGGATTTTGGAAAGTTCGATGGTGCCCTCATAAAGAGCCCGGCCAATAATGACCCCTTCGATATTGGGAGTGGATTTGGATAATTCCCGTAGGGCATCAATGTCGCCAGAGGAGGTCACGCCGCCCGATGCAATGATTTGGCAGGAAGGGACCGCTTCGGCGATTTTATGCTGGGCCTTAAGGTTGGGCCCATTCATTGCACCGTCGGTGGCCACATCGGTGTGGATAATCCAGCGAACCCCAAGGTCCTGCATCTGTTGGGCGAGGTCAATAGCCCCTATTTCTGTGGTTTCCACCCATCCCTTGGTCGCGACGAGACCGTCTTTGGCGTCGATGCCAACCACGATTTTATCGGCTCCAAACTCTTTTATAAGCTCACCAACCCATTGCGGATCCGTGCAGGCACGGGTTCCGATGATTACCCGGTTGAGTCCGAGAGAGAGTGCTTCCTTAACGGAATGATCATCCCGCATACCTCCTCCAAGTTGGACACGGAGTTGCGGTTCCTGGGCGATTTTTTGGACCGCGTCCAGGTTGGCCGATCCTCCGGAAAAGGCACCATCGAGGTCGACCAGGTGCATGTGCGTTGCCCCCTCATCTACCCACTTGCGGGCGGCATCAAGGGGATCCTCAAAATAAATGGTCTCTTCGGAGGCGAGTCCCTGAAAAAGGCGCACACATTTTCCTCCCCGAAGGTCAATTGCTGGATATATGGTCATTGGAGTGATCTTAAACTAAAAGATCCGAACTTTCGCGAGTCCTAAAATTCCTTCCGTGTGCACTCTCCATTCTTGCCAATCCGCATTAGGTCGGCTTGATAGGTGATGATGACTAAGAAAAGCAAACCCACGGTTTCCCCCAAAGTAGTGCCTCCGGTTTTCCTCAAGGAATTATTGCAGGCACGGTCCCCATCCGGATATGAAGAGGAGGCCAGAGAGGTGGTGCGCCAGCGAATGGAAAAAGTAGCTGATGAGTTTTTGGTCGATGCCCTGGGCAGTTGTCACGCGGTTTTAGGAAAGGCGGGCAGTCCCAGTCTTATGCTTGCCGGGCACTTGGATGAACTTGGGCTAATTATCAAGCATGTAAGCGAGAAGGGCTACCTTTACTTCGACGCAATTGGGGGGCATGATAAGTCGATCATATCCGGGCGCAGGGTAGATATCCTCACCCGCAAGGGCGTGATCCGTGGAGTAACCGGAAAACGGGCTATCCACCTGATGACTCCGGAAGATCGTAAGAGGGTGCCGGAATTTCACCAGATGTGGATTGATATTGGAGCGAAAGACCGAAAGGAAGCCTTGGAAAGAGTGACCATTGGGGATGCCGCTGTCTACGATCATGGATTTGAGGAATTGCACGGTTCCCTGGCGGTTTCCCGTGCATTTGATGACAAGAGTGGTGCTTATGCAGTCAACGAAGCCCTGCTTCGGTTGGCCAAGGGAAAAAAAACCCAATGCAAGGTAACCGCGGTATCCACTTCGCAGGAGGAGATTGGGACGAGGGGGGCGATTTCCTCGGCCCATCTAGTCGACCCGGATGTGGCCCTGGTGGTAGATGTCAGTCATGCCACCGATCATCCGGATGCGGATCACCGCAAGTATGGCTCTTTTAAGCTTGGCGGTGGTCCAATTATTACCCGTGGACCCAATGTGCACCCCGGAGTTTTTGAAAGGTTGATGAGCTGTGCGGAAAAGGAAAAAATAGAGGTACAAGTTGAGGCGGATCCGCGTCCCACGGGCACGGACGCACGGGCGATTCAGGTGGCCCGGGATGGGGTTCCTACCGGATTGGTGGGTATTCCTTTACGCTATATGCACACCCCAAGTGAGGTGATTGATTTAAATGACCTCGAAGCAGTGGTTCGGTTGCTGGTGGCTTTTGCCCAATCCCTTAAGAAAGGGGATACCTTTTAGTCCACAAAAAAGGGTCTTTTGTAAAGGCAGGCTCCAAGGTCGCTGGGCAGTCTCGAAGCAGGTAGGGTAGTGGCAACTAACGGTACCGGTGATTGTTTTGTTTAAACTGGGTTGGGCGAGATGCCGTGAAAACCTCCTCGCGAACCTCCTGACCGGCATAGTTTTGTGGGTAATGGGGGGCCTGATCATTGCGGCTTTTCACTGGTATCCAGCATTCAACGCTGTGCTGAGAGAAGTAGGAGTAAGGAAGGCCGAATGGGGATATGGTTATTCCTGCCTCTCGACTGCATTTTTTGGCGGTCTTGTTCCTTATTGCCTGCTTTTTCTTCAAGGTAAAATTCCCGGCGGAAGAAAGCTGGCCTGGCTGGCATTTTTTCTGGTTTTTTGGGGAGTGAAGGGAATGGAGGTCGATGCTTTTTACCGCTTGCAGGGATATTTATTCGGTTATTCGGCAAATTTTCAGACCATTTTGAACAAGGTCTTGGTTGACCAATTTGTCTATTGTATTTTTTGGTCGGCTCCCTGCACCGCAATCTTCTACGGCTGGAAAAGAGCCGGTTTTAGCTTTAGGAAGAATTGTTCTTGGCTTTCCGTTAAATATATCATCGAAGAGTCGGCTTTCCTTCTGGTTTCGACCTGGGTTATTTGGATTCCGTCGGTATCGATCATCTATGCCATGCCCAAAGATTTGCAGATTCCATTGTTTAACCTGACTCTTTGTTTTTTCGTCCTCGTTATCAGCATGCTTGAAAAGCAGAAGGGCGAAGGAGTGGCGGGATAGACGGGACTCGAACCCGCGACCTCCGGCGTGACAGGCCGGCGCTCTAACCAACTGAGCTACTACCCCAATCCGCGAAAAGGCGATATAAAAACATCCCCAAGCGAGAAGTCAAGGAGCAAGGAGGAGGGGGAATTCTATTTTCTGGGGACCCGTGTTGCTTGCTTCATTTATCTTGGAGTATTAAGGGAAGTGCGCAGAGTGGGCTAGATGAGTGAATTGATGATCCAAAAAATGGAATTAGGGCCCATTGGGACTAATGCATTCTTATTATGGGAAGAGGGAAAGTCGGAAGCGGTTTTGATTGATGTTCCGCCGATGAGTAAGGCAGAAATTGACTCGGTGCTTGCTGCTCACTGCCTAGAGATTTCAGAAATTTGGCTGACCCACGGACACTGGGATCACATGGCAGGGGCATGGGAATATGCCAACAGCGAGGTCAGGGTTGTGGGGCATCAAGCAGACCAAATTATGTTTGAATCCCCCGATGTAATGTCCGGTTTTTCCATTCCCGGATTGGAGCTCAAACCGGTGGGGGTTACTCATTGGGTCGACGGGGGAGATACTCTGGATTTGTGGGGCCGGCGGGTAGATGTAATGCACTGCCCGGGGCACTGCCCCGGAAATGTTGCTTTTTACATTGGTGCGGAGGAAGTTTGCTTTGTAGGTGATGTCATTTTTTCGGGAAGTATAGGTCGGACGGATTTACCGGGAGGAGATTTTCGCTCTCTGGAAAAATCTATCCGTCAACATATCTACACCCTTCCCAATGATACGCGGTTGGGTGTGGGGCATGGCCCCGACACAACCGTGGCTCAGGAAAAAATGTCCAATCCATTTGTACGGCCATAAAATGGTTGTTGCTTCTTAGGGCGGAGTTTAGCGATGATTGGCTTTTTGGAAGACCAATTGGGGGATTACAGTTTCTCGGAGGAACTGAAGCAAAGAGTGGGTTCTGTCTTTTCTCCCGGTGGGGATTTGCAGCAAATCCTCAACTTTGAACACCGGCCCGAACAGGAGCAGATGGCCCAAAAAATTTGCTCATCCCTGACCAGTCAGTCCCATCTTGTCTTTGAGGCGGGTACGGGGGTGGGGAAGAGCCTGGCCTATCTGATCCCATCGGTTCTTTTCAGTTTGCTGAGCAGGAAAACCTGTGTGATCGCGACCAATACCATCAGTTTGCAGGAGCAGTTATTGGGTAAGGATATTCCTGCAGTCAGGGACTTACTTTGTCGGGTTTCCCCCCTGCAGAAATTTCAGAATTTTCGATGTGCCCTGCTGGTGGGGCGGGCAAATTACCTTTGTACCAACCGGTTGTCCCGTGCCCTGAGCGGACAGGGAGATTTATTTGAGGGAAGGCAGCGGGAGGAACTGCAAAGAATTGCCCAATGGGCGAGCGATGGCCCAGAAGAGGGGATTCGTCAGGAATTGTCCCCCTCTCCAAATTCTGCAGTTTGGGACTTGGTCAATGCGGATTCCTCCCTTTGTTCTCCAAAAAATTGCCACCCGGACACTTGTTTTTACCGGCGTGCCCGTGCCCGGGTAGAACAATCCGATGTGGTCATCGTTAACCATAGTTTACTTTTTTCCCTGCTTGGGGCGGGCATTGTGCCTGATGAAGAAGATGGAGGTGTGCTTTTTTCAAATGATTTTGTTATTTTTGATGAGGCCCATGAAATCCCCGATGTTGCCAGTGAGCACCTCGGCATTACTCTAAGTTCCTGGGCGATGGAAACTTTTTTTCGCAAACTTTACAATGGGAAGAAGGGGAAAGGCCTGCTCAAAAGAATGGGGAGAAGTGCTGATTTTGATGCCATTGAAAAAGCTGAAATGGCGACCGGTGATTTTTTTCAATACCTGCATACCCAGATACTCGGTGAACGAGACCGACTCCGCATTCGGGAGCCCAATAGTTTGCCTATGGAATTGTTCCCCCCTTTCAGTCGGGCCCTGCGGTCCTTGATCGAGCTTTCCGATTTGGTGGATGACGAAACCTCAAAATTAGAATTGAAGGATCAAATCAAGCGGGGGCAGGGATACCTGAGTGCACTTTCTGAAGTAATTGAGCTCAAGGATAATAGTTCGGTTTACTGGTTGGAAAGAGGGGGAAGTGCGAACCAGTTGATTTACTTACGGAGTGCCCCAGTCTCAGTATCCTCCATTCTCGCCGATGAGCTTTTTTCGAGGTCGACCTCGGTGGTGATGACCAGTGCCACCCTTACCCGCCGGGGCAGTGCGGAAACCTTCAGGCAACAGGTGGGGGCAGGGGAGGTCGAGGAGAGCGTGGTGCAGTCTCCCTTTGACTATGAAAAAAATATGCGGATCAGTATATTTAAAGACTGCCCGGAGCCGATGCAGGGAGATCGCTCGAAGTATTTAAATTACTTGTTTAGAGCGATTTATCTCCTCTCTTCCTCCTTGGAGGGAGGCACGCTTGTACTCTTTACTAATTTTGCAGATTTGCGCTTTTGTTACGAACAACTCCGTCCCCTTTGGGCAAAGCATAACCGCTCGATCTATGCTCAGGGCAAGGATTATTCCCGGACAGAGCTCAGGAAAAAGATGATTGAGGAAGGGGATGTGCTCTTGCTTGGAGCGGAGAGTTTCTGGAAAGGGTTTGATGCAAAGGGCCAATGTCTGTCCCAGGTCATACTCACGCGCCTGCCCTTTGAAAACCCCAACCACCCGTTGCACGAAGCAAAAGCGGAAGCTCTACAGGCAGAAAATAAAAATTCCTTTCGTGAAATTACCCTGCCGGGTGCAGTCATTCGCTTTCGGCAGGGTATCGGCAGACTGATCCGCTCTCAGGTGGATTGCGGTGAGTTGGCTATTCTTGATTCCCGAATTCTCGGCAAACCGTACGGAAAAGAGTTTATCCGCGAATTACCTAAGAAATCCTATGATACCTTAAGCATGCTTGACCTTGGTGATGGTTGCGAAGATAGTGGAATAAATATTTGAAGATATAGATGTTTTTGATTTTCTTTGAGAATAAAATGCAAAATGATAAGCACCGCTTCCAACCCTCCTTCCCGTAGGCTCATGATAACAAAATCTCATGGACACAGTGATGTTGGTTTTGTTCGGGAATCCAACGAAGATTCTTTCTTAAGTCACCCTGATCTTGGACTTTTTGCAGTGTCTGACGGTGTCGGTGGGCTACCTTATGGTGCACTAGCCAGCAGGTTGGCTGTTCAGAATTTCGAAGCTTACTTTAGCCAGCCCTCCGCGATTATTGACCTCCAACAATTCAAGGCAATTTTTTCAAAAATTCACCAAAATGTTCTAAGCTGTGGCTCGATTGTTGGCGGCCAAAATGGGATAGGAACAACTTTTTGTGGTATTAAGGTGATGAAAGACCGGGTTTTCTTTGCCCATGTCGGAGATTCCGCGATTTTTCACTTTCAGGCATCTAGTGGACTTGAGGCGATAACGCGGTGCCACACATTGGCCGCGGAGTTGATCTCGAAGCATGGTCCAGAATCCGCCAAAGATATGCCAGAGCATTACTCGCATACATTGACTAGATGCATGGGGCAAGATATCGATTTTGATGTGGATGTGGGAGAAATTATTATTAATTCGGGCGATAAGCTTTTGATTTGCTCAGATGGCGTTACCAATATGGTTGATTTAGAGGAAATGGAGAAGATGTGCGAGCAACTTGACCCAGAGGTTTTGGTTCATTCTCTAATTGACTCCGCCAACCAAAATGGTGGTTTAGATAACTCGACTGCGGTTTGTGTTGAGTTTGCTTAACCGACCCGCCCAAAATGTCCGTGCGTATTGCACAGTTTAGGCAAAAGCTTGCTGCTTCGCCACACAATGATTTGTTTCGCTTCAGTTTAGCCCAAAGTCTCTTCGAGAATGGTGAATTCGATGAAGCGATTACTCTATTTTTTGAATGTTTCGAGAAAAAACCAGATTGGATGTTGGTTACTCTCTTTTTAGGTAAAGCCTTTATCGAAAAAGATAATCACCAAGAAGCTGCTAGATTTCTTAATCTTACTATCAAGACCGGCTCATCCCAAAATCATGAAGGCCCAGTTGAAGAGGCCCGGCAATTGCTTTCTTCGATTGAGAGATCCTCCCAGTGAGTTTTAGTTTTCCTTTTTGGGGAAATGTTTAAGAAATTATCAACTTTTAGCGGTGCAACTCTGCTGTCGAGAGTTCTCGGTCTTGTCCGCGATATTCTCTTTTTTTCTGTTTTTGGAGCTTCGGTTTTTGGAGAGGCATTCCTGTTGGCTTTTACTTTTCCTAACCTTTTCAGGCGTATGCTTGGGGAAGGGACTTTAACTTCCGCCCTCATTCCAATTTATACATCCTGCTTGGAGAAAACTGACCAGCGACATGCCTATGTATTGCTCAATCAAGTATTTACCCGATTGGTTTTCTTTTTAGGATTTCTCGTGCTTCTAATTTGCGGAATTTCTTTGGTATGTTTCTTTTTAGAGATTTTTTCCGATTCAAAATGGGGTTTGGCGATGGTCTACAATTCAATAACCTTTGGATATGTCATCCTGATATGCTCCTCTGCAATTCTTGTTGGTGTCCTAAATGTTCACGGTTTTTTTTTCGAGGGTGCAATTTCCCCAGTAATTCTAAATCTATGTATGCTGGGAGCCCTCATTCTCAGTTTTTCAGAAATTACCTGCACTCAGCATACCTTTGCTTTGTACCTTTGCGGAAGCGTTTTATTAGCCGGTGCTCTTCAACTCTGGTTGCCATGGAGTAAATTAGTCAAGGTGACCTCATGGCGTTGGGTTCCAACGATGGAGAAGTCACAAGAGTTTATTAGCTTGAGTAAGCTTTTCTGGGTGGGTGCTTTGGGCGCAGCGGTGACCCAAGTTAATGTATTGGTTTCAAGATTTCTTGCTTTCTCTCTTGATGAAGAGGGTTCCCTGTCTTTTCTCTACATATCAGCTAGGCTGGTTGAATTACCGCTTGGTCTTTTTGCCGTGGCTGTGTCCACAGTCATTTTTCCACTTTTATCAAAAGCCTCAGTTAAGAAAAACAACGCTGAATTCGAAGAGTATTTTTTTAAGGGAGTCCGCTTAATTGCTGCTATAACAATTCCAGCTGCAGTTGGTTTATCTTTGTTAGCTGAACCGATCCTTATGTTAATTTTTAAATGGAATGAGTTTAGTCATTCCAATGTAATGAAGGCCGCTTCTGTTTTACAAGTTGCTGCTTTTACGATTCCGATTTACGCACTATCTCAATTTCTTGTTAAGGCACATCATTCCCAGAAAAATATGAAGGTGCCATTGTATGCGGCAATTTTTAGCCTTATATCGAATGCCTTCCTAAGTGTTGTTTTTATGAATTTGTATGGCGTCGTAGGTCTTGCCTGGGCCAATTTGTTATCTGCAGTATGCCAATCCTGTTTCCTGATAAAAAACATTTCTTTTCTTCGGCTAAAAAGTTGTTTTAGTCGGGAGAAGCTTGCACTTCATATCATCCTAATGGGAAGTCTAGCGGTCCTGTTTGTCGTTCAATCTAGCCATTCATTTTTTGATTTTAACACGGGGAAATTATTTGTGTTGCTCACATTATCTCTAATTATTCTCGTCAGTGTCTTCCTTTATCTATTACTTCTATTTGTGATGAAATTTCCTGAGTCGCGGGAGCTTTTGGGCAAAAGCTCCAATCATTTTTCCCAATAATTGGAACATTCTAAATACGGTTTCGCTCAGATGCTTTCTTCCATTATATTCCCCTAAAAAATACAAACCATGAAACAAGTTCGGAAGTCCGGTTTTACTTTAATTGAACTGCTTGTAGTAATTGTTATATTAGGGGTCTTAATCGGTCTTGTTTTCTCGGTGGGAAAGATCGTTTTTGGCAACCAGGAGGCGAAGCTAGCAAAGGTTCAATTAGATGTGATCAGGCTCGCATTGGATGAATATAAGCTGAGTCGAGGAGATTACCCCGAGGCCCCCAGTGAAAATTTTTCGCAAGAGGATGAACTTTCTCGAGGGTTTGAGTTGCTTAAGTCATTGTGTAACGCCGAAGACAAGAGTGAAATTACAAGTGCCGGATTGATTAAATTTCTTCCTGTCGATGATTTTGAGTTAGGTACTTCAGTCGAGAATGAGGAAATTATATTTCTGCAAGATCCGTGGGGCACTCCTTATGTCTATGCCTATCCTAGGGCAGATAAAAAATCGGGTTACCTTCTTTTTTCAAAAGGGCCTGACTTAGAGTGCACTGATTATACTGCTGAAGATTACACTACAGATTCCTTAGTTGATGCGGATAATGTGTCCCCGCTTCCGTTTTAATTTAATATCCGTTACAATATCATGAAAAAGTTGAAAAAAGGTTTCACGTTAATCGAACTTCTCGTAGCGATTTCAATAATAGGGATTTTAATGGGCATTGTTGGTCCAAAAGTTTTTGATCTTTTAACATCTTCCACGAAAACGAAATATTCTTCTATTTTTAGTGCTTGGGTTACCCAGTTAACCCAATACAAATCGCACTACGGGCACTTTCCTCCTTTTCTCTACGAGGAGGAAGAGGGGGTAGCTATTAAGATAGATGATGAAGATTTACACGATGCATTCCTGGCTTCCCTCAAAGGGAAAGTTCGTGATGAGACTGGTTCTTGGGTTAGTTTGGCTGAAGATTTGATTAAGCAGAACCGAGAAAATCGTGAATTTCATTCCTTTGGGGATAATGAATTTTTGGGGGACGGGAAGGTCATCGGCTATGATGATTTGTATGTTTTAATAGACCAAGACGGCGATGGGGCAATTGAACTAAGTGATGAACTTGTAGAGGATATACTTGAGTCTCTTGAGCAAGACTTTTCATCCAGTCAGATCGACGAGATTGATAAAGAAGTTTTCGGCGTAGTGAATCATTCAGTTATTATATTTTTGCTTCAAAATACCCTAGATGATGATGACGATGAGAAATATAAGGAAGATGTGTCCAATGTATTTTCGTGGAATATCGATAAATATTTTGACTAATCATATTTAGTTAGGGACTGTGGAACCAACTGAGATTTCAGCTCATAAGCACGGTTTTACTTTAATTGAGCTGCTCGTTGTGCTTGCTGTAGTTGGTTCATTAGTCGGGTTGTTTAGTTTTTCTTTTCTTGGTGGAGGTGTTGAGCTCGATGCTGCACAAAGGCAACTGGTGACCTTGGTTCGCCAGACTCGAACAATCGCGGTCTCAGAGGGCAGGGAAACAAGATTAATCGTTCAGTCCGACACTGATAATTTAGATTTTTTTTACAGCTATTTCGAAATTATTTCTGAAGGAAATTCTTCCAATGATTGGGTGGTGCAGAAAGAGGGCGAAATTTTACCTAAGGGAGTTAGAGTTTTGCCCGAGGAGTCTTCACTAGGAGAAATTATCACTTTGCCTGAGGACTGGTATACTTCTGCATTTTCGAAATGGAGTAGCCTTCCTATGACCACCAGCACGGCGAGTGGAAGTTCTCAAAGTGAGGAAAATCTGACGATCAGGTCGACTGGTTCTGAGAACGAATTTTGTTTTATATCATTCGATGCTTCGGGTAGAGTTTTGAATAACCCAAGGTTGGTACTTTCTTCTGCGGAAGTTGTGCCCAAACCTGATGGTAGTCTTTCACTCAAATTTTCAAATAGGGACAACATTAGAGGTATTTTAATCCAACCCTATGGAGGTATCATCTCTCTTGAGTACAGAGATTTTGCTGATTAGACGAATATGGTGTTCATGAAGCGACCATCTTTACATGCTGGTTTTTCTTTGGTGGAAGTCATTATTGCCCTTGCTCTCTTTGGCTTTCTAATAGGCGGACTGATGGCCTTTTTACCCTGGGGAGTAGATGGTGTTTCCAAAATCAAGGACAGGAACACCGCAATGAGCCTAATTGATGCAACTCAAATTGAGCTTGAAAGGTTGGGTTTTTCGGTTGTTGAAGTAGGAACTCATCGACTCGATGGATTGTATGAAGCGACTGGATCACCCATTGATGCAGCTAAAGTTAATCAACTTATTCTTGTTGCACGCCGATCTGGGGGAGGTGTTTCTTTTGAGCAGGTTATCCAGTCTGGTCAGTCCGAGGAAGCGGATGGATTGTTGAAAATAGATAAGGAGAATCCGAGTGCTCTGACTGAGTTTAAAAAAGATTCTGGAGGTCTAGTATATTTTGATTCTGTGAGAAGTGATAGCAGCGATATTCCAATTTCTCTTAAAGCAATGGAAAAATATAGTGAGCAAAATTCAGATGAACAATTCATGAATTCATGGATAGAAGAAAAAGATAGGTATTTCAGATTGGTTTGTACTCAATTTGCCTCGTCATCGAGGCATGCGCATAATGTAAGCAATGGTTACTTAGCCTTGGAGGTTGAAGTGCAGTGGCCATATAAATTATTTAATTCCGAAAATGCCCCGCCCAAAGATAATCGTGAAATTAAAGGAGATATAGAAGAGCGTTTCAGGTCTTCTTTTGTTTTTCCAATTGCCATTTATAGATAGATGAATGAACAGTCCGAAAATTTGGCTAGGAGCGGTTAGGTTAAAAACACTGGTTGCTTCAGTTGCTGCCGTTTTAGTAGGTGCGTCATTAAGTTTTGAGCGTTACGAGCCAATTCAACTGCAACCTCTTTTAGGCTGTCTCTTTTTTGCAATTTTTCTTCAGATTGGCACCAACTTTGCCAATGATTATTACGATTTTCTTAGAGGGGCTGACCGCGACCGCAAGCTCGGCCCGAAAAGATTTGTGGCCGCCGGAATTATTTCCCCTCAAAGTATGTTTTTTGCCTATTTGGCTGCGTTCCTTTTGGCCTTTCTAACAGGCGTTTTTACCCTGTGGAGCGCTGGGGTGAGTTTTTGGTTTTTTCCGTTCGGCCTTTTGTGCATTTGCTGTGGTTATCTCTACACTGGAGGGCCGTTCCCATTCGCATACAATGGGTTGGGTGATCTTTTTGTAATTCTTTTTTTTGGTTTTGGGGCAGTGGAGGGAACCCATCTTCTAATGGCACAAGCACATCACTTAGATTGGGCGCCATCCTATTCAACCTCGCTGGCAATTGGTTTGCTGATTAACAACTTATTGGTGGTGAATAACTATCGTGACTTCGAAACGGATCTCTTAAACAGGAAAAGAACTCTGATTACTCTTTTGGGTAAAAGGTCCGGGCCCCTCCTTTATCTTGTCTGTTTCTTCGTGCCCACCATACTCAGACCATGGTTCGAAGAAGGTACTCCGGTCTATTGGGAGTGCCTACTTTTAGGAGTATTTGTTTTTATTAAACTTCAAAGGGCACATCGAAGGGGAGATTTCAATTTGTGTTTATCCCTTACCGCAATTCTCGTGGTCATTTATTCTTTCAGGGTTATCTTATCGAATGTGATATAGATAATTCTTACTCTTACCCTGCATTAACCAAGATTATAGCTTCGGCTATTTTCCCATTCTTGTTGGGTCAATTAAATCTGTACTTTGTATTTAAACTATGTATTCCCCTAAAATTGACGAGTTTCCTCCTTTCTCATTGACCAAATTGTTACGAACCTGCTTTGGTTTGTCCTCCGAAACGCTCAGACCTTGTATTCTGATCGATTTAGATAATCCTACCCTCCTGAAAGACTTCTCCTTCTTGGGTTTGGATGGTAATTCAGTTCAAAAAATTGCCATAAAGGAGTTTTTAAACCCATTGAATAATGGTGTTGGTGAGGAGTTAAATTTTTCCACATGTTCTATTTATTCCTACAATAAAACTGGGGGAAGTAACCTTGATCCCGAAGATCTTTTTTACAACTTGAAGGGTGAACCATGTTCTCTTCGTGGTGATATTTGCCCGAATTACGACATCATACTTGCCATTTCCGACTTTTCACTAACAGCCCCGTTGACTGCATTTGCTAAGGAGTTTGGTTTTCGGGGAGCTACTCTCCATGGTGTGAATGAGATTATTCTGAATAGCGGGCTAAGCGTTGATTACCACGAAATTAGTGCTCAGGCAGAATCCTTCCGTTCTTTATTGGATAGTGCAGATTCATTTTGCATTGATTTTTCATGCTTTGATAAGAATTACTCCTTAACTATCAACTGTGGTGGACAAACTGCACAAAAAAGCCACGGTCTTTGTCCTCCAGGAAAACCAGATGTTGCCAATCTTCCTGCGGGTGAGGTTTATTTCGTGCCAACGGGTGCTGAAGGATCTTTTCCTTTCAGATTTTCCGATGGTACTTTAGCCGAAATGGTTGTCGAAAAGGGTTCGATTGTTTCGATTACAAAAATTTCCGGAGATGATGATGTAATCAAACAAAGACTTACCCAACTAGAGGAAGATCCTGCTACTGGTATAATTGGCGAACTTGGATTTGGGACTCAGTTGTTACCATTTTCTGGAAAAGACATTCAAGACGAGAAGATTTTTGGTACCTGCCATGTTGCAACAGGGAGAAGCGATCATCTTGGTGGTAACCTGACCCCGCAAAACTTCATCTCCAGAGTCAATGCCACTCACGATGATATCTTGTTTGCTCCAACAAAGACCCCTGAGATTGTTGTTGAATCTGTAAAAATGTCCAAAAACGGTCAAGAAACTTTAATTTTTGAGTCATACCGACCCTCTGAATTTCTTGCTGAGGAACTTTCTGCACACTATCCGATGCAAAAGTTGCTTTCTCTAACTAGTAAGTTGGTGTAATCTAAGCTGATTCGATCCAATATATTTTTTGGGTTATATTTTTATATCTCTTCTTGGGAAATGTTTTGCAAATAAGTGGTTTCTCCTAAAGATTAATGTGAGCATATAAGCTTACATGTCGGATATTGATCAAGGGAAAGTACAAGAAGATCCAGACCTTTATTTAACTCAGGTCTTTAGTAAAATCTACCCTTTTCTCTCTACACAATACCAGCAGGTATTACTTGTGGTTTTGTCCGTATTTCTAGTTCATACATCTGCGGGGGAAATCGCTTTCAGGAATTCGATAAACTGGGATGTAAATGATCAACTTTTTTTTATCAATGGGGTTCCTTACGAAGAAGTCATTCTTTTCAGGGGATTTCCTTATGTATTTACTAACCATTCTCCCTCTGGCATTAGATTATTCATAGGGGACGCGGACTTCTCCTCGTATGAAGGTAATGATCTTTTCAATAATGATCTCAACCGCACCAATGATTACCTTTTTTGGCTTCCTGATGATTCGACCCCAAATCAACTTTATGCACTTAACCCAGATCATATCGATAAGAAATTATCAATATCAGTCAGATCCTTTATTCAAAAAGATCTTCCTTTCCATAACGAACCCCAAGGGTTGTGGGGTAATTCGGTTTGCTTTGATAAGTTTGCCAATATTTTTGTCGGCGAACCTAGCATGGATGGAACTGCCGGAAGAGTACACTTTTACAAGCAGGTAGGCGCACATTATGAATTAAATCAATCCGTGGAGGTGCCCAATTTAGGGCGAACTCAGTTTGGAAGTCAGATCAATCTCGGTGATAGTCAACTGATTGTTTCAGCACCAGATGAGGCTTCCTTCTCTGGTGCGGTATATATTTTCCCTATTGAGGATAACAGCAGTAACCTAGCGGATACTTATTCCCAAAGATTATCGGATCCGTCTCCTGTGGAGGGCGGTTTATTTGGTTGGCAAACCTCTGTTTTCGGGAATTCATTAGCGGTAAGCTCTTTGGATGTGGGAGGGAGTCGGGGAGGGGAGGTATTCTTATTTAATCAATCTGACGACTGGGAAATAGTAAAAACCATTTACTCCCAAACTACCCAAAATGACCAAGAATTTGGCTTTGACTTATCTCAAACCGAGAATTTTCTGGCGGTAAGTTCTCCTGGTTTTGATTCTCCGTTCGGTGTGGAAAAAACTGGTGCAGTTTTTGTTTACGACCTAAAAAATACGGATTCTGTACCCTATCTGATATCCCCGCCAGATTTGGCGTATGGTGACCGATTCGGGCATGCCGTTTCTCTGTCTGGAGACTTTTTATTCGTTGGGGCTTTAATGGGAGATGGCCAGGGTAAGGATACGGGAGTGATCTACATCTATGAAAACAACGAGTCATCCTGGAATTTTGTTCAAAAAATCTCTCCACCCAGTACTGACTCGGATCAGTTATTTTCTCAGCAGATCTCTGCGGAAGGGCTCACCTTGGTCGCTCTTGCACCTAATGCACCTCATGGTGCGGATGCTTATATCTACAAGAGGTACGAAAGTGTTTGGATGTTAGCGTCAACGATCAATCTGTCTAACTTCTCGGATGAAGACAGAAATTTCCTCTCCTTAGATTTTGCAAATGAATATGTGGTCATTGGTAATCCTAATCACGATGAATACCGAGGGGGAGTATTTGCTGTCCATACGCCTGCTCTAGGGACAATTCCTGATATCAAATTACCTCCTGTTATTGCGAAGGGCACTCCTAAGATGTTTACCATTACAGAAGATTCTTCATCTGCCCTAACAATTGATTTCAATGGGAGTCAACCTCTAGATGAATCAATCTTTTGGAGAATAGTGGAAGACAATGCAAGCCAAGCAACCTTTTCAATTGAGCCCACTGATGGAGTTTTTACTTATATTCCAGATAGAAATTTCAGTGGCTTACATTCTTTTACATTGGAACTGAATTCGAGTGGGCAAACCTCTCTGAATTTTTTCCAGGTCTCCGTTGAGCCGGAAGCGGATAAACCAATTTTCCTCAATGGTTATCTAGGTGGGGTGAACTTTGTGGAGGAGGGGGAATTTCGCTCATTTACTATCGGAGTTTTTGATCCAGATGGCGATGTACTTTCGCTCGAAATCACCGACGGTGTCCTTCCTGAGGGCTTTGCTCTTAATGGCTTTAAAATTGAGGGGGTCGCCCCGCAGGATTCCGCATCAGATCAAAACTTTGAAGTGACACTTCAGGTTGAGGATACCTCATCGAGATACAGTACTGCCAAGTTTCTCGTTCAAGTGATTCCATACAACGCTCCACCACAAGTCGCCTTTGAAGGCGTGACATTGAATCAAGAATTAGCTCTTTCTGCAGTTGAGGATTTTTCCCTTTCCTCTTGGCTTAAACTTATCGAGCACTTATCGATTTCCGACTCCGAAGGGGATGCAATTTACATGGAGGCTACAACCCTGCCTGAGAATGGATCTCTTATCTTGTCTGATATTTTTACCGGACTTGAAGATTTAAAGTTTTTTCCTGACGCGAATTTTGTGGGGACGAATCGATTCCGCATCAAGTTGTATAACCAAAATAATGCTCACAATTTCCAGTCTTTAAGCTTTAGAGTAAAGACAGAGAGCGTTAATGATCCCCCGGTCATCCAATCGGTTCTGCCTCCTGTTGAAGTGCTTGAAAGAGAGCTTTATCTTCACCAATTTAAATTTAGTGATGCTGACTTGGGTGATTTGGTCACGCTGAGCCTTTCTGGGTTGCCCAGTTGGCTGAGTTTCGATGGGAACTCAACCATTTATGGTGTGCCTCAGCGCAGTGATTACTTGCAGAAGAAAATTTCCAATATCATTGCGGAAGTGCGGGATTTATCTGGTGTAAGCTTTTCCCAAGTTTTCTCCATTGAGATTATTCCTCTTAATTACCCTCCAATCATTATATATGAAGGGAATTCAACCATTAAGGTGGTTGAGGACAGTGATGAGAGTGCTCGGGGTGTTCTCGAAGTTTTGGACGATGATACTCCTGTTGAATCCCTCGAATGGTCGATATCAAAATTTCCGGAAAATGGAATTTTTAATTATGTCTCAGGGGATGGAAATTTTTCTTTTGATTATCAACCAAAAGAAGACTTTTTTGGCTCGGATGAATTCATCATAAAAGTGTCCGACCCTGCCGATCCTTTGTCGGTTGCCACCATTCAACTGCAATTTGATGTTTCAAATATACCTGACTATCCTCAGTTTGTCAGTGAGCCATACCCTACGATATTGAATGGTACACCCTGGCAGTATGATATTCATGTTAAAGACCCAGATGGCGATACTGGTTTGACCCTAGAAGTTTTGACGGAGCTTCCCTCATGGCTAACATTACGCCAAAAAACGGGATTACGATGGACCCTGAGCGGAATTGCTCCAGGAGATGTACCAGAACCGCATGATCTGAACTTAAGTTTAAAGCTTTCCGACCCAGAGGGACATGAGACTTTTCAATCTTTTTCCCTGCAGTTTGTAGATCAGATTGAAAACTTACAGATAGCGCAGTTTCAAATCGGCGAACAAGTGATAAACGAAGATCAAATTTGGACAGGTGGCTCTCTCTCCACCAATTCAATCCCTGGTAGAAAAGTCAACTGGGTTATCATAGAGGAACCAGAATTTGGGGAATTTTTGTTTGATGAAACCGACAACGGAAGCATTCAGAATATCACCTATGTGCCTGATGAGAATTTTCATGGTTCTGATTCATTGGTTATTCAAGCCTCAGATGGTTTTTCAAGTGATCTGCGATCTTTTAGCTTCAGGGTATTAAGCATTAGCGATCGGCCACGGTTAACTTTTTACGAACAGAATTTAATCTTGGAAGACAGAGATTATTTGGACACAGAAATTATTTTTGAGGATGGGGACGGGATGGACAATTTATCCTATTTCTCTTCTGAAATACCAGATTGGGTATCCGAAGATCTATCTCAATTAGGTTCTGGTATTATTAGATTTTCAGGATCTCCAGGTGTTGAAAATATAGGCGACTATTCTATTCATATTGTCCTTGATGGTCGGGATGATGGATTAAGCTTGTCCCATGATCTTAATTTTTCAGTCGTTCTCTTAAATCGACCTCCAGTGGTTTCGCCTGAATCTCTATCGATCACAATGCAGGAAGATAACCCAGTTACTTGGGTGGTTCCTAAGCTCTTTGCCTCGGATGATGAAACCTCTGATCAGAAAGATCTTCTATGGCAGGTTTCCGTACCGCCAGAGAACGGATTTGCAACAATTGACTTTTCAGGCAGCAACTTTCGCTATGTTCCGGATGGTAATTTTTCCGGCACAGATTATATCACTTTAAGAGTAAGCGATACAGGAGGAGAGAACGGATCGCCTCCCCGATTTACTGAGATCCCAGTTGAGGTTACTGTTACTCCATCAGACGACCCTCCGGTTATTCTAACAAGTCCTCCTTCTGATCGGCCCGGAAAGATATGCTGGACGGACGAGTTTCCCTACCTCTATGAATTTGCTTCATATGATTCAGACTGGTCTTGGCAAGGGTACCCTACCGTTCGACTTTTAACTCCTTTGCCGACTTGGGCAAAGTGGGAAGACAGAGGAGATGGTTCTGTCCTGCTATATGGTGAGCCCAGTTTTTTGGATGTCGGGAATTTCCCATTTTTAATTGAGGTGTCGAGTGGTGAAGTTACGCTAATTCAATCCTTTGATTTAGAGATCAGAGTGGATGATTTCCCCCCTGAGGTTCGCTTCTCAGACAGCCAAGAGTATGTTTTGGAAGTTCAAGCTTTTCTAGTAGAGGATTCAGTAAATCAAGAGGCCTTTAATGAAAAATTTAGGTTCAAGGCATATAACCTCGATCAAGAATCTGATGATTTCGATTCTCTGAAATGGAGTGTTGGGGAAATGCCCGTTAGTGGAGGTGATTTAAATGTTTCTGGCGAAGGTGACCAGATTGAAGAACTCTACTATATGCCGCCCAAGGACTATCACGGAGTGGATGAGTTTTCTATTCAAGTTTCGGAGGGAGATCGTAAGACCAATATACCGGTTAAAGTCTATATTAGATCTGTACCAGACCCCCCTTACTTTATCACTGAGTTTAATGATAGGATGGAAGCCAAACTAGGGGAATTCTTTAGTTTTGAAGTGGAGGTTCGTGATCCAGAAAATGAGGAGATTGAATTTAAAATATTTACCAACAATGTTGGGCAAACCCCGTGGATTCATTTATTGTCTGAGAACTCTAAATTTGGCTTGGCTACAATCGGC
>Ga0181558_10002019_pt1 | contig 19488 bp, 22 predicted proteins | sample 011ome_22_FD_133754 | JGI IMG/M metagenome (GOLD analysis project Ga0181558, IMG submission 133754) | Coastal salt marsh microbial communities from the Groves Creek Marsh, Skidaway Island, Georgia - 011507BT metaG (megahit assembly) | ecosystem: Environmental > Aquatic > Marine > Intertidal...
AGAATGGTAACGCCATTTTTAATAGTGTTTATGTACGCGGGGATATTGAGGCTACTTCATTAACTGCTGGTAGCGCCATGGTCGATACGCTGAACATTGGGGATAACGCAGTTACTGTGCCTGCCGTAAGTGTAGGCTTCGCGAATAATACTTCCGTAGGTTTTTCACCTCAAGTAGCGCATACCATAACGGTAGATTTTGGTTCAGATTCAGCTAAGTGGCCTAAAAAAGTTTTAGTAATGGGGTCGGTAAATTGGTTTGCTTACACGGCAAATCAATCTTCAGCACATGCTGCACTCGCGCAGGGCAATACTACGAGCGGGTATCAAGGGATTGTGGCTATTACAACGCCAGAAGGCGGATCTGGAGCAGTGACGGCCACTTATATGTTTGGTGCTCCTAGCCAACAATTCCAGACATATAGCCTGGTTTCCTGGATGACGGACGCCCCTGCAGGGCATTTGAAATATGGGCAAAGAACCTTAGTGGTATTAGGAGCCAGGAAATGAGTTATCACGCTGTGATCTATGATGGAAGCCAAATAGTCGGTTATTTAGGCGGAGCCTCTGAAGAAGGGATACGTGCTAATGTTGGGCCAGGCCAGGATTATATTCTGGTTGATGATGTAGTTAATCCTGATGAATTCTACATGCTTAAACGTAAACTTACTCCTAAATCTCAATTTGAGTTGCACTACAAAGACACCCAGGAAGTAGGCAGTCTACTGACTATCGCCCATGTCCCGGAGGGGACACGAGTAATTTGGCCTGATGGGGAAGAAACAGTAGAGACAGACGGTATAGTTGAGTGTGAACTGGCTTATGTAGGTGAGTATTTGTTTGAGTTTAGACACGCTAAATTCTTTACAACAAAGGTAACTATACATGTCCCGGCGTAAGTTAGATCTTGATCCTATTACTATGAGAAAAGACGCTTACATGCGTCTGGATAATGCTGAGTGCCAGGAGGCGCTATGGGAGGCGTTAGATTACCTTTCCGAGCAGGGGCTTGATGTAGGGCCTAAAGCAGTTGAAGTGCTGCAAAAGCGCCGTAAAATCAAGCGGGGCATCGCCAAATAAGCTAAATCCAGCTGCTTCAGTAATTAATCCAGAAAAAATTATTTCTATCCCTCAAACTTCCCCTGCATACAGCAACTAAGCCACAATTGAGGATCCATCATGGGCGCTTTTTCTGATTATCTTGAAGGTCGAATTGTCGAGCACTTTCTACGTAATAACACAGTAGCAAGTCCGGCAACCATTTATTTAGCATTGTTTGAAACTGATCCGGGCGAAGACGGCTCAGGAACTGAGACAGCCTACACTGGCTATGCTCGTCAAACGTCTACCTGGACTGCACTCGACGGCGCGGGTCAAACCAAGAATGTTGCTACGGTAACTTTCCCGGCTAATGCCAACGCGTCTGCTTCAGTTACTATCTCACACGCCGCTATATTTGATGCCGCTACCATTGGTAACGTACTGCTCTACGGTGCGCTCGCTACCTCTAAAACACTGGCTGTTGGGGATGTATTGTCTTTTGCTGCTAATGCTCTGACTCTGACTTTAGATTAATCTGAAATAGATTAATTATGAGCTTCGGAGCGCTGAATGCAGCAGCGCTTAACCGCGTTGTATTTAATGGAGCCGCCGGTGCAGTTTTTGTGCTGGCGTCTGCATCTTTTACTGCGGAAGCTACAGTCACGTCGGTACCCACTCTTAACGGGGAATTGCGTGGTGATATTGCGTGTGGTGTCAATGTAAGTTTTGATGCCTTCGGTATTCGCGCCGCGTTTTGTAACTTTACAGGCACTGCAACCCCTGTTTTTATAGCACGGTCAATCTTCGGTAACAGTACAGATTGGACGGTATCAAGTACCTTCCAACCCCTGGTATATACGTTGGTACCGGGGGCCATTAATTTAGAAGCCGGGGCAACGATAGAAATTATTGCCTCAGACAAGTTGGGTAATTTCGCTTGGACTGCCGGCAGTGAAGTAGAATTAATACCGAATAAAGACGGAGCCTTACGCGGTGCATTAATTGGCACGGCGGTATCTTCGTTTGGTACTCCTGATAGAAACAGGGGAGTAACCGGTAGTTGGTCGGCTAATGCAGAAGAGCTGTGGGTAGAAGCAGATACGACCACCGGGGGTATTACAACCTTTAGTGCTCACATGCAGTTAGCCCCAGGGGCTACTTTTACTAATGATAATAACTTAACGGGATTATTCATCAACGGTAGCTTTATTGCTGTTGAAACTACCTGGGATGCCTCAGTTATTCATAACCAAGCAGGACGTGGTCCGTGGACAATGGAGAGCGTCTTTGGGGTTACTTCAGCTTTAACTACTTATGGTTTTCAGGATGTAGCTGCTAGTCTATCTATGGCGGTTGTACCTTCCCTGAACCAAAAGGGAGCATTCGACGCATTCCTTACAAGCAGTGATCTTTATATAACCAGTGCTGCCATAGGTCAATTAGAAGGGTCTTGGGTAGCCGCATCAACTGCTGAGTTTATACCTCTACATAATAAAGCACTAAGTACTGAATTACTCAACGATTGCACCATGACCTGGGATGCTACACGTATAGCGTATGTGATTGCGAACTGGACTCTTGAAGCAACTATGCTTGGAGTACCTTACAGGATCCTGGCGGGTGCAGCTGATTGGGATGGTTTAGCGAGTACAATTTCAGGCGCAGTAATTGTCAGCCTGGTACCAGCACCACAATCAAGAACATTCAAAATCTCAACGCATACCCGTAGATTTGCATTGAGTAAACAGAGTAAACGTACATTCGAGGTATCGACATGATAATTGGCTCCATCTTTCAGCAGCCTGACGACAACCTGGACTATGACATTGATTGCAGCAGCCTGTTCTCTGAAGACCCGGCTGATTTTCTCGCCAATGTTTCGGCGACGGTAGAGCCTGCTGGTTTAACCATTATTGCTGCCGTGTCAGATTCCAAGACAGGTAAATTATGGGTCTCCGGAGGTGTTGACTGTACGGAGTACTTGGTAGAAATCTCCTTCACTTCTGATGCCGGACGAATTAAACAAGATGAGATAGAAGTAACTATCGAGGAAATTGACTAATGGCTCAGCTATTCGCTAACAATGCTACTGCTTTCCTTATTGGAGAAGAGATAGCTGGTGATACTAATCTCTCTGTAACGCCCGGTAAAGGTGCGCTATTCCCCAGTCCTACTGGGGGTGATTTCTTCTATGCCACTCTGGTTGAAACTGATATCGAGGGTGCTGAGATTGACTGGGAAGTTGTACGTTGTACTGCCAGGTCAAACGATGAGTTAACTGTTGTTCGCGGACAGGACAATACCATTGCCAGAACTTGGCCGGTAGGCACCCGCATAGAATTAAGGCTGACTGCAGGTAATGCAGATACCTTCGCTACTGTAGAAGACAAGCTTAATGCCTCTGCTTATACCGCAGCAGATGTTAAAACTAAATATGAAACCAACGCGGATACTAATGCTTTCACTGACGCCGATGAATCCAAGTTGGACGGCATAGATGCCGGCGCTACATTGAATGCTACTGATGCTGCTCTTAGAGCAAGATCAAGTCATACCGGTACTCAGACACTGGCTACCATTTCGGACTCAGGTGCCCTGGCACCGCTGGATACTGTAGATACAGCGCAGATTGATAATGACGCGGTGACATTTGCCAAGATGCAGAATGTCAGTACCAATGATCGTGTGCTTGGTAGGGTAACTGCTGGTGCGGGTGACCCAGAAGAGCTTACTGCGGCGCAGATCAGGACAATGATCGATGTTGAGAATGGCGCTACAGCCGATCAGTCTAATGCTGAAATCAAGACAGCTTATGAAGCCAATACTAATACGAATGCATTCTCTGATACTGAGCAAACTAAGCTTTCAAATATAGAGATTGCTGCCACAGCTGATCAGACAGATGCAGAGATCCGTGCAGCCGTAGAAGCAGCCACTGATTCCAATGTATTCACCGATGCTGACCATACTAAGTTAAATGGTATTGCGGAGGGCGCCCAAGTTAATGATGCGACTACAGTATTAGATGCTGATATTGGTGTTACGGTCCAGGGCTACACAGCGGTTCTGGCAGCTACCGATCAGTCCTTTACGACTGCACTAAAGAATAAGCTTGATGCTGTGGAGGCCCTGGCAGATGTTACTGACGCGGCCAATGTAGATGCAGCAGGTGCCGTCATGAATACGGATGCCAGTACCTCCGGGATGTCTTTCGTTATCGATGAAGACACCATGGTGACAAACTCATCCACCAGAATTCCCACTCAACAAAGTGTGAAAGCCTACGTAGATGGCAAGGTAGCCAGTGGGGTGACTTACGAAGGTGGCTATAACGCGGGAACTAACACACCTAATCTGGATTTAGGTCCTGCCGGCATCACGGTAGGTAATATGTATACGGTTACTGCTGCCGGTAATTTCTTTACTGAAGCGGTAGAGATAGGGGATGTCTTGATATGTGAGCAGGACAATCCAACTACATTGGCCCATTGGACGGTGGTTAATAAGAACCTGGACGCCAGTGGTATTAAGGCAGCCTACGAATCCAATTCGGATACTAATGTCTTCCTCGATGCAGAGAAAACTAAATTAACCGGTATTGATTCAGGTGCCGAAGTCAACGATCCTACAACAGTATTGGACGCTGACATTGGTGTCACCGTCCAGGGATATACCGCTGTACTTGCGGGGACTACCGCCTCCTTTACCACTGCGGACGAAACTAAACTTGACGGTATCGACCCAGGCGCAGAAGTCAATCCAGCGCCGATAAGCCAAGCAGAAGCTGAGGCAGGTGTAGCGACCACAGAACGCATATTCACAGCGCAACGCGTGGCACAAGCTATCGCCACATTGTCCCCTCCGATGTCTAACGCCGACGTTAAAACAGCATACGAAGCCAACGCCGATACCAACGAGTTCTCAGATGCCGAGCAGACGAAACTTGCAGGTATAGCTGATGGCGCTCAGGTAAATGACCTGACCACTTTGCTGGATGCTGATATTGGAGTAACTGTTCAAGCACAGTCTGCTGTATTGGATGCTACGACCGCCTCGTTTCTTCTAGCCGACGAAACAAAGCTTGATGGAATATCTGAAGGGGCTGAAGTAAACCCGGCGGTTGTCTCGCAAGTGGACGCCGAAGCAGGAACATCCACTGCGGAAAGAACTTGGACGGCACAAAGAGTTTCTCAGGCTATTGCCGCACTTGCCGCAGGTAGTGAAACATTCTCTGTCAATTCTTACACTATGGCGGGCGGAGAAACCTCTAAGACTGGTCTTACTTATACAGTAGGGCAACTCAATGTTTACTTAAATGGCGCCCTACTCTTAAATGGTACAGATTATATAGCTACCACTGGCACATCGATCACAGGTATGGCGGCGTTGGCCGTAAATGACATCCTGGAGATTCATACTTGGACTGCACAATCAATTGGTGCGTTCACTGGTGGAATGAATGACATTAATGATGCAACTATTTCCGCTGTATCTACCAATGATTTACTAGCCTGGAATGGTTCTGCTTGGGTAAATGTCAATGACATTACCGTGGATGTTTTAACCACTACTACCGCTTCTGATCAGCACGGTGATTTGCGTACTATTCCATCCGAAGGTGCGGCCAAGACGTCAAGTTACAGTCTTGCGGTTGCTGATGTAGGCCAGTTTGTCACGGTAGGCACTGGCGGCAGTATCACAATCCCGAACTCCACTTTTTCTGCCGGTGATGTAATTACCATTTACAACGATACTACTGGTGATATCACTATCACTAATACGATAACAACAGCGTACAAGTCCGGGACAAACACTGACGAGGCTACCTTTACTCTAGCAACCAGGGGATTGGTAACACTTCTGTTTATCAGCGGCACAGTTGTTGTGGCATCGGGGAATATCTGATGTCTGCTAATCAAATGATGTTGATTGGTACTGCAAAAGTACTAGCAGAACCGGGACAAGCCGAAATAACCGATACCGCCACTACAACGTGGACAGTCCCAGACGGTGTTTACCTAGTCAATGTCGTTTGCATTGGCGGCGGCGGCGGTGGTGGCTGCTCAAACTGGAATGATGTTCATGGCGGTGGTGGTGGCGGTGGCGGCCTTGCATACGGCAACGATATTTCTGTCAGTCCTAGCCAAAGCATTAGCGTACAGGTCGGAGATGGTGGCGCAGGTGCTGTCACTAATGGCGCAGGCTCATCGGGCGAGGCAACATGGTTTTCATCTTCAGGCGAACTGCAAGCTGGTGGCGGCACTGGCGGGAATACTGGTTCTGCTTCTGGCGGTGGGTCCACAGGGACTCTGCGTACTGGCGGTGGAACAGGTGGTAACGGGGGTTCAACGACTTCCGATGAGGGTGGCGGTGGTGGCGGTGGTGCTGCCGGATATTCTGGCAATGGTGGAAATGGTGGAAGTTGGGTAAATGGCGGTGGTGCTGCCCCTACTGGCGGTGGCGGTGGTGGTGGCGGCGGTCACCGGCAAGTATCAGGTAATGGTACGGGTCGAGGAGGTCGAGGAGGCGGTGTAGGCCTTGATGTCGAAGGATCAAGCGGTACAGGAGGTTCAGGGGTTTACCAGAATGGCGGTACAGGCGGTTCAGGCGGTGCAGGCTCTGGCGGTACAGGCGGAGCTTATGGCGCTGGTAACGGTGGCGGCGAAGAAAGCAGCAACGGTGGAGCTGGTAATCAAGGCGCTATTCGTATTCTATGGGGCGCAGGCAGAACGTATCCTGACGACTCAGCAGACGTATAAATTAGCCAGAAAGGAGCAAGGATGTTTAGCGATAAAAGTAATAAATATGTTTTTCATCACCTAGGAGAAGTGGCGACAGAAATATATCCAATAACCGCAACAACAGAATTGCAGTATGAATGGGTAAAAAAAATCAGAGAGCTTAAAAGGTCGGATGAAGACCCATTATTTAAGCAGACATTTGCGCATATTTGCAGCGGTCTAACAGGAATAAAACGGCAGGGATGGGTCATCAGAGCATGGCACGATGTAATGATAACCACCAATGGCGATGGTAAAAGTTTCCAATGGAACACTCCGGCCAAAATGGAATCACCTTTACCAGACCCTCCGATAGGTTGCTTTGATAGTGAACAGTATGCAGACCATGTAGATTTTCCGCACGAAACCAGCTTGAAAACGCTTATTAAGTTTCACACCGGCTGGCGATATCATGCCCCGAAAGGCTGGGGATTGATGATGATAAATTTGGACTACACGGAAGAAAACCGGTTCACAGTGTATGCAGGAGTGCTCGAGCCAAAGCGATCCACAGAGGTTAATGTCCTTGTGCGCTGGCACGTTAAAAATGGGCAGGAACTGATAAAAGCCGGAACACCATTAGCCCAGCTAATACCTGTGAAAATAAAGGATACACCAGATTTTTTAGTCAGAAAGTCAAACGACAAAGAAATCGAATTTGGCAACTTGCAAAATGAGCTGATTAGCGTTTCTTTTGATCGGAGAGAATTTGCAAAGGTTTTGGCGAGAGTCCACGAAAAATTTTTTGGTTAGGTCATTAAATAGTGAGTGTGAGTAATGAGTAAATGCAGAGAAACAGCAGATGTGGCAGCAAGCGCAGGCCAAGTCGGCGATATAAACACCTGGACGGCGGCAAATACCTTTGAAGATATTCGAGGTAATACTGATACTTCTGGGTCTAAAACAGGAAGTGTAACGCCTGACCTGGCTACTTATAGAAATCTGGTTTGGTCGCTCACTGGGAATATTACAGTGGCAAATCCAACGACTGAACAGATTGGGCAAAGTGGCTTTATGACATTTAGACAAGATGCCACAGGTGGAAGAACAATAAGCTGGGGAACTGATTATGAAAATGTCCCTACTATAAGTACCACACTAAGTACAGATTCCACCGTGTCTTATGTTGTTCTGGCGAGTGGAAGAATACTTCTTGGCTCACCTATCCTGGAGCATGTGTAATGTTAATGGGCCAGATGGTTCAAGCTGGTGGTGGTGGTTTCTATCCCTACACGGTGGATTACTCCTGTCGGTTTAATGATGACGATTCTGCTTATACCACTAGAACTATATCTACAGCTAGTGATCAACAAACTTTTACCATATCCGCTTGGTTTAAAAGGTGCAATATAGGCACCGGCACATCACAAGCTATTTGCGGTGCAGGAACAGCAACTACGAGTCGATTTTCGATATTACTGGACACCACCGTTGGAAAGTTGCGGATAACGGATAACACAGGCGGAGGAGGAACTTTGATGTTGCTGGAACCTTCCATGCTATTTTGTGACCCTTCTGCTTGGTATCACCTCATAGTAGCGGTAGATACCACTATTGCTTCCCCTGCGGCTGACCGAGTAAATGTGTGGGTAAATGGAAATCTAATTACAGACTTCATTACAGAAACTTACCCCTCGCAGAATGACAGCTTTTCTTGGAATGACAACGTAGAGCATCGGATAGGGGCTAGACCTAATGGGGCGGCTCAGTACGCTGATATGTATATGTCTCAATTTGTTTCTATTGATGGTTCTCAATTAGATGAGACAAGTTTCGGGGAAGACAAAAACGGAATTTGGGTTCCGAAGGATGTATCTGGTCTGACTTTCGGCACAGAGGGGTTCTTACTAGACTTCGCAGACTCAGCAGACCTTGGCAACGATGTCTCAGGTAATAACAATGACTTCACCAGTTCTGGCCTTGCCGCTAATGACCAAGTAACGGATACGCCTACGAATAATTATGCGGTGATGAATTCATTGGTTCGTTGGGAAAGCGGCACTCAAACTTACTCAGAGGGAAACCTTAAGTATGTAGCTGGGGGGCCAACAAGCGACTACTGTAATTGCTGTCCTACTCTGTTAGTCCCCCCGACAGGAAAGTGGTATATGGAGTTTACTACTATTGGCTCAGTTGGCTCGTCTGGCTATATCGGTTTCGTTAGAGAAAGCATCCCTTTGTTTGCAGAGTTTTTATCGAGCCAAAGGGTTGTTCCGGGAGGGGATACCGACTCCTACGGTTATTACTTGCCAGATGGGACTTACAGATACAACGGCTCTTTTACTGCATACGGTTCAGGCACGGGGGCTACAGCAGGTGATGTGATTGGTGTCGCCATTGACCGTGATAATGATAAAGTCTTTATATCGATAAACAACACTTGGGAAAATTCAGGCGACCCTGAAGCTGGGACCAACCCAATGATGTCGAGCGCGTTAGGTGATGAAAATGTGCTTGTTGTCGCAACTGGGTATAATCATCCAACATCGGGAAATCAGTCATACAGTGCCGACTTTGGTCAGCTTGGCTTCACCTATACTCCCCCAACGGATTTTCTTCCCCTTTGCTCAGCCAACCTCCCAGAACCAACCATCGGCCCAAATAGCGAAACTAAACTTTCTGATGTATTCGTCCAGGGAACATACACAGGTGACGGGGTAGCAATAGGCTCAGGCGGCAATTCAATCAATGCCGAAGTTGATATGACTTCCGGTGACTGGATGGTTGCTATCAAAAATCGTGATGATGCTAATTCATGGGAGGTTTACGATACTGTCCGGGGTGCGAATGAAGTCATTTTCTTTGATGACACTAACGATGGAGTAACAAGAACAGAGGGGCTTTGTTCATTTGATTCAACTGGCTTTACGGTTGGAAGCCATGTTGCCGTTAATGATTCTGGTGAAGACTATGTTTGGTTTGCCTTCAAGGTAACAGCAGGGTTCTTTGATATTGTCCAGCCTACAGGTACTGGGGTGGCAAGAACAATATCACATAATCTCGGAGTGATTCCTAAACTTATTACATCAAAAGCTTATGACCGGGGAAGCGTCAGCAATTGGCCTACATATTGCGAAACTATACCCGTCACTGACCCTGAAACCGACTATTTAATTCTTAACGGAACTCTAGCTGCAACTGATGACAGTACATTCTGGAATGATACAGCACCAACAGCAAGTGTCTTTTCCGTTGGTACAAATGTTACGAATTTAAGCGGAGTTAACTCCATTGTTTATCTTTGGGCAGACTCCGACATAAGTAAAGTCTTTTACTATGAAGGCAACGGCAATGCTGATGGGCCGTTTGTTTATACGGGAAATAAGCCAGACTTCTTTTTCACTAAATCATCAAGCTACGGAGGGACATTTTGGCTGGTTGCCGACTCAGAAAGACACCCCGATAATCCGGTCAGCAATTACTTAGCACTTGATGACCCGTTTGCAGAGGTTACTTACTCATGGGCTGACCTTTTATCCAACGGGGTCAAGATGAGGCAAACAGGTGATTCTTTAAACAGGACTGGTCAAGATTACATCGGCGTAGCAATTGGACAACCAGATAAATATACGAGGGGCAGATAATGTGGACTTATGACGGTAAAGAAATAAAGAAATTAAAATCATGGGTCGGTGAGATTGTTGTTGATGGCGAATCACAAGTTGTCACTCATCCGGCTAATTGGAATGAGTGGGACGATGCGTATAAAATGTCGATGGGAATGGAGTGGGTTGAGCCTATGGCTAACTCACCACGCCCTGAAGTAGACATGCGTTTCTACAGAGTCTACGAGGGCACTCCAGTAAACAACATTCAGGTATGGGAGACTGCCCCTAAAGACGTAGAGGTTGTTCGTGATGCACTACTGCGCGAGCTAGGCACTATTGCCAACAGCAAACGTGAAGCCAGTATTGATATAAATGGCTTGATTATCTCAACCAATGAGAGAGCAAGGGGCCTGTTAAATGGTGGTAAAGCAGGGAGTAAGCTGTCACGAAAAGTAGTGACCAGCAAAGGTCGAACGATTCTTACCAAAGTCGAGTTCGATGCAATGGTTGATTTGATTGATGACCATATCCAGGCAACTTTCGATAATGAATATGACTTGGGGTTGGCTATCGAAACAGCAGTTGATTTTGCTGCCCTGGAACTAATCGACATCGATGCAGGTTGGCCGGCTATTTACATTGAGCCAGTTGAGCCTCTTATTTAGACTGGATTAAACAGCAGCCCCCAAAGGAGCTGCGTAGATTAATTACACGTTATCAATATTATCGTCTTTATTGGGTAAAGGATCCTCGAAACCTACCAACCGGGCCTCAAGGGCCTTGGTTGGCTTCTCCAGGGCCATATAAGCCAGTACAGTGCGTGCGAAGTCACGTACTTCCATTGACTCGGACTCCTCACACAATGCCTTACCGCGCTTAAAAACGTCCTCTTGGAGGCTGTCTTCGCGCTTATCAGGGATGAATTCAGTAGGGAGGGTAAGTTCATACTCATCCAAAGCGCGTTCTACAGCGTGTATTTGATAGGCGTAGATGAAGCCCTGCTCTGGGTGGAAAATACTGTCTGAATTATCCTCAGATCTTCTGTACTGAGCGGCGCTATGTCTAACTGCTTTCCTTAATTGCACAAATGGGTGTGTTTTAGCATTCATAGTAATGCCCCTTGTGGCGTATATTGCGCTCCCGGTCACGGGGTAATATCAGCACAACTTTCAAGTAAATACAATAGAGCACGAAAACCTCAGAAAAGCCCCTCCGGTATGTGCATACTTTTAGTCATGCAATATTCTGAAACCAAAGTGAAGTACCGGGTAGAGCGAGCTTTCTATTATCAGCTCCAGACCCCTTTGGTTATCAAGGAAAGTTTCAATAATGAGTTCTACGGGGTAGATACCAGCAGGCTACTGTGGGCGCACCCCGGGTGCCAGTGGGATGGGGCGACTAAATTCGTAGACTTCAAGTGGATCATGACACCCAGTCTTGTTCACGACGTATTGCATTGGCTTATTGCTTTAGGGATTATTCCCGAAAACCAGAACGACCTAATTGACCACGAGTTAGCCCTGGCCATAGAGGGCAACGGTAACCGGTTTATGAAACGGTTCCGGGCCAAGTATGTGGAAACCTTTACCAATCTTGTGGATGAGAAAAAAGGTGATCTCTCCCCCAAGATAATTCATATTCCGCCGCTTGCGGCAGAACTTCATCATGAGCAATAGGAGAGTGTATGCGTAGAGCTATTTATTACTTACTACTTCCGGTAGGGCTTTTAGCCTTATCAGGTTGTTCGCTTCTGGGAATGGACCCGGCTGCTATTGAATCTATTGCTGGTTTAGAGGAGGGAGAAACTGGCGTGCTTACTGTGGAGGGAATGTATGATTCTCCATTTACAGATACAAACATTACTTACTGCCGGAGAGAATGGGCTGGAATTGATCTAACTGATTTGACGGCGGAGCAAATACAAGCGCTTACTGATTGCTAACGCAGGAGGTGATCCATCTCCGCGTCAGGCTACGGTTACCTGACAAGGGCCCCTCGCAAGAGGGGTTTTTATTGGAGGGGTATTTCTATTTTATCGAGTATTTCTTTCAGGGCTTCCTGTCCTTCTTCAAGCGGAGTCTCCTGCTTGGCATAAAACTCTAGTGACATTGTTACCCAGGAGTAGAAACTAGACTGTCTGGGTTCTGTTATGTCAAAAACCAAATCCATGTAGAAATCACCCACTTCAACAGTGGCATGAACTACTTTAGGTGTTGGCTCCTCATCAAGGTAATGTTGATAGTGAGCCAGTGATGTAGCTCTTTCGAAGCTTTCAATCGAGTAACTGCACTTGGCTTCCAAGTCAGGAAGGTCGCTCTCACTAATATGAACGTCGCCTACATGCATGTAACCTCCTATTTAGTGTGCCTGGCTTTCCACACTTTAAGTTGATTAATAATGACGGCTTCTATTTCCTGGAATATACGTCCACCACTGTGAGCGGATATAGCGACTGCCACAGGCAGCGTAATCCAGTCAGGGAACATGGCGTTTATGTTGTCGTAAGAGTCGTACATTAAATAACCACACAGAATAGCAGTGAGGAATTCACTGATAACCCAGAGTACGGAAAAGGTATGGCCATTGATTAACCGCCGGCTTATTGAAATGAAAGCGCTGACGACACTTATAACAATGGCAGCAAGAAACTCCAGAAAGTCTGGCGGTACTGGGAACATCATAGGGCGCATCCATAAATGAAATGAAATCATTCTATGGGAGCGGTGGGGGTTTTTCTGAGATTTAACCTGAGGAGGCTAATTGTTTGATATTCGTGATGGTGCTGCGTATTTCGCGGTCTATCTTGATAGCCCATTCGAGGGCTACTGCTTCGGAAAATGTTATGCCTCCTCCTGGGAGACCCCATCCTTCAATTCCTGAGTCTGGACAAACAGTTGCGGGTACTTCGCCGTAACCTACTGAGATATTTTGGTTTAACCTGAACACACTTTTAGGAATTATAGATGTTGCCATGCAGGATACCTTTGTAGAATTGGTAGGATTGGCCAAATGTTGGCGAATCCTACCACATTCTAAGTAACCTTGTAAATATCAGGGACTTGCGGCGGCCTTAGTGAGCGTGCCTCCAGACCCCCCGGGTTTGGGGGCAGCGATCAGCCCGCCAGCTTACTTACGCATGAGAATGCTTCAAATATTTTGCTTATTGCTTGGTGAGGTTTTCCGTCAACCAGTTTTATATCAAATGTGTTGGGGTACCCTTCCAGGTAATCCCGGGAATCATTACTGAAGTCGAAGCCAGGTCTGCGTAAACGGAAGATAATGGTATTCTTAAATAGGTCGATTATAGGCGGCATTTCGTGGGAGAAGCCGCCATCCGAGAAGACTACAAAACTTTCACCTGCATCCCGGCAAGCTTGTGCTGCAGCGTCACCAAAGTAGGCCTCACCCTTGAGGGGTTTGATGTAGTGTTCACTGGTGTGGATCATAGCCTGACGTGGTGTTAAGGGACTCGCGCTTATGTGATCTAACTCATCCCAAGTAGTTTCTTTCAAGTCACGGTGTGTGGCTCTACGGGTAAACTCGTGCAGGTCTACATTAAACAGCTGCGCAGTCTCTTTATACAATTGGGCTTTAAACTCCTGTTTGGCAAAACCATGCTTAGAAAGCAAGTCAGCAAGCGTATCTTTACCCACACCTGGAGGACCATTAAGAATTACGCAAGTGATTAATTTACCGTGAAGAGATGGAGTCATTAGTGTGCCCTTATCATTTCAATGGATGGAGTCATCCGGTTTACTTCACCGAATTCTTTGTGCAGCGTGATCATGGTTACTCTGCGCTCCGCGCCGTAACCAGATCCCGAGTGCCAGGCTTCTACTGGCGCTAGGGAATGGAATACTTCGAAGGTAATGCCTGAGGCATGTTCGATCATTTGTTTGTGATGCACATGACCATTCCACCAACGACGGTATGTGGTACGCCCCCAGGCTTCTGCTGCCATGCGGGTCATGACACCGGCAAGGCGTTCATGATTAACTTTATCGCCATGGTTTACGCCAATAAGGCATTTACCGAACTCAATGAAGTTGAACTTGGAGTCGTTGCCTCTGACATCTACTCTGGGTTCTCCTTCATAGACCCCTTCGATATACATGTTCAGGGCAAAAGCTGAATCACCGTCATGATTGCCACGGGCATTGATGACAATGACTTTACCGAACTTGGTAAGCATCTTATCGATGGCGTAGCGGATAACTGTGCCGGCTGCTCGCATGACTTGGCTGTGATTAGCAGCCATGTCTTGACGAGTACCGTTGGTGGTGTTGTTATGGTGGGAGTCGGCATGAAGCCAATCGCCTACATTAATAAACCAACCTTCTTCAGAAGGAATAGCGCAATCAATGCAGTAGTCAATGGCTGCCCGGATATCTGCAGTAGCAGTTTCCAGGTTGTAGTCTTCGACTAAGGTAACTAATTTATGGGCCAGCTCACCGATGTGAGCGTCGCCAAATATGATTGCTGAGGCTAGATCTTGGGCGAGGGCTTGTTTAGGTTTTTTGGTTTTGGGGGCGGGTTTAATTTCACTGTTTAGTCCTGAGATGAAATCGACATAAGCGGCTTCTTCTTTTGCTTTGTCGAGTTTACCCTTCATCCAAGAGCGTTCTATATTTCCTTCTCCATCACGTTGTATGGTGAAGTCGCCAGTGAAGTTTTCAGGGACTGGATGATTTAATCCATTCTCCGGAGCGTACAACCTTCGTTTGGCGTTAGTTTGGACAGTATTGTAACAACTTTGTAAGCCTGATCTACTGCAACCAAGTTCTTTAGCGGCTGACCGTTGAGAACCGTGTTTTATTAATGCTCCTATTACTTCAATTTGCCTGTCAGTTGTGCAATATTCTAGTAGAGCTTTATAGTCGGTCATTGGCATACCTTTAAGTAGAATCTGGAACGACTCTACTTAAAGAAAAAATAAAAAGCTGAACTATTACAGCTTATTACGATACGTATATAGAGCTATTGGAACTGTGATAGGCCAGAAGACAATCATACCTACCAGTATGAAATCCATTTCTTTATCATCATCACCAACCCATAGCATTGCAACAGCAACACCAAGATATACAATCAGCCCTATGGCCATAAATGTCATCATGTTAACTCCTTATAGTTGAAGACAGCGTCTTTACAAATCTGTCTGATAGTGTCCAGGGAGGCCTTATTAGGTACTTTATTTTCATGTGCCCAGTCGGGCCAATAAATCTCTAACTTGGCTCCCAGTTTCACAGTGGGATGATGCAGCTCGGGGAGATCCTGCCATTGCATGGCTTTAATCAGTTCCCTGTTAACCCAATCGAGTATTTCTAACCTGTCTTTGATAAGCAGGTAGATGGCATCATGGATGAGTGCTATCGGTTTGATATCATAACGATACGGGGATGCCCAAACGGCTTCCATGAACACATTAACGGCCCTATTGTTGAGCAGGCCGTAAGACTGGCCCAGAGCGTTGCCTGCTGTGCGTCCCTCAGCTTCTGCCTCACGAGGAGTAGTCCTGTGACCCCTAAAGGTTTTGGCCAGTAGGGGCGTTCTCAGACGTAATCCGAAGGCCAGCTCCACATAACCCGTTTTAGAGGCTTCAGCCAGTTTATCCGCTACCCATTCATCGGAAACCTTGTACAACTCGTGATAATTGGCTTCGATACTGAGGGCGTCGTGGGGGGCTAAGCCAAGAGACTTCTGAAGGGTGATGTGGGTGCCCTGGTAGGTCAGTGCAAAGGTAGGCAGCTTGGATTTCTGGCGTATCTCGGGATACTTATTTTGTATGGAATTAATAGATTCCACAGTATCGACAATGTCGGGCATCTCGCCTTTGAAGTAGCTGAAAGCTCTCAGACAATGACCATCGTAACCCTCTTGGTATACTTTCAGTTTATTGGGGTCTTTGGTGGTCAATGCTGAGATATAATCTTCCAGGGAGTCAAAGTCAGAGCCGCAGAATATCCAGCCTTTAGGAGCTACGAAACATTTCTTAATCAGCTTACCGTACTTGGAACCTGAAGGGATGTTTTGTAGATTTGGGTTGGAGCTACTGAGTCTGCCTGATACGGTGCCGCCGAGGTTAAAGCTTCCGTGAAGCCAAACTACATCATCACCCTTTTCAATTGCCCGTTTAAAAGCAGGAATGAATGAGGTGAGGATTTTCTCTGCAGTACCGTAGTTGATCAGGGTATCCAGTACCGTTAAAGCATCCGGGTCACTGGTATGATGCACCAGCTTCTTGATTGTCTTAGCGCCTGTAGCTGCCATTTTGGTCTTGGTTTTATCCAACACCGGTAGGCCCATGTGATCGTACAGCAGTGCCCTAAGTTGTGGGTCACTGTTGGGATTAAACTTCTCATCACTAAAGTGGGACAGCGGGTGCTGTTTTACTTTCAGTTTGGCATTGGCAACTGCCTGCCTTTCTTTCTGCAGTACAGTGGTGTATGCCTGGATGATAGGAGAGTTGTCGAACACCTGGTTATAGCCATCAACCAGATCAGTAAGTTCCTTCTCCGCTGCGAGTACCGCATCGGGATCCAGAGCCATACCTGACATTTCCATCTGAGTAATGGTCTTCTGGCTTGGCAGCATCAGGTTTTTATATATGGCTTCCTGATTGTCTGCCACCATGATGGGGTAGTACTTGTCATAGACGTAATTGGTAGACAATCCGTCAATGAGGTTGTACTTGAGTAGATCATAAAGAGGAATCTTACAGATATTCTTGATGTCAGCTTGTGCCCAGTTCCCTGCGAACTCATGCGCTAAGTCTTTCAGACTAAGCTCATTCCCCGCAGTGGTATTGGTAGCCAGGTAGGCGATGATTTTAGTATCGTGGAAATTTTTAGTGAGGGTATCAAGCGCTTTAAGTAAGTTTTCGTTATCGTGCAGGTTATCCATCCATAAGTTATAGATGAGTACTGAGAAATCATACGGTGAATTGTGCCACCTTAACTCACCTTTATAGGTGCTGAAGAAATCTCGAAGTAATGCTCTAACTGGGATGTTAGGAACCATCTTGCCGCAAGTACCATCTTCTTTGGTATTGATTGGTTTGTAGTCACAAGCAAAAGCAACGCCCTCATGCTGTGCCCAACAAAATGTAATGGTACCTACACCTGCTTTATCAAAATCCAAAGACATGGTTTCGGTATCGCAAGAGAGGTAAGAATACTGGTGAAGGCTTTCTAATGCTGAGGCGATATCTTCTAGTGTGCTGGGATATTCGGCGTGCTCAATTATATCGACGCCTAGATTGGAATATTGTCCTTTTAAAGCCCCTTCTACTGCAGTCAGCGATAACGCCAGTTTGCTTTCATTAACCGGGTTATACATTAAGGTTCTGTAGTTGACGCCCAGGATTACTTTCATGTGCTCGTAATCTGGAATCTTACAGGGCAGGGTGTAGCCTAAATGTATCTCTGCTTTGCGTGACTTAGTCAGTACCTTAAAGTAAGCCCCGTCTGTGCAGTACAGGTACTCAGTACCGACTGCATCCAGGTTAGGGAGTAACTCTGCCAGGTATTCTTTTATGAAGGAGACTGGTGCTTTATTGTTCTGAGCGTACTTAAGTTCAGAAAGAATAATGTCTTCTTCCTGTAGTCCTTTACTGAGTAAAGGGACTGTGTAGTACTCAGTCATTTTAGGTAAGTTAAATGCTACTGATTTAACTAATACAGCCAGCTTATATTTTTCGCTCTCACCATAAGTGTGGTAACGCATTTAGATACCTATCAAATTGGCGGTCATACGATACCTGATGGCATCATAGTATTTCTGGTTTGCCTGCCTGAACGCACCAATTGCCTCTTCGCCTATAGAAGGGCTAGTAGAAGCAAAACGCCACTGCCAGTCCTTTAAATAGTCAGCCAGGATCTCAGGCAGTAGTGCTTTGACATCGTTATAGCATTCCGTGGTGCGCAACAGGGTACGGATGTACCCGAGAGATTCGGTTTGTTCTATAGTGAGCTTCTTTTGATAAGCCAGGATGGCTTTCATAGGAGCAACCAAGTCCGGGTGGACAGTGTTGATAGGTCGAGTAATTTTGCCGTGCATTTGGGGAAGTTGGTATATTTCCCCCAGGAATACTAGCGCCTCTTGGCTATTATTATGCAGTTTAGAATTAGCATAAACGAGATCACTTATATCATCCTCTATTCGTTTGAAAGCCGCAGAATACAGATAGAGTTTTATGGCTTCAAGGAATCGGAATGAAAGTGAGGTAGCGACGACAGGGCGCTTGACTGGCTGTTTTCTTCTTCTAGCCATGTAACCTCCTAAGCAATGTCGCCTTTGATATAGACGTTATGTCTTGCCCGACTGACGGCGACGTAAAGCAGTCTGGGGATTAGGTCTTTCTGTTTACACTTACTCACATCATCAAGATCAATGAAGACTCTATCGTAGGTAGAGCCTTGGGATTTATTGATGGTGCAAGAGTAAGTAGCGCGGAGGTCAATCCAATTGGTATCCAACTGATTAAGCATTGACCAGGATTTCTGCTTCTTGAGTGTAGCAACCAGCTTTTTTCGATCAGCAAAGTTGTCCGGCAGAAAAGCGGAGTGGGTACCAGTGCTGGATTCAAATTCAACCCAGTTGCCGGCAACATCCATGTAAGATGTTGGGTTCATGGCAATCACTTTGACTATCTCGTCAGTGGAGACTTGGAAGTCAAGATTGAAGATGTAATTATTGCAGACCGCGTAGACGCCGGGGTGAATGTCATCAACACCTTTGACGGCTTGCATAATGCCTTTGTTGTAATCAACTACAGTCTGATTGGTGTAAGCCAATACCTTGGATTCTTTAGGATCCCAATTGCCTCGATTGAACTCGGCGATGATTTTATTATCAAAGTCCTCGGTACTCATGTGTTCTACATGAATGCCATTTGGTTTGAATTTAAAATACTCGCCGCTGTTCACTGTATCTCGAAATGCAGTAGAGAGTTCAATAATTTGATTATTCTCTGCCTGGCGAACTACCTGAGATAAGGTAACGCCGGGCATATTTGCAGTGAATACGGGGCCAGTTTTAGCTTTGACCGGCGGCAGCTGAGCTGGGTCGCCTACAAAGATAAGTTTGCAGTTTTTGGTGCGAGCAAAAATACGCTCCAAG
>Ga0181558_10002030_pt1 | contig 19447 bp, 18 predicted proteins | sample 011ome_22_FD_133754 | JGI IMG/M metagenome (GOLD analysis project Ga0181558, IMG submission 133754) | Coastal salt marsh microbial communities from the Groves Creek Marsh, Skidaway Island, Georgia - 011507BT metaG (megahit assembly) | ecosystem: Environmental > Aquatic > Marine > Intertidal...
ATCCAAGGTGGGGTTTTGTCTGGAGATGTAAAAGATGTTTTGTTACTCGATGTCACCCCACTCTCTCTCGGTATAGAAACTATGGGGAGTGTCATGACCAAGCTTATCGATGCCAATACCACCATACCGACCAAAAAATCACAGGTGTTTTCGACGGCTGCTGACAACCAGCCTTCTGTCGAAATTCACGTTCTACAAGGGGAACGTTCCATGGCAGCGGACAACAATACCATAGGAAGATTCCACTTAGACGGCATTCCACCGGCCCCCCGAGGAACGCCTCAAATTGAGGTGACCTTTGATATTGATGCCAACGGGATCATCAAGGTAAGCGCCTCTGACAAAGCCACGGGTAAATCACAAGACATTCGTATCGAAGCGTCATCTGGCCTGACCGAGGAAGAAATCGAAAAAATGAAACAAGAGGCTGAAGCCAATGCAGAAAGTGATAAAAAAGCCAAGGAAGAGGTAGACAAACTCAACAGTGCCGATCAGATGATTTTCCAAACTGAAAAGCAACTGAAGGAGTTTGGAGAAAAACTTTCAGACGACAAAAAAGCACCCATTGAGGCCGCTTTGGAGGAATTGAAAAAAGCACACCAATCCAAAGACTTATCTGCCATTGACGCAGCGATGGAAAAAATCAATGAGGCATGGAAAAATGCCTCTGAGGAAATGTACAAAGCCCAAGCAGAAGCCGGTCAAGGCGCTGAGGGTGCTGCTCCGCCTCCCAATGGAGATGCTAAAGAAGCGGCCAAAGGAGGGGATGATGTACAAGATGTAGATTTTGAAGAGGTCAAAGACTGATATTCATTTTTCAACCTACATAAACCTTCCGTTAATCCGTTAGCGGGAGGTTTTATTATTAATTAAGCTCATGGAAAAAGAAAAAGTATTGGAAATTTGCAATGCCCTCACCAAGGGGAACCTCATGGAAACCTTGGAAATAGAGTTTGTAGATGTAGGGGAAGATTTTCTCTCTGCCCGCATGCCAGTCACTCCCAAAGTTCACCAATTGGACGGAATACTTCATGGTGGTGCTACCGTTGCATTGGCAGAAACCGTTGGCAGTGCTGCCGTTTCTGTATTGAACCGCGATCCCAAAGTGTCTACCCTCGGCATTGAAATATCGGCCAACCATGTTCGATCTGTACGCAGTGGATACGTAACCGCCACCGCAAAGCCCCTTCACATGGGCAAGACCATACAACTGTGGGAAATCAGGGTGGTTGACGACGAGGGGCAACTCATTTCTCATTGCAAACTATCTACCATTTCCCGACCCAAAAAATAGATGGATACAAAGGGCTTAACTTCTGTTTTCGAAACCTTGTTGTCTCGCAATCAAGCCTTTGTTTTTTTTCGCCTGCCCCACAGCAAAACCGTTCATTGTTTTTATCAAGAGGACCAAAACTTGACTCATACTGCCGATTTAAAGGTCAGCGGTTTTGTCATGAGCCGATTCGAAGATCCTTTGCCTGCTGCTTATATTTCCAATAGAAATCACTTGCAATGGGAGTTTATTCCTCCCGTTGTGGAAAGCTCTCATAAAGCGAAAACCCTCCCGAAAGAAGACCCTTCAACATATATAAATATAGTTAACAAGACAAAAAAAGCCATAAACCATGGGGCGTTAAAAAAGCTCGTGGTGGCCAGGCAACTTTTCCTTCAAGAGGAGGTCGAACCACTCCCCATGTTTTTCCAATTATTGTCTTTTTACCCCAATGCAATGGTCTATTTCTGGCACCATCCCAAAGCAGAGACTTGGATCGGAGCGACCCCCGAACAACTCTTTTCGCTTCATTCAGGAACCCTTACCACCATGGCCTTGGCCGGCACTTTACCTTACCATCTCGATGAGGAATACCAATGGGGTGAAAAAGAAAAAAAAGAACAGCAATGGGTAAAAGACACCCTATTGAGCGACCTGCAAACACTTTTTTCAAAAGATAAGGTGACTTGTTCGGATACTTTTACCCGCAGGGCAGGGAACTTGGTGCATTTGTGCAGTGAATTGACTGTTGATGCCGAAAAAGTAAATCCGAAGGAATTGGTACAAAAACTTCATCCTACTCCCGCAGTGGGTGGGATTCCCTTGGAAGCAGGATTGCGATTTCTGTCTGAAAACGAAAATTTGGATCGCGCCTATTATACGGGTTTTTTGGGGCCAGTATTCTCGGAGACGCAAATCGATCTTTATGTGAATTTACGTTGCGCACAAATGACCAAGAAAGGGCTACTCTTGTATGTTGGTGCGGGCATTACTGCTGATAGTAATCCCCAAAAAGAATGGGAAGAAACCCAAAACAAAGCCAAAACATTATTGGCCGCGCTTTAATTACTTGGTAGATATCAATCCCATTGGGTTTTGTATTTTTGCAAAGCCATGAAAAAGAATTCCAACGAGCAGTTGTCCATAAAATATCCTGAAATCCCCCTAGCCCAAACCGTGGTTAAGTTTTGTGAGTTGAAAGCGATTCAAAACATTATTATCTGTGCAGGTTCTCGAAATGCTCCTTTAACCAATGGATTTGTGGAAAACCCTTTTTTTAAGACCTACAGCATTGTTGATGAGCGGGCCGCAGCTTTTTTCGCTTTGGGGATGGCCCAACAATTAAAATCGGCCACTGCTGTGGTATGTACTTCCGGTTCAGCCTTACTCAATTTTTATCCTGCTGTGGCCGAAGCTTTTTACAGTAACATTCCTTTGGTCATAATTTCTGCCGATCGTATGCCCCACCGTATCGATTTAGGCGACGGACAGACCATCCAACAAAAAGGAGTATTTGAGCCCCATTTAGTAGATTTTGCCTACCTCACACCTGATGTGACGCACGCTGTAAATACCCTATTGGAAAACCCCAACCAAAAATTGGTTCCTCCAGATGCCACTGTAGAGAGCTTAAAAAAAAGACAAAAAGAGATACAAGAGGAAAACGAAAAGAGCATCGATGCAGTACTGAACCATTGTCAATTCAAAAGTGGTCCAGTTCACCTCAATGTCCCCATGGAAGAACCCCTTTATGGGATGACTACAACGCCAATACAAATTGCCAACTGTAATTCCCCCCAAATCAAATCCCTAAAGGTGAACTTTGAGGCTGTTCGCAAGCAATGGCATCAGTCTGTCAAGAAAATCATACTCGTTGGGGTTAATGATCCCAACACGATTGATCAGCAATGGTTGGATGCCATTGGATCTGATCCCTCTGTGGTTTTGATGACTGAAACCACCTCCAATATTAAGTTGTCTAATGCCATTTCATCCATTGACAGCCTGATTGCTCCTCTAGAAAATGGAGATATGGATTTTTTTAATATGCTACAGCCAGACCTCTTGTTGACTTTTGGTGGGATGGTTGTTTCCAAAAAGATCAAAAATTTTTTGAGAACTTTTGCTCCTAAAACCCACTGGCATGTCAATCCTTACAGAGCATATGATACCTATTATTCACTGAGTCGACACTTTACCATGCCAGCCGACATTTTCTTGTCTCAGTTGCTTGAGGAAAATACAAGCACTGCAAACGATTACCGAGAGATGGTTTTGAAGCGCTACCAACAACACTTGGATAGGGGGGCTGCTTACCTGCGTCATATTCCTTTTTCGGATTTAAAGGCTTTTCAAACCCTTTTCAAACAATTACCGGAAAAGATACATTTGCAACTGGCCAACAGCTCCACGGTACGCTATGCCCAGCTCTTTGAGATGCCCAGTTTGGCCCAGGTTTTTTGCAATAGAGGAACCAGTGGTATTGACGGTTCTACAGCGACAGCCATTGGTGCTTCATTGATCAATTCCAGACCAACCCTACTGATTACTGGAGACCTCAGTTTCTTTTACGACATCAATGGATTGTGGAACAATTATATCCCTGCCCATTTTAGAATCATTGTTATCAATAATGGGGGAGGAGGTATTTTCAGAATCCTACCAGGAGAAAAAGACACGCCCAAATACGATACTTACTTTGAAACCATCCATAACAGAAATGCCCGACAACTGGCCAAAGCTTTTGGCTTGGGCTACAAGTTGGTAAAGACACATACAGGACTCAAATGGGCCTTAAAAAGTTTTTTTAAACCTTCTCGATGTGCGAGAATTTTGGAAGTCAAAACCCCGAGAAAGGCCAATGATAGTATCCTATTAAATTATTTTAAAGCCATGCAAAAGTCTTACATTTGAAATCTAAATAAAACCTATGAAAAAGATAGAATGGCAAAGCCTTGCAGATTACAGTGACATTAAGTTTGAATACTATAATGGTGTAGCTAAAATCACCATCAACCGACCAGAGGTTTACAATGCCTTTCGACCTGAGACCAACATTCAGATGTTGGAAGCCATGGAGGTTTGTCGGGAACGCAATGATATTGACGTAGTAGTCTTTACTGGAGAGGGAGACAAAGCCTTTTGCAGTGGTGGAGACCAAAATGTTAAAGGGGTCGGAGGCTATGTAGGAGAAGATGGTGTTCCTCGCTTGAATGTTTTGGATTTGCACAAACGCATCAGGGAATTGCCCAAGCCTGTTATTGCAATGGTCAATGGCTATGCCATCGGAGGGGGGCATGTGCTGCACGTGGTTTGTGATTTGACCATCGCCAGCGAAAATGCCATTTTCGGACAAACAGGCCCAAAAGTGGGAAGCTTTGACGGTGGTTTTGGATCTTCTTATTTGGCCCGACATGTAGGACAAAAGAAAGCGAGAGAAATTTGGTTCCTTTGCCAACAATATTCCGCCCATGAAGCCGAGCAAATGGGATTGGTCAACAAGGTGGTGCCACTCGACCAATTGGAAACCACCGTTTTGGAATGGTGTCAAATGATACAAAAAAGAAGTCCACTGGCTTTGCGAATGATCAAAAGATGTTTGAATGCAGAATTGGACGGTCAACATGGATTGATGCAACTGGCCGGAGATGCTACATTAATGTATTATTTGATGGACGAAGCACAAGAGGGCAAACAGGCTTTTCTCGACAAAAGAGATCCCAATTTCAAACAGTATCCTAAGTTTCCCTGATCGTTGAGCACTTCTTTGAAAATTTGGTTATCAGCAGCCCGCTTGAGAACCCTTCCAGTATCGGTTGCGGGCATTATCTCGGGAAATGCAATGGCCATCAAAAGCGGTTTATTTTCGGAAAGTGTTTTTGTACTTTCATTGATTACTGCGATTTTATTTCAGATCATCTCCAACTTTGCCAACGACTACGGTGACGGTGTCAAAGGAACCGACAACGAAGCAAGGCTGGGACCAGAAAGGGTATTACAACAGGGACTCCTCAGTCCTGCCGCACTGAAAAAAGGCATCTTGGTTGCCGCTGTGATTTCCCTTTGTTGTGCGGGTTTGCTGATCTACGTGGCATTGGGAAGCGAAAAATTAATGATTTCTTTACTCTTTATCTTGTTGGCTCTTGGAGCCGTTTGGGCTGCCATTCAATACACCGTCGGAAAAAGTGCCTTCGGCTATGCGGGTTGGGGGGATGTGTTCGTATTCCTTTTTTTTGGTTGGGTGAGTGTCATGGGATCTTTTTACCTCCAGACCCAAAGCCTTCAGTACTCGGTATTTTTTTTGGGGACCGCCATGGGATTGTTAAGCACAGCTGTTCTCAATCTCAATAATATGCGTGACATTACCAACGATAAAAATTTTCAAAAAAACACATTGGTCGTCCGCATGGGCAGTCAAAATGCCAAGATTTATCATTTTTCTTTAATCTTGGCCAGTGGCTTATTTCTCCTCTTGGGGATGGGAATTGATTGGGCACTTGAACACCCCTTTTCGATGCTTGTTTTGCTTCCGCTTGTTTTCCATGGGCTTCAAGTTATGAAAGTTAAAACCCCCAAAGCCTATGATCCCTTGTTGAAACAGTTGGCCTTGTCTACCTTTTTTATTGCACTGCTAATATGGATTCTCTTTTTTATTGATCTATGAAAGCACAGTACATAAAATACCTTTTAAAATTCATGCGTCCAGGGGGAACTTCGAGAGGGGTACTCACGGAAAAGGAAACTTGGTTCATAGAGCTCACTGATGGTGACAAAAAGGGTGTAGGGGAGTGTGGTCTGTTCAGAGGACTGAGTATGGACGACCGCCCTGATTTTGAGCAACAACTTAAAAGATTTTGTGATCGAATCAATCAAAATGAATCCATATCCCCTAATGATCTCAAAGCCTATCCATCCATTCAAATGGGATATGAAATGGCTCTATTGTCACTCGAGGCGAAGGATACTTTTGATCTTTTTCCCACAGCCTTTAGTAGGGGGGAAGCGAGTATTCCGATCAACGGCTTGATTTGGATGGGTGACAGGACTTTTATGAAAGATCAAATCGAGGAAAAGATCGATTCTGGATTTGATTGTATCAAATTAAAAATCGGGGCTTTGGATTTTGATCAGGAAATGGACTTGCTGGAGGGGATTCGAAAATCTTTTTCCAAAGAACAGATCATGCTTCGGGTGGACGCCAACGGTGCTTTTGCTCCCGGAGAAGCCTTGGATAAACTCAAAGCCCTATCGGATCTGGAATTGCATTCTATCGAACAGCCCATCTCAGCTGGTCAACACCAGGCAATGGCCGACCTATGTCGCCATACACCACTGCCCATTGCATTGGACGAGGAATTGATTGGGGTCACAGATCGGTCGGAACGAGTAGCGCTGCTGGATCAAATTGCCCCGCAGTTTTTGATAATTAAACCTTCCTTGTTGGGTGGCTTTCAATCCAGTGAAGAATGGATGGCTTTGGCTGAAGAACGCTCTATCGGTTGGTGGGTGACCAGTGCCTTGGAGAGCAATATCGGCTTAAATGCCATTGCCCAATGGACTTTTTCGTTGGGGGTAAAAAATCATCAGGGTCTGGGCACCGGAGGCTTATTTACCAATAATTTCGCTTCCCCTTTGGAAGTTAATCGGGGTCACCTTACCTTTAATTTACAACAAGCTTGGGATCGTCTTCCATTCTTATGAAATATCTAGAGCAAATAACCAATGTCAATCTGAAATTTGTCAGTTATCTGAAAGGATCACTTATTTTTATCTTTTTTCATTTTGTAGGACAAATTCCCATCTCCCTCTATATCATCTCGCATAGTGAGTTGTCGGGAGGCAATTCAGACCCCTATGAATTAATGGGTATGCTACCCTCCAATACGAGTTTATTCTTGCTTTTATTTCCTTTTGCTGCCACCCTTCCATTTATTTATCTTGTGGTAACCCGACTGCACCATCAGCCTTTTTTGAGTTTGATCAACAGCAGGAGAAAGCTCGACTTCAATCGGATTATTTTTTCTTTTCTTTTGTGGGGGGCTGTTTCCATATTAATGGTTCTCTTGGACTACAGCTTAAGTCCCGAAGACTACGAATGGAATTTTAAGCCCTTGCCATTTTTGATTCTTTTTCTGGTGAGTGTACTGATGATTCCGATTCAAACCTCCGTAGAGGAATTTATCTTCAGGGGCTATTTGATGCAAGGTTTTGGCGTGCTTTTCAGGAACCGTTGGCTCCCTTTGATGCTTACTTCCATACTTTTTGGTCTTTTGCACATTTGGAACCCCGAGGTAGATAAACTGGGCATTCATCTCATCTGGTATTACATTGGTACTGGATTGTTTTTGGGCATCATCACTTTAATCGATGAAGGGATGGAGTTGGCCTTGGGCTTTCATGCAGCCAATAATTTGGTTACTGCTTTGTTGGTTACTGCTTCTTGGACCGCTTTTCAAACGGAATCTTTACTTATTGATAATGCAGAGCCCACTTTAGGAAAAGAATTGGTCATTACATTAGCGATAATTTATCCATTGCTGGCTCTTATTTTTGCCAAAAAATACCATTGGACAGATGTGTACCGCCGATTAACCAATAAATTTTGAATGAATATACCGCACCATACCAAAATTCACAATCGATTTCAACTCAAAGGTTACTATTTTTCTGCAAATGAATTAAAGGATATTGGCTATGACTTTATCAAAGAGGGTGCTCCCTATGAGGTGGCGATTGGTAAATTCATTATGGATTGGATGGACAAGGAGGATTTTATCCATGTCAAAACTTCGGGTTCGACAGGCGATCCAAAAACCATTCAAATTTCCAAACAGGCGATGGTCAGCTCGGCCATCCGAACGGGTAATTTTTTTGATGTTCATATCGGTGATAGCGCATTGCATTGTTTGCCTGCCGATTTTATTGCAGGTAAAATGATGTTGGTACGTGCGATGATTTTAGGATTGTCATTGGATTTGGTGCAGCCTACTTCAGATCCCATGAAAGACGTCAATCGTTCCTATGACTTTGTGGCCATGACTCCTATGCAGGCCTTTTACAGTATAGAAAAATTAGATCAGATCAAAACCCTTATTATTGGGGGCGCCCCCATATATCCAGAATTGAATGAAAAATTGGTAGCCTTGCACAGCAACTGTTATGAAACCTATGGCATGACCGAGACCATCACCCATATTGCTGCTGCTCCGCTTGCTATACCCAAACAACCCTTCCGGGTTTTGGAGGGAATTCATCTTCAAACGGATAAAGAGGGCTGTCTCGTGGTCGACGCCCCTGACATCACGAATCAATTGATCCATACCCATGACCTGGTGGATATGCACGACGAAAAAACCTTCACCTATTTGGGTAGGAAAGACAATGTGATCAACAGCGGAGGGGTTAAAATTTCCCCAGAAGTGGTAGAAGAAAAATTGGCCCACCACATCCCATCTCCATTTTTTCTGTATGGAGTGCCTGATAAAGTGTTGGGACAAAAGCTGGTGATGATTGTGGAAGGAGAGGAAACATCTGAAGCTTTAGTTTCAGAACAGCTAGCGACTTGTGACAGTCTAGAAAAATTTGAGATTCCCAAAAGCACCCACTTCGTCTCTGAAATCCTTAGAAATAATGGAAAATACTTAAGAAATAAAACCGTTGAGAAATACGGTATAGCTTAGACTTGTAAAATCCCCATATTAAATTTTCGATCCAAGGGGGCGTGGTCGGCTGCGGCGATACCCATACTGATCCAATTTCGGCTAGCTATAGGGTCGATGATGGCATCGGTCCACAAGCGGGCAGCAGCGTAATAAGCTTGTGTTTGTTGGTCGTAGCGGGATTTGATTTCTTTTAAAAGTGCTTTTTCTCTTTTGGGGTCGGTGGTTGCTCCTTCTTTTTCAAGCTTTGATTTTTCGATTTGTAGCAAAACTTTGGCGGCCTGTGCTCCGCCCATGACGGCTATTTTTGAGCCGGGCCATGCAATGATCAAACGTGGGTCGAAGGCTTTGCCACACATGGCATAGTTTCCTGCACCGTTGGAATTACCCATTATAATGGTAAACTTGGGCACTACGGAATTGGCCATCGCATTGACCATTTTTGCACCGTCTTTGATGATACCACTATGCTCGGCTTTGCTTCCCACCATAAAACCGGTGACATCTTGCAGAAAAACCAATGGAATTTTTCTTTGGTTACAGTTGGCGATAAATCGTGTAGTTTTGTCTGCAGCGTCCCCATAGATGACCCCGCCAAACTGGGTTTCTCCCGCTTTGTTTTTGACCATCTTCCTTTGATTGGCCACAATGCCCACTGCCCATCCATCAATTCTAGCGAAGGCGGTGATCATGGTTTTGCCATAATCTGCTTTGTATTCCTCCATAGAATCAGAGTCGATTAAGCAATCGATGATGCGGTAGGTGTCATAAGGTAGGGATTTGTCGGTGGGGAGGATTTTATAAATATTTTCTTGCTTTTCTTTGGGAGCATTGGTTTTTATTCGATTAAATCCTGCCTTGGGGGACGCTCCGATTTTTTCCATCAGCGCTTTGATCCGGTTGAGCGCATCGGCATCGTCTTTGGCTTTGTAGTCGGTGATCCCACTGATCTCCGAGTGGGTGGTGGCGCCTCCGAGGGTTTCATTATCGATTTCCTCTCCGATAGCGGCCTTTACCAGGTAGCTCCCTGCCAAAAAGATACTGGCGGTTTTGTCCACGATAATGGCCTCGTCGGACATGATGGGGAGATAGGCTCCACCTGCTACACAACTGCCCATAACGGCGGCGATTTGGACGATGCCCATACTGCTCATTTGGGCATTGTTTCTGAAGATACGGCCAAAGTGATCTTTGTCGGGAAAGATTTCGTCTTGTTGGGGGAGAAAAACCCCTGCACTGTCTACGAGGTAGATGATGGGAATGCGGTTTTCCATGGCGATCTCCTGCGCCCGCAAGTTCTTTTTGGCAGTGATGGGAAACCAAGCACCGGCTTTGACGGAGGCATCATTGGCTACAATCACACACATTTTTTGGGACACTCTACCCATGACCACCACTACACCGCCAGAGGGACAACCCCCTTCGGCTTTGTACATCTCATGACCTGCTAATGCGCCAATTTCGATGGCCTCAGTCTCTTTGTCCAACAAATGATTTACCCGTTCTCGGGCGGTCATTTTACCCTGCGACCTGATTTTTTCCAATTTCGACTTGCCCCCGCCCAATTTGATTTGGGCTAGTTTTTGTTGCAGTTCCGAAACCAATAGTTTGTTTTGGTCTGTGTTTTTCTCTACAGCAAGGTCTGTTTTTGGCACCAATTGACGTGTGTTGTTTTTACAAATATAATGTAAGCGTATCTAAAGCGCTTTGGTCACTCAAAAAAAAGGAAAAAGTATTGAAGTACTGCCCCTTTTAAACATTAATAAATATAGTTAGTATATAAAAAATTAGACCATTGAGTTCCTTCGGGGCTCATGGGCTATTGGTTTCCCGTCATGTTCTCTGGCCTTACCCACTGGTCAAATTCAGTTTCAGTAAGGTAACCCAACGAGAGTGCGGCTTCCTTTAGCGTTGTTCCTTCGGTATGGGCCTTATTGGCAATTTCCGCGGCTTTGTAATAACCGATTTTGGTGTTTAAGGCGGTGACCAGCATCAGGGAATTGTTGACCAACTCCTTAATGCGTGAGTGGTTGGGTTCAATGCCCTGTACACAATTGTCCGTAAAGCTCACACAAGCATCACCGATGAGTTGGGCCGACTGTAATAGATTGGCCGCCATTACGGGCTTAAAAACATTCAGTTCGAAGTGCCCTTGAAGGCCACCTACACCAATGGCCACGTCATTTCCCATCACTTGCGCACAGACCATGGTCATGGCTTCACATTGGGTGGGGTTGACCTTTCCAGGCATGATGGAGCTCCCCGGCTCATTGGCAGGGATGGTAATTTCTCCAATTCCCGACCGGGGGCCAGAGGCCAAAAGACGGATGTCGTTGGCAATTTTATTGAGAGAAACCGCAATCTGCTTTAGTGCACCATGGGTTTCTACAATGGCATCGTGGGCTGCTAGGGCTTCAAACTTGTTTTCTGCCGTAACAAAAGGAAGTCCAGTAAATTCAGCAATATAGGCCGCTACTTTTTCGGCATAACCCTCAGGGGTGTTGATCCCCGTACCTACGGCAGTGCCTCCAAGAGCGAGTTCAGAAAGATGGTCAAGGGTGTTTTTTAGCGCTTTGATGCCGTGATCCAACTGAGAAACATAACCCGAAAATTCTTGTCCTAGCGTCAGGGGCGTGGCATCCATCAGGTGGGTACGTCCAATTTTGACCACCGATCGAAAAGTTTCAGATTTTTCTGACAAGGCATTTTTTAGTTTTTCTACTCCTGGGAGGGTGTTTTCTACGATTTTTTTGTAGGCGGCAATGTGCATGCCAGTGGGGAAGGTGTCGTTGGAAGACTGGGATTTGTTAACGTCGTCGTTGGGGGCTAAAGTTTTATTCCCTTCTCCCAAAGACTTGCCTTCCATAACATGAGCACGATTGGCGATGACCTCATTGACATTCATATTGCTTTGGGTACCGGAGCCAGTTTGCCAGATCACTAGGGGAAATTGATCGTCCAATTTTCCATCGAGGATTTCATCACAAACGCTAGCAATCAGGTCTCTTTTGTTTTGATCCAAAACCCCTGCATCGCAGTTGGCATGGGCCGCTGCTTTTTTTAGATAGGCAAAACCATAAACGATTTCCAACGGCATGGAGGCCGCGGGCCCAATTTTAAAATTAGATCTGGAACGCTCGGTTTGCGCACCCCAGTAGGCATTTGAAGGGACTTTTACTTCTCCCAAGGTGTCTTTTTCTATGCGATAATCCATGGTGCATTGCTTTCTTTACTACAAAAATAAAGCTTTTGTTTGAGGCGGTTAAAATATTTTTAGGAGATCCCTTAATCCAAAAAAGAAAAAGTAGTAAATTTGAGCAAGATTTTAGACCATGTTTGAATTTGATCAGTACCTCGGATTTTTAGCTTTTCTTTCCATTTTGACTATCGGCTTTTGGTTGATGATCTTCCTACTGACCTTTGTGATCCCTTATTGGTTGTTTGGATCTTTGATGCAATATCTAAAAGATCGAAGAGAAAAATCCAGCGCTTCGGACGCTTAGAAGTCAAAACCTCCCTCGTTTCCTCCCCCATCTGTATTTTGTGATCGCTGTCTTCTGTTGTTCTCTTTTTGGTTGATCCTGTAGGTTAGGGACAGATTGAAGGAAGGCAAGCTTCTTCTGTAGACACCACTGTTGTAGAAGGTGGGCGTAAAAGTTTCTGACTCGAACATGCCGGTGTTGAACAGGTCGCTGACCCTAAAGGAAAGGGTGCCTTTTTTGTTAAAAATTTCTTTGTTGAAAGCAGTGCTGGTAAAGATCATGCCTTTGCTTTTGGATTGGGCGGTTTCCCGTGGCCCCCGGTAGAAGGCCTGAAATTGCCAGTCGATGTCTTTGAAAATGGTAAATTTGGTGTTGACCCTTGAAAACCAGCTTAAATTGGTTCTGCCAAAGTCGGTACCTTTATAAGTTCCGATGGTTTCGGAGTTGAAAAGGTTGAAATTGGCAAAAATTCTTGATTTTCTGGAGGGGTTGAAGCTCAGCGTAAACTCGAATCCTGTTCGATTGTTTTCGGCCAAGTTGATGGGGTTTCTTACGATGATGGGAACTTTGACGACCGTGCTGTTGGGATCATTGGGATTCCCGCTGATGATGGCTTCCTGACCACTGTCCTCAGAAATAAAAGTAAAAACATCGGTCGATTTCTGGTAGTAGATGGAGGAGTTGAAGGTTACTTTGTCCCATCTTTTCAGATAGCCAATGTCGATGGTGTTGGAATAACTGGGATCTAAATCGGCATTTCCCTGAAAAAAGTTGGCAACACTGGCCCGAGAGGGAAAAGGATTCAAATATCTTCCTCGTGGTCTTGAAATTCGTCGGCTGTACCCCAAGATCAAACTTTCTTGTTCGCTAAACTCGTAGGACAAATTGACGGTTGGAAAGAGTTTCGTGTAGTTTTTTTCGGTGAAGTCGTTGATGGTTCGCTGGTCGACCACAATTTGGGAATCTTCCATACGGAGTCCCAACAGGAAGGAAAAGTCCTCCAATTTTTTTCCAAATTGGGAGTACAAGGCACTGATGTGCTCTTTGTAAACTAGGACGTTGGACAAACCGGTGTTGAGCTTGAAATCGCCTTGGTCGATTTGGAATACCTGGTAGTCGGTTTCTTGGTTGGAGTAGTTACCCCTAAATCCAAATTCGAATTGGGTGTTTTCGTCGAGTGGGAGGACGTAATCCGCTTGGAGCAATATTCTTTTTTCGTTTTCAAATTGGTTCACTTTTTCGTCCCGAGAGTCGTCCGTGTTGTCGATGTCTGCTTTTTCGTCTTCTGCATTTTCTTCGTATTGAAAAACAGCAGTCAGTACCTGTCCTTTGTCATCGATTTTAGAATCGAAATTGAGGCTAATTTGGCGGGCATCGTCCATATCTTGTTCGCGTTCGATTAATTGAGATTCGTCGATGATGTTTCGGTTGGCGTCAAATCTTTTGAGAACGTTTTTGGAGTAATCGTCACCGGAGCGGTCTCGGACAAATCCACTAACGATAAGAGAGGTTTCTTCTTTAAAGTAGTACTCTACCCCCAAACTGGAGAAAAAACTACTGTTTTTGCGTTCTGGTTTTCGGCCTTCCTCAAGAAAGGTACTGGGATTACTGCCGTTAAAATATTCATTTTCGTTATAGATATCCCCCACCGAAATACCGCTGCTGTATGAATTGGTGGAGAAAATGTTGAATTTGTCTTTTCTGAGGTTGATGTTGGCCGATCCACCGTAGCTGGAGGGGATGACATCGACCTTTGTCTGACCGCCGTTGGCGACAAAATTTCCGTTGAAACCCAAGAGTTCTTGTTTTTTGAGAATGATGTTTAGGATTCCGGCGGTTCCCTCGGCACCGTAACGGGCAGAGGGCGAGGTGACTACTTCTACTTTTTCGATAGATTCTGCGGGGAGTTGTTGCAGGCCTTGGGGTCCGGAGATTCCCACCAGTCCGGACGGTTTTCCATTGATCAAAATTCGTACATTTTCATTCCCTCTTAGGGATACGTTTCCTTCAATATCGACCGAAACTGAGGGTACATTATCCAAAACATCGGCCACGCTTCCACCTCTTACGGTGAGGTCTTTTCCTACATTGTAGATCCGCTTGTCGAGTCTGATTTCTACTTCTGTCTTTTCGGCCATTACCTCAACGCCTTCCAAGGCGGTACTGGAAATAGTAAGGTTCACTTTTCCTAAATCCATGGCGGATCTGATTACTACCGCTTCTTTTTTAAAACTTTCAAAACCAATGTATTCGATCGTTACATCATATACTCCGGGTGGGATTTCCAGATTGAACTTGCCCTCAAAATCGGTGATCCCCCCTTGAAGAAGGTCGGGGTTTTTCTGATTCTTAAGACTGATGGTTGCGTATTCTAGGGGTTCCTGGGTTTCTAGATCCATGACCACGCCACTGAGTCTTATCTTAGGAGCATTTTCCGTTGGGCGTTGTCCAAAAAGATTAAATGAGATTAGGATCAGGGGGAGGAGTTTTACTATTTTCATTAGAGAAATTTCTATCACTTAGACCCTAAAACTTGAATAAAGTTTAAGGTTGTTGGATAAATTCGACAAGATTTTCCAGGGGTCTTGCTAAAACTCCTGATTTTGTATCGGTTACGATAGGCCGCTCGATCAACTTGGGATGCGAAATCAATAGGTCTAATACTTCTTCTTCCGACCATTGATTTGAGGAAAATTCTTTTTTCCAAAGGGTTTCGTTTTTTCGGAGGATCTCTGAGGGCTTTTTGTTGATTTTATTCAAAACTTCCTTTAAGGTATCACGATCAAAAGGCTGTTCGAGGTATTTGACGATTTCAAAAGCTTTTCCTATCTCATTGAGATATTGGACGGCTTCGCGCGACTTCCTGCAACGGGGGTTGTGATAAACGGTCAGTGACATGATACAAAAAACCCATCCTTGGGAGATGGGTTAGGAGTTAAAATCATTATTTGAACTTATCAACGACGGCTTTAAAGGCCTCGGGATGGTTCATGGCCAAATCGGCCAAGACCTTTCTGTTCAGTTGGATGTTATTGGCGTTGACTTTGCCCATAAATTGGCTGTAGGACATTCCGTGTTCTCTCGCTCCTGCATTAATTCTAGCAATCCATAGCGATCTGAAATTGCGTTTTTTGGTTCTTCGGTCGCGGTAGGCGTATAGCATGGCCTTTTCAACAGCATTTTTAGCTACCGTCCAAACGTTTTTTCTTCTTCCAAAATAGCCTTTGGCTTGTTTGAGGATTTTTTTTCTGCGGGCTCTAGAAGCCACTGAGTTTACTGATCTTGGCATTTTAATTTAGTTTTTTGACATGGGCGGTTTTTCAACACTTTTGGGCCACATATCAGGGTGATACAAAAATTTAACCGTAAGGATTATTTTAACCTTAGTTGTTCTTTGATGCTATTAACATCGCTTTTGTCAACCAAACCTGAATGGGTAAGTTTTAACTTACGCTTTTTGGATTTTTTGGTAAGGATGTGATTTTTGAAAGCGTGTTTTCTTTTTATTTTTCCACTGCCGGTAACTTTAAATCGTTTTTTGGCACTGGATTTGGTTTTCATTTTAGGCATTGCTGATGCTATTTATTATTCTGGTTATTTCTTTTTTGGTGTGATGAACATGATCATTCGCTTTCCCTCTAATTTGGGCATTTGTTCTACTTTTCCAATTTCTTCGAGGTCTTGCGCCAATCTTAGCAATAAGATTTGTCCTTGTTCTTTAAACACGATAGATCTTCCTTTAAAAAACACAAACGCCTTGAGTTTGGCTCCGTCATTGAGAAATTTTTCAGCGTGCTTTTTCTTAAATTCATAATCGTGTTCATCCGTCTGGGGGCCAAAACGTATTTCTTTAATGATCACCTTGGTAGCCTTGGACTTGAGTACTTTTTCGCGTTTCTTTTGTTCGTAGAGAAACTTCTTATAATCCAAAATTTTGCAAACTGGTGGGGATGCTTTGGGTGAAATCTCTACCAAGTCCAACTCAAGCTCCTCAGCAAGTTCAATGGCTTTGGGAAGTCTATAAACACCTACCTCAACGTTGTCTCCAACCAATCTGATTTCGGGGGCGGTTATTTTTTCGTTGATTTTGTGAGGATTTTCTCTAATGATCCTCGCAGGCTTATTCGATCTTCTCCTTCGTATTGCTATGACTTATTTTTTTAAAATTTAACTTACAAATTTGGAAATACTTTCTGCTATCTCCGCTTTTACGAGTTCTGAGAAACGTTCAATTTCCATAAAACCCATATCACCTTCACGGTGTTTTCTTACAGAAATGTTACCCATTGCTGCTTCTTTTTCTCCCACGATCAACATAAAAGGGACTTTGCTCAGTTCGGCATCACGGATTTTCTTTCCGATGGTCTCATTCCTGTTGTCTAAGGAGGCGCGAATTTCGTTATTTTCAAGTAAATTTAAAACTTTTTGAGCGTATTTTTCATGTTTTTCACTCACACTCAATAAGTTCACTTGGGTTGGCGCGAGCCAAAGGGGAAAATTACCTCCAGTATGTTCCAAGAGGATGGCTACAAATCGCTCCAGACTTCCAAAGGGGGCACGGTGAATCATGACGGGTCGGTGAAGCTGATTGTCACTGCCTTTATAGGTAAGATCAAAACGTTCTGGTAGATTGTAATCCACCTGAATGGTTCCCAATTGCCACTTTCTTCCTAGGGCGTCCTTGACCATAAAATCCAGTTTGGGTCCATAAAATGCCGCTTCACCCTCTTCGATGACAAAATCCAATTCCTTTTCCTGGGTAGCCTCGATGATTGCTTGCTCTGCCTTTTCCCAATTTTTTGGATCTCCGATGTATTTTTCTGGTTTTTTGGGGTCGCGAATGGAAACTTGAGCTTGGAAGTTGTCAAAGCCCAGAGATCCAAAGACGTACAGGACCAAATCAATTACGTTTTTGAACTCCTGATCCAGTTGGTCGGGGGTGCAAAAGATGTGTGCATCGTCTTGTGTAAAGCCCCTTACTCGGGTGAGTCCGTGGAGCTCTCCACTTTGTTCGTATCGGTAAACGGTACCAAATTCGGCATAGCGTTTGGGAAGTTCCTTGTAACTCCAAGGACGGGTATTGTAGATTTCACAATGATGTGGACAGTTCATGGGCTTTAGAAGAAAGGTTTCTCCCTCGGCAGGGGTTTCGATGGGTTGAAAACTATCTGCTCCGTATTTTTCGTAATGCCCAGAGGTCATGTAAAGTTCTTTGTGGCCGATATGGGGGGAGATGACCTGTTCATATCCAGCTTTCTTTTGAGCAGCCTTTAAAAAGTCTTCCAATCTTCCTCTTAAAGCAGCGCCTTTGGGTAACCACAGCGGGAGGCCTTGTCCTACTTTTTGCGAAAAAGTAAACAATTCCAATTCTTTACCCAGTTTTCGATGGTCACGTTTTTTGGCTTCTTCCATCAGCTCGAGGTATTTGGTCAATTCCTTTTGTTTGGGAAAAGAGATGCCGTACACCCTGGTAAGTTGTTTGTTGTTTTCATCGCCCCTCCAATATGCACCAGCCACGTTGAGTAGCTTTACAGCTTTGATGAATCCAGTGTGGGGAATGTGACCTCCACGGCACAAGTCTGTAAAGTCGGCATGGTCGCAAAAGGTGATGGTACCATCTTCCAAATTTTCAATGAGTTCAATTTTATAGGGATTTTCGTCTTGTTGATAAAAATCCATGGCCTCTTTTTTGGAGACAGCTCTCATTTTAAACTCAAACTTTTGACGGGCAAATTCCAAAAACTTTTTTTCAATCTCCTGGAGTTCTTTTTCGGTGATGGAGTGTGCTCCAAAATCTACGTCATAGTAAAATCCATTTTCAATGGCAGGCCCAATGGTGAGTTTGGCTTTGGGGTAAAGTGATAAAATGGCTTGGGCCAATACGTGGGCGGAGGAGTGCCAGAAAGCGGTTTTCCCTGGCTCGTCATTCCAAGTGAACAATTGGATTTGTCCATCTTCATACAATGGGGTGACCGTTTCTACTATCTGATCATTGAAGCGGGCAGAAAGGACATTGCGGGCTAAACCCTCACTGATGCTTTGTGCGATTTCAAAAGGGGTAGTTCCCTCGGGATAGGAACGGATGGATTGGTCGGGAAAACGAATTTCAATCATGGTCGTCTAATGCTGGGCAAAGATAAGGGGTCTGTTGCTGGCACGCAATCGATTTCTACAGTTTTGTTTTTCGTTGTCCCAAAAGGGCGTTGACCAATGTTTTGATCCCCGAAAAACCGAGGTAAAATGCCAAGATTAAAAAGAGCATGCCCAAAATCAAAACAGGGATAAAAAAGGGGTGGTCTTGATTTTTAAAGGCTTGATGGACGATCACAGGACCGATAAAACAGCAGAGCAAAAACCAGCTCATTTTCTTAAGGCCTTTTTTTAAAAAGGGTTTGTTCATCAATGATTTTTCTCTAGTAAAGATAAACAAGTAAACATAGATTCTTGTTTAGTTCTTTATTTCCTTCAACAAAAGGGTCTAGGTTATGAGTAGTCGATGGGTTTAGGGGTTTTTTAGCAAGCAAGCACCTAACTCAAAATCCGTTGTTGTTGAACTCGTCGAAAAAAGGATTTTTGTTAGTAAGCCACTACTATTTATTGGTTTTATCCATGCTTAGCCAACATTTTTATATTTTTTGATTTCGTCTAATTCCGCTTTTTTTTATCATGTTTGTCTTCTGTATCGAAATCATCCTGAAGTCCAAGCCAGAATTTAGCAGAATTTCCAAAATATTTGCTCAAACGAAGAGCAGTGTCCACAGTTATTCTGCGCTTTCCTTTTATTATTTGCGATATTCTTGTCTGCGATATTTTTAAATCTTTAGAAAGTCGATAAGCTGAAATTTCAAGTGGTTCAAGAAATTCAAAATTCAAAACTTCGCCAGGATGTACATTTGCTAAATTTTCCATTTTTCTCACTTTTTTAATGATAGTCAATTATTTCAACTATATAAAAATCGATTACTTTTTGTAGGCATTTATAGCCCCACGAACGTTTTTGTGTTCTTCTAATAAGGCTTGTGCTTCTTGGAGGG